>JABAHS010059209.1_pt1 | contig 75699 bp, 60 predicted proteins | sample 7062111 | NCBI WGS metagenome assembly JABAHS01 (sample SAMN14534600, study PRJNA622989) | marine sediment metagenome | biome: marine biome [ENVO:00000428]; feature: marine pelagic biome [ENVO:01000023]; material: deep marine sediment [ENVO:00002113]; isolation source: pool of 4 deep marine... | reverse complement strand
GGCCGGCTGGTGATGTGGACATCGAACATGAACCGCAGCGGCCGGATGGATGTATTCCTGGCCGTGGTCCCCAGGGGATAGGGGTCCACGGCAGCCGTGCGGCCATAGCAAGAGTCCCTATCGGCCATCAGCGTTCGACCCACCAGCTGGTAGCAAGAAGGCTCGGACGGCGGCTGGGCTCGCATCATGAAGCTCCGGTTGTCCCTTGTCGCAATACTAGGGTGCCCAGTGTTCCCAAGAGCTATTGACTGGGAGTAACCGCTTAGCCTGAGGACCAGCTCGCTGCGAGGTTCACTTCCGCGAGTTCGAAAGTCATCCCACAGCCTAGAACTCCTAGGGCGCTCTACTCGCCAGATTACCGGGTCTATCAATTGGGCTCTGAGGATTCTGCAAGGATTCCCAAGAGACGAACCGGGAGACAGTGGAGAGTTCACGGCGGTGTAACTGCCGACCAATAGCTCCGGGGAAATACAAACCCCTTGCCTAGGCACCGACCCGACAAGACGAGCGGCTAAACGCGGTGAGACGGTCGGTTCTGGGCGTACTATTCTATAAACCTACAGCGACTCCCACTCATCTCCCAGGCACCACGGCCAGGAACACATCCGTCCGGCCGCTGCGGTTCATGTTCGATGTCCACATCACCAGCCGGCCGTCCGGGCTCAGCGTCGCGTGCGGCTGGGAGTAGTAGTCATTGTCATCGATCGGGCTGCTATCGTGGTGGGCCAGCAGCCGCACCTCCCGCGCCGGGTAGTCGAGCGGTACGAATACGATCGAGTGGTCGACCTTGGACCCGTGGCTGCCCCAGCCGCTGAACAGGGCCCACTGCTGCACACCGCTTCCGTTACCATAGAGCCACTGACCGGCGAAGTGCCCCGAGCCGTTGATCACCTCGCCGGGTGAGCCCAACCAAGCTTGCTCTCGCGTTGACACGCGATACCGCTCTAACCGGGGCCCCCTGCCAAACGAGGGGTCCACGGAAATGAAGTAATCCCGCAGCGTCGCCCCGTGCGACTGGTAGAAGGGCTCCCGGTCATCCAGTACACCGCTGTCGATATGCAGTCTACGGATCTGGGCGTTGCCCGTCGCGCGGTGGGCGACTTCAATGAGAGCGTACCCGCCCTCCCTTTCGAGATAGACGCCGCCGATATCTTGTTCCAGATGCGTCCGCATTTGGTTCGTCTCGGCACTCCATGCAACCACGTCTTGCTTGTAGTACTTCTCCGCCACGAAATACCAGTCGTTAATACCCACACTTACATGGTGGGAGCGGCTGAACGGCATTGGCCTCGGGAAGACGCCGGTATTTGCATACTCGTTCGCTTCTGTATCGTAGCGCTGAAGTTCGCCGGCGCCGCCCGTGTACATGACTCTGGGCGTCTGTTGGTTCAGACTGAACCCAAAGGCGACATCACCATCCCCGCCGCGTAGATCGGGTGGGCCAAATCGGGCATTAGTTAGCCGGCCGGTCTCGACATTAAAGTCAACGAGCCAAGTATCCGGTGCCCACTGGCCTTTGACGTGCACCGCCAGCGTGTACGAATCGTTGTCGTCCCCCCATGGTAAGCTGATGAATGGCCCGCGCGAGGCGTACGAATGATGGACATGGCTATTGCTAATCGGAAAGCTCGGATCAGTCACTCGATAAACCAGCACTTCGGTAGCCGGATCGAAGTAAGACTGGCCTGCCCGCAGGAAGCGACCGTAGGTGAAACTCGGGTCTCTGACCTGCCCTGTGGCCACTGGCAAATCTTGCAGCCCTTGGGGCGATAGCAGAGTAGAGGCCATCGCCGTACCCGTGAGGCCCGAAGGTCTCTCACTGGCCGACGCTTCGAGTGTATCCGAGGTATCGGCGACCCTGTGGGCACCGTCCTCACCAATCCTGCCTCGTTCACTACATGCGGCGGCAACGCCCAGGGAACCAGCCAAAACGGCTATCCCAACGAACAGTTGCTTTCCGCCTATTTCTGGAGATGAGTGCAATACTCTCATCGGAAGGCCTCTACCTATGCTCGTGACACCGGGCATATGCGAATCATCCAAGTAGCGGCCTTCGCTGCTCTGTTCCGGCTGGACTCTAATTCGCGGCGGACGGGATTTTAGTCCCCAGAACGCCGCGAGCTCGGAGCGCCTCGGCCATTGCCCGGCCCATTCGATCCGCGCCGCGGTCGTTGAAGTGCATCGGGTCCAGCGAGGCGTACCAATCGGCACCCGCGAGCTCGAAATCCTCTGTAGGTACGAAAGTTACCGAGAAGCGATCGGCCACATCGCGCAAGATGGCGCTGTAGCTGGCATATAGACGTAAGGCTGAATCGGGATCAGCGTACGGTCGTGCTCGCAACCAGCGCTCGCGAAGCGGTTCATCGCGTTCCTCTAGCGCCGCGGAGCCACTTATGTGGACGACTTCTGTTAGGACGAGTCGGATGCCCAGTGTCTGGCAAGCGCCTACGAAGAGGGACACATCGCGCTCAAACTGAGCTGGGCCACAACGTGGCCACGTCTGCATCGAAGTTGGCGTGGAACCTTTCGCTTTGTCGTCCGGCGTTTCGCGTCTGAGTCGAATCCATGTCAGGCGAGCCACGAGCTTGTTGTAGAGGAGCGAGTGCTGTTGGAGCCATCGATACCACGGAGTGGTGATTGGAATCTCATCCGGCCTTTGCGGGTCCTTGGGGCGGCCAGCCCCCCTCAAAGCGCACGAGATGTCATTGTGTGCCTGATATAGGACTACGACATCAGGCTGGAACCGGAAGAGTTCTGTCTGCAACCGTATCACATTGTCGAGAACGTCATAACCTGGCGTCCCGGCATTAATGACCTCCGATTGAATATCGGGGGCGAGCTCCCGCAGCCAGCGTTCGAGACGCGCGACCCATGTCTTGTCGTCCCCCGTAACCTGAGTGTCAAAGGTGGTAGAGGCGCCGACAACCATGATTCGTAGCGTTGAATCCGGCTTTACAGGCAGCACCTCAGGACCACGAAAGCCCTGTGAATTTATCCGCATCCAACCGAAGTAATCGGTTTTTCGAACCAACGCGTGGCCCAAGCGTCGGTGCTGGTAATAAAGCATTGTAATTGTGCCTGGAACCGTGCTGCGGTGCTGCTCACGATAACGCACAAGGATCTCTCCAGCAATCGCGCCAAGGATGGCAGCGATTAGCGCTGAGACAGATGCCAGAAGAAGCTTCCTACCTGGGCCTCGCACAGACTCTATGAGGGGGTTAGCACGGCCCGGGGCGCATCAAGAAGAGAGGGTCGCGCCGTTCTACGACCCTCTCTTCGCACTCCGACCTGCACCTACTAAACACTGCACCTAGAAAATCGTGTAGATAAAGGGTGCTAGCGCGGACGTTTGCGCGAACACCAGCAGGCTGCCGACGAGTAACATGATGATCAAGATCGGCAGAAGCCACCATTTCTTGCGCACGCGCATGAAGGCCCAGAGCTCGCGAGCCACACCTCCTTTAGCCATAGCTCCTCCTAGAACTGGCGTTCCATGTCATTGCGCCGCCGCGTGGCCGTCGGTCGCGACATCCAGAAGCTCTCGTTCTCCTGAGGCCTCTTGAGCGGATGACGCCCAAACAATCGCATCACTAACCCGAACGGAGTGAAGACCACGAAGTAGACTATCGCCATGAAGATGGGCGTGGTCACTTTCGAAATTTGCTGGGCCAGCTTCATCCAGAAATCGCGCACCGGACCCAGCCGGGTCGGCAGCGCCAGCCCGCTCAGGATCAGCAGGCCGCCGAGCACTCCCGTGGTCCAACTCGCGTACTCGTGCCCGCGCCATGCAGTTAGGGCACTCAGCGCTAAGAAAGCGACCCCGACGGTCAGGCCAAACTTCCGTCCCTCTTTCGCGGTCAGTCGAGTTGAAATTGCTTCCGCCAATCCTCGGCCTCCTGCCACTCTGGTTGCTCGGCTTTATCGAGCAAGAAAGGACCAAGTACCAGGTAGTCGATATGCGTGCGCATGAAGCAGGTATGGGCGTCCGCCGGCGTGCACACAATCGGCTCGCCCCGCACGTTGAACGACGTATTAACGATCACGGGACAGCCCGTCAGTCTCTCGAACTCCTTGATCAGATCGTAGTAGTCAGGGTTCGTCTCCCGAGTCACTGTCTGAATCCGCGCCGAATAATCCACATGGGTCACGGCTGGGATGTCGGATCGCGCCACGTTCAGCTTCTCGATCCCCCACAGCCGCCGCTGCTCCTCGGTCATCGGGATCTGACGCTCAGTCTTGACCGGCGCCACCAGCAGCATGTAGGGCGAGTCGCATTCGAGATCGAAGTAGTCGCTCACCCGCTCGCGCAGCACGCTCGGCGCGAAGGGCCGGAAGCTCTCCCGGAACTTGATCTTCAGGTTCATCTGCGCCTGCATCCGGGAACTCCGGGGATCACCCAGGATGCTGCGCGACCCCAGTGCCCGGGGCCCGAACTCCATGCGGCCGTTGAACCAGCCGATCACCTTCTCTTGGGTGAGGAGCTCGCCCGCTCGCTTGATCAATGTTTCGCGGTCCAACCGCTCGTACACCGCGCCAACCGACTTCAAAAAATCCTCAATCTCCCTGGGCGAGAACGACGGGCCCAGATAAGCACCCCTCATACTGTCCTCGCCCGGGGTGATTCTTCGCGGCTGCTTGCACTGCCGGTGCCAGATGAGCTGGGCCACGCCCAGCGCACCACCTGCATCGCCGGCCGCCGGCTGGATCCACAGACGCTTGAACGGGCCTTCTCTAAGCACTCGACCGTTGGCCACGCAATTCAATGCCACCCCGCCCGCCAGACAGAGATTCTCATGTCCGGTCTTTCGATGCGCTGTATGCACCATGCGCAACACGATCTCCTCGCACACCACCTGAACCGACCGGGCCAGATCCATCTCGCGCTGCGAGATCTTGGTCTCAGGAACGCGCGGCGGGCCTCCGAACAGTTGGTTGAAGTGGCCGTTCGTCATTGTGAGCCCAGTCAGATAGTCGAAGTACTTCTGATTGAGAGTGAACGACCCATCCTCACGAAGATCGATTAACTCGTCATAGATCAGGTCTACATACTTCGGCTCACCATACGGCGCGAGACCCATCACCTTGTACTCGCCCGAGTTGACCTTGAATCCGGTATAGTAGGTGAACGCCGAATACAGAAGTCCCAGCGAGTCCGGCCAGTAAAGCTCATCGAGCAGCTCGATGTCACTGTCCCGCCCAATGGAGATCGAGGCCGTCGCCCATTCCCCCACCCCATCCATCGTCAGGATCGCCGCTTCCTCGAACGGCGAAGGGAAGAAGGCGCTCGCCGCATGTGATTCGTGGTGCTCCGCGTACAGCACCTCACCCTCGTAGCCCAAGGCATCGCGGATCTGCCGGTCCATATACAGCTTTTCCTTTATCCACAGAGGACCGGCTTGCAGGAACGACTGGAAGCCCCGTGGAGCCACGCCCAGATAGGTCTCCAGGATCCGCTCGAACTTCAGCAACGGCTTGTCGTAGAAGCCCACGTAGGCGAGTTGTCCAGCCTCGATGCCACCCTCCCGCAGACAGTACTCCACAGCGTGGATCGGGAACGAGGCGTCACCTTTCTTCCGGGTGAAACGCTCCTCCTGCGCCGCCGCCACGATCTCACCATCTCGCAGCAGACAGGCAGCGCTGTCATGATAGAATGCTGAAATACCAAGTACGTATTGAGCTTGCATCGGCCGATAGCAGTCCCACTGAGCTGCGGTTAGCAGTCACAACACTGCAAGAGACAGGCCCACCATCCACACTGGCGGTGGTGCATTGACGTGCCGTGAACCCGCCACTTCACGGCGCGGCTGCCTACCTCTGGCATCTGACCTACAGTACCGAGTAGGCCTGTTGTATCGATGCAACATGCATCGATCCTCGGGCGCACCTGGTCCCACGCCAGCGCTCTCCCGCCACCGCCCGCCAGCGGCAGAAAGAGCCCGTGAGGCGCTGGCGAATTCAGGGCCGACGACCATAGTTTGATCCTCCAGACCAGGCAAGGTATACCGCAGCCCGATCCCACTCGCAGCTACGCACGGGCGATAGCTGTCGAAAACGATATCAAGATGGCGAGATGGAACGAGTACCGGCTTCTAGCCGGCATATGCTTGGCCACCGCGTTGATCGTCTGGTGGCCGATCACTTTCTCTTTCTCTGCGGTTCACACACTGCCGGAGCGGCTGGTGGGCGTCGGATCGTCCTGGTTGCCCGAAGGCCGGGACCTGGTCCTCAACGTGATGGTCTTCGTGCCTCTCGGCATCGCCGCAAACCGGAGCCGGGTTCCCCTAGCGAGAGTGTTCATCCTTGCACTCGGCCTCAGCTTGACACTCGAAGCAGGTCAGGTCTTTCAACGCGCAAGAATCATCTCACCGATAGATGTGGCCCTCAACGTCGGAGGGGCGCTGGCAGGCGCTCTGCTGGTCAAGAATGGACGCGACGCGCTCCGCCGTCTCAGCAACAGTGGTTTGAACCCCGCTTTGATCACTCTTTGCGGAGTCCTCCTCGCCACCGGTGTTTTCGCGTGGCTACAGTACGAGTTTGCCAGCTTGGGCGGTTGGTCCGGCGAGTACACCCTGCAAATCGGTAACGAGGCAACCGGGGACAGGCCGTGGTGCGGCGAGATTAGAGACATGAGGATCCAAGCGGGCGATCGCCTCTGGACGCAGGACTCTTTCTCGTTAGTCAAGCGTCCCCTCCGCCTGCCCGGCGGCGTCTCCCGCTGTTCAGATGATTACTGGCTCCAGACGACCAGTCCACCCTCGAAGCTGGCACGCGCAGTCCGGCAGTCTGGAAGGATACGCTTGTCGCTGTCCGCGCAACCGGGCATCCGCGACCAGCACGGCCCTGCACGCATCGTTTCGATGTCCAGTGACCCTGGCAATCGAAACATCACCGTGGCGCAGGAGGGAGAGGATGTTATTGTCCGAATACGACGCCGCTGGGCGGGTGCGAATGGCGACAGACCCTTCTACAGGATATACGGCGTTCTCAGCATCGAGCATCCCATCGATATCCTGGTCGACGCTGGTTCTGACTTTACACTCATAGAGGCGGCAAACCAGTCGTTGACCGACCGCCATGATATTGCCGGACAGTGGTGGTACTTACTCGTGCACTCCTACGAGTGGCGGGAAGGAATTCAAGAACTGCCACTGGCGTTCGCCTTTTGGCTGGCACTTCTCGGGCCGGTCGGCCTCGTGGCTGGGGCGCTAGCAGCGGGCCAATCGAGGGGAGCAATGTTCAATATCACTCTGTGTGGAGGCGCTGCTCTGGCTAGTGGGATGGTACTGCGCATCCTCAACGTGGAAGTCGGTTGGGAGTCACTCCTTAGCATGCCGGCGGCGATCGTGTTGTGTGCTGAGCTGGGGCGGCGACTCTCGCTCACCCAGGGACAGACGTCTGATTCGCCGAATCTCGCAGGCAACGGGAGGTCGACTTGGCCGACCTAGGAAACAGAGATGACTGCTGACACCCGTGGATTCGGCCTGCGGCTGGGGTTAAGCCTTGCACGTTTGGCGGCCCTAGCGGTGATCACCGGTTTACTTGTTTCCTATCCAATCTTCCTGCAACGCCTCGGTGTCGAACGCTTCGTCGAGCAGGCCGTTTTTCACCTGGCCTATATGCTCACTCTCGCAGCAACGGCGCTCTGTGCGTTCCGCGTACGCGTCCTCTGGGAAACCGTCGTCGAGGGCGTGCGCAGCGCTCCTCTGCTGTCCGCGTTACTGCTGCTCAACACCAGCGTATTCGTGATCCTGGTCCTGAGTGTCTTCACTCAAGCAGGCTTGCTGGCTCTGATGTTTCTTGGATCCCTGTTGGCGAGCGTCTTCCTGCTTTCGTCCGATAGCAGGCGTGAGCGGTTGACAAGCGAATTGCTCCGCGCCTCGCCACTGGCCTTCGCTTCCATTTATCTTTGCCTTGGCGCGGGCGAAATCTTTTTGCGCTTTCATCCAGAGCTGGTGGGCGGGGGCGGGGGCGGCAATCCAGCGCTTCGTCGACTCTACAGCGGATTGTACTTCAGCAACTCTTTCGGCCTTCGGGACGACGAGTTCCAGCGATCCCGACCGGCTGGAACCTACCGGATACTCTCGCTTGGTGACTCGTTCACCTTCGGCCAAGGTGTCGGGCACAACGATACGTACCCCCAACAGATGGAGAGCCTGCTAAACGCCGATCGAGATACGCTTCGATATGAGGTGATCAATGCGGGTGCCTCTGGGGCGAACACAGTCGCCGAACTGAACTATCTTCGGCAGGAAGGCTTGAGCTTCGAACCCAATCTGGTGACGGTGCAGTTCTACCTCAACGACATCGAACCGAGATTCGAGGGGGAGGTGGCGAATGCCAACTGGTTGATCGACAACTTGGTGAAGCGGCCCTTTCGTACGAGCTACGTCGTCTTCTTCCTCAGGTATCGGTTCGACCGATTCCTCGAATCGATCGCTCGATTGATCTACGGGGATGCAGAGCACGGAGACTATCTGTCCGGGCTAGTCGACAGCGTCGAGCGGGGGGACCTCGGCTGGCAACAGTTCACCGCAGCGCTGGACGATCTCGCCACCCAGAGCCGACAGACCGGCACCCCGATCGCCATCGTCGTTTTCCCCAACCCGGGCAGGCCCGGCGACGAGCAGACTCGAAAGATCAATCGCGCCGTCGCCGATTACAGCAAAAGAGCGGGCTTGCACGTAATCGACTTGACGGATGCCTTCGGGGACATCCCTCCGGAGGAACAGGTCGTCAGCGAGATCGATCACCATCCGAGTGTGAGTCTACATCGAGCTGCAGCAGAGAAGATCGTGGAATCGCTGCGCCAGCGTGGCCTGCTTCCGACTCAGCACCGGAACGGCTAGTGACTGGCAACCGGGCGGAAGGGCGCGGTGCCCCGAAGATATTCCGCAATGTGCTCCGCGACCAGGCGCGCACCCTTCTCGGTGAAATGCGCGTCGTCGTAGAAGTTGCTGGTATCTCTGGGAATGGATTTGGCCAGATCGATGCACTCGATGTTCCGATCGCGGCAGACGCCCAGCAGCGCATCGTTGTAAAGCTTCATCGCTTCTGCAAGCGCCGCCACGGAATAGTACTCATGGCCCGGCTGGTTCAAGAAATCGCCGATTCCTCCCAGCCACAATCGATCCCGTGCCTCGTTGCTGAGGCCTTCCCGCCACAGGACGGGTTGGGTGAGATAGATGAGTCGAACGTCCCGCTTCTCGGTTTGATCTACGATCGCGTTCAGGTTCCGAGTGTACTCGCGCAAAGCGGCCGTGAGATCGGGAAGCTCATCCCGAAAGTTCGACGCATTTCGGCGATGTGCTCGCCATTGTTCGTAGACCGTACCTCGCACGTCTTGCGTGATCCCGCGATACAAGATCCAGTCACGTACCCGGAGCTTCACGCGTTTGAGAAGCTGATACACGGCTGTTCCCTTGTACCAGGGTGCATTTGGCACCAATAGCTGGTCAGTTCCAGGCTCGTGAAGTTTTCCCGGGATCATGGTGAAGGCACGGCGGATCGTCTGTGCCTCGGCTTCGGGATCAGTAAGGGGGGGTGGCGCCACGTAGCTGTCGCCCTGTCCAAGTGCAACGGTCAAATCGTTAACCCCGACGAGTATGAGGGCGGCGTCGAGAGCTGGATGCTGTTCGGTCAGATACTTGACTTGCACCACGTGATCTCGTGCATTTCGGCCTGAACGCCCGACGCTGCCGACCCACACGTCGCTCCCGTTCGCCGTTCTGCCAAGCAAACTCTCCAGTTCCGCCGTCCATGTCTCCGAGTCGTCGAGATAGACACACTCGGTCGTGCTGCCGCCGATCGCCAATAGTCGATACTCGGTCGTGTCCTGTCCCCACTCCCTGCCGCGAATACCCTCCGAGTTAACCGTGTAACGCGCCTGTCCATGTACACCGTACATCAGGCTGCTATCGGGGAGGAACACCGTTCTTCTATTCGGCCACAACACCCGATAACCGGTCGACGCAGGGACGATTAGGCGCAGCGCGATCTCGCAGAGCGCGAGCCCCGCTATTGAGGCGAGACCAAGCATGACGAAGTTCAGCAAGGCCTGCCGGACTCGCACGTTTCTCATTACCATCCAATCACCGAGCAAGTCAGGCTCTAGCCTGACCGCCGTTGACCGTGTAGGGTGACGGCGGAGGCGAGCAGCTTACCCTCGCTCAACAGCCTTTCGAAGCGGTAGATCTCTTCCCGGTGGGCGAACCCTGCCTGCCTCATCAAACGCAAAAGATCAGGTGCGGAGTAGTAGCGCAGATGGCCACGGTCGGCGATCCTGAGACAATAGTCCCAGACGGCATAGAGGCCGCGAAAACTCATGCGATCCGGTTCTAGCAAGTAAAGGTGCCCTTCGGGCTGGAGCACCCGGCACATCTCTCGCAGAGTGGCCACTGGATCCGGGTAGCGGTCGAATGCGAAAACGGAAAGCACGGAGTCGAACGACTCATCGGGAAACGGAAACCGCTCTCCGTCCCACACCCTGAACTCCAGTTGGCCGGGGATCCCGCGCAGACTGTTAGCCACTTCGGTCTCCCGTCGAGAAACGTCTAGCCCACAGACAAATCCCCTGACCAGACGCCGGTAGGCCTCCTCAGCCGCCCAACCGCCCCGACTTTGAACTGCCAGCACTCGGTCCCAGGCGCGCAGCCGGACATGATCGAGAAGGACACGGCACATCTCGCGTCGAAACGACCTGAGACGATTGGCACCCTCAGCCATCTGGGGCTTCATCCCGCCTCCGGAAGAGTTGTAGGTTAGTAAACACGTTACGCCGGCGCCCACGGGTTGGCTCACGCCGCCGGGGCGGCGCCCCCTACCGGACATGCAAACTGGCGCCGTTGCAATCGCTGTTCCCATGGTATCCGGACGGATTTCTCAACCTCTTAACCTCATGATCAACAACGAATTACAGGCCTGCTGCCCCCCATGCCCATCGGCATCGAAATACACATCTCCCGGATCCCGACAAATGGCAATCCCCGGCTTTCGTTGCCGCAACTCAACACTTCGGACACCCGCTGCCCGTCGCTTCGGGTGGTCGCATACGACCCGAGGGAATTCCCGGAACGGGTCTTGCCGCCTACGTTAACGGGGTCCGGGCCCTTTGGCCATCGCCGAGCCCGGCTACTTCGTACCTCACGTCCTCCGACTCAGGGGGGAGTACGACCGTTGAAACGTGAGCTTCACCGGCTGATGGACGGACCGTTCGACGTCCTCGTGGTGGGTGGTGGGATCCTGGGCGCCTGCGTGGCTTGGGACGCAGCCCTACGAGGATTCGACGTAGCGTTGGTGGAAAAAGGAGACTTCGCCAGCGGCACTTCATCAAACAGCCTCAAGATCGTTCACGGTGGCCTGCGATATCTTCAGAGTCTAGACCTCCGTCGCATGAGGGAATCGATACGTGAGCGTTCAACCTGGCTACGTATCGCCCCGCATCTCGTCGAGCCGCTACCGGTCCTTGTCCCAGCGTTCCGGCGCCGAATCCAGAGCCGGCTGCCGCTGCTCCTTGCGTCGGCGATAACCGATGCCGTAGGGTGGGATCGCAACTCCGGGCTTCACAGCGACCGTTGCTTGCCCGCCGGGAGCTTGGTCGGGCGCCACGAGATCCTGGACCTCGTACCGCAGCTTGACCGGCGCGACTTGACCGGCGGCCTCCTCTTCTACGATGCCCAGATGTACAACTCCGAGCGGCTGGTGCTCGAGGTCTTGCAAGCGGCGAGCGAGGCCGGCGCGGTTCTGGCCAATTATGTGGAAGTCGAATCGGGCAGTCGCAGTAATGGCTCGAATTGGCTGGCGCAGGCGCGAGACCGCATTGACGGTCAGTCGATCCAGATCCGCGCCAGACTGATCGTGAACGCGGCCGGGCCAGCCACTCCCACCGTCGCGGAACGTCTCACGGGCCGTCGAGCAGCTGCCACGACCGACTACTCGGTGGCATTGAATGTTATGGTCGAGTCGCTTGGACATCCTGTAGCGTTTGCCATGCCCGGCCAGACAGATCATGCCGAGAGCACAAGTAAGTCAGGTGCTCGTCAGCTGTTCGTGGTGCCCTGGCGCGGCCGTTCCGCTATCGGTACCGGCCACTTCCCCTACGGCGGAGACTGCGCGCGCTTCGAGCTCGACGAGCGATATGTCTCCGAGTTCCTCGGCGAGATCAATGCGGCCTGGCCAGGTGATCCCTTCAGGCGCGAAGACTTGATCCTCGTTCATGCCGGCCTTCTCCCGGTCATTCCGGGCGCAATCGGTTCCGAGGTTCGGCTGCTCAAGAGGCACAGAATCATCGACCATGCGGCGGATGGCGTTCCGAACCTCATCAGCGCGATAAGCGTAAAGTACACAACGGCGCGTCTGGTTGGTGAGGCTGTCGTTGGCCACGTCTGCCGAAAGCTGGGGAAGCGTGCGCCTGGTATGACGGCGATGACTCACTTGCCCGGGGGCCCGATGGTTCCAATGCAGGAACTGCTCGCGCAAGCACACCAGAGACACGGCGGCCTCCTCGGCACCGACGCCCTTGAACACCTCGTTCGGACCTACGGAGCACGCTACGAGCGAATTCTTGGCTACCGCGATTCAACTCCCGATTGGGACCAGCGAATCTCGTCTTCGTCGCCTGTCATCAAGGCGCAGATGATGCACGCCGTGCGGGAAGAGATGGCGATGAAGCCTGAGGATATCGTATGCCGACGAACCGAGCTCAGCGCGCGGGGCGGGGCCCTGAGCAGCAATCTGGACCTGGCCTCCGAGGTGCTGTCGAGCGAGCGCACAGCCAAGAAGACGACCGTGCGCGGGAGCACTGGTGGAGGCTCGCCGACAGACACCGGCGGACCGAGTTCCGGCCCACGCCTGACGAGGCAACGCGAGGACTAACACCCGTACCACTTCGTTCGGAGACGTTTCCTGAATTGCATCGCCAGCTGATAGCGTGCGAAGCCGAGTATCCCTTCCCTCTGACCGTATGTGCGTGGCTGATGGCCAAGACATCGGATCATCCGCTTGAGATCTGCAGCCGGCCGCTCGTAGTCCAACACTCCCTCCAGAAGGAATCCGTAGCGCCCTGGCCTGGCCGCCTGTGATCGAAAAGGCAATGGATCACTGCCGGGCAGGATAAGAACGCCATTCGAAACCGCTCTGTGAAAGAGTTTGGGGGTGAACGACAGACTCGGCCTTCCGCTGTTGTCACCCAGGTAGACCTCGCCGGGCCTCATCCTCTCAAGGATCTCGGCCACGAGGGCCCCTCGGGCGAACCACCACTTTCCGAAGCCCCATGGTATGACGGGCAACGCCCCGCTGGCCAGCGTGTTCTCCACTGTCTCGACCAGCGTCCGCCCCTCCGGCAGTCCGCCTTCGTGCCCGATGGCCAGAACTTCGAGCCCCTCACGTGTGGCGAGCTGTCTTCCCGCGATCAAGATCAACTCGCACTCGCCCTCACCGCGTGCGATCAGCGAACACGACTCGGCGGTCCGCGAAAGATCCCAGGACCCAGGCAGATCCATACGGCCGTCACGAAACGTCTGGAAGTAGTGGTCGCCCTCCGCCTCCGTGAACATCAACACACCCGGGGCCTCGCGCCGGAGAACGAGCTCCCGCGCTCCGCGCTTAATGTTGCGCGCCGCGCCCTCGAAGAAGGTGCGAGCATCGAAACAGCCGTGATAATGCACGTGCCCGTCTACGAGGTAGTTGCCAACTCGCTTGCCTAAGTTATCCAACTTTAGTTCCCATCTGACCGGGTCACCCGGCCTAATCACTACTCTGACCCTTTTGGTGTCCGCCGCGAGAGTTGTGCAAACAGGGTGCCAAGATGATACTTCATTCCGCGAGGCTACTCCGCCGCCGCGGCTCAGAACCCGGTGGTCGAGCCACTCCGACTCGGCGCCTCCCTGGTGCGCAACGCGGCAATGCGTCTTGACCAGACCGCCCGTGGGAGATACTGAATCGTCAACAATGCCGACGCGCTCAACCGGATATGCCCAATACGCTGGCGCACTTCGGGGTACAAGGTGTAGCGACGCGCTCGCTGATCCGAGAGGCGGATGCGAAATGGATCTTCCTGGGATGCATTATCTCGGACATCCCCTGGATCCTCATTCACCTCGCAAATCGCCTCTCGCTGCAGGTCGATCCGTACGATCTTCGATTGTATGCCATCGTGCTGGCCTCCCTGGCTGCCTGCCTTCTCGTGAGCGTGGCACTCGCCCTACTATCCAAGCGCCCGACGATGATCCTTGCGGTGCTCGCGCTAAATTCCTTCCTGAGCCTGGTACTGGACGCTCTTCAGATAAAGTGGGGTAACGGAGTTCATTTCTTGGCACCCTTCTCGTGGGACCTATTCAACGTCGGTCTGTTCTGGCCTGAGAGCGTTACGAATTACATGCTCACCGTCTTCGGGCTCGCATACTTCCTCTACCTTTGGGCGCGCGCGCCCGGCAAGCCGGTGGCCCTATCCTTCAGCTCGCCGCGGCAGCTACTACTCGCCACCGTCCTCTTCGCCGCCTATTTCGTTGGCCCCTTGGCGTTCCTCAACGGCCCCGAGGAGCGAGACAATCACTCCGCGAAGACGCTCCGGCACGAGAATACGCGTCGCGGAAAGAGTGTGCAGTTTGATCGCGAGGCCTACGTGGTTCGAAACGGACAGGAATTTCTGCGAACCTACTCTGGAGAGGAACTGCGAGTTGTTGGCGAGACTCTGGGGCACGCGGGCACCGTTTCCGTTCGTGCCACCTTCGTCGATAATCAAACCATTCGCGTGTACGACCTCCGAGAACACTGGGGTGAGTGGCGGGACAAGGCATCTATCGCCGGCCTGACCCTGTTGTTGGCACTCTGGATCACTTCCTTGCGGCGATCTACCACTGAGAATGTCGAAAGTCCGCCTTCCTAGTAACTGCCGGCAGGAATCTACTGACCCGCAAGCTCTGCCCGTCGGGCTCGCGATTCGCGACCGGGCTCCCCCCGACGGCCAGAACTTGCAGAGGCGGATGAAGACATTGCGACCGCGGGAGCATAACAGCCCTGGCCTCAGGCTGGCCAACACGTTATACTCCAAAGGTTTAGCTTACACATCGTCGCTTGGAACGCGGATGGCCACCTCATAGCTCGACGGTCTCATCAGAAGCGATCTTCCGGTTTGCACTATGAAAAATAATCCCGGCCCGACGTTCACCGGTGTTGAGGCCGCCCGGAGACACCGGGTCAGGTCTTTTCGCGTCCCACCGGCATGGACAGGCCTCCTGGCGCTGGCAGTGGCGGCCTGCTTCGACACCCTTACAACAGAGGAAACCGTAGGACCGACCGGCACGCTGGTCGTCACTACCGTGACCACGGGTGTAAGTCTCGACCCCGACGGCTACGTCGTCACGATCGACGACTCCCGGGGCGAGGCGATCGGCATCAACAGCTCCGTCACGTTTCGCAACGTCGCAGTTGGCGACCGCAGCATCGAGCTAACGGGCGTCTCTGGCAACTGTGAGGTTAGCGGCCAGAATCCCAGAACCATTGCGGTAACGGAGGGCGGCACAGCACAGACGACGTTCGAAGTGCAATGCGGAGGCCAGACCGGCTCCGTCGCCCTCTGGGGAACCGCGGAGCTGGAATTCACGGGGCCAGCGGGGACGAGCAATCCCTTTCGAGATGTCTCCGGGAACGTGACCTTTACCGGCCCGTCGTCGCGGCAGATCACAGTCGACCTGTTCTACGACGGTGACGGCCAGGGAGGCCAGACTGGTACTGTCTGGAAAGCCCGTTTCATGCCCGATGAGGTGGGCACCTGGAACTGGTCGTCCTCCAGTGGGGCATCGGAGCTCGACGGCAGATCGGGCAGCATCACAGTAACCGACCTGGGTTTCGCCGCGCCCTTCGAGATCGACCCTGTCTACCCGCGCTATTTTCGACGCAAGACGGGTGAGCACGAGTATCTGGCCGGAAATTGGCTTTATCAGCCGACCGGCAGCCCGGGAGGCCAAAACAACTTGGCCATGGCGATTAATTACCTGGCTCACAGCGGGAACACAGCATTCAGCACGGCGCAGCGGCAGGAGATCCGCGATGTGCATAAGGCACGGGGCATGAACCAACTGGGAGTATACCTGTCGAACAACGGAGACCAGGCGGGAACCGCCTTTGTCGATCCTTTCGTCGCCAACGATTTTTACGACCTGGACATTTGGCACGACATCATTGAACCACGCCTGGATGAACTGGACGCCGCCGACCTCTACTACGAGTTCTGGCTGACGGCTGATGAGAATTTCGGCCTGTCGGCGGAAGAGTGGAAGGCATTCGCGCGCTATGCCTATGCCCGTCTCGCTGGCCGCCGGCGTGTCATCGGCTGGGTAATCGGCCTCGAGGCTTCCGAGTACTGGAGCCAAGCCGAGCGGAACGACCGGGGCAACTTCCTGCAGTCCATCAATTCTTACGGCCAGCCAGTCGCCTCGCACCACCCGAACGACAACCTCGACCGCTCCGAGCCGTGGTGCACATACGTGCCGGTGCAGATCGCCACCTTCTCTGACGTCGATAACTGGAACCGGCAGCTCGAGGCAACAAATGCCGACGTGGGGAAGCCTGTACAGGCCACGGAGTTCATCGAAGAGGGCCGGCCCCCCGTCAATCCCGCCGGCGGCGAGGACGCCATCCGTCGGCTCACCTGGATCTCATTCGTGAGTGGCGCCTACATGGTATCGAACGCCCCTGACAACGCAGCAGATCCCAGCACGCCGCCGACCACGAACTACGCGAAACACTTCACAGATTACGTGAACGGTAACGCCGCCCCGGGATCGAGGCCCGAGTGGTGGAAGATGACGCCGAACCGCGGCCTGGTGAGCTCGGGCACGGGCTACCTGCTGCGCGAGGTAAACGTCCGCTACCTGGCCTACCTGCCCGAAGGCGGGAGTGTGACCATCAACCTCAGCGAAGCGAGCGGCTCGTTCTCCTACGACTGGTACAACACACGGGACGGTACGGTCACGGCTGGCGGCACCGCTAGCGGCGGCGGCAGCTGGCAGTTCTCGGCGCCGGATAACGACGACTGGATGCTCGACCTTAGGAAGTAGACATCGGTCTGTGGCGCTCAGCCTTCTCGCGATTCGCAATCGAAGGCCAAGCCTCGGGGCCCATCAACGACCGGCCCTGTCCGAGCCGCCAGAGAGGTTGTCCGGGCCCTGCGCCGGCACTCTCCAAGCCGCAACGAAGTGGCCGAATCCGCCTACCAAACCCAACAGTACGTTTTTCATTCGCATCAGGAGAGCCGTCGACAGGCTTGCTGCCGGGGATATTCCGTACTTCCCCAGCGTAAACAGGTATGCCCACTCGGTTAGCCCTAGGCCGCCGAGCGTGAGGGGAAGCAAGGCCACAACAAGAACGGCCGGGGTGACGAGCCCCGCCTCTAGAAGACCCAAGTCGACCCGGAAGGCCCGGGCCGAAAAATAGATATTGAGCGCGGCGAGCGCGTAGAAGACGACCGACAGTACTAAAGCGACCACCACCCGACCGCGGTGACCGCGGTAACTGCTCAGCGCTTCCTGAAAGCTTACAATCTTGCCGATAAACGGCAGATGGGTCCGCTTCTTTGTGAAGCGCAAGAACTTACGATCCAGCACAACCCACAGAATAAGGAGGTAGCCTACCGCGACGGCGGCGACGATCCAGCTGACTGGAGCTGCGTATGGCCCTCTGTAGCCAAAAGGCATCGCCAGCACAGCTAGACCGACGAGGGCCGAGACCCCGGTGAATCGTTCCGCAAAAACCGAGGCCATTGCGTCGGCTTGCCGACCCGTACGCCTGCCCAGCAGGTAGGCCCGAACGACGTCCCCACCTACGTTAGTCGGCAAGAAATTGTTGAAGAAATAGCCCACCAGGTACAGATAGAAGCAAGTTCCCAGGCCTGGCCGCTCGAGATGAACCCGCAGCAGGATCTGCCACTTCCACGCGCTAACCAGAACGAGGATGGGATCAACGGCCAGCGACAGCGCCAAGTACCATAGATCCGTGCCCTCGATAGTCCGAGCGAACTCGGCCCAATCAACCCTTCGAACAACCCATACGATCAGTGCAAGAGTGACCGCCAAGCGAACCAGGTGTGTGGGTCGGAAGCGGCTTCGAAATGGGATTGACTCGGGCCGTGACACGAACTGGACTCCGATGGGTCTACAGGATCCCCTAGATCTTGGCAGGCAACTTCGCGCCGATTGACCCCCCTACGGACCGGGCTCCGCATCGCCGCGCACGCGAATAAGCCGGGCTGGCACACCTCCGGCGATGCCGAGCGCCGGGACATCCTTGATAACCACAGCACCGGCACCCACGACTGCGTCTTTCCCGATCGTCACGCCGTCCATAACCTTCACGCCCGCACCCAGCCAGGCCCCATCTTCGACCACCAGCCCGATACCGATTCGTTCTTGCTCCTTCACCGGCACATCGGTCCGATCGAAGCTGTGACTACCTCCATTTAGGTAGGTATAGGCCGCGACCTGCACGTTTTCCCCTACGTTGACATAGTTGGCCGAGAACACCTGGCACGTGAAGGAGAAGTTCGAGCCCTTGCCAATCCTGATATCACCGTTCTTGGTGTAGACGATCGTGTTGCGTCCGATAAAGACGCCGTCCTCCAGCACGATTCCTTTGTTGTCGGTCCCCTTAGCATCGAGGACACAGTTGTCATCGATGACAACGTTGTCCCCGAGGAAGATCTTGTGCGGGTGGCGTAGGACGACGTTGCGGCCGAACACGACCCCATTCCCCGCCTCTCCGAGTAGACCGCGATACAGCTTTTGCCTCAAGAAGAGCCCCAACAGGCCTGGCACCCAGCTTGCCAAAAGCATGATCAGCTCGTACTTGAGCAGTACGAGAATCCCGGCTTTGCCAATGATGAGCTCCCGATACTTCTCAAGGGGCGACTTGTCCTCGGCGAAGAGCTTCTTTTGAATGAACAGGTCCTCCGACTTAGGCTGCTTCGGCCAGCTAGTATTTCCGTTCGTCGCTCGCTGTGCCATGGCTCACCTTCCCGTAGCGCCTTGAGCATAACACACAATAGTCGAAAGCCGTCAGTAGAATAATCGCTGGCTAGCGGGCGCACCGCAGAGAAAAACGCCCCCCGGCCCCCCCGCAGTGGGGGGTGACAAAGCGCCCTGGTAATCTGGGGTTCAGCGTCCAGTCTGCACCAAACGCAAGTCGCATGCAAGACGGTCCGTGGAAATCGACCCGTGCGTCTTCCCGACTGACAGATCGATCTGAGCGCAAAACAGCTCTCCGATGAGAGCCTCTCCCGTCACTCCAACTGCGCCGGGCGGCGCCGAACACGACCCGGAGGGTGGTTTTAGAGCAGCGCGGCTGAGCGTGCCCAGCCGTGTTGGGTGTAGCGCCGTTGCCACATCTCTCCAAGGCCGGCCACGGTAGCGTCATCGGTCTGCGCCGCTGCTGGCACGGCCAGCGGCTCACGTTGGGTACGACAATTGCTTCTTCGACAGTTTCAACAAATCCGAGCGCGCAACGCCCCCGCTCCGTGGTCCGTTGCGCGTTTTGTTAATGGGACCGTGTTCAAGCTGCGAGGAGGACTCCAGAGTGAGTGGCCTCAAAGGGTTGGCTAAATTCGCTCTCAGCGCGGCCCTGATCGCGATCGTCGTGTGGAAGTATCCCATATCGTGGTCAGCGGTCGTGGGCACCTTTCGACACGTGAGACCGCTGGTGCTAGTACCGATACTCCTGCTGCTGTTCAATCAGTTCGTGCTGAGCTCGATCAAGTGGCGGGTAATACTCCGGTCGCACGACATCGACATTCGTTTGCCGTTCCTTGTACGATCCTACATGATTGGCAATTTCTTCAGCGCCTTCCTCCCTTCCAGTTACATGGGAGATTTTTTTAGAATAGCTGACGTTGGCCGGGCCAGCGGAAGGGGGTTCGAATCCGCTTCCGCTGTGGCCCTGGAAAGGCTGTCGGGCCTCGCAGCCCTGGCGGCCATGGGCGCGATCGCCTCCTTCTACATCAGCGCCCGTTACGGGGAGCCGGCATTCAGAACACTCGCACTGTTCTTCTTGCTAATCGTTGTCGGTTTCGTGTCGGTCTTTGTGCCGGGGGGGCTCAGTTTGCTGCGGATGGTTATGTCTCGCGTTCCCCTGAGCCCAATTCAGCGACTTCTCGAAAAAGTCGGCGGCGTGGTTCAACACTACCGTGATCGGCCGCGGCTGTTGGTACAGATCCTCCTCTTGTCTTTCGCGTTTCAAGCCCTGGGCTACACAATCTTCTTCTTGTACGGCCGGGCCATCGCTCTCGACATCTCATATCTGTACTGCTTTGCCTTTGTGCCTGTGATCTATCTCCTGGAAGCCTTGCCGATCTCAGTCGCTGGCATTGGCTTACGAGAGGGCGGCCTAATCTACTTCCTATCCAAGGCCGGCTACACCTCCTCCGAGGCCATCGCACTCAGCATCGTAGTCGTATCCTTCCGCTACATGATGAGTCTCACAGGCGGAGTTCTGTTCCTGACCCGGCGCAGTGCCCCGGCAAAGACGACGCAGAAAAGTTTCCAAGTAAATAGCTAAGGGCGAATGCAAATCGACAAGGAGTACATGCAGTGGCCAAGCTCAGGACGACACTCGTGAGACAGGTGCTTCCCGGCTTCGTTGCAAGCCTATACTACTATTTGCGTTTCCGCTGTCTCGTCCATCCTCGGGCCGGGGTTCAACCCAGTTCGAGAATCACAATCGGCAGGAAGACGACGATCCACAAGTACAGTCGAATCATCCTCGGCGCTACTGGCAAACTCCGGATCGGTAGAGAATGTAATCTCCAATCGTTCGCAACGATCGCAATTGGCGACAGTGATGTCCGCATTGGCGATCACGTGCGGATTGGTCCGAGCTGCAACTTGCTCGGCGAAGATCACGAGATCGATCAGCGCGATACACCCGTCCACAAACAACCGAGGAAGCCTTTGGGACTCGTGATCGGCGACGATGTCTTCATTGGCAGCAACTCAGTGGTGCTTGCCGGGCTCCATATAGGCCGCGGTGCGGTGATAGGAGCCGGAAGCGTCGTGACTACAGATTTGCCCGAATACGCTGTCGCTGTGGGCAATCCGGCGCGAATCAAGAGACACCGTGGAGTCAATACGAGCCCGTCTCACGTATCGGCACCAACCACCCCGAACGGCAGCAACCACCTGACTGGCCGACCCGCCAGTTCTCGAGAACAGCCGGAGGGCTCGATATAAGGAAAGGGCGAAGCCCGCAACGCGTCTTTACACCCGAACGACGTCGCGCGCTCTCTCGGAGACCTGCTCCAGAGTCTCTTGCGCGACGAAGATCCGGTACCACATTTCCAGATTGAGCAGCATCCAGAGGCGGTGGCTGTGGTTGATGCCGCGCTCACGATGATCGGAGAGCACCGACAACAAACCCTCGCGTTTCATATAGCCGGCTTCGGCCACGCACGACTCGCTGAAGAGCTCTGCGGCGAACTCGCCGAGCGGCCCTCGGAACCAATAGCCCAATGGCAGACCGAAGCCCTGCTTGCGCCGCTTGGCCACCTGCGGCGGCAAGTATTTCCGCGCCAGAGCGCGCTGTAGGTAGCGGATGCGATGGCCGCGGATCTTCAGATCGGGCGGCAGGGATGCACAGAACTCGGCGACCTTGCGGTCCAGGAAGGGTGAGCGGTTCTCGAGACTGAACATCATGGTGGTGCGGTCGACGATCATCAGTCCGTGCTCGGCGAGCTGGGTCATCACATCGGTATAGAGCATCCGGTCCACGACGTTCTCCACCGGCGCCCTGCGGAAGACCGAGGCGATGTAGCCGATCGAATCGATGTCCGCGACCTGTCGCGCGAAGTCCTCGCTGTAGAAGCGGCGCTTGGTTCGTTCGTCGAAACGGAAGAAGTTGACGCTCGACGCGTAGCGCCGGTCCTCGCTGTCCACGGACATCTGGTCCAGCCAGCTCAGTTTCTGGGCCAGGCTCTTGTAGGTGAACGACTCGGGCACCCAGGCCAGCAAGCGACCGGTGATCTGTCGGCGTAAACCGCTGGGCAACAGACAGTAATAGCGAATGAGTCGGTTTCCTACGTAACGGTCGTAACCGCCCAGCATCTCATCGCCGCCGTCCCCACCCAGCGAGACTTTGACACGTTCAGCCGCCGCTTTCGCGACGTAGTACTTGCACGCCGCCGACGGATCGGACGGCTCGTCGAGGTGCCAGATGAGCGTCGGCAGGATCTCCAGAAGGTTCGGCTGTACGACGACTTCGGTGTGATCGGTCCCATACCTTTCCGCAACAGCGCCCGCATAGGGCAGCTCGCTCCAGTCGTCCTCGGTCACGCCGACCGAGAACGTCGAGACCGGGCCCCCCCTGTTGCGCACGCTCATCAGGGCCACGACGAGGCCGGAATCGAGACCGCCACTCAGCAGGGCGCCGATCGGCACATCCGCGATCTGGTGGCTTTCCGCCGCGTCGCCCAGCACCTCGTCCAAGCCCGCCAACGCATCGGCCTCGCTGACCTTCAGCTTCGGCGAGTAGCTCAGCTCCCAGTAGCGGCTGAGCTCCAGGTTCTCGCCGTCCCAGATCAGCGTGTGCGCGGCCGGCAGCTTGCGAATCCCCTGGAACATCGTGTCCGGCGGCGGCACGAAGCGCAGCGACAGGTAGTGATGGATCGCCAGAGGGTTCGGTCTCCGCTCGATCGTATCGGCCTCGAAGATCGCCTTGATCTCGGAGGCGAAGGTCAGATGCCCGGGCCGGTGGTGGTAGTAGAGCGGCTTCTGGCCGAAGCGATCGCGTGCCATGAGCAGGCGCTTTCGCCGGCGGTCCCAGATCGCGAAGGCGAACATCCCGTCGAGCTGCCCGACGCAGTCGAGGCCCGCATCCTCGTAGAGGTGCACGATCACTTCCGTATCGGTGGAGGTCTGGAAGCGATGGCCGCGCGCCAGCAGCTTCTGACGTAGCTCTCGGAAGTTGTAGATCTCGCCGTTGAACACCAGGACAACCGTACCGTCCTCGTTCGTGATCGGCTGGCGACCCCCCTCGAGGTCGATGATGCTCAAGCGGCGGTTGCCCAAACCGATCGCCCCCTCGACGAAATAGCCGGATTCATCGGGGCCGCGATGAACGAGGACGTCACCCATTCGCTCCAGTGTGTCGGTCGTGACACCCTCAACCGAGTATCGGCCGAATATCCCACACATTGGTCAGTGGCCTCCACCGTTTTCCTGCCACCAGCGCCAGGTCAGCTCCAGCCCGGTCCGCAGATCGATCCGCGGCTCGAGCCCCAGCAAATTGCGCGCCTTGGCCGCTGTGAAACCGGCATCGTTCGTAAAGAACTTGAGCGTCCGACGCGTGATCGGCGGTTGCCGGTCGAGGGCTTTGGCCGATACCTCCGTCACGGCTGCCAGCCCCCAGCCGAGCCAGACCGGCAGTCGCAGCCGTGGCCCGCGCTTTCCTACCAGTCGAGCGATCTCGTCTACGATGCGACCCACCGTCACCGTCTCATCGTTGACCATGATGAACGCTTCGCCTTCGGCCTCGGGACGTGTCGCGCACAGCTCGAGTCCCTCCAGGAAATCGTCGATATAGATACCACTGCGCCGATTCCGACCCCGGCCGATCATTACGAACTTGCCGCTAGCGATCGTGTCGAACAGGCGCGCCGTGCGCATGCAGCCCGGTCCGTAAACCCACGCCGGTCGCGACACGACGACGGGAAAGCCCGTGCGGCGATAATAGTCGCGCGCCAGGCGTTCGCCCTCGAGCTTGGTTCGCTCGTAGGCAATCGTCGGGCGAAACGGCGCCTCTTCGTCGGCCGCTTCGGTCCCGATATTCCCATGCACGCCGCAGCTGCTGACGTGCACGAAGCGCTCGACGCCGGCGCGGCGGCCCTCCTCCAGCAGTGACGCGACGGCGGTCACGTTCACGCGCCGGTAGGCCGAGTCCGGGAAACCGGTCTCCAGGTGCGCACTCGCCAGATGGAAGACGACGCCAACCTCACTAACCGACCGACGCTGAACCTGCGGCTCGGCGACATCGGCGACGACGACCTCTAGTCTATCATCGACCCCGAGCGCCTGCAGGCCTTCCACCCGCTGATCGAGGGCGCGGACCTCCCGGCCTCGACGTAGCTGGTCTCGCACGACGTGTTGGCCGATGAACCCCCCGGCGCCCGTGACGAGGACCTTCGAGTACATCAGCGCAGGGTCGTCTCCAAGTCGCTCATGGGTAGACTTCTTCAACCGCGCTCAGCTCGTCCTCCAGCCGCCTCTCGTCCCAAGCGAGCTCTCCGGCCATCAGCGCGGCGCACTCTCGAAGCGCCCGACCACCGGGGTGGCCGGCGGTGCCGAGGTCGGTCCGCCTGAAGACCACGTCGGAGAGCTTGAGCGCCAGCTCGCCGCGCACCGCCTGCACAACCTCGGCCTTGATCACGCTCGAACCGTCGAGTCGCTCGAGCAACCCGGGTTCGCCCCCGTAGGATTGGAGCAGATCGCGATAGCGCGACCCGTAGGTCTTTAGCAGGTGCGCCACGACATCCGTGTCCAAGCCGTTCGGCGCGGCTTTCATCTCTCGCTCGGAGAACTCGCTGAAGTTCTCAATGTCGCCGCCGATCAGCGGGACGGAGTCCGTTTGAGAGGCGGGCGGCCGGTGGCCCATACGACGGAAGATCCGGTCGACCGTCTTCCTCGCCACGTATCTGGAAGTCGTGAAACGCACGCCGACGATGGTGATCAACCCGGCCACACCGTGCTCCCGCTCGTGGTCGATGATGCGATGGCGACGCCCCAACTTCACCTCGGCGGTCCCATCGCCCTCGTCGTCCATGGGTACCAGGCCGGCGTAGCAGAACGATACATCGCTCCGCTTTAGGGCAGCCGACGGGTAGCAATCGTTGACCTCATTGACCAGCTCGAGGAGGTCTTCCTCCTTGATGGCAAAATCGTCCGCCGTCCCGCGATATGGCACGTGGCTGCTGCCGATCAGCGTCCGACCGCGCCAGGGGATCAAGAACAGGTGGCGTCGCCCGCGGCTAACGATGGCGTTGGGGTCCGTGTGATGACTGGGAATCGCCAGAGCATGCCTCTCGACCAGGGCCCGGTTCACGACCAGATACCAGTCCTTCGAGAACCGGACCGGCGGGGTCAGGCGACGATTCGCACAGCGCTCCAGAATCTCAGCCGCCCAAGGTCCGCTGGTATTGAGCACTAGCCTGCCGCGCACATCGAACTCATCGGCCGTAACCAGATCGCGGGCGCGGACCCCCGTCACCCGCCGATCGTCGCCCAAGAAACCCGTCACCTCGGTGTAGTTGGCCACCTCGGCGCCGGCGTGCGCCGCGGAAGCGACGTACGAGAAGACCAGCCGCGGCGGCGCGTGCATCTGGCCGTCGTAGAAGACCACCGCGCCGGTCAGGCCCTGAGTCTCGATTTCGGGGAAAAGCTCGAGACACTCATCGCGCGACAGCAGGTGCCCGAAAGGGATCCGTTTCTCGGGGTCTTTCAGACCGCGGTTGTGCCCGATCGATACGAGATTGTACAGCAACAATGCGAAGGAGAGGACCTCCTTGCCCCTCATCCCGTGACCGTAGGTCGGGATCGCGAAGGGAATTGGGTGTACGAGATGGGGCGCTATGCGCATCAACGTCGTGCGCTCGTGCGACGACTGGCGGATCCGTACGATGTCGGCGTGCTGCATGTAGCGAAAGCCACCGTGCACGAGCTTGAGCGAGTTCGCCGACGTGGCATGCCCAAAATCACCGCGCTCCAGAAGGGCGACCGACAGTCCTCTGAGCGTCGCGTCCCACGCGGCGCAGGCGCCATAGATGCCGCCGCCGACGATCACCAGATCGAATTCTTTTCCCGCGAGTCGGGTCAGATCGCGATTCATGCCTGCCTCAACCCCTCACGGGCTTCTTGCCCTCGACAATCAAGTAGAAACCGAACGGCTCGAGCACGCGCCGCGGCAGCGCCCTTGTCACGGGAACCACCGACGTGTTGAACAACTTCGCGGGCAAGCCTCCGCGTTTGCTGGGAATGTCCGGCAGTCGGCCCCCGTCGATTTGCACGTCGGCGAAGCCCTCGAACAGCACCCGGGCTTCCGACCGTGTGTACAGCCGGTTCGGCGCTGGATCCTCAACCGGATCGACGAGATTCATTCGGGCGACCGCCCCGAGCAGGACATACCAGGAGTGCTTGTTGTGAAGGATCGCTTGCAACACCCCGCACGGTCGCAGCACCCTCAGCGCCTCGCCCAGCACTGCCGCGGGATCCGGTGTGAACATCAACAAGCCCCTGGCAACCACAATATCGAAGCTCTCATCTGCAAATTCCAAGCTCTCAGCGTTTCCCGACCTCAGTTCCGCCTGGGTACCGTACCACGCCAAGTGCCGCCGGGTGAGCCCCAGGCATTTCTCGGAAAGGTCGATCGCCACGACCCGGGCGCCGGCCTGGGCCAGCGGGATGGTGTCGAAGCCCATGCCGCACCCCAGTTCGAGAACTGCCTTACCGGCCAGTTCATGTCGTTTCAAGAGCTGGTTGGCGCGAGCGTAGGCGATCTCGTGGTCCGCACGCAGCCGGCTGAAATGCTCACGTGGATCGAGCTCGCCGCCGCGCGCCAGCACCCGATCGGCATACGCCTCCCAGTAGTCGCGAACCCGATCGGTCGGCGATGCAGCAACGTCGCGCGCCGTTACCGTCGATTCAGTCAGTTCAGCCATGCCGTCTGGCCCGGCGATCCGGCTCTTTGTTCTCGAGAAGGAATTTGCCCATGACCAAGTAGTCGAGGCCGCCGTCGATGAACGCGCGGATCGCATCGTGCGGCGTGCAGACGATCGGCTCCTCGTGCATGTTGAAGCTCGTGTTGATTATGCTTGGGAGCCCGGTGAGCTTCCGGTACTCATCTACGATCCGGTAGTAGCTCGGATTCGTCCTTTCGTTGATGGTCTGCGGGCGCGCCGTGCCGTCGACATGGACGACGGCCGGGCAACTTTCCTTCATCCATGCCGTACAGTCGAACGTGATCGTCATGAACTGCGCCGGATGGCGTGCGCCGTCCATGCCCTCGTAGCAGCGATCGGCATACCCCTCCAGCGTCACCGGGGCGAAGGGCATGAACTCCGTGCGGCGAAGCTTCTTGTTGAGCCAGTCGTTCACCGTAGGATCGGTCGGCTGGTAAAGAACCGAGCGGTTGCCCAGTGCCCGGGGGCCATACTCCAGGCGGCCGTCGAATCTGGCCACGACGCGACCCTGCGCCAGCAGCTCGCCGACCCTACGGTCGATATCTTTCACGTACTCCGCCTCGAGCCCTTCGCGCTCGATCGCCGCGGCGATCTCCTTTTCGGGGAACCCCGGGCCGAAGTAGACATCGTCCAGGCTGGCGGACCGCAGGTCCGGGCCCGAGTTGCCGCCCTGTTTTGCCGCGACCGCGAACGCCGCACCGACAGCCAGCCCCTCATCGCCCATCCCCGGGTGGATGAAGACCGAATCGACACCCTCGAGCTCATGCACGTACTGATTCAGTTTGACGTTAGCGAACACGCCTCCGGCCAGCGCCACGTTTCGACAACCAGTACGTTCGACCCAGTGGCTCACGTAGTTGCAAGTCACCTCCTCCAACAGCTTCTGCACACTCGCCGCCAGGTCCTCCTTGCTGAATGGACTGGGCAGCGCCTTCTGCAGCGCTTTGATCGCCGCCCAGTAGAAGACCTGGCCCGTGTTGGCGGTGCTGCCGTCCCGGTAGGTGACGAACTTGCGCAGCTTGTCCAAGTAGGTCGGCTCGCCGTACGCGGCCAGCCCTGTGATCTTACCCTCGTGCTTCTGGGCCTTGAAGCCGCAAAGGTGCGTGACGTAGGCATAGTAGTTCCCTACGGAATCGAAGCTGTCGACCTGCCAGAGCCGCTTAAAGCGACCGTTCCTCACTTCGTAGACGTGCGAGCAGTCGTTGTCCCCCGCACCGTCCATCGTGACCACCGTCGCATCGTCGAAGCCGCTGGTGAAGTAGGCGGAGCACGCGTGAGCGAAGTGGTGATTGACGAACTCGATCGGGCAGCTGAATCCCCAACCGTCGCGCAGCCTCTGCTTGAGCGCGCGTCGCCGGGAGCCGCCCAGCAGGGTCTTGATCTCGTAATACCCCCTCTTCAGAAGCGGAGGGGCGCCGCCGACCCGAGTGATCGCGGAGGAGACGTTGAGCATCAGCTCTTTGAGCCGCGTCTGCTCACGCATCAGCCAGCCGTCATAGGCCACCGCTGGCTCGCGGAAGAACTCGTTGATCGTCGCCACCGCTATGGCATCGATCTCCGACGGCTCGGTCCCCGTGTCCTCGAGAACTCTGTTGATCGACTCGCGCGGGAACCCTGTCGCCATCTTCTTCCGTGTCAGGCGCTCCTCCTGCACGACATAGCGTAGTCGACCTTCCTCGATCAGCGCCACACCGCCGTTCATGCCGTCAGATATTCCAAGAACCCTCATCGCTTCTCCACCCGTGATCTTAGTTGGCTACCCCATCCAAGTGCTTGACCAGCCAGTTCTCCAGCACCATCAGCCCCCACAGGCGATGGATGTGATTGTGGCTCTTGCTCGCATGCTCCTCCAGCAGCCGCCGAACGAAATTGCTGTTGAACAGACCTCGGTTACGGAACGACGAGCTGGCCAGCGTATCGTGGAACCACTCTCTGAGCGTTCGGTCCTCACGCAACCAATTCTTCATCGGCACGCTGTGCCCGAGCTTCGGCCGGTCGTGGAGTATCTCACGCGGCACGACGCCCTCCAGGATGCGGCGGTACACGTACTTAGTGTCGGAAAGGCCGCGAATCTTGAGTCGTGATGGGATGTGTGTCGAGTATTCAACCAAACGATGGTCCAGTAACGGCGTGCGGCTCTCGACCCCGAACGCGCGCAATAGTTTCAGGCGACGGACATAGAAGCTGACTAGCGTGTAGAAGTCGGAGTAGAGGCTGCGACTGAGCCGGTCTTTGCCGTCGGCTTCCGCATTGTATTCCAGGATCGGCTCGTACTTACGATCCAGATCGCATTCGGCAAGAAAATCGTCCGTGCACAATTCGCTTAGCTCGTCGGACGTATAGTAGACGCGCCAGCGGTGACTGAGCAGCTCGCGCGGGAACGACAGGCTGTAGGCGAAGCGTTTGAGCTTGACCTGAAGGTTCTTCTTCTGATCGCTATCCGGAATTCGCTGCAGCGCTCGGGCCAGCGGTCTCATCAGCGGCCGGGGCAGGAGATCGGCGACCGCCGCTGCCTTGTCGGCGACGTAGACCGGATGCCCAGCGAACAGCTCATCTCCACCCTCGCCGCTCAGAACGTAGGCGGCGTCGCCGCCGGCCGTCTTACCCAGCAGGTAGGTCCCGATCTCGATACCGGCGTCGCAGAACGGCTCGTCCATCGCCTCGACGGCCTGGGCGATCGAGAACAGGGCGCCGGGTCGATAGGGGATTTCCGTGTGGTCCGTGGCGTAGCGCTGCGCCACGAACCGCGCGTAAGCCGACTCATCGTAAGAACGCCCCTCGCAGTGAAACGAGAACGTCGGAAACGCCCCGTCGACCATCCTCGACGTCAAGCTGACGAGCGCGCTGGAATCGGTGCCCCCGCTGAGCAGCACGCCGGGCTTCCGGCCCTCATCCAAGCGGATGCGGATCGCGTCGCGGATCAGGTCCAGGACCTCCTCGCGCCGCTCACCAGTGCGCTTCGCCTGCACGTCCGCGAAGCTCAGCCGCCAGTAGCGCTGAATCGAGTTGCCGGCTTCATCCGTCGACAGCAGACGCCCTGCCGGCAACCTGCGCACGCCGCTGATCAGCGTCGAGTCCCCCGGATTGTAGCAGTACAGCAGATATTGCAGCAGCGCCTGGTGGTCGAGCCGGCGCGGGTACAACCCCGCGGCGACCAGAGGAGTGAGAGCCGAGCTGAATACGAGACGCGGGCCTGTTGCTGCGTAGAACATCGCCTCGATTCCCAACCGGTCGCGACCCAGGAGGAGCCTGCCGCGGTTTCCATCCCAAAGCGCGAACGCGAACTTGCCGTTCAGGCCATCGAGGAAGCTTCGCGCGTCGCGCTCGTAGAGGCGGACGAGCGCCGGCCCAAAACACGCTTTCGTGAGCTCCCCCGAGACGCCCAGCGCGCGCTCGACTTCCGTCAGATTATACAGCTCGCCAGCTACGACGAGGGCGATCGTGCCCGCCGCGTTCACGAAAACCCGCGACGAGTGGTTGGGACTGTCCGCGACCCCACTGAGGGAGCAAAGCGCCACCCGATTATCCGTCCAGACCGACGCATCGCCCCCTGGCGACAGCTCCTCCGCCGCCCGCCGAACCTCCTGATCAGGCGGTACTTCCACGTCCCGATCGAAAATACCGAATATCACTTCGCTGCCCCACCCGCGGAAACCCCACGTCCGTTACCGACGAGCTGCAGATAGAGTGCTTCCAGCCGCCGAGCGTAGGCGGTCGCGCTGTAGTTCTCGGCTTCCGCACGCGCTTCACGGCCGAGCCGCTCGCGCTCGCCACGATCGTTAACCAATTGCGAGATCCTGGCCGCCAGCTCGTCCGCATCCGCAGGAGCAACCAGGTAGCCGTTCTTACCGCTGGTGATGATCTCGCGCTGCTCGCCCATGTCGGTGGCAACGAGTGGCTTACCCTTCGCCATCGCCTCGACGAGGTAGACCGAGGAGAACCTCTCACTTTCGAAAGGCGCGACGATGACGTCGCACGACGCGATCAACTCGTCGACGCTCTCCGGCCACTCTACCAGCCGTACGACGTCGCCGACCCCAAGTCGCTTCACCTCGTCCTCGATCGCCTTGATCTGGCTGTCGGCATCGGCTTGCGTGACCTCGACGTATTTCTGGTTCGGCAACCGGTGGAACCGGGTCGGCTTGAAGGTTAAGACGAACAGGACGTTCGGGTTCGTCTTGCGCACTTCGGCTGCCGCCCGCAGCAGGCTCTCGTTGCCGCGCTGCGGACCCAGTTTAGTCAGTGTGCCGACGACGACCGTATCGGGGCCGGCGCCGAGGCTCCCGCGTATTTCTGCCGTCCGCGCTCCCGGCACCGGCCCGTACTTCTCCGGTGGGACGGCATGGAAAAACATGCTGATCTTGCCGCTGTCGATCTTCCGCCTCCGCATGATGAAATTCTTCACCATCGGCGACGCGGCGATCGCATGAGCGGTAGCCGGTGCCAAAGTTCGGTCGGCGATCGACAGGTAGGATGGATACGGGAAGTAGACCTCGGTGTCGTAGTCGTGGATGATCGTAGGAACGCGCGTGAGCAGCCCGGCCAGCCTGCCGAAGGTGGATGCACCGTAGCAATGCAAGTGCATCACATCGATCCCTTCCTGCCGAATGAGCTTGAGGAAGGTGAGCAGCGTTGTAGGATCGAATTTCGGCTTGTCCAAAACGCGTACCGGGACCGGGCTGTCGGCGAACACTTCGCGGATCTCGTCATCAGCGCGCAGGAGACACGGCACGACTCGAACGCGCTCGGGATCGAACCGTGGCAACACGTTCCAGTACAGGCGGCCACCGCCATGAAGGCTTCCGTCGTAGCAGACGTGATCGATGACCCACAGCACGTTGAGTGGCTTCATGCTCATGTATTCAGCGCTCACAGGTGTCCGTTGCTCCGGTACCAATCGGCGGTTCGCTCGATGCCGGTCCTCAGATCGGTCGCCGGCCTGAACCCCAGTTCGGTCTTGGCCTTGGAGATATCGAACCACCGCGTCTTGCGAAAGAAATCGACCCGCCGACGATAGAGCGGTGGGTTGATGCCCAGCGGTTTGCACAGCAACTCGCAGCCGATGGCGGCCAGATACACCGGCGTCACCGGGATGCGCAGTCGGCGGGGACGAACCTCGAAGACATTCGATATCACGTGTACCAAATCGTTCAACGTGACCGGCTCGTCCCCGGTCAAGATGTAGGTGTTGCCGAGCGCGCGCTCGTGGTTGCCGCACAGCAAAATCCCGTCGACCAGGTCATCGATATAGATCATCTGGTAGACGATCTCACCCGAGCCGATCATAATGAACTTCCGGCTCTTCACCGCCTTGAGGAGTTTAAGAAACCTCAGGTCTCGGGGCCCGTAGATTCCGCCGGGTCGAAAGACCACGATCGGCAGGCGGTTCTCGGCCATGTACCGCTGGACGATCTTCTCGCCCTCTGTCTTCGACTCCTGGTAGAAATCGCCCGGACTGAACGGCGCACCCTCGTCCGCCGGCGGATTCTTGATATCCCCGTGTACTCCTACGGTGCTGCAGTGCACGAATCGCTTGACACCGGCCTCTACGGCCGCGTCGAGAGCGTTACGCGTCCCTTCGACGTTCGTGTCCCACATCTCCCTGCGGGTCACGTTCTCGGGACGGAACAGGGCGCCGATGTGATAGACAACTTCGGTTCCATCAGTTGCCCGCCTCAGCGACGCTCGATCTCGAAGATCGCCGGTCGTGAGGTCGACACCCCACTCACGTAGGTGATCGCAACGACTCGGGTCCCGCACCAACGCCCTGACCCGATGCCCCTCCGCGGTCAGCCGTTGACAGAGATGACCGCCGGTGAACCCCGTAGCTCCCGTGACAAGGATAGAACCCGGTCCCATGGCGTGCGTGTTCAAGATCGCCTTACACTTGGCGCTACATGCTCAGAATCGGCTGCGAGCGTGGGTTTCAGGCGCAAGCCCCGTACCCGGAATCCGCCGCCCGGATCGCCCCTTTGTACGGCGCTACGCTGCGATATCAGCAACTCCGCGGACATCCCGGTCACGAGTTACACGCCGTATGTAGCATCGAGGCAACACTTGTCTGCCTGGACCGCCGGTTCGGCACGTGGCGGCCCGCCCGAGTCGGCGTTGTCAGGCCCGATGGCTGGGAAGGAGCGAGGCCGAGTCCTGAGATCGACGGGCGAGCCCGGCGAGCGCGAACTCGAGACTCATCAGACACCAGAGTCGGTGGGCGTGGTTCTCCCGGCCCCGCAGGTGTTCATCGACCAGTCGAGCCAGCTGCTGCGGGTCGAACCAGCCTCGCTCGCGCACTCGCTCGGTCGCCAGGGTCTCGCTCAGCATCTCCCGCAGTGGCCCTCGCAGCCAGTTTTTCATGGGAATGCTGAACCCCTCTTTTCCCCGCCGGCGAATCTGCGCCGGAAGCTCAGCGCGAAACGCCCGCTTGAGGAGCCACTTGGTGGCGTGGCCTTTCAACTTCCATTCAGCCGGGACCCGCATGGCGTACTCCACGACTTCGTGGTCGAGAAACGGAACCCGGGCCTCCAGCGACACGGCCATCGACATGCGATCGACTTTGGTGAGGATGTCGTCGGGCAAGTAGCCGGTCACATCGGCATAAAGCTGCCGCTGTAGGCCGCTGAAACCCAGCGCTGCGCCTTCTGCTAATCGTTCGCGGTAATAGGCGAAGGGATCTCGGCCTTCTAGACGTTCGACGAGGTCGCCCGTGTAGAGTTCGCGCCGCTGGGCGAGGTCCCAGAACACCCACCAGCGCGCCTGCTCGAGATCGGCCGGCCGCCGCAGGCCTTCGACGAAACGCTTCGCTTTGTTGACTGCGCCTTTCTTTTGAGGAGTCGGTGGCAGGCGATCGAGTAGAACTTCGACCCCTTGCCAAGCGCCCGAGTGGGTCAGCCAGCGAATGCGCTCCGCCCAGCGATGGGCGCGGTAGTGGTCGTAGCCAGCGAAGAGCTCGTCGCCACCGTCGCCCGACAGTACGACGGTCACATCGCGCCGCGCCATCTCCGAGATCATGAAGGTGGGAAAAGCGGAGACGTCGGCGAAGGGCTCATCGAAGAGGTCCGCCAGTCGGCTGGCGAGGCCGACGATCTCGGGCGTGACCATCTCCTCGCGGTGCGCGGTGGCGAAACGATCGGCCACGGCACGTGCGTAATCTAGCTCGTTGTATGACCGGTCGGCGAAGCCCATAGAAAAAGAGCGCACCCGTCCCGGCGTCTGCCCGCTCATTAGGGCCACGATGATGCTCGAGTCGATGCCGCCGGAAAGGAAGGCACCCAGCGGAACGTCAGCCATCAGGCGGCGGCCGACCGACGCACGCAGCAACGCTCGCAGACCATCCATTGCTTCGTCCAGATTCGCCGGGGGTGTGTCGGCGGAAAGCTGCCAGTAGCGGCGCACCTGCGGGTCACGACCGTGCTCGTAGAGCCGCATCGTTCCAGGTCGGAGCTTGTCGACCCCGGCGACGATGCTGCGAGGCGCCGGCACGAACTCGTAGGTCATGAAATCGTCCACCGCCTCCATGTCCCACTCGAGCGGAACCCAGGGTGCGCTGACTACCGCCTTGAGCTCGGAGCCGAAGGTCACACCCTCCGGACCCTCGTGGACGTAAAGCGGCTTTATGCCGAGACGATCGCGGGCCAAGAGCAGCCGCTGACGCAACGCGTCCCACACGGCGAGGCCGAACATACCGTTGAATCGCTCGATGCAGTCGGGACCCCATTCCTCGAAGGCGTGCACGATCGCTTCCGTGTCACTGCGTGTGCGGAAGCGGTGGCCGCGCACCTCGAGCTCGCGCCTCAGCTCCTCGTGGTTGTAGATTTCGCCGTTGAACACGACCTGCACAGAACCGTCCTCGTTCGCCATCGGCTGGCGACCCCCGGCGAGGTCCACGACTCTGAGTCGCCGCATCCCCACCGCCAGGCTGCCGTCGACCCTGTAACCCTCCTCGTCTGGCCCCCGATGCGTCAGCGAACGCGTCATGGCCTGAACAACGACATGACTCGCCGGACGGCCCGACTTGAAGTGCCAGTAGCCCGCGATCCCGCACATTCTCAAGCCGCGGCCGGATGGCGGCCGCCCTCGGTCGTGATTCGCGCCAGGAGCTCCGACAACCGGTCCATGTACACCGTCTCGCTATAGCGCTCGCGTGCCAGTCGACTCGCTCCCTCCGCGAGATCACTGGCCCTTTCCCGATCCTGAAGCACCCGCACGAGCCCGGCAGCGATAGCCGCGGAGTTCGGGGCCACCAGCTCGGCGCTGTGCTCGTCGAGCACCTGCGTGTGAGAGCGGATCGCCGTTGCGACGATCGGACGACCAGCCCGCAGATACTGGTAGATCTTGAGCGGCGTATTGGTCCCCCGTGACCGGGTGGTCACCAGCACGTCCGCGATCCTGAGGTAGAGGAACACATCCGTCGGGGGCACGGCGGGCACGAACACAAAGACTGACTTGCCCACCTGTGCCTCTGCCGACCGCCGCAGCGCTTCGATCTGCTCGGGCGTGCCGCCCACGATCACGAATCGAGTCGACGGTGACTTCTCGAGCACGGCGGGCGCCGCCTCAATCAACATGTCCAAACCCTGGTAACCCTCGAGCGTGCCCGTGTACAGAACCACAGGGTCCGACCGCAGGCCGAGCTGCGCCTTCAGCTCGACTTCCTGGGCAGGGGAGAACTCGGGGACGTCGAAGTCGAGCGTGTTCTCGATCATGGCCACCGGTCCCTGGTAGCCGCTGGCGAGCACATGCTCCTGCAATTCGGGACAGATCGCGATCACCCCGTCGGCGCCGTTCAACATGTATCTCTCCAGGGCCCGAAACATCGTCCGGACCGGTGCCCAGTTGAAACGCCCGAAGTTGGAGAACTGCTGCGGCAGGCTGGAGTGCATGTCGTAGAGGTGAGGGATACCCCGCGACCGGGCGATCCAGGCGCCCAGAACGCCGGCCTCCTCGTGACTGTGCAGCAGGTCGTACTCCGCGCCACGTGCCAGCGACCATGCCCGGTAGAAGAGCGGGCCATCGAGCAGCAGCTTGGGGATCGACGGGCCGATGGGAACATCACGCACGACGGCCGGCCGCACCGAGCGATGGATCTTGAGCCCCGGCACCTGCGGCGACTCTCCGAAGGGGTAGGTCACCAGGTCCACGGTATGACCCAGCCGGGCCAGCGCCCGGATGCGATGCAGCACGCTGAACGGTGTCCCCCGCGGCCTGAAGAACGGCTGGGGTGCGACCATCAAGATTCGCAACGGCAACCCCGGTGTGGCAGAGATACGACAGACACAACAAACCCCTTGTCGGAAGCCATCTGGCCCCCATCGCGCCGGCACCCGCCATGGTAACCGTACCGATGGACGGCAGGCGCGCTTTGAGGCTCCCGCGGCACGATAATCTATCGTGAGGTTGCATGATTCGCGCCTTGGGCGGTACCGGCGGGCGGGCCAGCCGCGCGAGCCCGCGCGAACGCCGCACGCAGCAGCACGGCGGCCGCTATGAGGCGAACCAGCCAACCGAGCGCGACGCCCACCACCACCCCCGGCAGTCCGTATCTGGCAAGGAAAGCGGCTCCGCCAGCGGCCACGGCAGTCGCCAGCCAGCCCAGCGCGCTGAAGCGGCGTAGCTCGCCGGCCACCCCCAGAGCACTCACCCCGGCGGCGGGCACCGCGTAGAACACCCGCACGATGCCGGCCACGACCAGCGCCACCACAAGAGGCAGGCTCACCAGGTACTTCTCACCGTACAGCAGGCGAATGAACGGATCGGCCACGGCCAGCAGAACCAGGCCGCCGCCCAGGCCGAGAACGGCGACGAGCGCCAGCTCGAAGCGAATGACACGTCTCCAGCCTTCCGCGCCCGACTGGGCCCGGATTCTAGGCATGAGGGCGTATGCCACGCCGCCGTGGAGAAGTCGGTACGGCGACGCCACCACCGTCGCGACCAGTGCGTAGGTCCCCAGCTCCGCGAGCCCGATCCGAACCGGTATGACCAGCCGCTCCATCTGATGCAGGAGGAATGCCGAGGCCAGGATTCCTGCGAAAGTCAGCGCCCGTCCCCACGCCTGCCGGTCCGGACTCGGCGGAACCGCTACTTCCAGCTTCCAAGGGTCACGCAACTGCATCGCCACGCCCGAGCAGGCCGCCGCCACATATCCTCCTGCCAGAAATGCGGCGCCCACAGCCCAATCGGAGGTCCCCAAACCCGCCACGACGAACCCCCCGACACCGAAGACCATGAACGGGACCTGCAGGACCAGCTGGCCGCGGCCGAACCGCAGCGCGCCCTGCTGAACGGCCGCGCTCACCCGGGCGGCCGCGGACCCCAGGACCCCTGCGACGAGCAAGATCACGGCCGCCCTGCTGAGCCCGAACCCGAGCAGCGCCGTCAGCGCCGCGCCCATGGCGACGGCGGCACCGGCCCCGAAAGTCCGCCAGAGGCTAGCCGGTCCGACCTGTAGCTCGCGGCGCACCACCAGCTGGTCCAGACCCAGCGGAGCGAGTCCGGACGCGACGCCGAGCAGCGCTTGAAAGAGGGCGAGCCGCCCGAAGTCGGCGGGCTCGAGCGCCGCCGCAAACGCCAGATTGCCGAGCGTGTAAGCGACGCCGCCCAGCAAGAGCCACGCACTGACGTGGAGAGAGCCGGAACGGAAGAGGCGCTTAGCTAGACGGGCCGGCATCGCGAATCGCGGCCGAGAAGGGGCGGCCGTCCGCTGGCACAGGCGGCGAAGCTTTCAGAGATTGAGCGCATGAAGCGTGTACTCATCGTGAGTTACGATTTCCCTCCCACCGGTGGGCCCGGCGTGCAGCGCGTGGCCAAGTTCGCCAAGTACCTCCCCCGCCACGGCTGGGACCCTGTCGTCCTGACGACCCGCAGAGGCCGACCCATCCCGAAAGACTACGCGCTCCTCCGCGAGTTGAGCCACGTCGAGATCCACCGGACTCCGGCCCCACATCCACACAGGATGGCGGCCGCGCTCAAGCGCGTTCTAGGGATCCGCTCCAATCCGGAGCGCTTCATCGCCGACCTCTTTGGCGCGCGGCGCAGACCCTGGTCACCCGTCGCCTGGATCGTTCCCGACGGCAAGCTCATTTGGATGCCGTTCGGGCTCGCCTGGGCGCTGACCCGTCCGCCGGCGGCTCGCGCCGACATCGTGCTCTCGAGCCTGCCCATGCCCTCAACGGCGATCCTCGGCGACCGGATCGCCCGGGCCTGGCACGTTCCCCATGTGATCGACTACCGCGATCCGTGGACCGGCGCGTTCTACATGCCCTCCCGTTGGCCGCCACTCCGACGGTTCGAGGCCGGGTGGGAGCGGCGGCTGGTGAGTCGCGCCAGCGCTGTCGTCGCGGTACCCGGCGTTCCCGAGTCGCTGCCCGAGGTGGATGTGCCGGTCACCGTGATCGACAACGGTTACGACGAAGCGGACTTCATCGGCGTCGAGCCCCGCAGGATCAGCGGCGGGTTCGTGATCGCGCATCTGGGACTCCTTTGGAAGGAGCGGGGACTCGATCCCCTCGTCGCCGCGTTCCGACGGCTCGGCTCCGCCCGGCCTGAACTTCTCGAACGCGCGCACTTCGTTCAGGCGGGCCGGTTCGACGCACACGTGGCCCGCCAGCTTGACCAGTTGGCCCGGGAGATCGGCGTCACGCGACTCGCTACCCTCACCCATCGCGAGGCGATCGCCTGCATGTTGGGGGCCGACCTGCTTTACTTGCCCACGGGCCACGACCACGTCCCCGGCAAGACCTACGAATACCTGCGCAGCGGTCGACCGATCCTTGGCCTGGCCGCTCGCGAGTCGCACCTGCAAAGGCTGCTGAACGAGACCGGCGGCGGCGCGGTGATCGACCGGGACGACACCGCAGCGATCGCCCGATACATTGAAGCGCTCATGGACGACCCGAACGACTACCGGCGCTCGAAGCTGGCCGCCATCGCCCGTTACTCACGTGAGGCTCTCACCGCTTCTCTGGCTCAGGTCCTCGATGGTATCCTCGCCCGAACTGATTAGACCCGATCCGGTCGCCGCGGGCACGTCGACATCCGCGAGCCACACTCGGGTGACGGTCATCATCCCCGCCCGGAACGCTGAGAAGCTGATCGGCAGGACCGTGCGTGCCGTGCGCGAGCAAGAGATCGCGCCCCGCATCGACTTGGAGGTCACCGTCGTCGACGACGGCTCGACCGACGACACCGCCGCCGTCGCACGATCGGCTGGCGCGCGCGTTATCTCGATAGCGACCGACGCGATTACGGGCAACCCGGCGGCCGCCCGCAACCATGGGGCTGCCAGAGCGAACGGCGACCTGCTCGTTTTCCTGGACGCTGACTGCGAGCCGGCCGACGGTTGGCTCGAGGCACTGCTCGGGCCACTTCTGGCCAACGAGACCGACTGCACCGGCGGCTCTCTCGGCCTACCTGACGGGCTGCCCCTGTCCGCGCGCCTCGACTACTACTGCGGTTGGTACCACGTGCACCCGGAGCGGCCGGCGGGGCCCGTCCCCAACCATCCACCGGCTAACCTCTGCGTGCGGCGCTCGGCGTTCGCCGCCACATCGGGCTTCTGCGAGCGCCGGCCGGTGGCGTACTCTCACGAGGAGCTCCGGTGGCAGGCGGAGCTGCAGAGTGCAGGCGGTCGGATCGTCTTCGAGCCCGCTGCTATCGCCCTGCACTGGAACCGACCAGGCTTCGGTAACCTGTTGCGCCGCAACTATCGCTGGGGCTACGGAAGCATCGAGGCGAAAGCACAGTCCGGGACTGTACGGCTTGCCGCGCTCTATCGCTACCCGTGGCTACTGGTCGCGCTCAGCCTGCCGCTCGCGCTACCGCTCAGCGCCTATGTCATAGCCTGCTGGTTGCGCGTTGGCGTCTACGAGCCCCTGCTTCTCTTCCCAGCTGTCGCCGCCGCACGACTCGCCTACGCCGTCGGGATGGCGGCGGGCGGCCTGCGCTGGCTGCGCGAGCGCCGCACGACACATCGGTCGCTGGTGAACGGGGTGCGCACGCCCGATAGCGAGGAACGCCACGAATTGGAAGCGGGGACGAGATGGACGGCGGGCGTTCGCGGCGCGCCCGGCCGCGACCGGGCCGCGAGTGAACCGGGCCGGGTTCTTACGCGACCACCGGTTCTGATGGTGGCCCCCCAGCCGTTCTACGAGGATCGCGGCACCCCTATCGCGGTTCGGCAGGTCCTGGCCGCGCTCAGCCAGCTGGGTTACCCGGTGGACCTGCTGACCTATCCGATGGGGGCGTCGCCGGAGATCCCGGGGGTGCGCTACCACCGCCTGGAAAACCCGCTGCGGATCCAGACCGTACCCATCGGTTTCTCGTTTCGGAAGCTGTGGCTCGACGCTTTTCTGTTTTACGCTCTAAAGCGGAAGCTGCGAAAACGAAGCTACCTGTGTATCCACGCCGTGGAAGAGGCGGCTCTATTCTCTGTGCTGGCAGCTCGCCGTCACCGGATCCCCGTGGTTTACGACATGCAGTCCAGCCTGGCCGAAGCGATGGCCCGGAAGCCGCTGTTGCGGAACGCGTTCGGCAGGGCCGTCTTGTCAGCTGGCGAGCGCTGGTTGATTCGCAACTCCGATTGGATCATCACCAGTGCCGGTCTCCGTCCTGTTGTGGAGGCGGCCGCCACGCAGGCGTCGGTTCGGGAATGGCGCTATCCCAGCACCGCCCGACCGGCTTCAAGGACGGATGTCGAACGCTTACGGACCTCGCTGGAGATCGCGCCTGCTCAAACCGTCGTTCTGTACACGGGCAACTTCGAGGACTATCAGGGCTTACCGCTGCTGCTCGCGGCCGTTCCCCGAGTTCTGCGGGCTGTGCCAAAGACGGTCTTCGTCCTTGTAGGCGCGGACGAAACGAAGAAAACGAGGGGGCTCGAGCGCATGTTCGCGCGAGTCCCCAGAGGCGCGCTCCGCGTGCTCCGGCGGCAGACCCGGGAGCGCATGCCCGAGTTTCTCGCCATGGCCGACGTCGTTGTCTCTCCCCGCGTCTACGGGGCCAACCTGCCGCTCAAGATCCTGGAGTACCTGGCCGCCGGCTGCGCCATCGTGGCGACCTCGATCCCCGCTCACCTCGCCGTACTGAACGAGGAATGCGCCCAGCTCACCGCGCCCACGCCCGACGGGCTCGCCGACGCGATCACAGCCTTGCTGACCGATAAGTCGCGAGCGGCCACGCTGAGAAGATCGGCGCTGACCTACGCGGAGCAGAATCTCGACTGGCTGGGCTTCGTCCGGTCGGTGGGAGAGCTATACGATGACGTCCGCTCGAGCTCGCGTTGAAAAGGCGCGACTGGCAGGCGTCCTTCGTGTGTCGCGGATGCTCGGATGGCCTACCAGGCTCCGCGGCCGAACAGAACCGTGGGGACAGTTCGAAGCATGATGTCGACGTCGGTCAGGAGCGACCGACGCGAGATGTACTCCAGGTCGTACTCGACCTTGCGGCGAACATCGTCGAGCGTTCGGTCGTATCGATGGTTGACCTGAGCCCAGCCGGTAATTCCGGGGGGGACACGCTGGCGTACCGCGTAGCCGTCTATCGTTTCCCGCAAGCTCGCGAAGATCTCCGGCTGCTCGGGCCGCGGACCCACCAGGTTCATGTCGCCGCGCAGAACGTTGAACAGCTGCGGCAGCTCGTCGAGCCGCGTCTTGCGCAGAAACCGACCTAACGGCGTGACCCGCGGGTCGCCCGGCTGGGCCCAGACCTGAGCGTCGGCGCCGTCCGGCTGGTGGTACATCGACCGGAACTTGTAGATCAAGAACGGTCGCCCGCCGAAATCGTACTTGCGGTTGCAGTTCCGCAGACCGTTGCTGCCGTTCCGCCGGTCCAGACCAACACGCGTCTGGGCATACAGCGCCGGTCCGGGTGATGTAATCTTGATCAGGACGGCGACGATCGCCATGACGGGCACGCTGATGATCAGGCCAACCGCAGCCACAGCGACGTTGAGACAGCGAAGCAGGCGGTCCGATCGAGCCCAGTTCGGTAACGGCCTGACTGATACTCGTGCTTCAACCCGGCCGTCGCCGTTACGTAGAGCACGCGAACCGTTTCGCCATTCGGTTTGACGGTGGGATGCGAGAGATGGTTCGTCTTGCGGATCAACTCGCGAGTGGAAGCCGCGGGTTTCTCCGCCCGAGCGGCGCGGGGGAGCGGTGCCTGGACTCATAGGGCCGATCTAAATGGCAAGACTCATACGCAGCGGCCGGAATACGTACCACGCCCTCATCTCGTTGCGATACAATGGCTTGTGGCAACCGCCGAATCCGAGCCCTCGCTTCAGACCGTTCCAGGTCGTTGAAAGGCGTAAACACTTGTGGAGGTGAGGCGACGCGGCGGATACGCAACGGGTAGCTCTGCGATCATGAGACTGACCGGCATCATTGGGGGACGTGAAGGTCAGGTCATTCGTACAGTCCGGGCCTTTCTGTTGCTCGCGAGCCACACGTTGGCTCCGGGCTGTCACGTAACGGGCCGCCGTCGTGGGGAAACCGCCTGCTGCAACGGATAAGCGAGCCGATCTTCCGCCGCAGTTGATGGCCCGGGAATTGACTGGCTCAGAGCCGTCAACAGGAGTCTGCGTGCGGCGACAGGACGTCAGCGATGCAAATCAGCATATTCGGTCTGGGCTACGTTGGAGCGGTGACGGCGGGTTGTCTGGCCGAGGCGGGTCACACGGTTGTTGGGGTCGACCTGCAGCCGTCCAAGGTGGGCCTGGTCAACGCGGGGAAGACGCCGGTCATCGAGGAACGGTTGGACCAACTCATCCGTAGCGCGGTCGAGGCGGGAAGGCTTCGGGCGTCGGGTGAGGCGCGAAACGCCGTAATGGAGACCGAGCTGTCGCTGGTCTGCGTCGGGACGCCGAGCAAGGGGAACGGCGATCTGGACGTCGGCCACCTGCGGCGCGTCTGCGAAGAGATCGGCACGGGGCTGAGGCAGAAGTCCGAGTACCACGTGGTGGCAATCCGCAGCACGATACTGCCGGGTACGATGACCGAAATCGTAATCCCGACGCTGGAATCGGCATCGGGCAAATCGGCCGGTGTGGATTTCGGGGTGTGCAACAACCCCGAATTCATGCGCGAGGGCTCAGCGGTGGCCGACTTCAACGACCCGCCGAAGACCGTGATCGGTGAGAGCGACCCGCGGGCCGGCGACGTGCTGGCGGAGCTGTACGCGGAGCTCGACGCGCCGCTGGTCCGCACAGATATCGAAACGGCCGAGATGGTCAAGTACGCCGACAATGCCTGGCACGCCCTCAAGATCGGGTTCGCCAACGAGGTCGGTAACATCTGCAAGGCGGCCGGCATCGACTCGCACCAGGTGATGGAGATCTTCAGGCTCGACACCAAGCTCAACATCTCCGGCCGCTACCTGACGCCGGGATTCGCCTTCGGCGGTTCCTGCCTGCCGAAGGATCTTCGGGCGCTGACCTACCGGGCGCGACGCCTCGATCTCGAGACGCCGATCCTCAGCGCTGTCCTAACCAGCAACCGGCGACAGGTGGAGCGCGGCATCCGGATGATCGTCGAGAAGGGGCGGAAGAAGGTCGGCGTACTGGGGTTCAGCTTCAAGGTCGGCACCGACGACCTGCGGGAGAGCCCGATGGTCGAGGTGATCGAGCACCTGATCGGCAAGGGTTACGACCTTCGCGTATACGATCGGAACGTGAAGCTCGCCAGCCTCGTGGGCGCCAATCGCGAATACATCCTCGAGCACATCCCGCACATCTCGCAGCTGATGGTGGACGGCGTCGACGAGGTGCTGGAGCATGCGGAGGTCGTGGTGATCGGAAACGACGACCCCGAGTTCCGGTCGGCTCCGGGTCGGTTGCGGGCCAGTCAGACGCTGGTTGACTTCGTCCGTGTGGCCGACCGCGCCGCAATGGACGGCTCGGCCTACGACGGGATCTGCTGGTAGGCCGAAAGAGTTGAAATGCGCGGCCGCGGGCGGCATCGTCGGTCGAAACCGACCCGCCGGTCGCCGTATTTTACGACGTAAGGCAGCACACACCGGTGGCGTGGCGAGTCCACACCTGTCGGTGCACGGCCACAGGGAGGGCTTGCACTGGCCGTTCATGGCATCGATGCCATACCGCAAGTGGCGGTGCCCGACCGACTTAGAGCAGGCGACGAAATAGCGGTTCTCGCATCGGTCTTGCAAGGACGATTCGTACAGCCTGCTTCGGGACCTGGCCGCTGTGACAACATGGCACGACGGACAGGGAGTGGTTAGGAAGAGAGGAACGCCATAGAAGGGAACAAAGCGCAGTCTGAAAAGGTCGTCCTCGGACCTAAGCGAGCGAAGCAGGCCAAATACGAGATCAAGGATGCCGACGCGACGACGGCGTGGCTGGTGATGACGATCGGCTCGGCTTTCGCTTTTGTCGGTATTGTCGATCTCACGCTGTTGTGGACGCCGCTGAGGTTCGGCAACCCGGCATGGGAGTTTACGGCGCTCAGCCAGACGTTCACGAATCTGCCGCTGACGGGCTTTGGATTCGTGTTGCTCGCATTCGGGCTCGTGCGTCACCCGAGATTGGGTGATGGCTGGCTGCGAGTGGCAGCAGGCCTCTTCGGGCTCATGACGCTACTGGTTGTCGGCCTGGGCGCGCTGTACGTGACTGTCGCCTTCGTGGTGGTGCGACAGACGGCGGTAGAAGGGCTCGACAGCGTCGGTACCTTGCTCCTTAAGAACGGGGCGGAGATCGTCGCGTACGGCACCGCTTTCGCCGTGATCACTGTTTTGCTGTGGCGGAGCGTCAGGAAGAACCTAATGTGACGCTTCGATGACCGAAGGAGAAAGAGAATGCGCAAACTGTCATTGAGTTCCGTACTTATGCTGGCGCTCTTATCCTGGAGCGCTGGCGATGCGAGGGCGCAGATCGGTGAGTTCTGCGGCAGCAGCTTCATGAGTGCCTGCGCCAACCTTCGCAGCATCACGATTAGTGGTGCGAGCAACAATGTGATGATTCTGGAATTTTTCCACTCGTCGGATCCTTCTGCGAGTGTGGACATCTTCCCAGACTCGTACATTGGCACAATCCTTTTGAAGTTCAGCGATTCTGCACCCGATGTCCTCAGCGCGAGCGTCACCATCGGTGGAAGCGACGCCGGATGGCAACTGAAGAATAATGTCGGGAGTCAGTTCGGCGTCAGTTGGGATGAGAAGATCTCAAAGCAAGGTGGATCGTCTGTCGGAATCCTCGCTCAACAGACGGCGTTTGTCGAAATCACCTTTGATGGCACGGTTTCGATCGATGACTTGGACGAATGGGGCGTGCAGATACGGTCGATCGGCAGCGCCGCCAATTGTCCCAAAGGCGCTCAGGAGTGCAGCGATTGGGCGGTGGTTCCAGAGCCGGTCACCCTGGTGCTACTCGGCTCGGGGCTCGCCGGCGTGGGCGGGGCGGCGGCTTTGCGGCGCCGACGACGCGGGATCGAGATCGAGACGGAGTAGCACGAGCGGTACGAATACTGACAGCTTGCGCGCAACCGGACCCGGCCAACTCGGCCGGGTCCGGTTTTTTTGCGTCGAAGCTCCGGCCGGGACGCGACGCCAGCGCTTGGAGTCTCAGGGATACAGTAGGGGTTGTGACGGCCCCAAGAGCGCCGCGGCGGGTCAAGAGCCGCCTGCGAGACCCGTCGCCGAGCCGGCGGCCGCGGCCGTTGCCACGCGGCATACTCCGTGCGTATGCTCAGGGCGCTGAAAAGCCGTGATTCTGTGAGGATTTAGCCGTTGACGGCGTCCCCTGGATCGGAGCCACATGCTGCCCACAATACGACAGCGTTACCACCGCCCCGCCCTCTGGGCGTTCCTTGCCCTACTCGCCGTAGCCGTGCCCGCCGCCGGCCAAAGCGTCTCCACCGGGACCGTCGAGGGTCGGGTGACCGATTCGGCCGGCACGCCACTGGCCGGCGCCTGGCTGGAGGTCACCGAGGTGCGGACCGGGGTGACCCGGGTGGTTAGAACCGGCGAGGACGGCGGGTTTTGGGTTGGCCAGCTGCCGCCCGGCCCCTACGACGTGTTCGCCGAGGAGCTGGGCTATGGTCCGGTGCGGCGCGAAGCCGTGCCGGTGCATCCGGGCCGGAGGCTGGAGCTGACAATCGTGCTGCGCCAGGTCCAGCTGCCGGTGAACGATGTGAGGGTCGTGCGATTCACCGAGCCCGTGCAGGACTCGCGGCCGGGCGAGGGGCGCTGGCTGTCGGGTTTGGAGATCTCCGGCCTGCCGGACCGGCGGCGCGAGCTGAGCGAGCTGGGCCGTTATTCCTCGAGCTCGAACGGGTTGCTCGACACCGAGGGGCTGCCGGGCTGGCTGAGCGGGCTGGCGGCCGACGGTATGCCCTACAGCCCAACCCGGCATCCGGACCTGGGTACGCTGTCCACCCGAGCGAGCGTTCTGCCGCTCAGCGGCTTCACGTCGGCGGAGCTGTTGACCTACGCGCTGGACGTGGAGTGGAGCGAATTCGCCGGCGCGTTTCTGGCCGGCCAATCGCGGCGCGGCGCCCGGCGGCCCGAGGTCCTGGTGTACGGCGACTGGAGCGGCGGCGTCATTACCCAGTCGGACCACTTCAGCGGCCCCGACGTGGGGACGCACAGCTTCCGGGGCGGCGCTGCGGTGATGGGGCCGGTCCTGACCGACACCGCGCACTACGTGATCGGGTTCGAGGGGCAGCGGCTGCAAACGCCGCAACCGCCGGCCTGGCAGATCGACAGCCTCGACGCGGCGCTCCTGGCCACGGCGCTCGATTCGTTTGGCGTCGACCTGCGCCCCTACACCGGCGCGCGGACGGTCGAGGAGAAGATCGGCTCCGCCTACGGTCGGTTCGACTGGCAGATCACCCAGAACCACGCGCTGACGGTCCGCGGCAACGTGGCGCGACTCGAGCTGGGCGGCCGGCCCGACAACTTCGACCCGGGGCTGGGCCCGGGCCCCATCGCCAGCCTGGGGTCCGAGGTGGAGGGGACCGACCTCTCGGCCCTCGCGACGCTGGCCTCCCGCTTGAGCGATCTCCTGTCGCAGGAGATCCGGTTCGGGCTCGACCGGACCCGACGCGAGTACCGGGGCACCGACGTCCTGGGCACCCGGATCGTCGACGGCGGCCTCGCCTTCGGGACCGACCCGGCGATCCCGGCCGAGTTCGACCAGCTGACCGCACGCCTCTACTACACGGCGCATCTGGCCGTGCCCCGGCACCGGCTCAAGTTCGGGATCGGCACCACGATCCTGTCCGCCGAGAGCCGCTACAGTTTCGGGTCCCGCGGCGCGTTCGCCTTCGCCGGCGCCGGGGAGTTCGCCGGCGCGCTCGGCCGCTTCACCGGAGCGAGCGGCACGGCGCCGTTCGGCAAGTTCCGCAACTGGCAGCTGGCGGTCTACGCGCAGGACAGCTGGCAGGCGGCGCCCGGGCTCGATGTCCTGCTCGGGCTGCGCTTCGAGTACGAGCGGCTGGACCGGGGCGAGGTGGCGTTGAACCGGGAGTGGCTGGAGCTGACGGGCATCTCGAACACTGAAATCGACAACAGCGTCAGCAAGTGGAGCCCGCGGGTCGGGCTGCGCTGGGACGTGGGGGACCGCGGCCTGTGGCTGGTCCGCGGCGGCTTCGGCATCTACAACCACACGGTCGTCCCGGGCGACTTCGCCGAGGTCGTGACCCATGACGTCGGGGCGACGACGCAGGTGGGGCTGGGCGACCTGATCGATTGGCCCGCGGTCCCGGGCTTCGGCGTGGCGCCGGTTTTGGGGACGCGGCTGAGCCTTCTGGGTCCGGACTTCCGGGGCCCGCGGACCACCCGGGCCAGCCTGGGCATCTCCCGGCTGTTCGAGGATCGGCTGGGCGTGCACCTGTCGGGCACCTACCGGTACACCGATCACCTGGCACGCCGGAGCGACCTGAACCTGGTCGCCACGCCCACCGCGGTCGACCAGTACGGCCGGCCGGTGTACGGCACCCTGGTGCAGCAGGGCTCGCTGCTGGCGGCGGAGCCGGGCTCCAACCGGCGGTTCGAGGATTTCGCCCTGGTCTCGGCGCTGAACGCGGACGGCACATCGACCTACTGGGGGGCGACCTTCGCCGTCGAGCGCCGGGCGAGCGAGTGGATCGACCTGACCGCCAGCTACACGTACTCGTGGACCGAGGACAACTGGCTCTCGGGGGTCGGCGGCGGCCCCGACGTCGGGCTCACGCCCTTCCCCGACAGCCTGAACCAGCGGGACTGGAGCGAAGGGACCTCCGATTTCGATCGGCCGCACACGCTGGTGTTCGGGGCGGAGGTCAAGTTTCCCCTGGCGGTCAGCACGTCGCGGCTGGCCGCGTTCTACCGCTTCAGCTCCGGAATCCCCTTCACGCCGGGCTTCCGGGACGCGGTGGACGCGAACGGCGACGGGTCGGGCCGGAACGACCCGGCGTTCATCGACGGCTCGCTGGACGGGATGGACGTCCTGTTGAACCGCTGGGACTGCCTGGCGGACCAGGCCGGCCGGTTCGCCGAACGGAACTCGTGCCGGGGGCCGGACCTGCATCGGCTCGACCTGCGACTGGCGATCGGCCTCTACGACCTGTTCGGTAACCCGGTGGAGATCGTGATCGACGCCCTCAATATCCTGGACATGGACATGAGCGTGCCAGACCGGGCCGTCTTCCTGATCGACCGCAGCGGCACGCTGCAGACCGACGCGGACGGCACGGTCACCGTCCCGCTGGTGGTGAACCGCCACTTCGGCAAGCCGCTGGTCCGCAACTCGACGGGCCGCGCGTTCCGTTTCGGCATTCGGATGGGGATCTGACGATGCGCGTTTCCAAGAACCTGCTCCTCATCTCGGCGATCGCGACGCTGGCACTGGGCGGATGTCTCGGAGCCGGCGAGGACCGGGTTTTGAGCATCGAGGCGACCGGCACGATCGATGGGTTCGTGTTCCTCGACAACAACGGCGACGGCGAGCTGGGTCCCGGCGATGTGGGCTACGCGGATGTCGAGGTCGGGCTGACCTCGATCGGCTCGGTCATCCCCGTCTTCCAGGCGACGTCGGACGCCGACGGGCTGTTCACGATCCGTCGGGTCGACGTGGCCACGTGGGAGATCTTCGTCGACTCGGCCAGCGTCGGCGACAGCCTGGAGCTGGCGCTCACCGATCCCGAGTCGTTCACGCTCGCGCCGGACGACACGGCCGAGGTGCTGGTCGGGGTCAGCTTTCCGCAGATCAGCGTCGAGGAGGCGCGCGTACGAGCGTCCGGTGACAAGGTGTTCGTCGAGGGGATCGCGCTCAATGCGCACGCGGCGTTCGGCGACGAAAGCGTCCACCTGGTCGGTGCCACGGCGGCGATCCGCGCCACCGCCGTCGAACAGGCCCCGCTCACCGCCGGCGACAGCGTGCGGCTGCTGGGCACGATCTCGGAGGAGAACGGCCAGCCCACCCTCGACGACGTCACGGCCTCCTTCATCGAGACCGTCGAGGTGCCGGCGCCCGACACGGTGACGGCCGCCACGGCCACTTCAGCGGACGGCGGAACCCTCGACGCCGCTCTGGTATCTCTCGACAGCGTGACGGTGAGCGACACGGTGACGGTCACCGAAGGGCTGCAGCTGACCGTGTCCGACGCCTCCGGCACGGCGCGGGTCGTGCTGGACGACGACGCACCGATCGACAACCCGGAGCAGTTCGGGCCCGACGCGGTGATCGATGTGGTGGGTCTGCTGGTCCCGGACGGGTCCGGCGCCTGGATCGTGAAGCCCCGCTCGAGCGACGACCTGACCGTCAGGACGCCGGCGCCGAACTAGGCCGTCTCGTAGCGCTTCCGCCCCTCCATACGCGCCTTCGCCAGCGACTCACCGACCTCCGGGTACTTGATCGATAATATATGAGCGGCCAGGAAGCCGGCGTTGCGGGTGCCGTCCACGGCCACGGCCGCGACAGGGATGCCGGGAGGCATCTGGACGGTCGAAAGGAGGGCGTCGAGGCCTTCCATCAGACCCCCGGTGAGGGGGACGCCGATCACCGGCAGCAGGGTGTGGGCGGCGACGGTGCCGGCCAGGTGGTTGGCCATGCCGGCGCAGGCGATGAAGCACTCGACGCCGTCCTTCTCGGCCCGGCGGACGTACTCGACGGTGAGGTCGGGGGTGCGGTGGGCGGACAGCACCCGGATCTCGCTGGGCACGCCCAGGTCGTCGAGCACGCCCTTCGCCTTCTCCACCTGCGGCAGGTCGTTGGGACTGCCGGTGAGGATCGCCACCAGCGGCTTGTCTCCCTTTATCTTCGCCATCAGAGCTTCTTCCCGGTTCTTGCGATGTCGTTTCCGCGTGCGCCGCGGCCGGCAGCGCGGGTCGGTTTACGGCGGCATAATATCCCTCCGCGGCGTTCAAACCAAGCGGGCCCGAGCGGCATCCCAGGTGTGGAGGCTCGAGAGCGCACCTATATATAGGAGCGATGCGGATAGATACGGAGGGACACTCGCGCGGCCCGCGCCGTCGGCGGCGCGGGGGACGGCGATGAGCGAACGGGTGGAGCGGGCCCGGGCGGGCGACCGCGAGGCGTTCGAGGCGCTCTACCGCGAGCACGCCGGCCGCGTCTACGCCCTCTGCCTGCGCATGACGTCGGACCCGGTCCGGGCGGAGGAGCACACGCAGGACACGTTCGTGAAGGCGTGGCGGGCGCTGAAGTCGTTCCGGGGTGACGCGGCGTTCTCGTCCTGGCTGCACCGGATCGCGGTGAACTCGATCCTGCAGGCGGCCCGGTCGAAGAAGCGTCGGCGCGCCCGGGTGGTGACGGTGGAGGAGCCGGCGAAGCTGGAGGGCGGCGACCAGGGATCGTCGCCGTCGCCGGGGCTGGGCCTGGACCTGGAGCGGGCGATCGCCGGCCTGCCCGAGGGCGCGCGCCGGGTCTTCGTGCTCCACGACATCGAGGGGTACAGGCACGCGGAGATCGCGGAGATGATGGGAACGGCGGTGGGGACGGCCCGGGCGCAGTTGTTTCGGGCACGGCGGCTGTTGCGCGAGGCGCTGGGTTAGGTGGGTTGGTGGGTTGAGGAACTTGGAGATTGATAATTGGATGTGAACATTGAGCCTTTCTATTGAAAATCGATGATTGAGAGGTTGAACATTGAACGAGACAAACCACGTCCAGCTCAAACAGCACCTCGACGATTACCTCGATGGCAACCTGTCGGCTGACAAGGCCCAAGCTGTCGAGGCTCATCTGGCCGAATGCGCCGAGTGTCGGGCCGAGGTAGAGGAAATTCGCGCCATACTCGAGGGCGCGGCGGAGCTGCCGCGGAGCATCGAGCCGCCTCGCGACCTGTGGCCGGCGATCGACGCGGGACTGGACGTGCTGCCGCTGGGCGAGCGGACGCTGCGGTCGCTGCGGGCCCCGCTGGCGGCCGCGGCCGTGCTGTTGATCGCGATCTCGTCGGCGGTGACCGCGTACCTGGTGGGCCGGGATGGCGCGGGACCGGCGGGCGGCGGTCCGGAGCCTGGCGTCGCGGCGGTCTCGCTGGTGGGCCGCTGGGAGGCGACGGAGCGGGAGTACCTGCGGGCGACGGCGGAGCTCAGCGAGGCGCTGGACGCGGTAAAGGGCGAGCTGCCGCCGGAGACGGTCGAGATGATCGACCGGAACCTGGCGATCATCGACGCGGCGATTCAGGAGTCCCGGGCGGCGCTGGCGATGGAGCCGGGGAACACCGAGGTGATGGGCGTCCTGTCGGCGCGGTACCGTGAGAAGATCGAGGTGCTGCGGCGCGTGAGTCGGCTGACGGCGAGGAGCTAGATGGTTGGTGGGTTAGTGCGTTAGTGCGTTAGTGAGTAGTGAGTTAGTGGGGTGCGGCCGCGAGGTTCACTAACGCACCAACGAACTAACGCACTAAACAACAGCGGGCGATTGGAGAGCTCGATGGACATCTGTAGACATATGGCGCTCGGGTTGGCAGTAATCCTGGCACTGGCGGCCGACGCATGGGCTCAGGCCACGCCCACCGAGGGCGGCCGCGCGGCGGAGCCGGACGGGACGGTGAAGATCACGAACCCGGTGGGCTATGTCCGGGTGGTGGGGTGGGATCGGGACTCGGTGGCGTTCCGGGCCCGGGTGGGCGAAGGGAGCGGGCCGGTCCGGATCGACGGCGAGGCCCGGGCGGTGCGTATCCGGGTGAACGTGCCGACGGACGCGCACCAGCTGAACCCGACGGAACTGGAGGTCCGGGTACCGCGGCTGGCGGCGGTGGCGGTGCGGACGGCGACGGCGGACATCACGGTCGAAGACGCCGAGGGCGGCCTCGACCTGGAGTCGGTGAGCGGGTCCATCGAGGTGCGGGGCCCGGCCCGGATGGTGTACGCCGAGTCGGCGGGCGGCGACGTCTACGTGGAGGCGGCCAGCAAGATCGTCCGGGCCACGTCGGTGGACGGCGACGTCACCGTGCACGGCGCCCGGGGCTACCTGGAGGCGTCGACGGTGAGCGGAGCGGTCGAGGTCCAGGGGAGCAACATCTGGGAGGGCGAGGTGACGTCGGTCTCGGGCGACATCCACTTCGACGGCGATTTCGACACCGGCGGCTCGTTCTACTTCGAGACCCACAGCGGCGACCTGGAGCTGGTACTGCCGGCGTACATCCGGGCCGACTTCGACGTGACGACGCTGCAGGGCGACCGGGTGGAGAACGACTTCGGGCCGGACTCGGCGGGGGTGTTCTCAGCGGGCGGCGGCGGAACGCAGGTGCGGGTGAAGAGCTTCAAGGGGCGGGTGCGGATCATCAAGCGTTAGGGCGCGGCTCGAGTGTGGCGAGGATGCAACAGCAACGGCTGGAATGGTCAATTCTCGATTTTCAACTGCCAATCGAAATTTTCAATTCTCACATCCAATTCTCGATTTTCAAGTTCTTTCTGAGCCCACTAACGCACCAACGCACTAACCCACCAACCCACCAACGCACCGCAGCAACGGCACGCGGCGTGCACACAGATGTTCCCCCTACCATCCATCACAGCGAGCCGAGGTACACGGGCACCCCATGCTGTACATCGTCGTGCCGGTGCGGAACGAGGCGGAGCACATCGGGCCGTTGCTGGAGAAGATCGGGCCGGCGCTGGGGCCGTACCACGCGCCGTACCGGGTGCTGGTGGTGGACGGGGACTCGGACGACGGGACGGCGAAGGTGGCGCGGCGGCAGATCCATCGGCTGCCGGTGGACGTGTTGGAGCTGAGGGAAGACGCGGGGCTGGGCGGCGCGCTGCTGGCCGGGCTGCGGGCGGTCATGTCGGACGCCGACACGATCGTCACGCTGTACGGCGACGGCAGCCACGACCCCGCCAACATCTTCCCCATGCTGGGCCGGCTGGCCGAAGGGTACGACGTGGTGATCGCGTCCCGCTTCGCGCCCGCCGGACGGCCCGGCCCCCTCGCCCGCCTCGGTAGTCGAGCGCTGCGGACGCTCTTCCCGATGGGCGCGGTCACCGACTACACCGGCGGCCTCCGCGCCTACAGCGTCCGGGCGCTGCGCCGGGTGAAGAAGAAGTACGGCCGTCCCATCGGCGAGCGCGGCCGGGCGGCCAACCTGGAGCTGCTGCTCCGGCTCCGGGCGACGGGCGCCCGGGCCGCCGAGGTGCCGATGACGCCTGTAGGAGCGCGGCGGGCGCGAAGACGGGTGGCGTTGGCCCGACATCTGGCCGTAGTACTGCGGCAGCTGCGAGAATAGTTTTCAGTATGCAGTGTGCGGTAGGTCGGTGTGCGGTGGGGTGCGGTCCTGTGCGCCGGTCCACCGCACACCGACGCACCGCATACCGCACACCGAATGCATCCGCATACCGCACACCGAATGCATCCTCGGACTGCACACCGACAACCATCCACACACGGGGTAAACGTTACCTCCACCGCCGGCATCCTAGGTTCGCACTCGAAAGACACAACTCGACAAGGAGGCCAACCATGTCCCGTGCAAACCTGCTCAAGATGACGCTGGCGGCCGCGGCGGCCGCCGGGGTGGCGCTGTCGACGCTGGGCTGGACGAACGCCAAAGACGCGAGCGTCGGGCCGCCCTGGGTCTCGATCCAGTTCCCGGCCAACCCGATGGACCCGGCGACCCGAGGGGCCGCGCTGATCGTCCGCACCTTCCACCACGAGTATCCCGCCGGGGTCCCGGTGCGCGGCACGGCCGAGGGTCTGGTGAACGGCGAGCGGCGGACGATCGAGCTGGACTTCCGCGAGACGTCGGAGCCTGGGGTCTACGCGGTCGACCAGAACTGGCCCGCAGAGGGCGATTGGGTCCTGGCCATCAGCGCCGACGCACACGGCGGCATGAGCCTGCTGGCCGAGCTGGGCCCGAACGGCGGGGTCGAGCGGGAGCGCTTCTACGAATGGACGGTGAGCAAAGTGTCGCTGCGCTCGGTGCGGCCGGTGCCCGGGGAGGTGGGTGCGGAGCAGATAGAGACGGCGCTTGAAGGACGGTAGTGGGTAATGGGTAGTGGGTAGTGGGTAGTGGGTTAGTCGGGTTGGTGATTCAGTCGGTCAGCGTCGAACCTGCTGAATCGAATCACCAACCCATCACCCACTACTCACTACCCACTACCCCACCACCGCCCCCTCCGTTGACCAACGGGAACCGAACCCGCAATTTCAGCGTCACCTTTAACGCAGCGAATGGCCCTGGCAGGACTCGAACCTGCGACCTTCGGTTTAGGAAACCGCTGCTCTATCCGACTGAGCTACAGGGCCAGTGGGAAAAGCGTACCCAGGCGCATCGATCCGTGTCAACCGCCCCGGGAACCGGGGCGAACGAGGTACAACCATGAGAACGTTGCTCTTCCTCACCCTTCTACTGGCGGTGGCCGCGCCCGCGCCCGTCGCCGCCCAGATCCGACTGACCGTGAACTCCGAGGACGACACCGACGACGGCCTCTGCGACGCCGGACACTGCAGCCTGCGCGAGGCGATGGACTCGGCCAACGCGCTGGCGGGGACCGACACGATCGCGTTCGACATCCCGGGCGCCGGCACCTTCCGTGACATCCTGCCGGGCTCGGCGCTGCCGGCGATCACCGACCCCGTGGTCATCGACGGTACGACCCAACCCGAGTTCAGCGGCGAGCCGGTGATCCGCATCGACGGCAGCGCGAAAGGCAGCGGCGGCGATGGCTTGGTCGTGGGCGGCGCCGGCGGCAGCACGATCCGGGGCCTGGTGATCCACAGCTTCGCGAACGGTATCACACTGAACTCCGGCGGCAACCGAGTGGAGCGGAACATCATCGGCACGACGCCGCGGGCCGTGGACTGCGAGGGGAACACCGGCAGCGGTGTCGTGGTCGCGGGCGCCGGCAACACGGTGGGTGGCGGTTCGGCAGCGGCATCGAACACCATCGTTTGCAGCGGCAGCGACGGCATCCTGATCAGCGGCAACGACAACACGGTCAGCGGAAACCTGATCGGGATCGCTAACCCGGAGGACGTGGGGAGCCCCGATGCCGCTGATTTCAGCAACGCCCGGGACGGCGTTCGAGTCGTGGCCGCTACCGGCACTCTGATCGGCGGTGCCGGATTGGGGCAGGGCAACACGATCGCTCACAACGGGGCCGCCGGCGTCTGGATCAGCGGCTCGGCATCGGCGAGCAACGCGGTGACGGGCAACCTGATCACCGAGAACGTGAGCGAGGGCGTCGCGCTGCCGGACGCCGGCAACGGCAACCGCATCGTCGGCAACCGGATCTTCGCCAACGGCGCGCTGGGAATCGACATCGGCGCCGACGGCATCACGCCGAACGACCTCAACGATGGCGACTCGGGCCCCAACCGGTCGCAGAACTTCCCGGTGATCCGCTCGGTGGTCGTCAGCGGCAGCAACACTTTCGTCAACGGCACCCTGAACAGCACGCCGGACGCCGACTTCGACCTCGAGTTCTTCGACAACGAAAGCTGCGACCCCTCGAACAACGGCGAGGGCGCCTTGCCGGTTACCAGCCAGAGTGTCACGACCGCGTCCAACGGGGATACGAGCTTCACGGCCATCGCGCAGAATATCGAGCTCGGCCACTACGTGACCGCGACCGCCCGCAGCGTGGATGGCAGTACATCCGAATTCTCGGCCTGCGCGCAGGCGGCCACCTTCACCATGACGATCCAGCCGGACAGCGTGACCGTGAACCGCGGGGCCTCGGCCCGCTACTCCATCGAGCTCGAGCCGGTGGGCGGACCCTTCACCGCCGAGATCGGTCTGCGGTGTGTCGAGAAACCCTCGCTCACCAGCTGCACGTTCGAGCCCGACACCGTGATTCCCGGCGCCGAAACGGTGACGTCGTTGCTCACCATCGAGACCAACGTCACCGGCCTCCCCAGCGTCGCGCCGTTCGACCGGGCGGGCGTTCCGTCTGCCGGCCTGGCGTTCGCCCTGCCGCTGTTGGCCCTGCTAGCCCTGATCGCCCTGCGGAGCGAGGGGCGTCGGCGGAAGTTGGCACTGCCGCTGGCAGTGGCGGTGATCGTGGCCGCAGCGGCGTTCCAGGCCGGCTGCGGCGACGACGGTACCACCGGGCCCACCGGCGGCACACCGCTGGGCCGCCACGAATTCGTGGTGCGGGCGGGCTCGGATCAGATCACCGTCCTCGAGACCGGGATCCTGAGGGTCACGCAGTAGCAGGCGGCGCGGCCGTGAGCATCCGGCTGGACCGTGCCGAGTTCGAGCGGCTGGTGCGGCGCGCGCTGGACGAGCTGCCCGACGAGCTGGCGGAGGCCCTCGACAACGTGGCGATCGTGGTGGAGGCGGAGCCGGACCCGGAGGACCTGCGCGAGCTGGGGATGGATCCGGAGACCGAGGCCGACGAGCTGTTCGGGCTCTACCAGGGGACGCCGTTGGTGGAGCGGGACTCGTCGTACTCGGAGCTGCCGGACCGGATCCTCATCTATATGGGGCCGATCCTCCGGGCCTGTCGCGACCGCAAGGAGATCATGCGCGAGGTGCGGGACACGGTGATCCACGAGCTGGGGCACCACTTCGGGTTGGGTGACCATGAGATGCCGTATTGAAGTGCGTTAGTGCGTTGGTGCGTTGGTGGGTTGCGGCAGGGTGCAGCCACATTCAACTATCCACGAAGGCACTAACGCACTAACGCACTTGCGACATGACCAGAAGCGTGTTCACCGCCGGCCTCCTCCTCCTGGCGAGCGCAACCACCGCGCCCGGCCAATGGCGGATGCAGGAGATCGAGACCGACATCCAGTTCCGCGGGCTGAGCGCGCCGGACGACTCCGTCGTCTGGGCGGCGGGCGCCGACGGGACGTACGCCCGGACCGTGGACCGGGGGGCGACCTGGTCGGCGGACACGGTGCCGGGCGCGACCTCGCTCTTCTTCGTCGACGTGCACGCGGTGGACGACAGCGTCGCCTACCTGTTGGGGACCGACTTCGACGGCGGCCACAGCGCCATCTACAAGACGACCGACGCCGGGACGACCTGGACGCTCCAGCACGAGGACCGGCGGCCCGGCGTCTTCATGGACGGGCTGGCGTTCTGGGACCCGGAGCACGGGGTGGCGTTCGGCGACCCGGTGGACAGCGTCTTCGTCGTCCTGACCACGGGCGACGGCGGCGACACCTGGACGCCGGTGCCGGCCGAGCGGCTGCCCGCGCCCCTCCCCGGCGAGGCGGGGTTCGCCGCGGGCGGCACGGCGATCACCGTGGCCGGCCAGGACCACGTCTGGATCGGGACCGGCGGCGGCGCCCGGGCCCGGGTCCTGATGTCGAGCGACCGGGGCCGCAGCTGGAGCGCGGTCGAAACGCCACTCCCGGGCGACGAGTCGTCGGGAATCTTCGGCCTGGCCTTCCGGGACACGCTGAACGGCGTCGCGGCCGGCGGCGACTACCGGGCGCCGGACGATTCCAGCCGCAACATCCTCCGCACCCGAGACGGCGGCCGGACCTGGTCGCTGATCGCCCGCTCCCAACCGCCGGGCGTCCGCTACGGCGCCGTCTACGCCCACCCCGGGGCTCAGACCCTGCTGGTCGCCGTCGGACCCTCGGGCTGGGGCTACTCGGCCGACGACGGCGTGGGCTGGACACTGGTGGACACGATGGGCCTCTTCACCGTGACCGCCGCGCCCGATGGAACCGTCTGGATGGCCGGTGACGAGGGCCGGATCGTGCTCTTCCAGCCGCGGTTCTGATATCCCGTACCGGCACTCCCCACTCCCAACTCCCCACCATCTTCGGCACGCATCTTGACCCTTTAACCCCCGTTTCGTCGCCGACACGGCGCCGAATCCCTTGTCCCTCCGGCGTTTAGCCTCTTCCCCGTCCATCGTCATTCGGTCGTTTTGCAACCCGATCTGGCAAAAGACCCGATTCAGCCGAGAGAGGTAATTCCTATGAATGACGTGCAGCGACCCAGCCCCGGCCAGCAGGCCGTGGGGCAGCTTACGGCCTTCGTCGAATCGCAGCGCCAGGCCGGCGCCGACCGGGAGACCGCCCGGGCGCGCCTGATGGCCGCCGGGATCGAGGAGCCCATCGCGAACCAGCTGGTCGAGCAGGTCTATGCGGCCAGCCCCAGCGCCCAGGGGACCCAGATCGTCACCGCGTCGTCGCTGCTGCCGGCGGTGCTGGGCGGCGTGGCCGGCGCGGCCGTGGGCGGCTTCATCTGGGGGCTGATCGCCGTGGGCACGGGCTACGAGATCGGCTGGATCGCCTGGGGCGTGGGCCTGCTGGCGGGCTTCGGCGTGCTGCTGTTCGCCGGCGGCCGTCGCGGCACGCCGCTGCAGCTGGTGGCGGTGGCGGCGGCGGTCCTGGGGATACTGATCGGCAAGTACTTCACGTTCTATTACGCCTTCCGGGAGTACGTGAGCGAGGAGATGGGGGCCGAAGCGGTGGCGGAGCTGTCGATGTTCTCGGCCGGCGTCGTCCAGCTGTTCGGCACCAGCCTGACCATGATGGTCAGCGGCTTCGACGCGCTCTGGGTCTTTCTGGCGGTGGCGACGGCCTGGGGGATCCCGAAGGTCCGGGAGGCCGAGCTGACCCCGGCGGCCTGACCGGCTCGACCGAGCGTTTCAACCACGCCAACCCGACCCGCGAGAACCCGTGGACGGCGTGGCATGTCCGAGGGAGGAAGAGTGGGATGAAAGCGAACAGGATCTGGCAGATCGACGGCGAGCGCTACGACCCGATGGGTCCGATCGCGGGCGACGAGATACGCGGTACGGCGCTCCTCGCCATAGAGGAAGTGATGGGCGGATCGCCGGCGCGCCCCGTGGCCGAACCCGTAGGCGCCGTTCCGGCGGCGCGGCTCGACCTGCCCCGGCACGTGCCGGCGGCGGCCAGCGCGACGCGCCCGGCGCGGGCGAAGGGGCAGCGGCCGACGCGCCGGCGGCGCGGCCGGCTGGGGATCGTCGCGCTGACGCTGGGGCTGGCCCTCGTGGTCGGGGCCGTGCTGGGTTCGGGCGCCTTCAACTCCGAGGACCGGTTCAACACCCGGCTGTACGAGGCGCAGGTCGGCGCGAGCCCGGCCTACGAGGTCCCCGAGGTCCACGGCCATTCCGGCGCCCGGCCGGCCGGCGACCGCTCCGATTCGCTCCGCGAGTTCCTGGGATTCGCGCAGGCATTCTAAAGGCGCGATCGGAGCGGGGGAAGTCAGGGCTGGCGGAAGTCGAAGCCGAGGTAGGCGTCGAGCCAGAGGTAGTCGTCGTTTTCGCCGCCCCGGAAGACCATGTGGAAGCCGGTCCCGACCAGGACCGCGAAGCGCTCGGAGACCGTCAGCTCGAAGCCGGCACCGAACTGCAGGCCGCCGTCCCAGCGCCGGCCACCGGCGACCTGGTCCTTCGTCACGTAGGCACCCAACCCCAAAAGCGCGTAGGGCGAGTAGGGGCCCCAGGTCCCGATCGCCTTGCCGATCGCCGACAGGTTGATCGCGCCCTCGTTGTCCCCGGTGCCCGGCGCCTCGTGATCGAACGAGTGGAAGCTGAGCTGCGCGCCCACCCGGGTCATCGGGCTCACCGCGTACTCGGCCCGGGCGCCGGCGGTCTGGCCCGGATCGAGGATCACGTTCATCGCCCCCACCGGCCAATCGAGCCCGGCGAAGAACGCCACGAACAGCGTCGGGACCCACGCCTCGTCCGCCCCGGCCGGCTCCTGCGCCCGGAGCGGGCCAGGCAGAATCAAGGCCAGCAGCGCGAGCAGGGTATAGCGTGTCAGCAAGATCGACCTCCGAGGGCCTGGGGGCCGGCGGGTTCGGCCTCTAGATACTACCAAGCGCTCCGCCCCGGCAAGACGGGTGGGTTGGTAGGTTGGTGGGTTGGTCGGTCAGTCGATCCAACGCGACATCGGCTGATCCACCAACGCACCAAACCACCAACGCACCAAACCACCAACGTACCACCCCACGTCTTGTCCCAACGCCGCTCCGCTGTAGCTTGTCCCTTCCTGGCTCCAATCAGATCGCGTCACCCATCCCCGGGAGGAGATATGACCCGACGGTTAACGCTCCTGTTCGCCCTCGCCTTCATGCTTCCGTTCGTCAGTCCAGCGATCGCCCAGGAGGAAGAAGAAGACGAAGGGCCGCAGCTGAACGCCGGCTTGCTGTCCGGTCTGAAGCTGCGCTCCATCGGACCGGCCCTTATGTCGGGCCGCATCATAGACATCGCCGTTCACCCGACCGACCACGACACCTGGTACGTGGCGGCGGCGTCGGGGAACGTCTGGAAGACCGAGAACGCCGGCACCACGTGGCAGCCGATCTTCGACCGCTACGGCTCGTACTCGATCGGCTGCGTGACCGTCGACCCGAACGACCCGCTGACGGTCTGGGTCGGCACCGGCGAGAACAACAGCCAGCGCAGCGTGGGCTACGGCGACGGCGTCTACAAGTCGACCGACGGCGGCCGCAGCTTCGAGAACGTGGGGCTCGAGAACTCCGAGCACATCGGCATGATCCGGGTCGACCCGCGGGACTCGAACGTGGTCTACGTGGCGGCGCAGGGCCCGCTCTGGGCGCCGGGCGGCGACCGGGGGCTCTACAAGACGACCGACGGCGGCGCCACCTGGAACCGGATCCTCGAGATCGACGAGCACACCGGCGTCTCCGAGGTCCACTTCGACCCGCGGAACCCCGACGTGCTGTACGCCGTGGCCTACCAGCGGCGCCGCCACGTCTGGACGCTGATCAACGGCGGACCGAACTCCGGCATCTGGAAGTCGACCGACGCCGGCGCGACCTGGAACGAGATCAACAGCGGGCTGCCCGGCGGCGACAAGGGCCGGATCGGCATGGCGGTCTCGCCGGTCCGTCCGAACGTGCTCTACGCGGTGGTCGAGGCGGCCAACGACCGGAGCGGCTTCTACCGCTCCGAGGACGGCGGCCAGCACTGGTCCCGGATGAGCGACTACGTCAGCAACAGCCCGCAGTACTACAACGAGATCTTCGCCGACCCGCACCAGTTCGACCGGGTCTACTCGATGGACACGCGCTACATGGTGACCGAGGACGGCGGCGCGACGTGGGACCGGGTGGGCGGCCGCTGGAAGCACGTGGACGACCATGCGCTGTGGATCGACCCGTTCGACGAGGACCACCTGCTGGTCGGCTGCGACGGCGGTCTCTACGAGACGTTCGACCGCGGCGCGAACTACCGCTTCTTCGAGAACCTGCCGCTCACCCAGTTCTACAAGGTCGCGGTGAGCAACGACGAGCCGTTCTACTACGTCTACGGCGGCACGCAGGACAACAACACGCAGGGCGGCCCGGTCCGCACCGACAACGTGCACGGGATCCGGAACAGCGACTGGTTCATCACGGTGGGCGGCGACGGGTTCGACCCCGCGGTCGACCCGGAGAACCCGAACATCGTCTACTCGCAGTGGCAGTACGGCGGCCTGGTCCGCTTCGACCGGGCGACGGGCGAGACGGTGGACATCAAGCCGCGTGCGAGCCGCGACGGTCCGCCGCTGCGCTGGAACTGGGACTCGGCGCTGATGATCAGCCCGCACGACCCGGCGCGGCTCTACTACGGGTCGCAGATCCTGTTCCGCAGCGACGATCGCGGCAACTCGTGGCGCGCGGTGAGCGGCGACCTGACCCGCAACATGGACCGCAACCAGCTGGAGGTGATGGGCCGGGTCTGGAGCGTGGACGCGGTGTCGAAGAACCGGTCGACCTCGTTCTACGGGACGATCGTGGCGCTGACCGAGTCGCCGCTGGTCGAGGGCCTGCTCTACGTGGGCACCGACGACGGGCTGATCCAGGTCAGCGAGGACGGCGGCGCCAACTGGCGGCGGATCGACCAGGTGGGCGACGTGCCCGAGATGACTTACGTGAACGACCTCGAGGCCTCGCTCCACGATCCCAATACCGTCTACGCCGTGCTCAACAACCACAAGCGGGGCGACTTCAAACCGTACGTGTACAAGAGCACGAACCGCGGCCGCTCGTGGACCCGCGTCACCGGCGACCTGCCGGAGCGCGGCTCGACCTACACGATCGTCGAGGACCACGTGAACCCGAACCTGCTCTTCGTCGGCACCGAGTTCGGCGTCTTCACGACGCTGAACGGCGGCACGAACTGGATCCAGCTGAAGGGCGGCATGCCGACCATCGCCGTCCGCGAGCTGGAGATCCAGCGGCGCGAGAACGACCTGGTGCTGGCCACGTTCGGCCGCGGCTTCTACGTGCTGGACGACTACACGCCGCTCCGCGAGCTGAACGCGGCGCTGCTGGAGAACGACGCCTTCATCTTCCCGATCGAGACCGCCGAGCTTTATATCGAGCGGCGGACGCTGGGCGGCGGCGAGAAGGCATCCCAGGGCTCACACTTCTTCACCGCCGAGAACCCGCCCTTCGGTGCCATCTTCACACTCTACCTGGAGGAAACGGCCAGAACGCGGGAAGCCGAGCGCCGCCGGATGGAGGCGGAGCGGCGCAAGGAGGGGCTGGACAACCCGTACCCGCCGTGGGAGCAGCTGAAGGCCGAGGACCGGGAGGAGGATCCCGCGGTCATCCTGACGGTCCGCGACGAGGCGGGGAACGTGGTCCGCCGGATCGACGGGCCCAACTCGTCGGGCATCCACCGGGTCAACTGGGACCTGCGCTACCCGGGCTACGGCCCGATCAGCATGCAGGGCGAGGGGTACGGCCCGCTGGTCGTGCCGGGGACCTACACGGTCGAGGTCGACCGGCGGCATCGCGGGGTGACCACGCAGCTGCTGGCGCCCACCCGGTTCCAGGTCGAGGTGCTGGGCACGCCGACCCTGCCGGCGGCCGATCGGGAAGAGCTGCTCGCCTTCCAGAAGCAGATCGGCGAGCTGCAGCGCGCGGTGGTGGGCGCGGCGGAGGCGGCGGAGAACGCGGCGGAAGAGATCGACTTCATCAAGCGGGCCATCGACATCTCGCCGCAGGTCGACCTGGCCCTGCGCGACGAGGCCCGTGACCTGGAGCTGCGACTGATGGATCTGCGCGAGCGGATGACCGGCGACCGGACCAAGCCGCGGCGCAACGAGCCGGCGATGCCCGGCATCCTGAGCCGAATCTTTACCGTGGTCTTCGGCAGCTACTCGGCCACCTCGGCACCCACCGCCACCCAGCGGGAGGGCTACGAGATCGTCGCCGCCGAGTGGGCGGAGATCGACGAGGCGCTGCGCCAGCTGATCGAGGTCGACCTGCCGGCGTTCCAGGAGCGGCTGGAGGCGGCGGGTGTTCCGTGGACTCCCGGCCGCGGAGTACCGGAAGGACAGTAGGGAATAGGGAATGGGCAGTAGGGAGTAGGAGTACGAGTACTCGAGTCTGTCCTCGAGCACGACCGCGAGCAGGAGGTCTCGAGGTGAGCCGGAGCATTGGACAACACGCAAAGAGGGTCGGCGAGCGCGCCAGTCAGGCGCTGCCGGCCCTTGCCGCACTCACGGCACTCGCCGTCCTAACGGCGCCGTCGGCCGCCGGCCAAACCGTCGCCGAGGAGCTGCTCTACGTCGGGATCATGCGCGCCGACGGGATCGTCCTCCCCATCGCCGATTATCGCTTCAGTCCGTTCGAAGAGGAGCGTGGTTGGCGCCCGCTCAGCCAGAGCGACTGGATGGACGTGATCTACGACGTGAAAGCCTGGCACCTGGTGACGCGCGACGGCGAGCGGGCGAGCCTCGTGCCCGGCAGCGTCGTCACTTTTCCCTACGACCCCTACGACAGCTGGGGACAGTTGACCGACTACGCTCCCCGTGAACTGGTGCCACCGAACTACTACCCGAAACGGCGGATCGGCGTCGCCGTGACCCGACCCGTCCCGCTCGTCCCCCTGCTCGAGCTGGAGGAGGGGTCGCCGCTGCGCATCGAGCTGGCGCAGCGACTGACCGAGGAGTTTCGTGTCCGGGAGACCGCTGCGCTATCAGAAATCGCGACCACGCAAGAGGGCTCGCAGTACACTCTGGGCCACCCGGTCGATCCGGAGGCGCGCCGGGGCGCGTCGCTCGAGGTGAAGCTCCGGCTGGCCGACCTGCCGGGCGACGGGCCCCGTCCGATCCGTTTCGAGCTGCGGGCGCTGTACGAGCCCGGTCCGCCGAACGACCCCATGTGCCCGGGCCAGACGTGGATGTGGGGGTGGCTGATCGAGCGGGACGGGGGTTGGCAGCTGCTGGAGGCGGACCTGGCCGTGACCGAGTGCGAGGGGAAGGGGTTGGTGGGGATCGAACCGCTCGCCTTCGTCGTCATCGAGGAGCGGCCCTACCTGATCGGACTGCGCTGGGCCTGGGAGAGCAGCGATCCGGCGATCTTCGAGCTGGGGGAAACGGGGTTCGAGGAGGTGGCGATCAGGAAGTAGTGATCAGTTGCGAGTAGGAGTACGAGTAGGAGCAGGAGGGCTCGTACTCGTACTCCTACTGGTGATCGTACTCGTTATCCTACTCATGCTCTTACCTTACCGGCTAGATACAGGCATCGTCGTCCCGGCTCCAGACCTCGCTATCCCGCTCCGTGACGGCGCCNNCAGCACCAGCAGCTCGTGGCCGCCGTCGACGGCGCGGACACCGGCGGCGTTCCCGTCGGTCGGGTCCCAGTAGTAGCCGTGGCCCTCCACCAGCATGATCGCCTCTTCAGGATAGTCGATGGCGCCGAGGAACTCGTTCAGCTCGGGCAGCGTGGCGAAGAGCTCGACCGTCGTGCCCCGGGCCGCGACGATGTACTTGTAGCAGTAGCCCGGCAGGCAGCTGACGCCGAAGCCCGACTCGGGCCGGGTGGCGTCCAGCTCGGCGGCCACCGCCGGGTCCAGCTCGCCTTTGGTCAGATTGCCGCCGCTCCCGATGACCGAGTCGGGCGTCTGGGTCGCGCCCGCGACGGAGAACCGGTACTCCCAGTAGTCGTGGGCCGACGCCGGCTGGACCTGGCCGAAGTCCAGCGCGTCGAGTCGCGGGATGAGCTCGAACTGGTCGGGATCGACGTCGAACGACGACGAGTCACAGGCCAGCGCGGCGAACAGGGCCGCACCACCGGCCCCCAGCAACCGTAACCGTGCTTTCATGGACAGACCCTCCCTACAGCTAATGCACCCCTATTTCTGTGACGCCAGTGGAACCACAGTTGTTAAGTGATCTCATCTCCTGCTCGCTTTCGCTATCGTCGTCGGAGGGCTTCGGGGCAGCGGCCGGGTCGCTTGCGCGATCCAACCCTGGGGGCGTTTTGGCCGTCTAAGTCCAAAACGCACCCAAGAATCAGACAGGAGACCCCCATGAGCCCCACATGGCAGGACCTGCGTTACGCCTTCCGAATGCTGGCCAAGCGTCCCGGATTCACCGCCATCGCCGTGATCACGATCGCGCTGGGGATCGGCGCCAACACGTCGATCTTCAGCATAGTGAACGGCGTGCTGCTGGAGCCGCTCCCGGTGCAGGAGCCGGCCGAGCTGGTCACGCCCGACGTGATCAGTCCGCGCGGCTTCTCGATCTCGACCTCGATCCCGAACTTCCGGGACTGGCGCGACCGGAACCGCACGTTCGAGTCGTTCGGGCTCATCATGTCGACGTTCCGCACGCTGACAGGTATCGACCGGCCCGAGATCATCCGGGTCCGCTTCGTCCTGGGCGACTTCTTCGAGACACTGGGCGTGCCGCCGGGGCGCGGTCGGCTGATCGCCTCCGAGGAGACCTGGGAGGGCGCGGCGCCCATCGCCGTGGTGACCCATCACTTCTGGCAGAACCGGCTGGGCGGCGATCCCGACGTCATCGGCCGCACGGTCACGCTGGACGGCGAGGCCTTCGAGGTGGTCGGCGTGATGCCACCGGAGTTCGTCTTCCCGTCCGCCGACTCCGAGGTGTTCGTGCCGATGGGCTACATCGCGGACCGGCTCTGCTGGGACGTCCGCGACTGCTCACAGGGCTCCTACGCGATCGGGCGGCTGGGCGACGGCGTGACGATGGAGATGGCGCAGGCCGACCTGGACCGGATCCACCGGGAGCTCGAAGCGGAGGAAGGCGAGGAGGTCGCCCGGCCCGAGCTTGGAACCCTGACCGAGGCGTTCGTCGGTGACGTCCGGGCGCCGATCCTCATCCTGATGGGCGCGGTCGGCTTCGTGCTGCTCATCGCCTGCGCCAACGTGGCCAGCCTGCTCCTCTCCCGGGCCGAGGGCCGGCGTCGCGAGATGGCGGTGCGGACCGCGCTGGGCGCTGGACGCGGCCGGGTGCTCCGCCAGCTGCTCACCGAGAGCGTGGTCCTGGGTCTGGCCGGCGGCGCCCTGGGCATCGGTCTGGCGTTCTGGGGGGTGCGGCTGCTGGTCCCCGCCGTCTCCGACAACATCCCGTCGATCATGATCGAGCGGATCGGGCTCGACTACACCGTACTCGCCTTCACCTTCGTCGTGGCGGTGGGCGCCGGCCTGCTGTTCGGCCTGGCCCCGGCGCTCCGCGCCTCCAGCCAGGAGCTGGTCGGCGACCTGAAGGAGGGCGGCCGCGGCGGCACGGGCAGCAAGGGACACCAGCGGCTGCGCTCCGGCATGGTGGTGGCCGAGGTGGCGCTCTCGCTCATGCTGCTGATCGGCGCCGGCCTGCTGATCCAGAGCCTGCAGCAGCTGCAGAAGGTGGACAAGGGGTTCACGGCCGACGACATCTTCACCGGCCGCGTGTCGCTCCCCCGTTCCCGCTACGAGGAGAAGGAAGACGCCTGGCGCTTTTTCGATCGCTTCCTAGATCGGGTCGAGAGTCTGCCCGGCGTGCGGACCGCGGCGCTCACCCAGATCGTGCCGCTGCAGGGGAACAGCTGGGAGCAGGGGATCATACCCGAGGGGACGCCGCCGGAGCCGGAGAACTTTCAGTCGGTGCTTTTCTATATGGTGACGCCGGACTACTTCGAGACGCTGGGCATCCCGCTGCTGCGGGGCCGCGGCTTCACCGAAGCGGACCGGGAGGGCGCCCCGCGGATCGCGATCATCGACGAGACGATGGCGGAGAAGTTCTGGCCGGGCGAGGACCCGATCGGCAAGCGGGTGTCGTTCGAGACCGAGGAGGGCGGTGGCCCTCACGGCGAAGGGGCCCGCATCTACCGGACGGTGGTGGGTGTGGTGCGGAACGTCCGGCACTACGAGCTGGAGAGCCCGGCCCGGATCACGATCTACGTGCCGAAGGCCCAGAGCGGTCAGGCCTGGACGACGGCGATGCACGCCGTCGCCAAGACGTCAGGCGACCCGCTCGCCCTCACGGACTTGGTCCGGCGCGAGCTGGCCGGGCTCGATCCCGAGGTCCCGCTCTACCGGATCGAGACGATGGAAGGCTACGTGAGGGACGCGCTGGCCAACACCCGGCTGGTGAGCGGCCTGCTCAGCGTGTTCGGCGCCATCGCCCTCACCCTCTCGGCGATCGGGATCTTCGGCGTCATGTCGTTCTCGGTCGTGCAGCGGCTGCGGGAGATCGGCATCCGCATGGCGCTGGGCGCGGCCGCCGGCGATGTGGTCAAGATGGTCACGAGGCAGGGGCTGGCGGTGACGCTGGGCGGCGTCCTCCTCGGGCTGTTCGGCGCCTTCGCGCTGACGCGCCTGCTGGCGACCGTCCTCTTCCAGGTCGATCCGGTGGAGCCGCTGACCTACGCCGGCTTCTCGGTCTTCCTGATCGCGGTCTCGCTGCTGGCGGCGTACTTGCCGGCGCGGCGCGCGACGCGGGTCGATCCGGCCATCGTTCTGCGAGAGGAATAGGAGTACGAGTAGGATCACGAGTATTATAAGGAGTACGAGTAGGAGTAGGACGGCTCGTACTCGTACTCCTACTCGTGATCGTACTCGTTATCCTACTTCTACTCGTCGAGGAAGTCCCGGATATCCGGCCGCTCCACCGCGGCGCCCGCCATCAGCAGGATCCAGTCCTTGCCCACCAGCCCCTCGCCGCCGACGAAACCGGCCAGCCGCTCGCGATAGGCCCGGGCCAGCTCCAGGTTCGTCTCGGGCACGATCGCGCCCACCGGGCCGCCGTCCAGCGCCCGGTAAGCCTCCAGCAACGTGTCGCCGATCCAGGCGAACTCCTCGCTGGACATGTCGTGGCGGTCCAGCGACTCGGCCAGCAGCAGGCGCATCCGCATCAGCTTGGGCATGGCCCGGAAGGCGTCCACCAGCGCGCCCAGGTCGTCCTGGTCCCTGGCCGTCGACAGCGCCTGGTTGACCTCCGCCGCCCAGACGCCCGCTTCGCTCCACACCTCTTCGGTCACGGCGAAGAAGGTCTCGACCTGCTCGACGCTGACCGTGTTGCCGGTGGGCGGCGTGAACGGATGCTCGGCCGCCAGCCGCTCGTACGTCTCGGTCGCCGCCAGGTGCGCCTCTTCGCCGCCGCTCTCCCGCTCTATGACCCGCTGGACGTAGAAGAAGAGGGCCGCGCCGGCGATGATGATGAGCAGGACGACGACGCCGCAGCCGATGGCGATCTTGGCGCCGGTGGACATGCCCTGGCGCCGCGGCGGCGGGTGCGGTCGCCAGTCGGAGTATCCGCGTGGAATTTCGCCCCTATCGTGCATCGCGGCGCTCCTGGAGCGGAATGCGAGTACGAGTACGAGTACGATAAGGAGTATGAGTAGGAGTACGATTCATCGCACTCGTACTCGTACTGGTGGTCGTACTCGTTATCCTACTGGTACCCCTATCGGACTACAACAGCAGCTGGCAGACCCAGGCGGTCAGGACACCGAGGTAGTTGCCCAGCCCGTAGCCGATCAGCGCCAGCATGATCGAGATGGGGACCAGCTCCTCGCGGTGGTAGCCCGCCGCCACCGGCGCCGACGCGGCGCCGCCCACCGCGGCGACGCTGGCGGTGGCCGCCATGCTGACGTCGACCCGGAACAGCTTGGCGCTGAAGAAGATGACCACCAGGTGTAACGCGATGCAGATGAACCCGGCGGCCAGGAACCACTGGGCGCCGCCGATCTGGCTCAGGTCGGCCTGGGCGCCGATCATCGTCATGTAGATGTAGACGAACGCCATCGCCAGCGGCTCGGTGCCCGGCACGTCCTTCAGCGGGGTGGCCGACATGGCGATCCCGAACGTAGTCACCAGCAGGATGGCCCAAGTGCTCTGGGTGAGGACCGGCGGCAGCTCGGGGATCCAGGTCGCCAGCTTGTCCGCCGCCAGGATGGCCACGAACGCCCAGCCCACCAGAAGGATGATGTCCTTGAAGTGGACCTCGTGGGATTTCTTCTCCACCTCCGCCGTCGCCTGGGTGATGTGGTCGATCTCCGCCTGCGACACGCCGGACCAGCGGTTGAACCACGAGGCCCAGCGCTTCGAGGCCAGGATGATCGGGAAGTAGACCAGGTAGACGAAGTTGTCCACCAGCACCACCATCCCGACCATCTCGCCCGGGGTCTGCAGGCTCTCCGCCACCGCCGCCAGGTTGCCCGTGCCGCCGATCCAGCTGCCCGCCAGCGCGCCGTAGCCGCGCCAGGTGTCGGGCGGCAGGCCTTCCTTGAACATGAAGAACGAGATGGCCGCGCCCGCCACGATCCCCAGCGTCCCCAGCACCAGCACGCCGGCGCCGCGCCAGGCGACCTTCAGCGACTGCCGGATGTTGATGTCCAGCAGCATCAGCACGATGAACAGCGGCACGGCGAACGACCGGAACGTCGTATAGACCGGGCTCTCCTTCGGGATGACGTTCAGGTTGCTGAGGAAGATGGGGGTGAGGAAGATCCAGATGATGGCGGGCAGGTAGTCGAAGATCTTCCACTTGAACCGCTTCTCGAGCCAGATGAAGGTCACCGGGATCATGGTGATGACCGCCATCACTCCGACGAGATCGGTGAAAAGCGGCTGCGACGGCATCGATCCTCCAGTTCTGGTGCGGTTTCACGGAATGCGGCAGATCACCAAAGCCTCGACGGTAGCACGAGATTCCGCCCGACGAAAGAGGGGTTGGGAATTAGGGACTCGGGGATTCCCAGCCTCGAATCCCGGAATCCCTAATTCCCGACCGATTGCCCGCCACGACAGCGAACTCTACACTAGCAGCTATGCTTCTTCGCTTACTGATCGTGTTGTCGCTATTCCCGGTTCTCGGTGGGCCGGCCTTTGGCCAGGCGGCTCCGGAACGCGTCGTCACGGTGGGGACGAAGGAGGCGCCGCCCTTCGCCTTCCGGGGCGCCGACGGCGCCTGGCGCGGGATCAGCATCGAGCTGTGGGACGAGATCGCCGCCGAGCTGGGGCTCGAGTACGAGTTTCGGGAGGTGACGCTCGAGGAGCTGATCGAGGGCCTGCAGGACGGGGCGCTGAACGTTTCGGCCGCGGCGCTCACGGTGACCGCGGAGCGGGAGGCCGCCATCGACTTCACTCATCCGTTCTACACGTCGGGGCTGGGCATCGCGGTGGCCGAGGAGCGGAAGTCCAGCTGGCTCGCCTTCCTCGAGGCCTTCTTCTCGCCCGCCTTCCTGCAGGTCCTGGCCAGCCTGGCCCTGGTGCTGCTGGTCGCCGGCCTGCTGGTCTGGCTGTTCGAGCGGCGCGGCAACCCGGAGCAGTTCGGGGGGAAGGGTCTGAAGGGGGTGGGCGCCGGGTTCTGGTGGTCGGCGGTGACGATGACCACGGTGGGCTACGGCGACAAGGCGCCGCAGACGCTGGGCGGCCGGATCGTGGCGCTGGTCTGGATGTTCACCAGCGTCATCATCATATCGGGCTTCACGGCGGCCATCGCGTCGACGCTGACCCTGACCCAGCTGAGCTCGCCGGTGGACGGCCCGGAAGACCTGCCCCGGGTCGGCGTGGCCACGGTGAGGGGGTCGACCAGCGCCGACTACCTGAGGGACCGGGGGATCCGTCACGGGACCTATCCGACGCCGGGTGCGGCGCTGGAGGCGGTGGCCGCCGGTGCGGCCGACGCGGCGGTCTACGACGCGCCCATCATTCGCTACCTGGCCCTCGACCAGGTGGCCGGCGTCCGCGTCCTCCCCCGCACCTTCGAGCGTCAGGACTACGCCATCGCGCTGCCGGACGGGAGCGAGCTGCGGGAGCCGATCAGTCGCGTCTTGCTGCGGCGGATCGGCGAGCGGGCCTGGCAGGAGAAGCTGACACGGTACATGGGCGATGTGGCTCGCTGATCGAGCGCGTCGATCCGGAGGCGCCGCGCTCGTGTGCCTCGCCCTGCTGGCCGTGGCCGCCGGCTGCGAGCGCGACTACGTCGAGACCGGCGACCTGACCGAGCTGGCCTCACACGGCACGTTGCGCGTGCTGGTCCCGCGGCGCGGCGAAGCCGAGCTCTTGCCGCGGCACGGCCACCCGTTCGACCACGAGCTGGGGCTGGCCGAATCGTTCGCGGCCGATATCGGGCTCGAGGCCGACCTGGTCTGGGTGGACGAGCACGAGGAGCTGATCCCGGCGCTGCTGGAAGGCCGCGGCGACCTGATCGCCGCCCACCTCACCGTCACCGAAGATCGCGAGGAGCGGATCGACTTCAGCGCGCCGGTGGGCTACGTGCGCGAGCAGATCGTGACCCGGGCGGCCGACTCGACGGTCCGGGCGCCGGCGGACCTTGTCGACCGGCGCGTGGCGGTGCGGCGCTCGTCGTCCTACTGGCGGACGCTGGCGGAGCTGCGGCAGGAGCATCCCGGAATCGAGCTGGTGGCGGCGCCGGAGGCGATGGACACCGAAGAGATCCTGCACGGGGTCGCGGTCGGCAGGTACGACGTGAGCGCCGCCGACGACAACCTGGCGGCCGAGGTGCTGGCCTACACGCCGGAGCTCCGCGTCGCCTTCGACCTCACCGGCGACCGGCCCGTCGCCTGGGGGCTGCGGCCCGGGTCGCCGGAGCTCCGGGCCGCGGTGAACGATTTCATCGACCGCCAGAAGCTGGGCGGCCGCCGGCCGCGGCGTTACCGCGACGATCTGCCGGGGATCCGTGAGCGCCGCGTGCTGCGCGTGATCACCCGCAACAGCGCCACCACCTATTTCGTCTGGCGCGGCGAGCTGGTGGGGTTCGAGTTCGATCTGGCGCGGCAGTTCGCCCGGGAGCTGGGGCTCCGGCTGCAGATGGTCGTGGCGCCGGATCGGGGCGCGCTCCTCTCATGGCTGCGGCAGGGGCGCGGCGACCTGGCCACCGCCGGGCTCACGATCACGGAAGAGCGGGCGGAGCGCGGGATCGCGTTCTCCCGACCGTACCACTTCGTCCAGCCCACCGTGGTGGCACCGGCGGCGGACACGAGCCTGAACGAGCCGGCGGACCTGGCGGGCCGCACCGTGGTCGTCCGGCGGAGCAGCTCGTACTGGGAGCCGCTGGCGGCGCTGCGGCGGAGCGGGATCGACGTCGAGCTGGTCGCCGCGCCCGAGACCCTCGAGACCGAGGGGATCATCGCCCGGGTGGCCGACCGGGAGTACGACCTCACCGTGGCCGACAGCCATATCCTGGAGGTCGAGCTGGCCTGGCGCGACGACGTCCGGGCCGCCTTCCCGCTGGGCGACTCGGTCGCGCACGGCTGGGCGGTCCGCCAGGGCGACGAACAGCTGGCCGCCGCGGTCGACGACTACATCCGGCGCGAGTACCGGGGCCTGTTCTACAACGTCACGTACAACAAGTACTTCCTGAGCCCGGCTTCGATTCGCGAACGGGCCGGCGGCCGGCCGGCACGGACCGGCGCGCTGTCGGTCTACGACTCGCTCTTCCAGCACTACGCCGAGCGCTACGGCTTCGACTGGCGCCTGATCGCGGCCCAGGTGTACCAGGAGAGCCGCTTCGAGCCGAACGCCCGCTCGTTCGCCGGCGCCGCCGGGCTGCTACAGGTGATGCCGGGGACCGCCCGGGAGCTGGGGTTCGAGTCGCGGCTCGACCCGGAATCGTCGATCCACGCCGGGGTGAAGTACCTGCGGGGGCTGTACGATCGGCTGGACGAGGTGCCCTCCGCGGCCGAGCGGACCTGGCTGGCCCTGGCCGCCTACAACGCCGGCTTCGGCCACCTGCGGGACGCGCGCCGCATCGCCCGGGAGAGCGGCCGCGACCCGGACGTCTGGTTCGGAGAGGTCGAGGCGGTCATGCCGCTGCTGTCACGGGCCAGCTACTACCGGCACGCCCGGTTCGGCTACTGCCGCTGCGGGGAGCCGGTGGTCTACGTCCGCAGGATCCGGGATCGCTACCGCGCGTACTCTTCCGTGGTGGCCGCCGCCGGCGCCCGTTGAAGCCGGGTGCGCAGCGCTCTATCTCAACTCGGCCTCATCACCCCGGATCCACTCCGGCCTCAAAGCGAGCCGCGGGATCGGGATGAGATCCTCGAAGCCCTCCGCGTCCCGATTCTCCTCCACCAGCCGCCGGCACTCACCCAGGTGACGCCGGATCTCCTCCACGTCGACCCCCAGGTAGCGTTCGGGATAATCGCGCAGCGCGCGCTCCGCCTTGTCGAGCTGCGCCATGATGCCGTGGGCGTTGTCCCGGGCCACGTGGACGAAGGCGCTGGCGTACAGGATGAGCCCGTGGTAGAAGTCGCTGCCGGTGGCGCGCCACTCGTCCTCCAGCGCCTCGTGGCTGGCCCAGAACGCCCCCCGGTTGAACAGCTCGACGAACCGGCGCAGCGGCGCGGGCAACTTGCTCGCGGGAGTGCCGGCGGTCATGTTCGATGCGCAGGCCGAACGCGCGGCGGCGCGTCCGGATCACCGCAGGTTCGAGGAGAAGCCATGGAATACCGGAGCGAAACTCCCGCGCTCGTGCCCAGCGACGCACGCAACTGGGCGATGTTCTCCCACCTGGCCGCGCTCGTCGGCTTCCTGGGCAACGGCGTCGGGTTCATCGTCGGGCCGCTCGTCGTCTGGCTGGTCAAGCGGGACGACCACCCGTTCATCGACGAACAGGGGAAGGAAGCGCTCAACTTCCAGATCACCATGTTCATCGCCTTCTTCGTCTCCGGCATACTGGTCTTCGTCGGCATCGGGCTGATCCTGCTGCTGATCCTGGGCGCGCTGGAGATCGTCATGCCGATCGTCGCCGGCATGAAGGCGAAGGACGGCGTGCACTACCGCTACCCGCTCACTCTCCGCCTCATCGACTGACCGGCGGCGCCGCGTCTCTCAATCGGCGAGACAGAAGAGGACCGACTCCTCGAGCCGGTACCCGATCGCCAGGTACTAGGGTCGGGCCGGCCTCCATCCCCCAGAGCGCCAACATCGGGTCGTACCAGCAGCGGCCCGGCGGGATCTGGGCCTGGGCCGCCTCGGGAATCCCCAGCCGCGCCTGCACCGCCTGGATCTCTTCCGCGCCGACGACCTGGCCGTTGACCACCACCTGCTCCTGCGAACGCCGCGCCGGCCGGCAGCCCCACGAGGCAAATACCGCCGATAACCGGGACGCTGACGCGCATCGCCCGCCTCCTGAACGCGGTTCGATGATGATGCTGAAAGGATCGTGCTTCGGAAGATACGGATCGGCAAACGCCCGTGCCACGTCGGGCGTTCGTCAGTCGAGATACGCGAGGATGAACCGGTTGGCGATATAGAGGCCGACCCCGAGCCCCACGATCGAGAGAATGAAGCCGGCGGCCTGTCCCAGCGAGGCGCCGAGATACCAGCCGACCCAGCCGCCGACCACCATGCACAGCAGCTTCAGCAGTTTACCGGCCATGGTTCGGTGCGGCGGTCTGCGGTACCGCGGTCCGCAGTGAAAGCGGGAGACGGGACTCGAACCCGCGACCCTCAGCTTGGAAGGCTGATGCTCTGGCCAACTGAGCTACTCCCGCAGTGAAGCGGTAATGGGTAAGGGGTGGTGGGTGGTGAGTCATGCTTGCAACGCGCGCCCGAGAGCCTGACGCCCATCACCCACTACTCACCACTCACTACGCCTAACCGTCTTCCATGGGGCGGGAGGGACTCGAACCCCCGACCTCTGCGATGTGAGCGCAGCGCTCTAACCAGCTGAGCTACCGCCCCTGGGACTGCGGTGTGCCGTGCGTCGGTGTGCGGTCGTGGATCGTCATCGACTGGCGCTCACTTCACTGCACACCGACCTGCCGCATACCGCTCACCGTCCTCCAAGCGGGCGACGGGTCTCGAACCCGCGACCTCGAGCTTGGGAAGCTCGCGCTCTACCAACTGAGCTACGCCCGCCGGCACCGGCCGGCGGGGCCGGCCGGGCCATGGAAATTGTTCCAGTCCCCTCGTAAAGACAAGGGCGGCCGGCTTGCCCGGGCCCGGCACCGCGGCTAACCTGAAAGCTCTCCAGCCAGGTGAAACTCGATACGTGAGGTTGGCCCTATGAAGATTCTCACTGCCGCGACGTCCTGTCTCATCCTCATCGCCGTCGGCGGAACCGGCGCGCCGCTGGCCGCGCAGCAGGTAGAGATCCGCGAGTGGACGGTGCCGTGGGAGAACACGCGGCCGCGTGATCCCTACGTCCGCGACGCCGACCGGGTCTGGTTCGTCGGCCAGCGGGGCGACTACGTCGCCTACCTGGTCCCGTCGACGGGCGAGTTCGAGCGCTACGACCTGGACCCGGGGACCGGACCCCACAACCTGATCGTCGCCGAGGACGGGACGGTCTGGTACGCCGGCAACCGGGCAGCCCACATCGGGAAGCTCGACCCGGAGACGGGCGAGATCGTCAAGTACGAGATGCCGAACCCGGAGGCCCGTGACCCGCACACGCT
>JABAHS010003244.1_pt1 | contig 75887 bp, 81 predicted proteins | sample 7062111 | NCBI WGS metagenome assembly JABAHS01 (sample SAMN14534600, study PRJNA622989) | marine sediment metagenome | biome: marine biome [ENVO:00000428]; feature: marine pelagic biome [ENVO:01000023]; material: deep marine sediment [ENVO:00002113]; isolation source: pool of 4 deep marine... | reverse complement strand
AGAGGTGGCTGAGTGGTTTAAGGTGCTCGCCTGGAAAGCGAGTGTACGGTGATACCGTACCGCGGGTTCAAATCCCGCCCTCTCCGCCACTTACTTCTTGATTTCAATAAGTTAGAAGCTTTTTTAGATAGTCCTACCATCAGAACCATCAAAATATCGCGCATCATTGGCTGGCAGGGCGATTTCGCGCTATTGGCCGCTTACCGAAAAGAGCGGTCAGTCGAATGGCCGCCTTAGGGGGAACTCCGACGGGCTGCTTCCGGCCAATAACGGCCGGTCGTATTTAACGCAACGCGGCATCCTAGAGTGACCCTAGTTCTTCAGAAATGTCTATGATTATGGTTTGCATCGCAGCCTCCGCCTCATCGAAGTGAGTAAGAAGGTGAGTGACGTTAGCAATCTCGGTTCTCAATAGAGCCAGCACCTTCCTAGACCCAAAGGCCTCAGCAAGATCTGCCTCTGTGCCATTAATTGCGGAATGAACCCCTGCGATGCCGAACTCCGCGAATGCGGGACGAATTTGGTGGATCACGAAGTCCCGCCGGGTTTGTTCGTCAAGGATGAGATCGCTGACGACCGAGTCCCACCCAGCTAGCCGATTTCTCAATTCAATATTTCTCACTAAGTCGATCCTTCCTGAACTGATCGTCGCGGCTAGCGCGCCCGTCGCCGGATTGTAGTGGGGCGTCCCGGCTGCTTGGAGGAATAGTGAGCCGAGATACTCGTCATTAATGGAGATGTCTGTTTCTGATGCCGATATGATTTCCCGCATTGCGCCAAGGTTCAGGCGGTGGATTCCGGCAGTCCTGGTAAGGACTTTTTGATTCGCCTCAAATTCGGCGCGAAGCAAACCGAGAATCTCCCGCTCCTCCGCACGGTCTTGCACGCCGTCCCACCAGGCGTCAATCCAGAACGCCAGCAAGATGCTTACGACGATGACAATTCCTTCAGTTAGGAGGCGCCGCCACTCTAATTGGGGAAACTTGGCCATGTAGAAAGTATAGAAGACGAATGTCTGCTATGGCTCAGTACCAGCCCCAGAGTCTATCACCTGGCGAGGGGCTGGAGTCGGCCACAAGCGGACACCAATTGTCTGATCGATCTTCGGTTGCCCCACCTGACCCGAAACATCGATACGGAAATATCCATCCCATTATGCTCAGCGTGGCGGATAGGTAATTGCCAGAATTGACAAATCGTCAGTTCAGTAGCCGGATGTACCAAACTGGGTGCGCGCCAGCGGCATGAAGATGTATCCGAAGTACGACAACTTATCTGTCAGGACCACATTGAATGCGCAAGATACCCGGTTAACAACCCAAAGAACCTAAGGAGGGGGGAAATGTCGAAACTCAAGCTTTCACTTTTATTTGTCATAATGTCGGCTATCAGCATCCCCGCAATGGCCGGTGAAGCAGTTGTCAAACGCGTCCCAGCGGGCGCCGTGGCGTTTCATTTCGTGCTCGACCTGACAGTCGTGCCAGGACCACCGGAACTGGTCGGTTATATGGGGTTCATCGAGGGCATCGACGGGTCGCTTTTTAATGGTGCACCCTCGAAAGACACCGCCCATTTTACACTTCGCCTTACCAAGGGAGGCCAGCCGTCATTTGGCCTGCCCGTTGAACCGGATCCCGAGTTAAGCGTATCCATAATCCCGCCGGGCGCCCAGTTCACGGTCTACTTCAACGCCAACCCCACCGCCCGTAACTGGAGCGATGCAGCCACGTTTGCGCAAGGGGTGCCCATTGCCGTGTTCGAGGAGTCCGCGCTCCTGAATGGCAGTCTCAATTGGTTTTCGAGCAGGTTAATCGACAGTACGCCGATCTATTTCAATGACCAGAGGATCGACTTCAAGAAGCTCGTGCCCGACGGCATCACGATCATCAACTTTGGCGGCGGCTTTCGTTTTCGACCGTACAACAACACTGTTGGCAGTTCAGTTGCGGCGACGGCACTCGCCATCGGCGGAAACCTGAGAGGCAAGTAAGACGGCTGGGCGTCACTCGCCGAGTTATTTGCACTCTTGACACATCTTGTATCCGCCCTGCGACTCGTAGGGCGGAGCAGCAGCACGTCCGCTATGGGTCAGTTCCAGCCTCTGAGTGTATCAGAGCGCCAGAGGCTGCTATCGGCCAGAAGCAGTCATTGAAATCGGCGCTGGAAGCTAATTTCTCGTATGTTCACGCAATAATGCAAGATTGCGCTTTAGAGTTTCTCGTACATCAGCCAATTGTATTTGGTAGGAATACAAAAGGTTGAGTAGGTGACGCTGATTGGCTACCCACTCATCATCAGCAATAGCGGCGCGAGAAAACTCACCCGATTCCATGCCGTACGACCAGTAGTCGTCTTCCATCGCTTCGTATGAAAATCTCTCACCAGATTTCTGGGCGACCCTTGCCGAAAGGCTTCTATCCTTGAGCGTGCCTAACTCACGTAGGGCAGCCTGCTCTGCGTCAAGTTCCTCCAGTACAGTGCGCCACGACGCAATTGCCATCCTCAGGTCTCTGTTATCGATATTCTGAACGCCGTCGACCAAAATTGTGCTAAGCGCCCCATCAGATGATTTAAAGGTGCTCCACTCATAACCATCAAATAACGCCGCCGCCTCTTGGTTGGACAAGTCTGCTACGCCGTCATCATGGGCATTGATGATTCGAGCGATTGCGATTTTGGCCCGATCCAGCATATCGATGTGCGCATCAATGCGCTCCAGCTCCGTAGTCCACTCGTCCTCCAATGCTGCGAGAAGTTGATCGGTTCTGGAACTTTCAATTCTGTCGTTTAACCAAGAGTCTGCCGCCAATGCGATCGATACGCCGACGACAATGAGAAAAACATCAATGGCTGCTCGTCGCCAGTTTAGTGCGAGTACGTTCACCTCGGCCATAGCTACTTTTCTCTAGACAATTCGGAACTAATTTGGGCGAAAGACGATTGACGCCCTACGGCTGCTTTGGGTCATTACCAGCCCCTGAGTCTATCACCGCCTGACCGGCTGGTTTCGGCCAAAAGCAGACATTCGTTTTCCGGAGCCGACCTGAACATCAGGCTGACTGGCTAGCGCACGATATGCCAGTTGGTCTGCCGACCCGCAAGATAGTGCACGGTCTCACCATCGAAACAGGCGCTTTGCTCGAGTTTGATCTGCACCAGCTGGCCGTCCCATTCGGGCAGTGGTGTTTTGATATTGCCCTCAATCGCGTAGCACGTGTTCGCGTGCAACGGCCAATCGCCGTGCACCGGCGTACCGTCCTGATCATCCCACATGCCGATCGTCGGGCCAGGTGCATGCCCGAAGAAACCGATCGGGTGTGTATACACGCTACATTCGATCTTCTTCTTGGCGCACTCGGCACGCGTCGCTGCCGTGATCTCGTTGCCCGTGCGGCCAGTGACGAACTCGTCGGTCAACAGGTCCTGCCAGCGGTTGCCAACCTTGAGTGCGTCGATGAGGCCTTTCGGAATTTCAGTTTCACCGAGTTTCGGCACATAGCCCATCTCTTGCGTGTCGGTGCACAAGCGCAGGTAGCAGATACCCACGTCGGTGTGAATGACATCGCCGGCCTGGATGATGCCGCTCTCGCCGCAGAACGCGGTGTCGCTGTCACAGGTCTGTCCAGGACGTTGCGCGTTGACATAGGGCATAAACCAAGCGGGCAGGTCGAGTTCCACGAAGCGTTGCCTCAGGTACCAGGCGACGTCATCGGTCGTTGTCACACCGGGCGTGATTACGCGGCTGGAAAACGCCTCGGCGATGACGCTGCGTGCGATGCTCACCGTGTGCGCATACGTTTCCATTTCATTTTGCGTGCGCGTCTCTGCCCACCGTACGATGAGGTCTTCCGCCGGCACCAGACGATCTGCATAGTCTTCAGGCAGCACCTCGAGCAAGCGTTGATGCAGCGCGTGGGTGAGCCCATCGGCGACCGGCCAGTCGCGAGACACGTTAATGCCGATGCGTGCCGGGTTGCGGGAGACGATGAGCTCGCCCAGCGCCTGCCATTGCGTATCGAGATCGCCGCCCTCCCAGGCTGACTCATACGGACCGCCGAGCGGATAGCGGTTGACAGTCAAGCGATCGACACCGTCGTCGGTGCGATGAAATACAAGCATCGTTGTGCGGCGCGCTGCGAACGTTGGCTGCGGCACCACAGAGAAGTAGATGGGATCCTCTGCGTACTCGCGATTGAGCACGAGCCACATGTCGAGATTGGTTTCCTCCATTAGCGCTGGCAGTAGCGTGTCGAGACGCTCTTCGAGGTGCCGGTTCTCTGCAGGTGGGCGGTCTCTGTATTCCAGCACGGCGCGAGGGCCAGCAATTTCGCGCCCCTGATCCTGAGCCAGCATTACCTGGGTGGGTAACAGCAGGCAGGCGAGAACGGCGAGCTTACGCATGGGGACACTCCTGAATCTGTGGTGACACCCGGCATACTGAAGGAATGTGCCGCGCCAGCCAAGACCTGAACCGGCGTTACTTCGACGAGGCGGACCTCGGCAACCTGCGGGCCGATATTGCCGTAGAAATGATCGGCGCCGATATCGGCCTGATTCACCCCGGCACTATCCGCAAAGACATCCCCGCAGGCGATGTCGAAATCGCCGATATCCTGGACACGAATCCGTTCGTCGATCCAATAGTCGTCGTGGAAGTCTCGGGCCCTCAATTGAAGGCAATCATGGAGCAGTCCTTCACTCTGTTGCGCGGCCTGATGCAGGTGTCGGCGCTGGAAGCCGTCTATGACATGTCCAGACGCGAGCGTGAGCGGCTCGTGTCGCTGTATCACGACGGTTGGGCGGTGCGTGACGACGATGTGTACACCGTCGCTGTCCCTGCGATCATTGCCGGGGGCGGCGGCCACTACGACGAATTTCTCGAGACTAAGCTCTTGCGCGAGACACGGCCCCTTGGCGAACTGACGATCGACTATTTCCGAAAGCACAGCGTCATCACAATGCCCGAGTCGGTCCGGCAGCGCGACCTGGCAACCAGCGACCAAGCGCCCTGACTCTCCATAAGCGGCAGGTGAAGATTCGCCTCGCTGAAAATTATTTCACCAAATCACCCAAACATAGTCGTAGGTCTTTCTGCAAACGACACCGGTTGCGTCTGCAAAGCAGTGCCATCCGGTATGCGCCCTGCGCCAGAATCCCGGACTGTCCGGTTGCGGGGGCGGCTGATAACCGCCGCCGCTCGCCGGTAATACCGGCTGCCCTTCGGCCAGTTCGCCAAAATTGTTTCGGCAGCGTTTGTCCGTCACGAGCGGATCGTTGTCTCCCCGAACACGGAATTTCTCAGGATCGTGTTCGAGCTCATAAGGGGTGTGCTCGAAGACTTCCACCTGGTGCCGGTCGCCGTCGGCTGTGCTCACGCTGAAAACATGTTTCTCAAAGCCGCTCGTCACAACCTGGCCGACAGATAACTCGCCCCCGGTGAAAAAGTCGAGGACTGAATTTGTCGCATCGGTCGCTGCTTTATTCGGAAACTTCGAATAGTGGGAGACCATGGAGATCTCGGTGCACTGGCCAATGTCATTGCAAGCGACATAGGCGTACTCGATTCTCGACGTGACGGACAGAAAAATTCCTGCGATTCGCCCGAATCCAATGCTGTGAACCAGTTGCGTGAAGTCCAGGTTTCCCTGGCGAGTCGTAAAGAAGTGGTGGAGAGACTCGTTTGCGAAATCTTCAGCCGTGCGAGCGTTGTGGAGCACGATGTTCTCGTTCAGCTGGTTTGCGAGCCCGGTATCGTCTTGTTCACAAGTCTCCTGGGCGAAAGATTCGGTCGAGATCAATGCCGCTGCGGCGATCAGAAGCAGCCGCGCAGTCACAGCGCACCGCCTTCGATCAACAAAGCGACGGCAGAACGACGTTCGATCTCGATCAACTCGAGTGCCCGTTCAAGGTCTTCCGGGAAATCCTCGCCCGCAAAACGGCCATCGAGACTACGCAGTATCGCGAGTTTGAAGCGTACGACGATTTCGCGGGCCGTAAGCAGGCCCGGTATTTTCGATTCAACGACGAGCCGGGATTGTTCCGCGAGCGTCTCGTCGAGCTGTCGGCGCCTCTCGTGGGTCACTGATACGCGGCTACTTAATGCGTCGTGAAAATAGCCATCGACTATCTTCTCGAGATGGCCAAGCGCTTTGTCGTAGGCATCCAGGGAATTTGTCGGCGGCACGAGGACCGGTACCGCAGGTTCATCCAGCGGTGAAGTGTGAATGACAGGTGCGAGCGCCAGTAGCGCCAGAGACAGACACAGTCTGATTGACGATTTCATATCGGTTCCCTCCGATTGTTAGCGGCCCGTCCCTGGGCCGGTTAACCCGTCGTGTTCGCCTTCAGATTGATCAGGAACTGCCTGATCGCATCCGCTTCCTCATTCAGTTTTTCGACCGACATTTCAGGATCGACTGACGGGTTTGTTTTGAAGTATTGCAGCGCGATGTCCATCGAGCGGTGGTTTGGGGCCAGGTAGCCGAGGTCGACGCCGGCCTTCGCCCAGATATACAGCTCTCGAGCCCTGTGCCGGCTTGCGGCGCTTTGGTCATCGCTGCTCGGCACAAGGTCACGCGCGGTGAGCATCGCTTCATAAGGCTGCTTGTGGCCGCTCAGCACAGCGGCCCGCAAATAGTGGTTAACGCCGGCCTCGTACCAGTCGTCTCCGTCGAAGCGTTCCCGGTAGTCGCTACGGCTGAAAATGCGTTCAGCGATAATGAATGCGGCGACAGCATCGAAATCCGCGATTTGGTCGAGGTCGCTGAAAGAAAAGTCGTTATAGGGATGGTCGTAGTATGTCTTCAAATCGCAGCCGGAGGCGGTCTCGGCAATTCCGCAGTTCTCGTACACAGTTACCAGGCGAACGAACTGGCCAGCCGTCCTGATTACTTTGCCGTCGTACCGGTCGTCGTCGTTTAGCCACGGCTCGGGCTTTGGGGAATCCGTAAGCTGTGTTTCGAATTCCCGTTTTGCCATATCTGCTACGGGCCGCCGGTCATCCGCGGCCGGCTTGGGCATGGCGGCAGGGTCCGGTTCATCCGGGGATATCCAGACAATTGACGCGATCCAGAGTGCGGTGACGACTCCGGCGAGTGCGACGAGCCATCCGGCGCCAGTGGATTCACTGTGGTCGTATAGTCCCATAAACGACAATGAAGCACGTTGCTGTTCTGAAATCAGCCAGCAAATCTGGCGAATTCAGCAAGAATCGATCGGCGAAACCCGGTCGATGGCCGGTCGTAGTCGAATTTTCGCGACGCCGCGGACCCATATGTCCGGCTGCTATGCTTACTGCACGTAACTGACATCCGAGGTGACCGGTGGCTGCGAATCACGCGACCCGCGAGAAAATCAACTGGCTCCTGCTCGAAAGCGTTTTGATCGTTGCCAGCATCCTGCTCGCTTTCTGGATCGACGCCTGGTGGGACGGGCGAAAAGATGCGCTGGAAGAAAAGGAGATTCTCGTGGGCCTGGAAGTCGAGTTCACGGATCTCAGAGAACGCCTGGACCGGTGGGCGAACATGAACAGGACCGGCGTGAAACTGATCGACAGGCTTCTGTCGGAGTCCGTGAAGGAAATGGATTTGCCTGAATTGGAGTTCGCTTTCACTCACACAATAGTGGCCAACGTGCTCGACCAGGGCGGCGCCCTCGATGCATTGCTGGCATCGGGTCGCCTGGAGCGTATTACTGACAGGGACCTCAGGGCTCGCCTCGTGAAATGGCCCGACTGGCTCGAGGATATTCACACGAATGATCTTTCGGCGCGGGAGGTAACCATCCATGTCATTGCGCCTTTTCTCGCAAAATACGGGTTTCCGGGGCGCACTTGCGATGACGAAGGCAGTTTTTTCCTGGCATGCCCTGCACCCGGTCCCGTTCCGCCCGCCTACCGGGAGCTGGTGGAAGATCCCGAGTTTCGGGCGACCCTCATCATGCGTCGTGCGTGGTTGAATGTGATGGCAAATGATCATGAGATGGCGCGCGAGGAGGCCGACAAGATCCTCGAGATTCTGCGGTCGAGTCTGCTGCAAGAGGGAGGCTAGGGTGTATGCGATTCGCAATTGTGGCAATGGTGCTTGTTTTTACGGCCTGTGCATCGAATGAATCCGAAGAGCAGGCGTTCGAAGATCTTCTCTCCAGGGAATTCTCGTTGAATTGTGCGCAGGGGTGGCATAACTGTTATACGGAAGCACGTCGAATCTGCGGCGGCGAATTCGACGAAATCGACCGCGGGGCGGGTATCGCAGTCGTCGTCAGCGATACCGGTGGCCCGGAGACCGGTCGCCGGCCCGCATTGCGCATGGACGGTCACCAGCAGTCGATCACGATCCGCTGCAAGTAGGTACAAGCGCGGATTTTGATTGCATCTTCGAGGCGTCATGTGGAAAGCATGGACGTATGCCTCGATACCCGCGTCGCAGACGTATTGGGCGCGCTCGATACGCCGCTTTTAGACCGCATCCGGGACCACCGGCGCTGGTTCCACAAATACCCCGAACTTTCCTGGCACGAGGCCGAGACGGCAAAGCACATTATCGCCGAGCTGGAGTCGCTCGGCATTCGCTACGAGTATGCGGGCGTTGGCCACGCGGTGATCGGTTTTGTACAGGGCAGGGGCGAGTCCGGACCGGCGATAGCTCTGCGGGCCGACATGGATGCTCTACCCGGTGACGAGACGACCGGCGCCGAGTACGCCTCCGTCAATAAGGGCGTGATGCATGCCTGCGGCCACTGTGCGCACATGGCCATGTTGATCGGAGCGGCGCATCTGCTCGTCGAGAATCCGCCACCGGGACCTGTGCGGCTCGTGTTCCAGCCGGCCGAAGAGCGGGGTGGGGGCGCAAGGGTAGCCATCCAGGACGGTGCGCTTGACGGCGTGGCGACCATATTCGGCGGGCACGTCACGCATGAGTGGGAAACCGGAAAAATCATGGTGCGCGATGGCGACGTGACTGCGCAATCGGATGCGTTCACGATCAATGTCAGAGGCAAGGGTGGCCACGGAGCAAGGCCGCACGAGGCGATCGATGCAGTCGTGATCAGCGGCTTCCTGATAATGGCATTGCAGACACTCGTATCGCGGGAGACGAATCCGCTGCACCCGTCCGTCATAACTATCGGCAAGATCCGATCGGGATCGGCGGGCAACGTCATCGCCGAAGAGGCGGAACTCAATGGAACGATTCGTACTTCACTGCCCGAGGCACGCAAGCATATTCACCACGGCATGCAGCGCATGGTGAGCGCAGCGGCGGAGCTGCACAACGCGCGAATCGTCCTCAAGATACGGCATGGTTATCCGCCCGTGATCAACGAAGCCGTTTCAGCCGACATCGCGCGGCAGGCGGCCAGGGATGTGGTCGGCGAAACGTGCGTCATCGCAGCTGAATACCCGAGCATGGGATCCGAAGATTTTGCGTTCTACCTTGAAAAGGGGCCCGGTTGCTTTGTGCGTTTCGGTGCACGTCACCCGGACTGGGAGCCGCTGCCATTGCACAGCCCGGCATTCGATATTGATGAACGCGTGCTTGGCATCGCCGCACGTTTTTACGATCGCGTGGCGCGCGTTGCTCATGCAAGACTGTTTGAGCTGACCGATGAAGTTTAATCCGTCACCGCAACATACTGTCGGCGTGGAGTGGGAGCTGCAGCTGCTCGATCCCGAAACGCTGGATCTTTTCAACGGCATAAAGCCCCTGATGGAGTTCTTTCCGAAAAGAAAATTCGTCAAGCCCGAATACATCCAGTCCTGCGTAGAGCTGACGAGCGACGTCTCGAGGAACAGTGACGAAGCAGTCGCGCATTTACGACGCACATTGCTGAAGACACTGCAGCGCTGCGGTGAACTCGATATGACAGTGTGTGCCGCAGGGACGCACCCTTTCTGTCGCAGACTTGCTCTGATCACGCCGATGCCTCGTTACCGGCGCATGGCAAAGTCGGCGGGCTACCTGGCATCGAACCAGATCACGTTCAGCACGCATGTACACATCGGCATGGATTCCGGCGATCAGGCGATGCTCGTCATGTCGCGTCTGATACCCGTGGTGCCGGCGCTGGTTGCCATATCAGCCAACTCACCATTCTGGCGAGGTCATATCACGGGACATGCGGCCTATCGGCACCGAATTCTCGCGGCAGCACCGAACTACGGCTTGCCCACGGCGTTCGACAACTGGGACGCCTTCAGTGAATTCCTGGACGCAGCAAAGCGGGCGAGCATGATCGAGCATTTCAAGGACATTCACTGGGATATCCGGCCGCATCCCGACTACGGCACGCTTGAAATTCGTGCGATGGATTCGGCATCCGACCTGCGAAGCGTGCATGCTCTCGTTTCCTTCGTGCGATGTCTCGTCGTCGTGCTGGCGTCCGCGTCGAACGGGGACCTTGAACACATTTTTCCGAAAGACTTGCCATACTGGATAGAGAAACAGAACCGCTTCAGGGCGGGACAGCGCGGTATGGATGCGGAATACATCGTGGACGGGAACGGCAGCCACCGGCCGATGCGAGAGTTTATTCGCGATCTGCTCGATTTCTGCCGGCCGGCCGCTGCGGAGATTGGGGAAAGCGAGGGCTTCCGGCGTGTGGAGGCTCTGCTCGAAGAAACATCGGCATACCAACGGCAGCTCGATGCCTACAGTGCTGGCAATTCGGCGCGCGCTGTCGTCGAGACGCTGCAGGACCGACTGGCCGGCGACTACCGCGCTGCGCGGGTTGCATGATCGTGCGCCGGATCGACCGCTTCGCACTGGTTCTACTCGGACTTCTTGCGATCGTCTGGGTAATCGCAGCGATCGACCCGTGGTATCCGGATGACTGGCTGCTCGAAAACATACTCGTTTTCATTGCTGTCCCGGTACTCGTCTTGATACATCGCAAGGAGCCGTTGTCGCGCACGTCATATGCGCTGGTATTCGCGTTTCTGTGTTTGCACGAGGTCGGCGCGCACCACACCTATGCCGAAGTACCGTATGACCGCTGGTTCGAGGCGCTGACCGGCGTTTCGCTCAATGAGCTGCTGGGCTGGGAGCGGAATCATTTCGACCGGCTCGTGCACTTTCTGTGGGGATTGCTGCTGACGTTTCCGATTCGTGAGCTGGTCATGCGCTCTGGCCGAATTCGCGGTTTCATGAGCTACTTCGTTCCGTTCCTTATCATCGTGGCGAGTTCGACGATCTATGAACTCATCGAGTGGCAGGCAGCGCTGCTGTTTGGCGGCGATCTCGGGATGGCTTATCTTGGCACGCAGGGGGACATCTGGGACGCACACAAGGATTCGACGCTGGCATTGACGGGCGGCCTGCTCGCGAATATCGGGATATGGATATATGAATCTTCAACTGCAGTTCTTGGGCGCGACCGGTGAGGTTACCGGTTCGCTTTATGCCCTGCGTGCCGGTCATCACCTCGTTTTGCTCGAGTGCGGGCTCATACAGGGCGGGGCCCAGAATGAGGAGCGCAACCGGGATCCGTTTCCGTTCGACATTGGCGATATCGACGCGGTCGTACTGAGCCATTCGCATATCGATCACTCGGGACGTATACCGCGGCTCGTGCGGCAGGGTTACAAAGGCCCGGTCTACATTCAGGAAGCAGCCGCAGCGCTCTGCGAGATCATGTTGCCCGATTCGGGTTACCTGAACGAAAAAGAAGCCGAGTGGGAGAACAAAAAACGTCGCCGTAACGGGCAACCGCTCATCGATCCGCTTTATACACGTGAGGATGGCGAACGTTGCACGGAGCAGTTCCAGCCGATCTCCTACGGCAACCCCGTCGAGATCGTTCACGGCCTGACGCTGAGGTTTCACGACGCGGGCCATATTCTCGGTTCATCGATTGTCGAGTTGCGGTACAGCGATGGCGACTCGTCGCGCACGATCGTTTTCAGCGGCGATCTCGGTTTTCGCGATGCTCCGGTGATGAACCCGGTGACCAGGCTGGAGAAAGCGGACCTCGTGTTCATGGAAAGCACATACGGTGACCGCCTGCATCGTCCGATCGAAGACACGATCGACGAACTGAGCGAGGTTTTTCAATCGGCGCGTGCCGCGCAGGGCAATATTCTTATTCCCGCATTTACGGTGGGCCGCACACAGGACTTATTGCACCTGATGGCGGAAAACTACGATCGCTGGAGGCTCGACAAGTGGCATATTTTTCTGGATAGCCCGATGGGCATAGAGGCAACGGGCGTTTATGCGCGATTTCGCCATCTTTACGATGTGGAGCTGTTCGGTGCCGACGGGCGCATTCCCGAGCTCGAGAATTTTCACCAGACCCGCACGCCTGAGGAGTCGATGATTATCAACGAAGTCGAGTCGGGCGCGATCATCATTGCGGGCAGCGGCATGTGCAGCGGTGGCCGCATCCTGCATCACCTCAAGCACAATGTGTGGCGGCCGCAGTGCCACCTCGTCATCGTCGGCTACCAGGCGCAGGGCACGCTCGGACGGCGGCTTGTCGATGGCGCCGATACGATTCGGTTGTGGGGAGAGGAGTATCGCGTGCGCATCCGCGTCCACACGATCGGTGGACTCTCGGCGCATGCGGATCAGCAGGATCTTGTTGACTGGTACGGTGCGTTCCGGAACCGGCCGCCGGTCTACCTGGTGCACGGCGAGCGCCGTGCGCAGGAACCGTTGGCCAGACGCCTCAGGGACGAGCTGGGTGCGCCCGTTAAAATCGCCGAATACGCGCAGATTGTGGCTGTCTGATCGACAGAAACACGCGTGGACCACGCGTATGCACAGATCATGAATTTGAGACTGTGGCCGCCAAAGACTGGCTATACGGACAATTCCGTATTACGGTGACCGGTAAGTATCCGGAAAGACGGAAAAAGTTGACGATTCTGGGGTTATGACCTGATGGCTGACGGAACCACCAAAGCCGGCGCGAGGAATAAACTGCGTGCCGTAAAGACCAAGATCGACGAGGATTCGCCGTCGCACATCTATGGCAAAATGCGTCACAACCCGGAGATGATCAAGGAGCTGTTTCGCACCGGGAAATATCCCTACAAGACCAGGATTCGCCGCGGTGTCTACGAGCAGCACAAGAAGCAGCTGCAGGTCGAGCTGCTCAAGGTCCAGAACTGGGTCAAGATGACCGGACAAAGAATCGTCGTCATCTGCGAGGGCCGCGACGCGGCCGGCAAGGGCGGCACGATCAAGCGCTTCATGGAGCACCTGAACCCGCGCGCAGCGCGTGTCGTGGCGCTGGAAAAACCGACCGAACACGAGATCGGGCAATGGTACTTCCAGCGATACGTTCAGCATTTGCCGACCGGCGGTGAAATCGTGTTTTTCGACCGCTCCTGGTACAACCGGGCGGGCGTCGAGCGCGTGATGGGTTTCTGCAGCTCGCTGGAGTACCTCGAATTCATGCGCCAGGTGCCGGATCTCGAGCGCATGCTGGTCCGCTCGGGCATCCAGCTTTTCAAATACTGGTTCTCGGTGACCCACGAAGAGCAGACCAGGCGATTCGACGCGCGCGAACAGAATGCGCTCAAGCAGTGGAAGCTGAGTCCCATCGACAAGCGCTCGCGCGACAAGTGGGACGAGTACACCGAGGCCAAGGAAGCGATGTTCTTCTACACGGATACGGCCGATGCGCCGTGGACCGTCGTCAAGTCCGACGACAAGAAGCGCGCGCGCCTGAACTGCATGCAGCATTTCCTGTCGAGCCTCGACTACCCGGACAAGGACAGGCACATCGTGCACGGGCCCGACCCGCTGATCGTCGGCACGCCGTCGCAGGTCATTGAAAAGGACCGGCATCTCTGGGGATAATCGCCGCCGGTCCGCGTCGGCTTCCCCGCGACGGTCAGCCGTGAACCCCGCCAGGCCCGGAAGGGAGCAACGGTAGCGGTGACACCGGGTGCCGGGGAGTGGCTGGCGCGGGCCACTCCGCAGCTATAGACTGGGCCCCCATGAGTTATCTCGTTCTGGCACGCAAGTGGCGGCCGAAAACCTTTGCCGATACAGTCGGGCAGGAGCACGTCCTGCAGGCGCTGGTCAATGCGCTCGAGTCCGGCCGCCTGCACCATGCCTACCTGTTCACGGGCACCCGCGGTGTCGGCAAGACCACGATTGCGCGCATCCTGGCCAAGGCACTGAACTGCGAAAAAGGAATCACCCCGGAACCTTGCGGAGAATGCAGTAGCTGCATCGAGATCGATGAGGGCCGTTTTGTCGACCTGATCGAGGTCGACGCCGCTTCCAGGACCAAGGTCGACGACACGCGCGACCTGCTCGACAACGTGCAGTACGCACCGGCCAGGGGCCGCTTCAAGGTGTACCTGATCGACGAGGTGCACATGCTGTCCAGGAATTCGTTCAATGCGCTCCTGAAAACGCTCGAAGAGCCGCCGCCGCACGTGAAGTTCCTGCTTGCCACCACCGATCCGCAGAAACTGCCGGTTACGGTGTTGTCGCGCTGCCTGCAGTTCAACCTTACGAGATTGACGCCGAAGCTGATCCACGACCGCCTGACGCATATTTGTGAGGCGGAGAATATCGAGGCGGAATCTGCGGCACTCGGCCAGATTGCCCGTGCGGCAGACGGTAGTCTGCGAGATGCACTGAGCCTGCTCGACCAGGCGATAGCGTACTGCGGCGGAATGATCGAGGAATTGCCTGTCGCCAAGATGCTGGGCACGATCGATCGTGACCATGTGTCGAAACTGATCGGCTTACTCGCAGCCGATGACGCCGCAGGGGTTATCGGCGCCATGCGCGAGATCGACGAGCATTTTCCGGACTATTCGCGCCTGCTCGATGATCTGGCCAGGATCCTGCAGGCGATCGCCGTTTTCCAGGTCGTTGGCAGCATCGACAACGACGATGAATTGAACGAAGCGCAGATCGGTGAATTTGCGGCGCAACTGTCGTCGGCCGACGTGCAGCTGTTCTACCAAACTGCCCTGATCGGGCGCCGCGATTTGCACCTCGCACCAGACCCCAAGAGCGGTGCCGAAATGACATTGTTGCGCATGCTGGCGTTTCGTCCGTCGGATGCAGGCGCAGCATCGGCGGGAGGAAGCTCCGCCGCCCGGCCGGCAGCGCAGCCGAAAACGCAGGAAGCGTCGGCGCCCAAAGCCGTTCGGGCTGCTGCAGAGAAATGGGACAACCCGAACTGGAATGCGCTAATTGCCGGGCTCGGATTGTCGGGGGCGGTGCGTTTATTGGCGGGTAACTGCGCATTGCTGCGACGTGATGGGAATACCGTTTTGCTCAGTCTCGATCCGAGATCGGAATCGATGCTTACGCGACAACGCAAGGACGCGCTGGCGGCCGCCTTGTCGCAACATTTCTCGGAGCCGCTATCGGTCGATATCAGTATCGGCGAGGCGAAAGACGAAACGCCATTACAGGAAGAGACACGGATGGCCGATGAGCGCATCGAGGCTGCTCGAGTCTCTCTTGAATCTGACCCGAACGTGCAGGCGCTGAAAAACATGTTCGATGCCGAGCTCAAGACGGACTCGATAGAGCTAATCAACAGGAGTGATCAATGAAAGGCGGCATCGGCCAACTTATGAAGCAGGCGCAGCAGATGCAGGAGAACATGCAGAAAGCGCAGGAGGAGATGGCCTCGATCGAAGTTACTGGCGAGTCCGGTGCCGGCGCCGTTCGCATTACCATGAGCTGCAGGCACCAGGTTCGAGGCGTAGAGATTGACGATGCAATGATTGGCGACGACAAGGAAATGCTCGAAGATTTGATTACCGCCGCTTTCAACGACGCGATACAGAAAGTCGAAAAGACCGTACAGGAAAAATTCTCCGGGATGGCGTCGGGCATCGGGCTGCCGCCCGGTATGAAATTGCCGTTCTAGATCTTCGTGTCCTATTCACCGTTACTCATCCGGCTTATCGACGCACTGCGCTGCATGCCGGGCGTGGGCCAGAAGTCAGCGCAACGAATTGCGTTTCACTTACTCGAACGTGACCGGGAGGGCGCCAATGCTCTTTCCCAGGCGCTGGCAGCGGCGAGTGCGGGAATCGGGCACTGCAAGCGCTGCCGCATGTTTACCGAACACGAACTCTGCTCGATCTGCTCGGCGGGTGGTCGGGACGAGTCACAACTTTGCATCGTCGAGTCTCCGGCTGACGTAATGGCTATCGAAGATGCCACGGGCTATCGCGGCCTGTATTTCGTGCTCATGGGCCACCTGTCACCGCTGGATGGCATCGGTCCCGGGGAACTCGGGCTGGCGGACCTGGAAGCCCGGCTCGGGGAAGGCCAGACGAAAGAACTGATTATTGCGACCAACCCGACCGTCGAAGGCGACGCAACGGCGCATTACCTGGCCGACATGGCCGGGCGGCACAGCGTGCAGGCGTCACGAATCGCGCACGGTGTGCCGCTTGGTGGCGAGCTGGAGTATGTCGATGGTGGCACCTTGTCGCACGCGTTTTACGGTCGCAGGGTGGTCGACTAGGAGGAAGTGATGAATGACGATTGCCTGTTCTGCAAGATTCTGAATGGCGATATTCCTGCGGATATCGTGCTGGAAACCGACGGGGCAGTCGCATTTCGGGACATCGGACCGCAGGCGCCCACACATGTACTGATCATCCCGCGGAAGCATGTAGCGACCATCAATGATCTTGACGATGGTGACAAGGAACTCGTCGGCGAGTTGTTCCTCGCCGCAAAGGCGGTGGCAAGCAATGAGGGATTGACCGAGGCGGGCTATCGCGTGGTCATGAACTGCAACGAAGGCGCCGGACAATCAGTCTTCCATATACACCTGCACCTGCTGGGCGGGCGCGGCCTAGGCTGGCCGCCCGGGTAGCATATTCAAAGAGCGCCTGTAGGATTGGTAGCGCCTTTCGCTGATAGCTCCGTCCTCGACGGCGGACTTTACAGCGCAGCCCGGTTCACGCATGTGCCGGCAATTTGCGAAGCGGCAATCATGACCTGCGGCCTCGATCTCCCGGAAGCCGCGAATAACCTCGGGTGCCGTCTGCAGGGCCGGCGCAAAGTCACGTACACCCGGTGAGTCGATCACGGTACCGCCTTCGGGCAGGCGCAACATCATCGAATTGACCGTCGTATGGCGGCCCTCTCTGGTTTTTCCGGAGATCTCGGCCGTGCGTTGGGCGTCGTAACCGAGAATGGCGTTGATGATGCTCGATTTGCCGACACCCGACTGGCCGACGATGATCGCCGTTTTATCAGCCATCAGTCCCGTCAGCTCGGAAAGGCCCGAGCCCTCTTTTGCACTGCATTCGACGGTTGCGTAGCCGAGCTTCGCGTATTCCGAAAGCTCTGTTCCGGATACCCCGATGTCGGCCTTGTTGAACACCACGGCGGCGGGAATATTCATGTCCTCTGCCGCACACACATAGCGATCAACGACATACCAATCGGCCTGCGGCGACGCCGCTGCAACGACGATGAGCAAATCGATATTGGCTGCGAGAATTTCTGTTTCGCCACGCAGATTGGGGCGGCTGAGGGCATTGCGTCGATCCTGAATCGCAGTTATCAGCCAGTCGGATTCTTCCGCAATAGGTTCGGCTACAACACGGTCGCCGCATACCGGCTTGAGTCGTTTGCCCTTGATGCGCGCATCGAGTTCACGGCCGTCGGCAAGACGCAATCGCATGCGGCGACTGTATGTGGCAATAACGAGCGCGCTGTCCTCAGGCATTTGCGGAGTATAAGGTAAACTACGCCGATGACTGCCACCGACTCGCGCGAAACGAACCTCATCTGGATCGATCTCGAGATGACGGGTCTCGATACCCTGAACGACACGATCATCGAGATCGCGACCATCGTGACGGACAGATATCTCAATGAATTGGCCGAAGGCCCGGTTCTTGCGATCAGCCAGGAAGAACATGTCATGAATGATATGGACGACTGGAATACGCAGCAGCATGGCGATTCCGGCCTGACCGAGCGCGTACTCCGGAGTCATGTCACGGCGCGGCAGGCGGAGCTTGCGACGCTGGAATTCCTTTCAGCGTGGGTCGAAGCCGGCGCATCACCGATGTGTGGCAACAGTATCTGCCAGGATCGTCGTTTCCTTGCGAGGGAGATGCCGGAGCTGGAGCGCTATTTTCACTATCGGAATCTCGACGTCAGTACGCTAAAGATTCTTGCGGCGAACTGGGCACCGGATGTTGCCGCGGGTTTCAACAAGGAATCGACGCACAGGGCTCTGTCAGACATACGCGATTCCATAGCGGAGCTTGCCTGGTACCGAAGCGAACTATTTGATCCGACACGGCTGCACAAACCTGAAGAGTGATGAGCAAAAAACCGTTCGCGCCGGCAAGCGACCGTAACAGGCTGCCTATCCTGGACGTGCTCCGGCGCGAGTTTGCCGACGTTTGTTCCGTTCTCGAAATCGGGTCCGGGACCGGCCAGCACGCCGTGTGTTTTGCAAAGGCGATGCAGCAGCTTGACTGGCAGCCGTCGGACCTGGAGGAGCATCACGCTGGCATGCGCATGTGGCTCGATGAGGCTCGGTTGCCGAATGTGCGCGCGCCACTCGTGCTCGACGTCATGACAGCGGACTTACCACCAGCCTCGCGCGACGCGGTATTCTCGGCCAATACTGCGCATATCATGAGTTTCGAGGCGGTGCAAAAAATGATCGAACTCGTCGGTCGCGTTCTTAAGAACGGCGGAATTTTTTGCCTTTACGGACCGTTTCGCCGGAACGGCGTATTCAATACGCCCAGTAACGCGAGTTTCGACGAGCAGCTGAGAAGAAACGATCCCGATATGGGCATTCGCGATCTCGAGGATCTCGATAGCCTCGGGCAAAAGAGTGGTCTGGAGCGGCAGCGGTTGTACGCCATGCCCGCGAACAATCACGTTGCCGTATGGGAGAAGAGCGATGGTCGTCCATAAAGGCGGTTGTCACTGCGGTCGCGTCCGCTTCGAGATCGATGCGCCCGCCGACATCGAGGCGGATCGATGTAGTTGCAGTATTTGCAGCATGACCGGCTATCTGCATTTGATTGTGTCGAAGGACGAGTTCCGCCTTGTCAGTGGCAAGGATGAACTCGAGACGTACACTTTCAACACGCGCATTGCGCAGCACTGGTTCTGCCGGCACTGTGGCATCAAGTCTTTTTACGTGCCGCGCTCGCACCCGGATGGAATAAGCGTTAACGTCAACTGCCTGGATCCCGGGACCGTTAAGTCGATGATCGTGACAGATTTCGACGGCCAAAACTGGGAGCAGAATATTCATAAATTGTCGCCGATAAGCGACTGATTTTCCTGATACACTTCGGCACATGATGAGCGTCACAGACAAGCACCGGGCGATCGGCCTGCTGTTATTCTTTTTTGCCGCGGCCGCTTCGGCTCAGGACGCCTGGGTCTCGGACCAGTTCGAAGTCACGCTCCGGTCGGGCCCGAGCACGAGCAATGCCATCGAGCGCATGTTGCCCAGCGGCACGGCGCTGGAGGTGCTCGAGCGTAATGACGAACTGGGTTATGCACTGGTCAGGACCGCCGCCGGCACCGAGGGATGGGTGCTGACGCGCTATCTGATGTCCGAACCGAGTGCGCGCGAGCAGCTGGCCTCGCTGACAACGCGTCTGTCGAGCGCAAATGCCGAGGGCAGCTCGCTGACGTCTCAGCTGGCCGCAGTGCAGGGTGAATTCGACGCAGCGAGGCGTCAGATTGCTTCACTCGAGCGTGACAAGAAGCGGGTGGAGGATGAACTTGCCGAAATCAAGCGCACGGCGGCGAATGTCTTGTCGATCAACAACCAGAACAAGGCGTTGCGCGAGCAGCTGGCAGGTGCAGAAACGAGTGTCGGCGCGCTCGAGCAGCAGGTGCGGGGGCTGACCAGCCAGACAACGCGGTACTGGTTCATGACCGGTGCGCTGGTACTCATGGTCGGTATCATTCTGGGTATCTGGCTGCCGCGCATCAGGTGGCAGCGACGGTCGCGCTACGATCGTTTCTAGACGGTTTTGCCCGCGAGAAACAACCAGGTTTCGATCACCGAGTCCGGGTTGAGCGACATGCTCTCGATACCCTGGTCGAGCAGCCAGCGGGCAAGGTCCGGATGATCCGACGGCCCCTGGCCGCAGATGCCGACGTATTTGCCGTGTTTCTTGCACGCCGAGATTGTCATCTCGAGTAACGCCTTCACTGCATCATCGCGCTCATCAAACATTTCGGCAACCAGCGCAGAGTCCCGGTCGAGCCCGAGTGCAAGCTGCGTCATATCGTTGGAACCGATCGACATGCCGTCGAAATACTCCAGGTATTGATCGGCAAGTAATGCGTTGGTCGGGAGTTCCGACATCATGATGATCTTCAGGCCGTTCTTGCCGCGTTCCAGTCCGTTCTCGGCCATCAGGTTGACGACGTCTCTGGCTTGCTGAACCGTCCGCACGAAAGGAATCATGACCTGCACATTGGCGAGGCCCATGTCATCGCGAACCTTGCGAATGGCGGCGCATTCCAGCTCGAAGCATGGCCGAAAGCTCTCCGCGACATAGCGGCCGGCACCGCGGAAGCCGATCATCGGGTTTTCTTCATCCGGCTCGTAGCGTTCGCCGCCGATCAGGTTGGCATATTCATTGGATTTGAAGTCCGACATGCGAACGATGACCGGTTCGGGGGCGAATGCGGCGGCGATCGAACTGACGCCTTCAGCAAGCTTGTCGATGAAAAACTGTACCGGGTCGGAATAGCCGGCCATCTGCTCGTCGATGGCCGCGCGCGTGTCGCTGTCGATTCTGTCGTATTCGAGCAGTGCCTGGGGATGCACGCCGATCATTCGGTTGATGATGAATTCCAGGCGGGCGAGGCCGACACCGCTGTTCGGAATATTGGCGAAATCGAATGCCTTGTCGGGATTTCCCACATTCATCATGATCTTGACCGGGATGTCAGGTAGCGAGTCGAGTTCGATACAGGATTCCTCGAAGTCCAGGCGGCCCTCGTAGACGATACCTTCGTCGCCTTCGGCGCAACTCACCGTGACTTCGTGCCCGTCCTTGATCGTCTCGGTCGCCTTGCCGCAACCGACCACTGCCGGAATACCGAGCTCGCGCGCGATGATGGCGGCGTGACAGGTGCGGCCGCCGCGATTCGTGACAATCGCCGAGGCGCGTTTCATCACCGGCTCCCAGTCCGGGTCTGTCATGTCGGAGACCAGCACGTCCCCGTGCTGTACGCGGTTCATTTCTGCGACGTTCCTGATGACCTTCGCAGTGCCGGTACCGATCTTGTGGCCGATGCTGCGGCCCCGGCAAATGACATCCGACGTTCCTTTCAGCGTGAAGCGCTGAATCGTGCGGCCGCTGCGGCTTTGCACGGTCTCGGGCCTTGCCTGGAGAATATAGAGCTTGCCGTCGTTGCCATCCTTGCCCCACTCGATGTCCATCGGCCGCCCGTAGTGCTCCTCAATGGTGACGGCCATACGTGCAAGTTCGACGATATCGTCGTCGGAGATCGAGAATGCATGACTGTCTTCTTCACTCACGTCGACGGTCTCGACGGATTTTCCGGGTGCCGGATTGTCGCTGTAGACCATCTTGATGGCCTTGCCGCCGAGATTCTTGCGCAGGATCGGGAATTTGCCGTCCTTCAGAGCGGGTTTGTAGACGTAAAACTCGTCAGGGTTGACCGCACCCTGCACGACGGTTTCGCCGAGGCCGTAAGAAGATGTAATGAAAACCGCGTCACGAAAACCGGTCTCCGTATCGAGGGTGAATATGACGCCCGAGGAGCCGACGTCGCTCCGGATCATGCTTTGTATACCAGCGGACAGCGCAACCTGACTGTGGTCGAAGCCCTGGTGCACGCGATAGGCGATCGCGCGGTCGTTGAATAGCGAGGCGAATACCTGATGCAGCGCCTCGACCATGTTGTCGAAGCCGCGCACATTGAGGAACGTCTCCTGCTGGCCGGCAAAAGAGGCGTCGGGCAGGTCTTCCGCCGTCGCCGATGAACGCACCGCGACCGAGATGTCCTTGCCGCCGGACATCTCGTTCCAGGCCGCTTCTACGTCCACTTGGAGTCTGTCGGGCAGGGCTGTATCGAGAATCCAGCCGCGAATCGTCTCTCCCGCCGCGGTCAGCGCCGGGATATCGTCGACGTCGAGATCGTCAAGTACTGCTGCGATACGCTTGTCGAGGCCGTCTTTCGCCAGGAATTCGCGATAGGCGGCGGCGGTTGTGGCAAATCCGCCGGGAACCGTGACACCGAGTTCATTGAGGTTCGCGATCATCTCTCCGAGTGATGCGTTCTTGCCGCCGACGATCTCTACATCCTGCATGCCAAGCTCAGCGAGCTTGATGACAAATGGCTCCAAATCTTGCTCCCTTGCGTTCCAATACAGGAAGTGGACAATCGACAGCGACACTCATGAGCAGACGTACCGCTTTCTTTCTCTCTGATCAGACTGGCGTGACCGCAGAAACGCTTGGGCACAGCCTTCTGGTGCAGTTCGACCGCCAGAAATTTCGGCAAGTGACTTTGCCATTTATAGATTCCGAAGACAAGGCGAGAGAGGCCGCGAGCAAGATCGACGAAGCGTACGAAAAAGAAAAGTTGCGACCGGTCGTTTTTTCGACGCTCGTACAGCCCGAAGTGCGAAAAATCGTGAAAAAAGCCCACGGGCTGCATCTGGATATCTTCGACGTTTTCCTGGAACCGCTCGGCGCCGAGCTGCAGGAGGAGCCATCGCACGAGCTCGGCCGCGCCCACGGTATGAGCGACATCAATGCGTACATGAAGCGCATCGAGGCCACCAACTTTGCACTCGCCAATGACGACGGCGGCATCAGCCGCAACTACGACATGGCCGATGTCATTCTCGTCGGCGTGTCGCGATCGGGAAAGACGCCGACGTGCCTGTACCTCGCACTGCAGTACGGCGTCTATGCGGCGAATTACCCGCTGACCGAAGAGGAGTTCGAAACAGGCACGCTGCCCGACTTTTTATTGCAGCAGCAGGACAAGCTCTACGGCCTGTCGATCGCGCCCGAGAGATTACGTCAAATCCGCAAAGAGCGGCGCCCGATGGGACGCTATGCCTCGGCACAGCAGGTCCGCTACGAGCTGCGGGAGTCGGCGAAGATTTTCAAGCGTTATGGCATTCCGAACGTCGATACGACGGAATTTTCGATCGAGGAAATATCGAGCAGAATCCTCGATAGTACCGGCGTCGAGCGCCGCGTGCGACCCTGAATTTACACAAAAAAACTCCAAAAAATCACATTTCTGGAATGGTATTTGCACCCCTTTTGTGCCTGAAACGCTGTGCTATATTGGCTCAATGTTGCTCGATAGCCAGCTCGTTCCGCAAACGATCGTAAAGCCGAAAAGCTTTGTCGGCCTGATGGCTTTGTACGAGAGCAACTACCTGCGCCTCAGACAACTGATACCGGAAATCGATCAGCTGGATGGTTGTTACCGTTCCCGGGTTGCGGGTGATTGCGACCTGCACGTCGATATCCTCGAGCGCTGCAGGTACACGGTAACGCTGTCGCTGACCTATCGTTTCAATGATGGCATGGAGCGCGTTGCCGATCCGGACATGGCAGTCCGCGTATACCTGGACGGCCGGCTGGCGGAGGCGATTTGCCTGTGCGAGCGCCTGGAGACGCGCTGGAAACGCAATATCGTGCTCAACAAATGGCTCGAATACCTGACCGATCAGGGCCATCTGATCCTCGAACGGCTGTAGTTTCCTTTCAAAACTGTCGATTCAGTCCACGAATCCCGGGCTGTCGATTGCCATGATGCTGCATCGAGTCTTGTATGCCGGCCTGTGGAATGGCCATCTGGATTATGTCAAGAGGCTGCACGTGACGAGTCTGACTGCCATATTCGGAAATTCGCCGGACCAGCCGGAGGAAGGGGAGAGCGAGAAGCTCCTGAACCTCTACTGGAACCGAGCCGAACTCAAGAAAGAGTTTGCGGGCCTCCGTGAGGAGAAGTTCCGGCTGCAGGAATTGATCACGCAAAAGGACGGCGCCGTAGCCCGCATAAAGCAGCAGCTGGATCACCTCGAGCACCTGCTGCTGGATCCTGAGTGGGCCGACAGCGTCGTCGTCTACTTCCAGTTCCGCGCGCTCAACCTGCATTGCGAGAAGAAGCTCGCGAAGTTTGCCGAACAGCTCAAACAACAGCGCGAGCAGCGGCGCCAGTCCCAGCAGCTTGAAGACTGGGGGCGGTCCCTGGAAGACGAGGCCGAGGAAGTCGAGCGGCAGATCGGCGAGCAACGGCTGCAGGCCCAGTTGCTCGAAGACCAGTTGCAGCATGAGCGGCATCGCCTTGCAACAATGAATGGCTTTATCAAGTTCCTGCGGCGACGCTCCTTGACGGCGCGCCTCGACGATGTGGCGCAATCGATCCACGCTGCGCAGGCAAACGAGGAAGCGCTTCTGGAATCGCTCGAGGAGATCCAGAACCGCGAGCCGCCGGACGTCGAGGGGCTCGACATCGGATCCAAGCGGCTGATCAACTTCACCATTCTCGCCTTTGCGCAGCAGCTGTACCTGCACTTCTGCGACGATGACCTGGCCAGCCTCGCGCACCAGGCCGGCGAGAGGAGCGTCGGCGCCATCAACTACGGCACAAAGAAAGAGTGCGACGAACTGGTCGCAAAAGTGCAAAAGAAACTCAAGTCGCTTGAGAAAGCCTCAGACCTGGCCGACGTGCTACAGAAGAGGGCGCGGCTTATAGCCGAGGCCGCACGCTTTGGCAGCGACTCGGATGCCCTGCCGAATCCGGAGACCGTTTCGACCGTGTATGCGTTCAGCAAGCTTGGCTTGACGAAGGAAACCGACGCCAATCTGCTTGGCGCGAATTACTGGAATCTGAACGGGATACTCAGCCGCTAGATATCGGTGCGGAGCATTTGCCGCCTGAAGCCCGGCAATGCCGAATCGGAAACACCCGGAAGCCGCGTCGTTACGGTCGGTGAGGGTTCCTTATCGTTTGCAACGTTTTCAGCGGCGTTTTCCTTGTCGGCGTCGTCGGTGCTTTCCTTGATTTCGGTGACTTCGGCGACAGTCTGGCTGGCGGTATGGACGAGGGCGGTGATCTTGTCGCTTTCCTCGCACTCGACAACGACTCCGCTGGCGGCATGAGCCGGGAGACTCCAGGCAGCGAAAACAACCAGCAGGGCGAGACCCGTCCCGCTAATCGCGTACCTTGTCGTTGCGCCTCTGTTCACAGGTTCCCCCTGTGCAAATCAGCCAAGTGTTATAGTGAAGTATAACACCAATATACCATGATGCAAGCCATTCTCAGGGCCGCACCTGGGCGGTCCGGGCCGGGGTTGATCCGACCTCTCGCATCACGGCCAAGTCTGTGACAATTCCGGCAGCCTGGTCAAGCTGGACATCCGGTCGCTCCTCGTCCTCGAGATCTTCGAGCGACTCGACGGGTTCCAGCGACAGCGCGATCCGACGCTCGTTCTCGAGTTGCAGGGCCCGGGCCCGGTCTGCCTCCCGCTCGCCGCGGCGGGTCTCGATATTCAGCGAGATGGAGTTCCGCGAGCGGTGCTCCTGCCCGTCCTCGATGTATTGCATCAGATACCGGTAGTTCGGGTCGTCCTTTGCCCTCGCCATGTGTGCGACGGTCAGTGACTGAATCGCCGCATCGAGCGGTTCACCGGCGCGGAACCGGGTGGTGGGGATCGTGTCCCAGGGCAGGGCGCTGTCACGCACGCTTTCGCCGATCTCGGTTGCATCGATTGCCGACGGCAAATCGATGTCCGGCACGACACCGCGATGCTGCGTGCTTTCACCCGTCACCCGATAGTACTTGCCGATCGTCAGCGTAAGTTGACCGTAGCCCATGTCACTGTCGGGCCTGATGTACTGGTCGAGCGAATAGAGGTTTTGCACCGTGCCTTTGCCAAAAGTGTTTTGCCCGATAATGACGCCGCGCTCGTAGTCCTGGATAGCGGCCGCGAAGATTTCCGACGCTGAAGCGCTGAATCGGTTGACGAGCACGGCGAGCGGGCCGGTGTAGGCGACGCGTCGAACCGGGTCAGGGTCGTCCAGCCGGCTGACGCGCCTGTTCGAATTACGCAGCTGTACTACAGGCCCGTTCTCGATAAACAATCCCGACAATGCGGTCGCTTCCGTAAGGTGGCCGCCGCCGTTGTCGCGCAAATCGATGATCAGGCCATCGATGCCCTGTTCTTCAAGCTCGGCGATCAGCCGCTTCACGTCCTTGGTCGTGCTGGTGTAGTTCTTGTCGCCAGTGGTCAGCGCACGGTAATCCCGGTAGAAACTCGGAACCTCGATAACGCCGATGGACCATTCACGGCCGTCCCTGGGAACTTTGATGATGTCGCTCTTGGCGGCCTGTTCCTCCAGGCGAACCTGTCCACGAGTGAGGCTGAGCGTCTTTTCACTCGTGCCGGGCAGGGCACCTGCCGGGATGATGTTGAGGCGCACGACCGTATCGGCGGGACCGCGAATCAGATCGACGACGTCGTCGAGTCGCCAACCGATGACGTCCACCATATCGCCGTCTTCGCCCTGGGCTACGCCGATGATCTTGTCGTTGGGCTTGAGCGTACCGTCTGCCGCTGCCGGGCCACCCGGGATGATCGCAATGATCTGCACATAATCATCTTCGGTCTGCAGCGATGCGCCGATTCCGAAATAGGACAGGCTCATCTGGATTCTGTATTCCTCGGAATTGCGCGGAGAGAGGTAGCTCGAGTGCGGGTCCAAAGTATGTGCAAACGCGTTCATGAAGGTTTCGAACACGTCGTCATTCTTCAGCTGATCCATGCGCTTGAGATAGCGCTTGTAGCGCTTGATAAGGATCTCGCGCGAGCCGTCCGGGCCATCCCAGAGCTTGTCGGTCAAGGCGAGGTTCAAGACGTCGTTCTTTACCCTTTTCCGCCAGATTTCATCGAGCTCGGTTTCGTTGCTCGCCCAGGGGGATTCCGTACGATCAAAAATATAGGATTCGTCGATCGTCAGATCGGGCTCGGTATCGAGCAGTTGCAGGGCGTATTCGAAACGCTCGCGGACACGCGTCCTGTAAACCGCGAAAAGATCGAATATGGGGTCCAGCGGTTCATTACGTACCATGTCGTCCAGCCGGTGGCGGTACTTTTCGAAAAACCGGACGTCGGCCTCGAGCAAATACATACGGTTTCGGTCGATAGCCTCCAGATAGCGATCCATGACGCGCGACGACAAATCATCGTCAATGGCGATATCGAGGTAGTGGGATTTCTGAATGAATCCGGTAACGAGTTCGCCGATATTCTCATGACGCAATTCGGGAGCGAACACCGCGTCGCCTGCAGTGGCCGAATTACTGGCAGTAGCCTGCAAGGATGCGAGCGCGATTAAGAGGCCCGCGATCCAGGGAAGTCGATGAATTGCCGCTGCGTTCAAATCTTTCTCCGTCTGTAGAAACAGTTTCGTGGCTCGACTGTTTGGGCTAGGCTAGTTGCCCCGCGCGCTTCAATCAAGGGCGCGATTCTCACAAAAAAGTATACCGAATCGGAAACTTCTTGATGCGCCCTCTGACCGCTATCACCGGCATCCTGCTCGGCTCCTGTGTCGCTATCACTGTCAGCCTTGCCGCGGTCCTGTTTGTATACCTGGTCCTTGGTACCGACCAGCCACGGATCGAGCATGAGTTCAGACCACTGCTGAAAAGCATGCTCATCTTCCTCGGTATGACCAGCATTTCGGGCCTGAGTTTCTATGCCTTGCTGATCGGGCACAGAATCCGATACTGGGTTCTGGCAATTATGTTGACCGCTCTTGCGGCGACGATCTGGTATTACATGCCGTGAAGCGCACGACCTGGTCGAACGGCTCAGTCAAACAGCCCGGTCGACGCCTGTCTCCGGCGTCGCCGCATCCTTGACTGCAGCGCTTCGCGGCGACTCGCGAGCCATTCGTCGCGGCCGGCTTTGCGGCTGCCATCGGGCTCAGAGTCGCGAAAGTCGCAAAAGTCCTGAAAAGCCTCGATTTCGTGTTTTAGCTCTCTTACGACGAGTTCGATCATGATCGCATCATCAAGGAAACCCAGGCCGGGAATATGGTCGGGTATCAGATCTTCCGGTTCGGTGAAATACGCGAGCGCGTTGAGCACCCGAGAGGCTTCTTCGTGTGGCAACCGCCATTCCAGGTCGGTCAGCATGCGGATCATCAATTTCAGTTTTTGAATACGCTCGAGGATGAAGCCCGGTGCACTCGTATCCTGAATCTCTCCGAGCTGATTTTCGGCGGCGGCAACGATGTCTTCTGGTGTGAGGCGCGATGCAGCCTTGCGCGCTTCGCGCATGATCAGACGGAAATGCTTCAGATCGTGATCATCGAGTTCGAACGAAACGCGCAATGCCATAGACAGATTAGCGGCGCTTTTCCCAGTTCTTCGAGCGGTCGAACTGGCCGGAGTTATAAGGGTCGATTCCTTCCTCTTCCCTGGTATCGATTATCGAATCGTCGAGGATCTTCAGGGTCTCGTGCGTGCCCGTGTCTTCGCGAATGAACTTGTTGCGGATCAGCACGTTCTTGCCCGGTCCGAGATCATCGATTTTGCCCTCGATGTGCGGGTCGAGATCGACGTATTCCGGCTGACGCTTCGGCGTGGCCTGTTTGGGCTTGTATTTGCGGGGGACGGCGTGGCCGCCAGTCCTTCTGAGGTGAGCGTCGGTCTGAGAGTGGTCACGACGAGCTTCGGCTTTCTGCGGCGGTATCTTGCTCGAAAGCCATTTTAGAAATCGCTGCATTACTGCACTCTCGGGTGGTCCGTGTCGCCGTGGAAGGGTGTCTCAACTATAGAACCTGCTCGGTACCGGCATGGATGTTTATTAACATAACACCCAGACAATAGCCGCTGACGAGCTGTTGTTAAACAAGTTTATGTGACCTGCGTCACAATTTTCCCGATTGGAAAATTCAGGGGGCGGACCTGTTCGCATGGCGCCAGGCCCAGGCCGTCAGGCGCAGGGCTTGCCAGGCGAGATAGGGTGACAGGACCAGGAACCAGGTAGCGGAGTCGCCGTTACGAAATCTTGCGGTCAGCGTGCCGTAAAAATCAGCGTATCCATAGCCCCCGAACTGGCCGAGAAGCTTCTGCCCGAGCCAGTAAAGGGCAACAGGCATTATTACGAGCCCCACGAAAAGCAGCGCGGTCAGAAGGGCGACCTCTCTGGTGACGATCTTGCGTGTGATGCTGTCGGTCAATGCTGATCCCTGCCGTGCCTCGTGGTCGATATCCTTGCCCAGGGTATGGCAAAGATCAAGGCTCAGGAACGTCGATGACGGCGGCGGTAGACGAAGATGCCCAGATGGACGCAAGCGACCGAGAACAGCAGGTAATGCGGCAGGATCCAGAACCAGTCGCTGATATAGATGGTCCCGAGCAGGGCGGCAATGCCGGCAATGACATAGAAGAACGGCAGGGCGCTGTAAATAAATTTGGGCAGCCAGATCTTTCGCCATAACAGCGAGCCGGATTTCTGTATTGCGGCCGACTCGCGGACCGTGTGTTGTGCTGCGTCACTGAGCATCGTGGTCATGCTGCATTCCGTTGCATGACCGATAGCTTATCTTCTGGGTTCGCCGGATGCCGTGATCGAGCTCACAGTCAGCTGTCGCGCTTGGGCCGTTCCTCGTAGCGAAATTCGGCCGTGCCGATCGTGACTACATCGTCGTTATTCAGGAAGTGCTCAGTTATGCGCTTGCCATTGACGAAGACACCGTTCTTGCTGCCCCAGTCGATCACGCGCGCGATGTCGCGGTCGGTTACGACAACGGCATGACGGCGGCTGACATAGCTGGCTTTGATCTGGATATCGTTCTGATCGGTGCGCCCGATAGTCAGTCGGTTCTTGAACAGCGGAAAGCGCAGCTCCTGCCCATCGACAGTTCCGACCAGCAACCGGGTGACGCGATCGCGCTCGGCGGTCGGCCGTCCGGAAATGCGTTCGGACATGCGGTCGTCAATCTCGTGAATGACCTCTTCGATTTCCGCGATCGAGTCGATTTGTTGACTCTTGTTCGCAAGCTCTGCCAGGAGGCAATTTATGGCATCGCTCTTGGTCGCCAGCTTTTCGTCCCTGTCTTCGAGTTCGCGCATAAGCTTGCGGTTTTCCATCTCGAGCTGCTCGATTCGCGAGTTACTGTTTTCTTCGGACTCTTCGAGCAATTTTTCGAGTTCAAAACGGAAGCTGCGGGTATCGACAAGGTCTGATGCAAGCTGTTCTGTTATGAGTTCCTGCTGCGCCATCGTTTCTTCCGCTTCACCGAGCTCGAAACGAATCAGACGGATCTCTTCCGCATGCTCGCTGTGCATCTTGTCGATCTGCTGCCGCAGCGCGTCACAAATGTCTTTGGCATCGGCGAGTTCGGTGCGCAGCGCCCGTGTCGTGCCGTCCGCGTCTGCCACCGCCTTCTCGAGACTCTCGCAGCGGCTGGCGATATCGGTGCTCGCCCGCAGTTTCTGGCGCATGTCGTCGGCGTAGGATTCGGTTCGGCGGATTTGTGCCTGCATTTCGCGAATCTCCGCATCTGCGCTTGTCAGGCGGCCGGACAGCGATTCGATGCGGTGCTTGTCATCATGCTGTTCGAGTTCCGCAATACGCCCCTGCAGTTCGCCATAGGCTTCATTACGTTCGCGAATTTCCGCCTTGAGCGACTTGATCGACTGGTCGCGCTTGCCGAGCAGTTTTTCCTTCCGTTGCAGCTTGTCCCTGATCTCGGCTATTTCGCGATTGAGGTCGTCGGTGATTTCTTGCCTGGCTTTGATCTCGGCTTCAAGGCCGTTCCACTTGGCGCGGAACTGTTCGATGTCGAATTGCAACCGGTTGATAGTCTCCGAACTCGATTTCAGGTCGGACTGCAGCTCACCGATCGACGGCTGGTCACTGTCCTGATTCCAGTCGTGCGTATTTGCCAGCGTCTCGAATTCGGCGGTGGGGTCATCGTCTTCGCTGACTAATTCATTGATGTTTTTCTTATCATTAGCCATCGCACGATACTACCACGGGCGTTGCGCTTTACTAGTCGCAAGGAACCGTGCGGCCGCTTGCCCATCCGCGAAGGTCGGCGATCTGTTCGTGCATGACGACGGACAACGGACGAGTCTGCCCGATTTCCTCGAGAATATGTCCGGTCGTGAGCGGCGATTTCTGCGCATGCGCCGCATAAAAGCCGGCGACCACGGCCTGCTCGATTTCGGCGCCCGAGAAACCCTCCGTGGCGTCTGCGAGCCTTTCTATGTCGAAGTCGCCGAGTTTCTGGTCCCGCCGCGTAAGGTGAATGGCCAGAACCGATGCACGAACGTCCCTGCCGGGCAGATCGACAAAGAAAATCTCATCGAAGCGGCCCTTGCGGACGAGTTCGGGGGGCAGCGCACTGATGTCATTCGCGGTGGCAACGACAAAGACATTGCTCTGTTTCTCGGCAAGCCAGGTCAGGAAAGTGCCCAGCACTCTCTGCGTCGTTCCTGTTTCACCACCGCGGCCCGCAATGCCTTTTTCAATTTCATCGATCCACAACACACAGGGCGACATTACGTCCGCCGTCTTGAGCGATTCGCGCAATTTGCGCTCGGTTTCGCCATGGTATTTGTCATAAATTGCACCGAAGTCGAGGCGCAATAGCGGCGCGCCGAACACGCCGGCAGTCGCTTTCGCGGCAAGGCTCTTGCCGCAGCCCTGAACGCCGATGAGCAGGATGCCTTTGGGGGAATCCAGATGCGCGGCAGTCTGCTCGCCGCGAAACGGCGCCTTGCGTTGCGTTAACCAGCGTTTGAGCCTCGCGAGACCACCGACGTCACTGAACCTTGCGGTCTCGTACTCGAACTGCAGCGCACCCCCTCGATTGAGCAATTCATACTTCGCCTGCATGACGCTCGGAATATCGCTCTTGCTGATTGCGCCGTCCTGAAAGATGGCATTACGCGCCAGCTGTTCGGTATCGCTGTAGGTGAGGCCGGCCAGGTTGCTTACCAGCAGTTCATAAGCTTTGGAGTCTGCCTGTACCCTCGATCCCGGATTTTCCGAAGTCCACTCGTCAGCGACTTTCCCGATGATCTTGCGGCGCTCGTCATCGCTGGGCAACGCCATGTCGAAGGTCGCACTGAAACTCTCGAGTTCCGCGGGCAGTTTCACCGTATGGCTGATGAATACGAGCTGCCGCGGGATTTCACGGTAGCGGATGCAGATGTCCTTGATGAGGCGAATATGCACCGGATCGCTGAGAAACGGATGAAAGTCCAGCAACACGTAGGTGCCGGGTTTCGAGACGGCACGTATGTGTTTCAGGACTTCGGTAGGGTCCGAGTTGAGCGCCTGAGGTTCCAGCGCGATGTCGAGGCGCTGCAGGCCATCGGTGATTGTCCAACGGAACAGCGGCTGGTAATTCTGGCTCGACGAGGTCATGGAAATGGACTGCAGCATTTCAAGTATGCGCGCCTCGTCGCGCGTCTCGATCACGACGATCGGCGTGCGAGAGCGCAGAATGACTTCGAGATCGTGGCGTCCGTCCATTACGGCTGTGACCGGTTTCCTACATTGCCGCGATAGTACGACAGCCCGGCAGCCTGTCGATGCGTAATGCGTCAAAACTTTCGCCAACAAGGCCTTCGGCAGCAAGCTTCAGCGCTTCGAGAGTAACCTTGGCGTCGCTCGAAACGAGCTCTCTCGTAACATCGTCGAGGCTCGCATTGCCTTCGGTCGCCTCGCGCAGTTCCTTGTCGATTTCGAAGAACAGCATCACCGCCAGCGCCGTCGTGGATCCGGAGGAAACCGGTTTGCAGAGTAATTCTGCTTCCTTTGACCAGGCCTCGAGGTCACGCCGCGCCTGCGCGTAACGTTCTTCGGAAATGCTGTTACTGCGCCTCAGGATCGCGAGACTGTAATACTCGGCCAGGCCTTCTACGATCCAGTCGTAGCCGGTTTCGGCGGATAGTCCCAGGGACAGGTGCAGAACCTCGTGCAACAGCGTGCTGGTCGCATTTTCGCTGATCAACGGCCGATCTGCGTGCATATACAACGACAGCGGTGCGGACAGGCCTCCGCGCCACATCGGGTCGCCGGCGCTGATGATGGTCAGTCGCGGTGGAAGGGTCGGCAGGAGTCGCGCGAGCTCCGGCAGCGTCCAGTTGAGCATGGCGAGAATGTCCATGCGGCGGATCGAGTGGCCGACGGGTCCGGCGACGGCCACCTTCATGCCGGCGATGGTCTCGCGGCGCACGCCGAGTTCTCCCGCGACCATCCAGCCGCTGGGCTGGTCGAAGCGCCGCTCGGGATTGTCTATGCGGAAGCGACTGTCGCGTCCGAAATATTGCGTCACGACGGACCAGCCTGGCGGGAGCCTGAACGACAGCCAGGTCTCGCTTCTGGCGCCCCTCAGGGTTCTGCTGCGGGCCCGCGGAATCACGTCCTCGGCACGGAACAGGCCCCAGTCCGCCCCAAGCCAGGCATCGTGGCCGTTGCCATTGCGGCGATGGTTGATGCGTGCGCGCCAGCTCAGAGACCCGCCGCGCGTCGGCGGCTGCCAGCGGACGGTCCGGCCATCGCGGGTCAGGTTGCCGTCGCCATCGACGGCGTCAATCGTGTCGGGCAGGCGAAACGACATTTCGCGCAGAAGCGACGAAGATTGCGCGACACGCACCGATACCTCGGCAGTGCCATCGGCCGGATCCAGCTTCAGCACGTAGTCCATCCGGTAGACGGACGGATCCGCCGGCGCTTCGTGCTCTGATGTCGTCGCTCCACACGCCGTGCAGGCAACCAGGCAGATCACTAATCTTGAGATGCAGTTCATGGGGCCCTGAGGCTCCGTTGGCTAAGCTGGGCGGTATGATATCCCAGCACGGCAACCGGATTCGTCACATTGGCATTGTCGCTGCGTGCCTTGCCTGTCTGCCGGCTTGTTCATCCAGCCCGCCGGTCGAGCCGGCGGCGAAGCCAGGCAAGGCCGCCGTTGCCCCTGCCAGGAAGCGCATCACCACGGGCGAGCGGGCCGCCGCAGTTGCCTTGCAACAGGTCGGCGTCCCATATCGCTACGGTGGAAGCTCGCCGCGGGGGTTCGACTGCAGCGGCCTGGTGCATTATTCCTATGCAAGCGCAGGGTTGGCGGTTCCCCGCACCACGTCGGGACTCTGGCAGGCGTTATCACCGATCGGCAGTCACGACATGCGCGTGGGCGATCTGTTGTTTTTCAGGATCGAGGGCAGGATGTCGCACGTCGGCCTGTACCTGGGGAATCGCCGCTTCGTGCATGCGCCATCGTCGGGAAAGACCGTGACGGTCGAAAGCCTCGACAGCGACTATTACCGCAAGGCACTCATACGGGCCGGCCGCCCGTAAGCACTAAATCGATCAGGCCGATTCTTCCTCGACGATAAAGCTGCGAAGCTGGTCTGCCAGCGTCTTGCAGGCTCTGGACTGAGTGCGGGCGATAAAGGGGATGGGAATGACAAGAGCGGGCAGGAACGAGGTGCCGCTGACGTCCGTAGTAACCGTGCCGGCGGATTCCAGAGCCTCGAGGTCCCAGACCGATGCATTGTAGTCCGAATCTTTTTGCCACCAGGCAAAGCCGAAACAGCCACCGCCACCGGGGCCGGCTGCGCAGGAAAGGCTGCCGCCGCCTGCGACACGCTCCGTGTCGCCGTCCAGCCAGATGATGTAGCGCACGCCTTGCTCAGCGATACGCTCGGGCACGCCGGGTCGATCCATCAGCTGCGCGAGGTTCTTGGTTTCCGCGGGTGCCGTTCGCGGCTCGAACCACGGAAACAGGGAGTCGACGAATTTGCCGTTCGGAATGACGTTCAGGCCGTTTGAACCACGCGCCAGCGCCTTTTCGACGCACTGAATGTAATCCACCTCGGTCTCATTGCCGAGATGGTAGCTCTTGGCCATGACGACGATCGATTCGCCAGCATTGATGCCGGTGCTGATTTCGCGATTGTCCTGGACCTGCGTGGTCGTGCACGCGCCCATCGAAAGTGCAACGAGAAACGCTGCAGAAGCTCGGGAGAGACTAACTCGGCTCATTTTCAATTACCTCTGGCGCCGCGGGCTCTTCCGCTGGCACTGGGATCGGCCGGTCGGCGGGCTCTTCAGCCAGTTCGCTGATACGGGTGACCTTATCGAATTTCATGACCATCAGCGCAGCGGCATCGCGCATCGCGAGGAGGGCGGCGTGCCGGAGTGCTGCAGAGCTGCGCGTTCCTGCAGTACCGGCCTTGCCGTATGCGCTGACGGGCCAGTTGGACACGAGCTTGCCGTCCCGGTCGTAGACTTTCAGGCGATAGCGTATCCAGACCGCAAATGCGGACGTCTTGCTCTGACCGGGCGTCGAGAACTCGAAGGCGTCGATGCTGGGCTCGATCAGCGCATCGAGGCCCATCGTCTTCGGGTCGTCGTCCTCGCTCAGAATCGCGACCGACGTGAAGAGATGGCCGAAAAGTTGCTTGAAAAAAGCGGCATGCGAATCGCCGAGGTCGATCCTCCACTCCTCGCGGCCGTAGATACTCTCTTCATGGACGAAATGCTGGAAATTGGCCGGCATCCGCAGGCCGATGCTGACGGGGATTTGCTCGACCAGGGGTACCGGGATCGTTGGCGTCTCTACTTCGACACTGGACGCGCAGCCGGCCAGCAGCCCGACGACGAAAAGTGCGAATGATGCCCTGGGAGTCATATCTTAATATCAGAGCGCCTTGTGCGCCCGGAGTTCCACGTATTTCGCGGAAATCGCCATTGGCTCCACTGTAGTTGCGTGGCTGTCGAGAATCAATGCAATAGTCGCCTTTCATGCTGCCATCACGACAGCTCCAGGGGCGGTTCCTGCATCAATGCGACTTGCTCTCGCAGGGCGAGGACGTGCTCGTCCCAATAGCGCTGCGAGTCGAACCAAGGGAATGCGACCTTGAACGCGGGATCTTCCCAGCGCCGCGCGAGCCAGGCCGCGTAATGCATTATCCGCAGGCTGCGCAGGGCTTCAACGAGGTGCAGCTCGCGGGCGTCGAAATCCCGGAACTCCTCGTAGCCGTCGAGCAGGGCCTCGAGCTGCGGCGTCTGTTCGTCGCGGTCGCCCGACAGGAACATCCACAGGTCCTGCACGGCAGGGCCGTGGCGCGTATCGTCGAGATCGACGATATGCAGACGCTCGCCCGCGACGAGCACGTTACCGGGATGAAAGTCTCCGTGCAGCCTCAGCCGCCGGACCTTTCCGGCACGCGCCTGGCAGGCCGCCACAGCATCGAGCGCGTGCTCTGCCACGCTCTCGTAGGCCGGTGTGAGCTGCGCGGGTATGAAATCGTGCCCGAGCAGGTATTCGACGGACTCGACGCCAAAGCTCTGAATATCGATATCGGGCCGGTGATCGAAATCCCGGGTCTCGCCGATCAGGTGAATACGCGCGGTGAGCCGACCGAGCTGTTCCAGCAGATCCAGGTCGTCCAGCTCGGGAGTACGGCCGCCATGCCGTGCATAGACGGCAAACCGGAAAGGACCGGACTCGTGCAATGTGCGCCCGCCGATGTCGATCGGGGGAACCACGGGCAGTTCGGCATCGGCGAGGGCCTGCGAGAATTCATGTTCTTCTATGATCGCCTCGTCCGACCAGCGTGCGGGACGATAGAACTTTGCGACGACCGGCGGGCCTTCCTCGATGCCGATCTGGTAAACGCGATTTTCATAACTGTTCAGCGCGAGAAATCTGCCATCGCAGCGAAACGACAGGGTCTCGAGCGCCTCGATGATCTGCTCGGGCCGCAACTCGGCATAGGCGAGAGTGGCGTTGTCCGGGGTATCCGTCATTGAGTGAACGTATTACCATGCGCCGCCATGAAGATGCCATCACAATTGTTGCCAGCGTTTGCGCTGCTTCTCGTCGGCGCCTGCACTGCCAGGGCCGATTTCGATCTGACCGCCTACCAACAAGACGTCGAGGAATGGCGTGCGGACCGTGCCGCTTACCTCGTCGGCCCGAATGGATTTGTGAATATCGTTGGCCTTTACTGGTTGGAGAAAGACGTCTATCGCATCGGCTCCGCGTCGGGTAACGACATTGTGTTCCCGGAAGGCGCGGCGCCCAGCATCGGCGAGCTGCGCGTTACTGCGGAGGGCGTCGTGCTTGCAGTCGAGCCCGGTGTCGAGGTGTCGAAAGATGGCGCGCCGCTGCCCGAAATCCTGATGGTCGATGATACGCAGGAAAACCCGGTCACGGTCACGCATGGTTCCTTTGCCTGGCTCATCATCCTCAGGGACGGGCGCTACGCGATGCGGCTGCGCGACTACGAGCACCCGGACATCGCCACGTTCGGGCCGATGCAATGGTTCGACATCGACCCGGCCTACCGTCTCACGGCGACGTTGCGGCCGTGGGACGAGCCCCGCGTGCTGAACGTGGGTACGACGATCGAAGGTCTGGGCTTCAACCCGGTATCGCCGGGGAAACTCGCATTCGAGATCGATGGAGCCGAGCACGAGCTGGAGGCCTATTGGTCAGGCGAGCGCCTGTACATTATTTTTGCTGACCGAACCACCGGCAGGCAGACGTATCCCGCCGGCCGCTACATGTATCTCACGGCGCCGGACGAAGAGGGCAAGACGATTATCGATTTCAACAAGGCCTTCAGCCCGCCCTGCGCGTACAACGACTTCGCGACGTGCCCGGTTGCCTCGCCGAGGAACCGGCTGTCCGTAAGCATCGAGGCCGGCGAAAAATACGATCCAGAAGTGCACAAGACCGGCGCGCTGGACTAGCGCAGCGGCCTGGCGAGCATTGCCACCTCTTTGTCGCGATCATCCGAGACCAGTGAGCCCACCTGTTCGAATCCGAGCCGAATGTGAAATTGCATTGAAGTTTCGTTCGGCGGGCGCACGTTGACTTCGCAGGTCATGAATTCGACCGTGTCCGGGACCGACGCCGCGAAGTCCGCATAGAGGCGTGACGCGAGTCCGGCGCGCCGCGCGCTTTCGGCCACGGCTATGCGATCGACGTATGCGAAATCCACGTAGCGCTCGCAAAACCACAGGTAATTGGGGCTCTGGTAGCCGGATCCGGGCCGCAGTCCGATCAGGTAGGCGCCGATGATGCTGTTGTCGACGGCGACCCGGAAATAGTCGGCATTAGCCGCGAACCATTGCATGCGTTCGAGGTCTACACTACCGACATGGGGTACTTCGGACTGATTCAGCGTCAGTACCGCATTGAGATCGGCTTCACGGACATCTCGAATCTGGTACGCCATGCATGAAGTGTAGATTTGTGCTGTCAGGTGCGCAAAGCATATACTTCGCTAATGACGGCGATCGAGTCCATCGATTCACAATAATCAGACCGTCAGATTCGCTGCTTTACTCGCCTTTGTTCGGAATAAAGGTTTCCGGTTCGGAACCTTGTGATCAACTGTTGTTAGGAAGTAAGCCAATGATGAAGTCGATATTTTCTCGTGCATTCTTCACCGTGGTCCTCAGCGCGTTCGTGCTGACGGCGTGTGACAAGGACGAGGCCAGGGACACGGAAGGCGCAACTCTTCTGAGTTCGAACGAGACGGTGCTGCGGTATATCCCGGCGGATACGCCTTACGTGTTCGCCAGTGTCGAGCCCTTACCCGACGATCTGATGGACAAGATGGAGCCCAAGTTGGGTCGCCTGATGCAGTCTTATCAGACCATCCTGCGTGAGGCCGTCGCCGCAAAAAGCCGTGAAATGCCAAATGAGGAAGAGGCCGAGAAGGTGGAGGCCTTCATCGACGAGCTTGCCGGCCTGATCTCCATCGACGGCCTGCGGGAGGCCGGGATCGGGCGCGAAGCGACAGGCGCTATCTATGGCCATGGATTACTTCCTGTCATTCGACTCGAACAGGTTGACGGCGCGCTGCTCGATGCCGCGATAGGCAGGCTCGAGGAACAGGCAGGACACAAGCTGCCGGTCGCTTCGATAGAAGGTGGCGGCTATCGCTACATCGAGAGCGAAGAAGGCCGGCTCATCATCGCCGTCTTCTCCGATCAGCTGGTCATCACGCTTGCGCCAGGCGGGTTTGGTGACGACCAGATTTCGCAGTTGCTTGGGCTTACGCTCCCCGAATCGAGTATCGCCGACGCAGGTGTGCTGGACACAGTCGCGAGCGAGTACGGATTCACGCCGCACTACGCCGGCTTCGTCGACGTCGAAGCGCTTGCATCGGCGTTTCTCGACGCACCGACGGGCCTGAATGCCGATCTGATGGCGCTGGCCCAGCATGACGCGACAACATTGTCCGACGTTTGCAAGGCAGAGATTCGCGCCATGGCCGGTGCCGTGCCGAAACTCGTAATGGGCTACACGGAAATCAGCACGGATCGCCTCGACAGCACGGTAGTCCTCGAACTTCGTGATGACCTTGCCGGGGGTCTGCGGACGCTGTCTTCGGCCATACCGGGCCTCGGCGAGGACCGGGGCGGGCTCATGTCTTTCGGGTTTGGCCTCGACGTCCGGGCCGCCCGGGAATTCCTGGAGTCGCGCGTCGAAGCGATGGAAGCCGAACCCTTCCAGTGCGAGCATTTTGCCGATTTGCAGAAAGCTGCAGAAGGTGCGCGTGCAGGACTGCAGCAGCCGTTGCCGCCGATGGCCTACGACTTCAAAGGCATGCTGGCTGTCGTCAATGACATCGAGGGCCTCGAGGTCGCGACGCAGACGCCGCCGACATCGATAGATGGCAGCTTCCTGCTGGCAATGGACAACGCGCCGGCGCTCGTGTCGATGGGTGCAATGTTCAGCCCGGAAATAGGGGCGCTCGGCCTGGAGCCGGACGGTGTTCCCGTCGCGCTGGATCTCATGCAACTAGAGGCCATGGGTATTACCGCGCATGCGGCATTGACGGAATCCGCGCTCGCGATAGCGATTGGCGGAGCCTCGGAGTCCGATATTGAAGCGATGCTCTCGGCCAGCGTGCCGGAGGAATCGCCGTTCCTGAGTTTCAGCATGGACGCCGGCCGCTACTATACGTTCATCGGCGAAGCGATCGCAGCCGGCCCGCAGCAAGGAGAAGACGGGCCCTCCCCGGAGATGCAGGCGGCGCTGCAGGAAGTCATGAACGGCGTGGGCGACCTGTACGATCGTATGTCGGTTGACGTATTGTTCACGTCGAAAGGCGTCGAGTTTCGCACGTCTGTGACACTGCAGGACTGATGCATAAAGAGAGATCCATGAAATCAACTTTGATGGTTGTAGCCGTCATGCTTTCTGGCGTTGCGTGTGCCGGGGAAACCGATCCCGGCGCACCGTCAACGGTATTCGTTAATGTCGCGGATGTCGCCGAGAGCGGCAAAGTACAGCCTGTCGACGGAATTACCGCCGCAGGCCAGCCGGACGCCAAAGCATTTGAAGTGTTTGCGAACGCCGGATACGAGGTCGTCATCGACATGCGCGGCCCTGACGAGGACAGGGGGCTGGAGAACGAGCCTGAACTGGTGGAAGGTCTCGGCCTCGAGTACGTCGCGTTTCCGATTACCGATCGCAAGCAGATCGATTTCGATACGGCCGAAGCGCTGGACGAGATGCTGGAATCCTATGACGGGCCGGTATTGATCCATTGCGGGAGCAGTAACCGGGTCGGCGCGCTGCTGGCGCTGCGCGAAAGCCTCAGGGGCGCCACTGATGAGGAGGCGCTCGAGTTCGGCAAGCAAGCCGGCATGACCGGCCTCGAGTCCGTGGTCAGAGAGCGGCTGGCAAAAGAATAACGCCACAGACACCGTGGCAGGGGCGGCGGCGCGAGACGAGAGGCTCGCGCGGAGCGCCGTTCATTATCTCGAATATACATTAATAAAAACTGATAAATTACTGTTTATAATAACGTTATTGAGCTGCTGATTGCTTCGTTTATGGCGGTCAGCGCAGCAGATGCTTGGTACGATGAGGAACTCATGCAAATCACGGTATTAGGCGCGGGAGCAGGTGGCTCCGCGGTGGCATTCGACTGCGCCGCGCATGGTCACGATGTTCGCTTGTTCGATTTCGACCAATTCCCCGACAACATCGAGGCGATTGCCGAACGTGGCGGAATCAGCGCAGAGGGGGACATCTCCGGTTTCGGAGCCGTTGCGTATTGTGGGCATGACATTGACATGGCCTTGCAGGACGCCCAACTGATATACGTGGTCGGCCCGGCATTCAGCACCGAGCCGTTCGGCAAAGCCGTAGCCGGCAAACTTGCTGCAGGCCAAACGGTCATCGTCAGTCCGGGTTCCTGCGGCGGCGCTTTGGCCTTCAAACACGCCGCCGGGCTGGCGATCGATGACGACTCCATCCGCGTTGCGGAAACCTCCACATTGAACTACGCCGTGCGGCTGACCAGGCCGGGCAGCATCCGGGTCTTCCTGAAACTGAAGGCAGGCAATCTGTTGGCGGCGTTACCGTCTGCGCATACGAACGAGATCCTGGAACTCATTTCCGACGTTTATCCCGGTATGGAACCGGCAAAATGTGTGCTGCAGACAAGTCTGCAGAACGCGAATCCGATCATTCACCCGGCAGTGACGTTGAGTAATGCGGCGCGCATCGAGATGACCGGCGGGGATTTCCTGTTTTACGAGGAAGGCGTCAGCGACGGCGCCGGCCGCCTGATCGAAGCGCTCGATAATGAGCGGATCGCTATTGGCAGCGCGCTCGGCATCCCGATTCTGCCGGATCCGGAGATCGGCATACGCCAGGGATACATGCGCGAGGCCAGTTATGGCTCCGGGTACCGCAATGCGCCGGGGTTTCAGGGTATCGGCGCACAGCCACAGCTCGATCACCGCTATCTCAACGAAGACGTCGGCTACGGACTCGTATTCATGTCGGCGCTCGGCCGGCAGTTAAACGTGCCGACGCCGGCGATAGACGCCGTGATCCGGATCGCGTCGATTGTCATGGCGCGGGACTACACCGCCGAGGCGCTGCGAACGCCGGCATCACTGGGGATAGCAGACCGCTCGACAGAGCAACTCGCAGCGCTTTGACGTTGCGCCGCCGTGGCTGGGTAAAGCCGGCTGTAGGCGGGCAAAAAATGCAAAACAGGCGTAGAATATTACCGGTACCAGAGGTTATCCGCAGTGTCTGTCCAGACGCGAGTTATTCAAAACGAGCGGGTTTTTCCATTCCCGTACGGCCAAGGTATACCCGCAACCGTCCTGCAGGCAGCTTATGAACTCGGCAAGAACTCGGCGTCGTTCGCCGTAGACGCAAATCCGTTCGTGACCACCTGGCCCAGGGCTTCACAATTTTCATCGCGCTATGAATTCCTGGAGTCGGAACGCATTCGACGAGCTGAGGCCGTAGCGTGGCTGAGAGGGCACTACGTCGCAAGAAAGTCCGCGGTCTGGCACGAGGCGGCGTAAAAGATTCTGCAGCTGAGTGGAGGGCTGCCCGAGAGGCAGCCCTGTTTCAATGTGGTGGAGGTGGTGGGAATCGAACCCACGTCCGCAAGCCCTCCGCCCCAAGGTCTACATGCTTATTCCGTCTTTGATCTCACTGTGAGCTACCCGACGGGCAGGGAAGACTCACAGCCAGTTCAGTAGAGATTTAACGGATCGGGCCCTGAACAAGCCCTCACCGCGGTCCTGTGTAGTCGACCCCTGGGATCCGGACGCACAGGCACGGTCCGGGCAGAGGGCGCTAGGCTGGTTTTTAGGCAGCTAGTGCGTAGTTGTCGTCGTTGGCAACTATAAGTTTTACAGCTGGATTTACGAGGTAATCTGTCCCTCGGCATGCACTCGGAGTTTCGCGACCCACGTCGAAGCCATGTCACCCCCGTGAATGTTCAGTCTAGGGGCAACCGGCGGAAATACAAGGTCACCCTTTGAGAATTCGCGCCCTCTGGCGCTGCCAGTCGCGATCCTTGGTCGCCGCGCGTTTATCGTGTTTTTTCTTGCCGCGGGCCATGCCGACCTTGAGTTTGGCGCGGCCCCTGGTCCAGTGCAGGTCCAGCGGAACGAGCGCCATGCCCTTGCGTTCGACGGCGCCGATCAGCCGGTCGAGTTCATCCCGCTGCAACAGGAGCTTCCGCGAGCGTGTCGGATCGGCCTTGATATGGGTGGAGGCCGAGGTCAATGGCGAGAAGTGCGCGCCAATGAGCCAGGCTTCGCCGTTGCGGATGATGACATAACTTTCCGACAGCTGGGCATTGCCGGCTCTGAGGCTCTTGACCTCCCAGCCCTCGAGTACCAGCCCGGCCTCGAAATCGTCATCGATAAAATAGTCGTGCCGTGCCTTGCGGTTGACGGCGATGACGTTTTCGGCAGGTTGTTTGTTCTTTTTGCGGCCCATGGTCGGCGGCGATTATAAGGTCATGATGTTGTCAGGTCTTGGTATTTGTATGAGAATCCCGTGTCCTGTGGCGATCAGAGCAGAAAAATGCTGAGCAACCAGGCTGACGAATCCGGAAAACGCAAATCATTACACGGCCACTGGTCGTCCCGCATGGCTTTCGTCCTTGCGGTGACGGGATCGGCCGTTGGTCTCGGCAATATCTGGCGCTTCCCCTACGTTGTCGGCGAGAACGGCGGTGGTGCCTTCGTTCTCGTCTATCTTGCCTGTGTTTTCCTCATCGGCATGCCCGTCATGATGTCCGAAATCCTCATGGGCCGTCGCGGCCGGCGCAACCCGATAGCGACGATGGCGTTGCTGGGTGCCGAGGAGGGCAAGTCCACGAGATGGAGTCTCGTCGGCACGATGGGCGTGCTGGCGGGCGTGCTGATCCTGTCCTATTACGCCGTTATCGGCGGCTGGACCCTGGCCTACGTACTCAAGAGCGGATTGGGGCAGTTTGCCGATGTGGGCGCCGATGCGGTCACGGCCATACGCGATGAGTTTATTGGCAGCTGGTTCACGCTGGGCCTGTATCACTCGATTTTCATGGGCCTGACAATCTTCGTCGTCGCGCGCGGCGTCGAGCGCGGTCTCGAACAGGCAGTTCGGTTCATGGTGCCGGCATTGCTGCTGCTGATGATCGTCCTGCTCGGATACTCGATCTCGTCCGGCCATTTCGGCGAGGGCGTCGCGTTCCTGTTTACGCCTGACTGGGGCAAGCTCGACTGGAATATGGTCCTCGAGGCGATGGGCCAGGCGTTCTTTACTCTGAGTATCGGCATGGGTGCGGTCATGGCCTATGGCGCCTACCTCCCCGAAGAAACCTCGATACCCGGTTCGGCCGCGACCGTCGCGTTTGCTGATACGTCGATTGCCTTGCTGGCCGGCCTCGTCATCTTCCCGCTCGTTTTTGCCAACGGCCTGAATCCCGGCGACGGGCCGGGTCTGGTTTTCATCACCTTGCCGCTGGCTTTCGGCCAGATGCCGGGCGGCGTGTTCTTTGCCACGATATTCTTCGTGCTGCTCACTTTTGCGGCATGGACTTCGGCGATCAGCCTGATGGAACCGGCTGTCGCCTGGATCATGGAGCGCTTCCACAAGTCGCGTGCCCAGGCAGCGATCATTATTGGACTGCTGATCTGGTTCGTCGGCGTGGGCACGGTTTTGTCGTTCAATGTGCTGGCAGATTTCACGTTCCTGCGCGGAACGATCTTCGACAATCTCGATCACCTGACGCTGAATATCATGCTTCCGCTCGGTGGTTTGCTGATCGTCATCTTCGCGGGTTGGGTCATGTGCCGTAATGCCACGGCTGACGAAATCGGCAGTTCGGGGTTGATTTACAAGCTGTGGCGCTTTTTGGCACGTATTGTTGCGCCCATCGGCATACTGTTCGTGTTCCTGAAGGCGGTTGGGTTGTTACCCGACCTGTCCTGACCGTTAAGGCGGCGTCAACGCTGCGATCATGCGCAAGGTCAACAGAAGCGCCCTGGTGCCGTATTCGGCCGAGCAGATGTATGCCCTCGTCGAGGACGTCGAGGCCTACCCCGCGTTTCTGCCGTGGTGTTCCGGCGTCGAAGTGCACTCGCGCGAGGGTAACGTCGTGGAAGCCTCACTGGAACTGCACCGCGGCACCATCAGCAAGTGGTTTCGCACGCGCAATGCGATGACACCGAACCAGCGCATGGACCTGTCGCTCGTGGGCGGGCCGTTTCGGCACCTGTCGGGCGGATGGATATTCGAGCAGCTCGGGGACAGTGGCAGTAAGGTGTCTCTCGCGCTCGACTTCGAATTCGACAGCCGCATGCTCGATCTCATGATTGGCGCCTACTTCGAGGATATCTGCAACCGGCTCGTGGATGCCTTCACGAGACGCGCGCAGGAGGTTTACGGGAAATGAACGTCGAAGTCGTGTTCGCCTTGCCCGAGACGCAGGTGCTCGTAACGGTGGAGCTGGATGAAGGCGCGACAGTCCAGGACGCAATTGACGAGTCGGGGCTCGTCGACCGCTTCCCCGATGATCGCCTCGATGCCCTGCCGGCCGGCATCTGGGGCCACCCGGTCGAGAGAAATCGGGCGTTGAGCGATGGCGACAGGGTTGAAATCTATCGGCCTCTGGCGATGGATCCGCGCGAAGCGCGGCGTCAGAGGTCGGGGTCGAGCTCCTGATCCTTGCGGATATCGCTGACGATGCCGTCTTCGAAAACGATCGATACCCAGCGTTTGAAGGTTGCGTCCTTACGCCCGATCTTGAGGTAATACACGTAGTCCCAGCGCGCCGCGTGGAACGGGTCATCGATCATGGGTGTGCCGAGCAGGAAGCGCACCTGGTTTCGCGTCATGCCGAGTTCCACCCGATCGAGGTCTTCCTGGTCGATGAGGTTTCCCTGAGAGATACTGGCGCGATACACGCAACCGCTGGCCAGCGCCAGGCTGGCGATTATCAGGCTGAGAAGGAGGAATCGTCGCATGTCGTGTTCGTCTTGGGCCCGCGCTTGCGTCATAATAGGCGCGCATCATACCCTCTGAAAGTGCAGCAAGACAGCCGTTTTGACCCTTCAACGAGAGGTCCGTTCAATGCAGCAACGTCAGGAACTTCGTAAAGCCGGCCTGAAAGTCACCATGCCCAGGCTAAAGATCCTCGAGATCTTCGAGACGTCTGTGCGCAGGCACATGAGCGCAGAAGACATGTACAAGGAGCTGCTCGATTCGGGCGAAGATATCGGGCTTGCGACGGTCTACCGTGTTCTGACGCAATTCGAGTCCGCCGGACTCGTGACCCGGCACAACTTCGAGGGCGGGCACTCCGTGTTCGAACTGGATGATGGCGAGCACCACGACCACATGGTCTGCGTCGACACGGGCGACGTGATCGAGTTTTCGAACGACGAAATCGAGAAATTACAGCACGAGATGGCCGCGGCGCACGGCTACGATCTGATCGATCACAACCTGGTTCTGTACGTCAGGAAGAAATCCGACGACTAGGCTCTTTTGCGGCCTGCACCCTCGAGCATCTCGGCAGCATGGTCGAGCGTTTTCTGCGTGATATCGACGCCGCCGAGCATGCGCGCGAGTTCCTCGACACGTTCTTCGTGCGAAAGCAGATGTGCGCCCGTCCGGGTGGCCTTGCCGTCGGTGACTTTGCTGATTCTGAAATGCTGTGCCGCCAGGCTCGCGACCTGGGGCAGGTGTGTGACGCACAGCACCTGGCGATGCTCGCCGAGTTCGGCCAGCCGCCGGCCGACCATCTCTGCGACGCCGCCGCCGACGCCGCTGTCGACCTCGTCGAAGACCATGGTCGGAATCGTGCTGCCGTCGCTCGCAATGACCTGGATCGCCAGGCTCATGCGTGACAATTCGCCGCCAGAGGCCACTTTCGACAGAGCCATTGGCGCCTGGCCGGGGTTTGCGCTGATCCGAAACTCGATGTCGTCCGTTCCCCAGCTCCGGGCTTGATCCTCGGCTACCTGGGAGAGCTGAATGTCGAAGACGCCGCCAGGCATGCCAAGCCCGCCCATGGCGTCGGTAACCGCGGAGGCAAATGCTTTGGCGGCTTTACGGCGTCCGATAGAGAGACGCCCCGCGAGTTTAAAGTAGTCATCCCGGGCGACGGCCACCTCTTTTTCGAGTTCGGCGCCGCGTTCTTCGGCGTGACTGAGTTCTTCGAATTCGGCACGCAGGCTATCGGCGACCTGCGGCAGCTCATCGGCCGAAACGCGATGTTTGCGTGCGATAACCTGGAAGGCGTCGAGACGCTCCTCCACCCAGTCGCGCCGCGCCGGGTCCATGTCTATGGTCTCGCCGTAGCGCTGCAGCGCCTCGCTGGCCTCCGACAGCTGAATGCCGGCGCTTTCGATCAGTTCGATGGCCGGCGCGATCGAGGCGTCATAGTCGACGACACTTTCGAGCGAACGCGAGGCTTCGGCGAGCATGGCGGAGGCATTCGCGCTGTCGTCGTCGGACAGCCGTGCCAGTGCGCGCGAAACGGCATCCGCCAGAGCGCCGCTGTGTCTCAGCTTTTGACGTTCCGATTGCAGGGACTCGAGTTCACCGGGTTCCGCCGCAAGCGCATCGAGTTCCTGCAATTGGAATGTCAACAAGTCGATGCGCGATGCACGATCGGCATCGTCCGACTGCAGGCGGTCGAGACGCTCGCGCAATGCCTGCCAGTGCGTAAATGCAGCTGCCGTTTCTCCGCGCAGATCGAGCAGGGCGCCGAAATGATCGAGGAGGTCGCGCTGAACGGGGCGGCGACCCAGCGACTGATGCAGGTGCTGGCCGTGAATATCGAGCAGCATCTCTCCCAGCGACTTCAGTTGCTGCATCGTAACGGCGTTGCCATTGATAAACGCGCGCGATCGTCCGTCGGCGTTTATCACGCGGCGAATCAGGCAATCCTCGTCGAGGTCGAGTGCCTGCTCCTCGAGCCACGCTCCGACCGCAGGCAGGCCCGCTACGTCAAAGTCGGCGCTGAACTCGGCGCGCCGCGACCCGTTTCGAACCAGCTGCGCACCGCCGCGTTCGCCCAGCACCAGGCCGAGCGCATCGACCAGGATGGACTTGCCCGCGCCGGTTTCGCCTGTAAGGACGGTCATGCCCGGTCCAAAGTCGACGTCAATCTCATCGACAATCGCAAAGTCTCTGACCTGCAGGCTTCTGAGCATTGTTAACCCGTCTCACTGCCGCGCACGCGGCTGTCGCGACCCCACAGCAGCTTCGAACGCAGGATCTCATAGAAGTCGTAGCCGGGCGGGTGGATCAGCCGGATGCGGTTTTCGGAAGAACAGATAGTCAGCGTATCGTCGGGCCGGATCGAGCCGATTGCGTGACCGTCGACGGCAACCTCGGCCTGAGTCTCTGCGCGCTCGAGCAATCGAATCTGGATGGTCTGATTGGCCGCGATGACGATCGGCCGGTCGGTCAAGGTGTGAGGACAGATCGGCACCAGGACGATGGCGTCGAGCTGTGGCTCGATGATCGGGCCGCCACAGCTGAGCGCATACGCGGTCGAGCCGGTCGGTGTCGCGACGATCAGACCGTCACCGGAATGCGTGTTGACGAACTGATCGCCCACGCTGGCTTCGAAGTCGACCATGCGGCCGGTGCCATGGCGCTGCAATACCACGTCATTGAATCCCGTCGCTGTTATCGTGGCCCCTGTTGGCGTCATCAGTTGTGCATCCAGCAGGAGCCGCGACTCGAGCGTGTAATGACCGTCGAGAATCTGGTCGACACTGGGGATCATCTCGTCGGGCGTCACGTCGGCCAAAAAGCCGAGTCGTCCCCGATTGATGCCGAGCACTGGCGTGCCGCAGTCGCGGGCGAGAGAGCCGGCATAGAGCATCGTTCCATCGCCGCCGATAGCGATGATCAGGTCCGCCGCCCCGGCCAGCGACGGTTCGGGCATGCGCGTCACCTGCAGATCCAGGGCCATCTCGTCCCCGGCAAGGACTTCGACGCCAGCTTTAGTCAAATGCTCGACGAGCGAGGTCATTGCTTCCGAGACGCGTGAATCCGTGTGGCGGCCGAGCACCGCAACCTTGTTGAATTTGTCCGTCATGCCCTGCGAGAGTATCCCCTTGACCCGTCGCCATACCGTTGCTAGCTTGATGAAAGATACCCTAACACGGCGCGCGGCAAGCGAATTTTTCGTATTATTTGCGAATGTCGGCAGAAGCAGTTACTCCTTATCCGAGCGATCGCGCGCAGCATCTGCTGCGCGTCCTGATCCAGCGTTATATTCGAGAAGGGCAGCCGGTCGGGTCGCGCACCTTGTCGCGGGACTCCGGGCTCGATCTCAGTCCCGCAACGATTCGAAATGTCATGTCCGATCTCGAGGACATGGGTCTCGTTGCTGCTCCGCACACATCTGCGGGACGCGTGCCGACGGCGAAGGGCTACCGTGTCTTTGTCGATACGCTCGTCCGATACCGGCAGCCCAAAGCGCCCGAAATCGACAAGCTGCGCCGGCAGATTCACAAACAGGCGGACGATGCCAAAGCGCTGGTTGCGTCGGTGTCGAATTTGCTTTCCGAGATTACCAGCCTCGCCGGCGTTGTCACGGTACCAAGGGGTCAGCACGCGGCGTTGCGACAAATCGAGTTCCTGCCGTTGTCAGACAACCGCATTCTCGCCATCCTCGTTATCAATGACCGCGACGTGCAAAACCGCATACTGCACACGGAACGCGAATATACGGCTTCGGAGCTGCAGCAAGCCGCGAATTACATCAACGAGCATTACGCCGGCGTGGAGATGGAAAAAATACGCGACCGGATTCTCGAGGACCTGGAAACGACGCGCAATACCATGAACCAGGCAATGCACGACATCATCGCCGTCGCCCAGTCGGCGATCGCCGGCGAAGAGTTGAAAAACCAGCAATTCGTGCTGGCGGGCGAAACCAGGCTCATGGATTTCGAGGAACTGTCCGACGTCGAGACGCTGCGGCGTTTGTTCGAAGCATTCTCACGTAAGCGCCTGATGCTTGATCTTCTCGATCGCAGCATCCATGCGGACGGCGTACAGGTGTTCATCGGCGAGGAATCCGGCTACCGGATCCTCGATGATTGCAGTGTGGTGACGGCGCCATACAAGCTCGATGACGACACGGTGGGAGTACTGGGCGTGATTGGACCGACCCGGATGGCATACGACAGGGTCGTACCGATCGTAGACATCACGGCACGCCTGTTGAGGTCGGCGCTCGGGAACTAGAACCAATATTTTTCGCCGAAACCCTTGATATTTGCCGCGGCGTCCCCAAACTCCCCGAAAGCTTTTGCGTGCCATGGTGCAGCGCAACATCGACAAATTGGGGAGCCCCGCCACATGAACACCAAGCCGGAGCAAACGGACGTCGAGCCGGGCACTGAGCCGGAGGCCGTTGAGACCGAGCAAGCGGAAGAAGGCCAGGACGTCGAGGCCGTCATCGAGGAACTCGAAAACAAGGCCGCCGAAAACTGGGACCGCTATTTGCGTGCGGCCGCCGAGGTCGAAAACGTGCGCAAACGCGCTGCTCGTGACGTCGAGAATGCGCACAAATTCGCCTTGGAGAATTTCAGCAAGGAGCTTCTCAGCGTCAGGGACAGTCTCGAGATGGGTATTGCCGCGGCGGAATCGGCCGATGCCGACAGCCTGCTGGAGGGCAAGGAAGCGACATTGAAGTTGCTGACGACCGTGCTCGAGCGTTTTGGCGTCATCGAGGTTGACCCGGAAGGCGAAGCATTCGATCCGGAGTTGCACGAGGCTATGACGGTGCAACCGTCCGCGGAGGCCGAGCCCGGATCGGTGCTGACGGTGATTCAGAAGGGTTACGTACTGAATGGCCGTCTGCTGCGTCCGGCCCGGGTGATCGTGGCTGCGGAGCCGCCGTCGGAATAGCGTGCTGCGGCAAATGGCGTCTTGAAACGGGCGCCCGCGGCCCCACGTATCCATAAGTTTAAGAATTTACACAGGAATTCGGAGCAAGAAACATGGGCAAAGTTATAGGTATCGACCTGGGTACCACGAACTCATGCGTTGCGGTGATGGAAGGCGACAAGCCCAAGGTCATCGAAAACAGCGAAGGCGATCGCACGACGCCGTCGATCGTCGCGTTCAGCAAGGACGACCAGGTTCTGGTCGGCCAGTCGGCGAAGCGCCAGGCGGTGACCAATCCAACCAATACCTTGTTCGCCATCAAGCGGCTGATCGGTCGGCGTTTCGAGGACGACGTCGTGCAGCGCGACATCAAGATGGTGCCGTACACGATCACCAAGGCCGACAACGGTGACGCCTGGGTCGAGGCTAACGGCAAGAAGATGGCACCGCCCGAGATCTCGGCGCGTGTTCTGATGAAAATGAAGAAGACCGCCGAAGACTATCTCGGTGAAGAGGTCAAGGAAGCCGTCGTTACGGTTCCGGCTTACTTCAACGACTCGCAGCGTCAGGCGACGAAAGACGCCGGCAAGATTGCGGGCCTGGAAGTAAAGCGCATTATTAATGAGCCGACTGCGGCGGCGCTGGCCTATGGCATGGACAAGAAACGCGGTGATCAGAAGATCGCCGTATTCGACCTCGGCGGCGGTACGTTCGATATTTCCATCATCGAGATTGCCGAAGTCGATGGCGAGCATCAGTTCGAGGTTTTGGCCACGAATGGCGACACCTTCCTGGGTGGCGAGGACTTCGACATGCGGGTGATCGAGTACCTGACGGCCGAGTTTCGGCGCGAAAGCGGCGTGGACATCACGTCCGATCCGCTGGCCATGCAGCGGCTGAAAGAGGCGGCTGAAAAAGCCAAGATCGAACTCAGCTCGCAGCAGCAGACCGAGGTCAACCTGCCTTACATCACGGCCGATCAGTCGGGTCCCAAGCACCTCAACATCAAGCTGACGCGGGCCAAGCTCGAGTCGCTCGTCGACGAGCTGATCGCCAAGACGATCGGCCCCTGCAAGATCGCGCTGAACGATGCCGGCCTCAAGGTCAACGAGATCGACGACGTCATTCTCGTCGGCGGCCAGACGCGCATGCCCAAGGTCCAGGAAGAAGTGCAGAACTTCTTCGGCAAGGAGCCGCGCAGGGACGTGAACCCGGACGAGGCCGTCGCGCTCGGCGCCGCAATTCAGGGCGGTGTGCTGGCGGGCGAGGTCAAGGACGTGCTGCTGCTCGACGTTACGCCGCTGTCGCTGGGTATCGAGACGCTGGGTGGCGTCATGACCAAGCTGATCGACAAGAACACGACAATTCCGGCGAATGCAGAGCAGATCTTCTCGACAGCGGACGATAACCAGACTGCGGTAACGATTCACGTATTGCAGGGCGAGCGCGAGCGCTCGATGGACAACAAGTCTCTCGGCCGATTCGATCTGGCGGATATCCCGCCGGCACCGCGCGGCATGCCGCAAATCGAGGTTACGTTCGACATCGACGCCAACGGAATCCTGAACGTGTCTGCGAAAGACAAGGCAACGGGCAAGAGCCAGAACATCGTCATCAAGGCGTCGAGCGGCCTCTCTGACGAGGACATCGAGAAGATGGTGGCCGATGCCGAGAGTCATGCCGAGGAAGACCGCAAGTTCCGCGAACTCGTCGATGCGCGCAACCAGGCCGACAGCCTGATTCATGCGTCGGAGAAGACGCTGAAGGAACTCGGCGAAAAGGCCAGTTCGGAAGAGCGGCTGAATATCGAGAATGCCGTATCGGATCTCAAGGCCGCTCTGGAAAAAGACGATCTGGATGCAATTCAGACCAAGACCGCGGCTCTCGCCGAAGCGTCAGGCACGCTGGCGCAGAAGCTCTATGCAGAGCAGGCGGAGCAGGCGCAGGCTGATAGCGAATCGGGCGAGGCTGCGGGCGACGACGTCGTCGATGCCGAGTTCGAGGAAGTCGACGAGGACAAGAAGGACTAGTTCCTGTGCCGGGGTCGGAGCCCTTTTGATCGAAAGGGTGTCCGGCCCTTTTTCCGAGAACAAGAATTCATGGCAAAACGCGATTACTACGACGTACTTGGAGTCTCGCGATCGGCGTCTGCCGATGAGATCAAGAAGTCGTATCGTCGTCTGGCCATGAAGTACCACCCGGACCGCAACAAGGACGATGCGAGCGCGGAGGGCAAGTTCAAGGAAGCCAAAGAAGCCTATGAGGTGCTCTCGAACACCGATACGCGGGCCACATATGATCGTTTCGGCCACGACGGGCTGAAGGCGGGCGCCGGCGGTGCCGGTGGCTTCGGTACAGAGGGATTCGGCGATATCTTCGGCGACGTCTTCGGCGATATTTTCGGCGGCGGCCGGCAGCGGGGCAGCCAGGTATTTCGCGGTGCCGATCTCGGCTACGAGTTGCGCCTCGATCTCGAAAACGCCGTTACAGGCGATACCGTTACGATCGACGTACCTACTCAGGTCAGTTGTGACACCTGTGGTGGCAGCGGCGCAAAAAAAGGCACCGATCCCGTCAGGTGCTCGACCTGTGGCGGTGCCGGCCAGGTGCGCATGCAGCAGGGCTTTTTCTCCATCCAGCAGACCTGTCCGGCATGCAAGGGCGCCGGAACGACGATCGGCGATCCGTGCACCGACTGCCACGGTCGCGGCCGGGTCCGAAAGACCAAGACCCTGTCGGTCAAGGTGCCTGCGGGTGTCGACGACGGCGATCGAATCCGCCTGTCGGGCGAGGGCGAGGCCGGCCGAAACGGCGGGCCGCCAGGGGATCTTTACGTCGAGATTCGCGTCAGCCCGCACAAGATTTTTACGCGCGACGGCGCGGATCTCGCCTGCGAGGTGCCAGTCAGCTTCGGTACGGCTACTCTGGGTGGCGAGGTCGAGTTGCCGACATTGGACGGCCACGTCTCGCTCAAGGTCCCCGCGGGAACGCAGTCCGGCAAGGTTTTCCGCCTGCGCGGCAAAGGTGTGACGACCGTGCGCGACGCCCGCAAAGGTGACCTGTTCGCGAAAGTAGCGGTGGAAACACCTGTTAACCTGACTGCAGAGCAAATAGAAATACTGAGCCGCTTCGATGATTCCGTTCGGGCAGGTGGAAACAAGCACAGCCCGCGTGCCGGCGGCTGGCTCGATACGGTCAAGCGCTTTTTCGAGCGCATCAGTCAGTAGAGGAAGAACCACGAAGTGATTCGCATAGGCATCGCTGGCGCAGGCAGGATGGGCCGTGCAATTGCGGACCGTGTCGATATGGCGCCTGATCTCGAACTGGCGGGCATCTGGCGGCGCGGCGGCGACATCGACGAAGTCGCTACCGGCAGCGACGTGCTGGTCGACTTCAGCCTCCCCGAGGCGCTGGGTGCAGTCCTTTCGGCTGCACAGAGGCACGGGCGGCCACTCGTTTGCGGCGTCAGCGGTCTCGACGAGCAGCAGATGGCCGCAATCAGTAAAACGGCAGATTCCATCGCCATCGTCTACGATCGCAACATGAGCGCGGGCATCGCCGTCCTGGAGAACGCTGTACGCCTGGCCGCGGCGGCGCTCGGGCCGGAATTCGAGGTGCAGGTGCATGAGACGCATCACGTACACAAGATCGACGCGCCTTCGGGCACTGCGCTGAAGCTGGGCGAGGCTGTCGCCGAATCGCTCGGCATTGATCCCGGCGGCATTCATTACGAGTCAGAGCGGCGCGGAGAGGTGCCGGGCGATCACACGGTCATTCTGGCCTCCGCGACGGAGCAGCTGAGTTTTCATCACAGCGTGACGACCCGCGAGGTTTTTGCCGACGGCGCCCTGCGCGCGGCGCGTTGGGTTGCTGCTCGGCCACCCGGGCTTTACTCGATGCACGACGTGCTGGCGTGAAATTTCTGTAGCGCGATTCGTCGCGGTTAAGTAATATACGCCAGATCGCTAAGCGGTCAGCGAATACATGAGCGGGAGGCTACGCCCTTCCGCTTTTGTGCATCTGAAAACAGAGAAGGACAAACAAGGATCGCTGTTGACTACGCCTGCTGTTCTGGCACTCGCTGATGGGACAATATTCGTTGGTACTTCTGTCGGGGCCGATGGCCAGACCATCGGCGAAGTAGTCTTCAATACCGCAATGACGGGTTACCAGGAGATCCTGACCGACCCGTCCTATTGCCGCCAGATCGTCACGCTGACCTATCCGCACATCGGCAACACCGGCACCAACAGCGAGGACATGGAATCCTCCAGGGTGCATGCCTCCGGACTAATCATCCGCGACAGCTCCATTGTCACCAGCAGCTGGCGCTCCGAGCGCCCGTTCGCCGATTTCCTGAAGCACGCCAAGACGGTGGCTATTGCCGACATCGACACGCGCAGGCTGACGCGCATCATCCGGGAGAAGGGCGCGCAGTCGGGTTGCATCATGACCGGCGACGCAAACCCCGATATCGCCGTTGAACATGCACGCAAGTTTCCGGGAATTGCGGGAATGGATCTCGCAAAGTTTGTCACTACGGACAGGGCTTACCAGTGGTGCCATGGCGTGACTTTCGGGCGGCGGCCGCGAATTCTGAGTCGGCGCATCGCCCCGTACCACGTCGTGGCGTACGACTTCGGCATAAAACGCAACATTTTGCGCCTGCTATCGGAACTCGATTGCCGAATGACGGTGGTACCGGCAACGACCAGCGCCGAAGACGCCATGGCGCTGGGGCCCGACGGTATCTTCCTGTCGAATGGCCCCGGCGACCCGGAGCCGTGCGACTATGCGATCGCCGCCATCCAGGAATTCCTGTCCATTGGCATCCCCGTGTTCGGCATTTGCCTCGGCCACCAGCTGCTGTCGCTGGCCGCGGGCGCGAAGACCGTGAAAATGAAGTTCGGCCATCATGGCGCCAACCACCCGGTGCAGGACCTCGCGACCGGGCAGGTGATGATCACGAGCCAGAACCACGGCTTCGCCGTCGACGAGGATAGTCTGCCCGATAACGTCGAGGCGACGCATCGCTCGCTGTTCGACGGCACGCTGCAGGGCATTGCGCTGAAGGACAAAGCGGCCTTCAGCTTTCAGGGTCACCCTGAGGCCAGTCCGGGGCCGCACGATATCAAGCCATTGTTCGAGCGCTTCATTGCCGATATGGACGCGCAGAAGCGCACGACGTCCCGGGCAGTATTATCAACATAACAATTTAAAACAATTAGTTATAGATTATATTTAAAGTAAAAACTTATTAAGCAGCATGCCCAAACGCGACGACATAGACAGCATTCTCGTTATCGGGGCCGGGCCTATCGTGATAGGCCAGGCTTGCGAGTTCGACTATTCGGGCGCCCAGGCCTGCAAGGCGCTGAAGGAGGAGGGCTACCGCGTCATCCTCGTCAATTCGAATCCGGCCACGATCATGACCGATCCGGAGACGGCCGACGCCATTTACATCGAGCCGGTCCACTGGAACGCCGTCGCGCGAATCATCGAAAAAGAGCGGCCGGATGCGTTGCTGCCGACCATGGGCGGCCAGACGGGCCTCAACTGCGCGCTTGACCTGGCCCGCGAGGGCATTCTCGAAAAATTCAATGTCGAGATGATCGCGGCGTCCCGCGAGGCCATCGACATGGCCGAGGACCGCGACCTGTTCCGTCAGGCTATGACTGATATCGGAATCGAGGTGCCCACTGCCGACATCGCGCACAGCCTGGAAGAGGCGCTGGACAAGCAGGAGGCGATCGGATTCCCCACGATCATCCGGCCATCGTTCACGCTGGGTGGCACAGGCGGAGGTATTGCTTACAACCGCGAGGAGTTCGAGCGGATCGTGTCGCACGGTCTCGAGATGTCGCCAACGACGGAAGTACTGCTCGAGGAATCGGTGATCGGCTGGAAAGAGTTCGAGATGGAGGTCGTGCGCGACCGCAACGACAACTGCATCATCGTGTGCTCGATCGAGAATGTCGACCCGATGGGCGTACACACGGGCGATTCGATCACGGTGGCGCCGGCGCAAACCCTGACGGACAAGGAGTATCAGCGCCTCAGGGATATGTCGATCGACGTCTTGCGCAAGATCGGTGTCGACACGGGCGGGTCGAATGTCCAGTTCGCCGTCAGTCCGGAAGATGGACGCGTCCTGATCATCGAGATGAATCCTCGCGTTTCCCGTTCGTCGGCGCTTGCGTCGAAAGCGACCGGTTTTCCCATTGCAAAAGTGGCGGCAAAGCTCGCCGTGGGTTATACGCTCGACGAGCTCAAGAATGACATTACGGGAGGCGCCACGCCGGCGTCTTTCGAGCCCAGCATCGACTATGTGGTTACGAAGATACCGCGTTTTACCTTCGAGAAGTTCCCGGGAGCCAATGATCGGCTGACGACCCAAATGAAGTCGGTGGGTGAAGTCATGGCGATTGGCCGGACGTTCCAGGAGTCGTTGCAAAAAGCATTGCGGGGCCTCGAAACCGGCGTGACCGGTCTCAATGAAATCGCCGGTGAAGTCGCGACGGGAGCCGAGCGCGACGCGCTGCGCCAGGAGCTGCGCATGCCCGGCGCCGATCGCATCCGCTACGTCGCCGATGCCATGCGCAAGGGGTTCTCGTTCGAGGATGTGGCCCGGGTGACCGGGATAGATCCCTGGTTCCTGGCGCAGATTGCCGACCTGCTCGAGTGGGAATCGACGCTGCGCGCGGGTGGTCTGGAAGGGCTGGACGAGTCACTGATGAGAACGGTGAAACGCAAGGGCTTTTCAGACGCGCGTATCGCCGAACTGCTCGGCTGTGCAGAGAATGCGGTCAGGCAGCGGCGGCTCGATCTCGGTATCAGGCCTGTCTTCAAACGCGTCGATACTTGCGCCGCGGAGTTTTCCACCACGACTGCGTACATGTATTCGACCTACGAGGAAGAATGCGAGGCCGAGCCCGGCGACCGGCCGAAGATCATGATCCTGGGCGGCGGCCCCAATCGCATCGGCCAGGGCATCGAATTCGATTACTGCTGTGTGCATGCGGCGCTGGCACTGAAGGAATCGGGCTACGAGACCATTATGGTCAACTGCAATCCCGAGACGGTCTCGACGGACTACGACACATCCGACCGGCTGTATTTCGAGTCTTTGACCTTCGAAGACGTCATGGAGATCATCGACAAGGAAAAACCCAAAGGTGTCATTGTCCAATACGGCGGGCAGACCCCACTGAAACTTGCGAGAGATCTCGAAGCAGCGGGTGCCCCGATCGTTGGCACGACGCCGGATTCGATCGATCTCGCCGAGGATCGCGAGCGCTTCCAACAGCTTGTCCATTCGCTGGAACTCAAGCAGCCGCCAAACTGCACGGCAAGCGCCAAGGAACAGGCGCTCGAGATGGGCGCCGATGTCGGCTATCCGCTGGTCGTTCGACCGTCGTACGTGCTGGGCGGACGCGCAATGGAAATCGTGCACAGCGACGAGGACCTCGCGGCCTATATGGACGCCGCTATCGGTGTTTCGAACAACAGCCCCGTGCTGCTCGATCGTTTTCTCGATCTCGCGACGGAAGTTGACGTCGACTGCATCTGTGACGGTGAGCGCGTGCTGATCGGCGGCATCATGGAACACATCGAGCAGGCAGGCGTGCACTCGGGTGACTCGGGCTGCTCGTTGCCGCCATTCAGTTTGACGCAGGAAATTCAGGACGTACTCATCGAGCAGGTCGTGAAGCTTGCCAAAGGGCTCAAGGTTGTCGGCTTGATGAACACGCAGTTCGCGATCCAGAACAACATCGTGTACCTGCTCGAGGTCAATCCGCGCGCATCGCGGACCGTGCCGTTCGTCTCGAAAGCGATCGGCATACCGCTCGCAAAGATCGCGGCCAAGGTCATGGTCGGCGAGACGCTGGCGAAGCAGGGTTACGTCAATCAGCGCATCCCGGAGTATTTCTCGGTCAAGGAAGCCGTTTTTCCGTTCATCAAGTTCCCCGGTGCCGATCCGATCCTCGGTCCGGAGATGAAGTCGACCGGGGAAGTCATGGGTGTCGGCCGGTCGTTCGGCGAAGCCTACGCCAAGGCGCAGCTGGCGTCGGGTGTGGTGCTGCCGCGCCAGGGTGCGGCGCTTCTGAGCGTGCGCGAGCGGGACAAGGATGGCGCCATAGAGCTGGCGAAAATACTGGTTGAGCAGGGATTCGATATCATTGCCACGCACGGCACAGCGCAGAGGCTTGCGGCTGCCGGGGTATTATGCAAGCGGGCGAACAAGGTTCGTGAGGGCCGGCCGCACATCGTGGATATGATCAAGAACGGTGAAATAGACCTGATCGTCAACACGACGGAGGGCAAACAGGCCATCAACGAATCGCAATCGATTCGGGCGGAAGCCGTGCGCAGGGGTGTCACCTATTACACGACGCTCGGCGCGGCGATCGCCACCTGCGAGGCTATGGAACATCTGGATGACAGCGATGTGAACCGGTTACAGGATCTGCACAACGAGGTGGCGGCGTGAGCAAGGTGCCGATGACGGTCCGCGGGCACGAGTTGCTGGAGGCGGAACTCAAGCGGCTCAAGTACGAGGACCGGCCCAGTGTCGTGCAGGCGATTGCCGAGGCGCGGGCCCATGGCGATCTCAAGGAGAATGCCGAATACCACGCGGCGAAGGAGCAGCAGGGATTCATCGAGGCGCGCATCAAGGATATCGAGGGCAAGCTGTCGCACAAGCAGGTCATCGATGTGACTGCGGTTGATGCCAAAGGCAAGATTATCTTCGGCAGCACCGTGGAACTCATCGACGAGGATACGGGCGATGAAATCGAGTATCAGATCGTTGGTGAGGACGAGGCCGACATCAAGTCGGGGCGAATCTCCTATACGTCTCCGATCGCCCGCGCGCTGATTGGCAAGAACGAGGGTGATGTCATCTCGTTTCAGGCGCCGGGTGGCGAGAAGACATTCGAAGTTCTGGAAGTTAAATACGTGTAACCAGACATGGTCAATGAGCTGGAGCTATGTGCCGCTGATCCGCTTGCACATGGCTCCAGCTCATTGACCAGGCTTCGACTTATCCGGGTTTTCCTTGTAGACCAGTGCGACGTTGCCGATGCGCTGAATGAGTTCTGCGCCGGAATCCCTGCAGAGCCGGGCGATGATCGCGTCGCGTGTTTCACGGTCGCCAACCCGAACCCTGATTTTCATCAGTTCGTGATGATCGAGCGATGAAGCGAATTCTTCCAGCAGCGATCCGGACAGGCCCGCACCGCCAACTGTAACTATTGGTTTCAATTTGTGGCCCCGGCCACGCAGCCGCTTTTTTTGTGCTTCACTTAGCGTCATGGGCGCGGAGTGTAACAGTGGGTAGACCGCGAGGTACATCCAGAGGCTGGCGGGAACGCCAGGAGCGAGATCCTTACGTGCAGAAGGCGCGCAAGGAAGGCTGGCGTTCGCGTGCGGTGTACAAGCTCGAGGAGATCGATCGCAAGATCAGGCTTTTGAAGCCGGATATGGTCGTCGTCGATCTCGGCGCCGCGCCGGGTAGCTGGAGCCAGTACGTCACAGAGAGGCTCAAAGGGCGCGTACGAATTGTCGCTGTCGACCTGTTGCCGATGGATTCACTGCCCGCCGTCGAATTCGTCCAGGGTGACTTCACGGACGATGAGACGCTCGCGGAGCTCAATGCGGCGATCGGCGACGATCGGGTCGATCTTGTAATGTCTGACATGGCCCCCAATATCTCCGGAAGTCGCGCTGTCGATCAGCCGCGGTCGATGTACCTGGCCGAGCTGGCGCTCGACATGTGTCGGGAGGTGCTGGCCAAAGGCGGTGATTTCGTCTGCAAGCTGTTCCAGGGCGAAGGCATTGACGCCTTTATTGCCGAAACCCGATTGCTGTTCGGCAGCGTTAAAGTCATGAAACCCAAGGCTTCCAGGGCAGGCAGCCGTGAGGTGTACTTGGTAGCGAGAAACTATCAAATATAGTAGTGTCTAAAACTCTGGACCCTGTCTAAATAGACAGTGAATACGGCTTTTCAGCCGCAGGAATCTAATGAACGATCTCACCAAGAATATCCTTGTCTTCGTCGTCATCATCGTGGTGCTGCTGTCCGTTGTGCAGGGCTTGTCGAATTATTCCGGCGGCACGCCGCAGGCGGTTGAGTATTCCGAGTTCCTGCAGCAGGTGAGGGACGGCAAGATCAAGAAAGTCGTCATCGAGGAGAAGCGAATTCGCTTCGGAACCGATCAGCAGCTCAATTACTACACGATCAGTCCTGAAACGGACAACAACACGCTGATCGGCCTGCTGGACGAAAACGTCGACAATTTCAGTGCCGCTGAGCCGAAATCGCAGAGCCTGATCGGGCAATTGCTGATCAGTTCCTTCCCCATATTGCTGCTCATCGGCGTCTGGATCTATTTCATGCGCCAGATGCAAGGCGGCGGTGGTGGCCGTGGCGCCATGTCCTTCGGCAAGAGCAAGGCCCGGCTGCTGGGCGAAGACCAGGTGGGCGTGACGTTTGCCGACGTCGCCGGTGTCGAAGAAGCCAAGAACGAAGTTGCCGAGGTCGTCGACTTCCTCAGGGACCCGAGCAAATTCCAGCGCCTGGGAGGCAAGATTCCCAAGGGCGTGCTCATGGTCGGGCCGCCGGGCACCGGTAAGACGCTGCTCGCCAAGGCGATCGCCGGTGAGGCAAAAGTGCCGTTCTTCACGATTTCGGGTTCCGACTTCGTCGAAATGTTTGTCGGCGTGGGCGCATCCCGCGTGCGCGACATGTTCGATCAGGCCAAGAAGCAGGCGCCCTGCATTATTTTCATCGACGAGCTCGATGCGGTCGGGCGTCATCGCGGTGCCGGCCTCGGCGGCGGTCACGACGAGCGCGAGCAGACGCTCAACCAGCTGCTCGTGGAAATGGACGGCTTCGAGGGCTCGGAAGGCATCATCGTCATTGCGGCGACCAACCGCCCCGACGTGCTCGATCCTGCCTTGCTGCGTCCGGGCCGCTTCGATCGCCAGGTTGTCGTGCCGCTGCCTGACGTTCGCGGCCGCGAACTCATCCTCAAGGTGCATATGCGCAAGGTCCCGCTCGACGACGACGTGAAGCCGAACCTGATTGCGCGCGGCACGCCCGGGTTTTCGGGCGCGGATCTCGCCAATCTCGTGAACGAGGCCGCGCTGTTCGCGGCGCGCGCCAACAAGCGTGTCGTCAGCATGGACGAGTTCGAGAAGGCCAAAGACAAGATCATGATGGGCACGGAGCGCCGCTCGATGGTCATGAGCGAGAAGGAAAAGCTCAACACGGCCTACCACGAGGCGGGCCATGCCATCGTCGGCTACCTCGTGCCCGAGCACGATCCCGTATATAAGGTCACGATCATTCCGCGCGGGCGGGCGCTGGGCGTGACGATGTATCTGCCTGAAGAAGATCGCTACAGCATGTCGAAGCAGCGCCTCGAAAGCGCGATCGCCAGCCTGTTCGGTGGACGCATTGCCGAGGAGATGATCCTGGGCTCCAGCGGCGTAACCACGGGCGCCGCGAACGACATCGAGCGTGCCACGGAGATTGCGCGAAACATGGTCACCAAGTGGGGATTGTCCGAGCGACTCGGACCGCTGACCTACAGCGAGGACGACGGGGAGGTATTCCTCGGTCATTCGGTCACGCAGCGCAAGCAGGTTTCCGACGACACGGCGCATGCAATCGACGAAGAGGTTCGCCGTATCGTCGACTCCAACTATGAGACGGCCAGAAAGATTCTCGAAGAGCACGTGGACAAGCTGCACGCGATGGCAAAGGCGCTCGTAAAGTACGAGACAATCGAGGAGTCGCAGATCAAGGACATCATGGAAGGCCGCGAACCGCAGCCTCCCGAAGACTGGGACGAAACGCCGGACAGCGGTGCGGATGATGGTTCCGCGACGGCGGAGTCGGATGTGAAACCGACGATTGGCGGCCCCGCCAGCGAACACTAGCCGGTCTCACGACTTGCGCTGCCCGGCCGATGCTTGATCTCGGCACTTTTCAGCTGGATGTCCCCGCCGTGATGGGCATTCTCAACGTCACTCCGGATTCATTCTCCGACGGCGGGCGCTTTGCGGCCCGGGATGCCGCGCTGCGCCATGCCGTGCGGATGGCCGAAGAGGGCGCTGCGATCATCGACGTCGGCGGCGAGTCGACCCGTCCGGGGTCGGCCCCGGTCGCCGAGCAAGAGGAGATCGACAGGGTGCTGCCCGTAATCGAAGCCGTGCGCAGCGAGATTGATGTCCCGATCTCCGTAGACACGAGCAAGCCGGGCGTCATGCGGGCCGCCGCTGCTGCGGGCGCTTCGATGATCAACGATGTTCGGGCGCTGCGCGAGGACGGCGCGCTCGAGGCAGCCGCCGAGCTGCAGCGGCCTGTATGCCTCATGCACATGCAGGGCGACCCGCGCACGATGCAGCAGGAGCCGGTCTATGACGATGTTGTGGCCGAAGTCTCGGCATTTCTTCGCGATCGCGTGGCAAAATGCCGGGAGGCAGGGCTGGACGACAGGCGCATTGTCATCGACCCCGGCTTCGGATTCGGGAAACGAGCAGAACACAATATCGAGTTGCTGGCGAATCTGAGACAATTGGAGCCCCTGGGGCTGCCGATTTTATTCGGTGCCTCACGAAAGTCGACGCTGGGTGCGATTACGGGGCGCGATGTCGGGCAGCGACTGCCGGCCAGCATCGCGGCAGCCATAATGGCTGTGGAACGAGGGGCCAGCATCGTTCGCGTCCACGATGTCGCCGAGACCGTCGACGCGCTGCGGATAGCGACATTAGTCATCGAAACGGACCAGGGAAATGGGTAAGGATTTTTTCGGAACAGACGGCGTTAGGGGTACGGTCGGTAACGAGCCAATGACGGTCGATTTCGCGATTCGCCTGGCCAGTGCCGTTGCACAGGTGCTCGCGCCGAACGGTGGCACGGTTCTTATTGGCAAGGACACGCGGCTGTCTGGATATATGTTCGAGTCGGCGCTCGAGGCCGGCTTCGTGGCGGCCGGTGTGGACGTGTTGCTGCTCGGGCCCCTGCCGACGCCCGGCATTGCTCGGCTGACCCAGGAATTCGATGCCGATCTGGGCATCGTCATCAGCGCTTCGCACAATTTGTACGATGACAACGGCATAAAGATTTTCGATCGCGGCGGCTCGAAACTCAGCGATGATGTCGAGCGCGAAATCGAGGAGTTCCTGCACAAGCCGCCGATTACGAGAAAATCGGCCCGGCTCGGCAAAGCCAAGCGCATCGATACCGCCCGCATTCGCTATCAGGAATTCTGTGCGTCGACGTTCCCTGATGGCCTGACGCTCGAGGGCGTAAAGGTCGTCTTTGACGGCGCCAATGGTGCGGGTTACAAGGTGGGCCCGCGGACGCTTGCCAACCTGGGGGCGGAGGTGATTCCGATCGGCTGCTCGCCGAACGGCCGAAATATCAATGACGGCTGCGGCTCGACGAAGCCGGAACTGCTGCAACTCACCGTGCCTGCCGTGCGCGCCGACGTCGGTATCGCGCTTGACGGAGATGGAGACCGCATCGTCATGGTCGACGAGAAAGGCGAGCTCGTCGACGGTGATCAGCTGTTGTACATCCTGGCGACGGCGCGGAAGAGCCAGGGTCGGCTGCAGGGCCCGGTTGTTGGCACGGTAATGAGTAACCTCGGGCTCGAACACGCGCTCGGCGCAGCGGATATCGAATTCAGGCGCACCAGCGTGGGCGATCGTTATGTGCTCGAAGCGCTGAAGGAAACCGGCGGCATTATCGGTGGCGAGACCTCGGGCCACATGATTGTGCTGGACACCACGACCACGGGCGACGGCCTGATCTGCGCGCTGCAGATTCTCGCGGTCATGAAGCAGACCGGCAAGCCCCTGTCGGAACTGGCCGGCGGCATGCCTCGATACCCGCAGGAAATGGTCAACGTCCGCACCGAAAAACGCCTTGATCCCGATGCCTCGCCGCAGATACGGGAGGCCGTGGCCGAGGCGGAGGGCGAGCTGGCAGACAAGGGCCGCGTCGTGCTGCGACCGTCCGGGACCGAGCCGGTGATCCGCGTCATGGTAGAAGGCGAGGATCGCGACCAGGTGATTGCGCTGGCCAAGCGACTTGCGGCCGTCGTGGCTGAAGCCGCGGCCTGAGGCAAGCAGTCGTTTGTGCGTTGATTTGCGGGGTTAGCCCCGGTATCCTTGCGCGCCTTTTCAACGAGCAGACAAGCAGATGCGGGATATTCTCGTAGCGGGAAACTGGAAGATGAACGGCAGTTCGGCCTTCAATGCCGACCTCGTCGCCGGGATCGTTGCTGGCCGGCCTGACTCGGGCAACGTCAAGTTGCTGATTTGTCCCCCGTTTCCCTACCTGTCGGCTGTCGCCGAAGCCGCGGCAGGCAGCGGCATCGCTGTCGGTGCCCAGAATGTCTCCGAGCACGCTTCCGGCGCCTATACGGGCGAGGTTGCGCCGAGCATGCTCAGTGATGTCGGCTGCGAGTACGTGATCGTCGGTCACTCCGAGAGACGGACCCTCTATGGTGAGACCAGCGAGCAGGTAGCCGAGAAATTCAAGGCGACGCTCGGCGCTTGCATGAAGCCTATTCTGTGCGTTGGCGAGACGCTCGAGGAGCGCGAAGCAGGAAGCACGGAGGCGGTTGTCGACGAACAGCTGGGCGCCGTGCTGGACGCGGCGGGTATCGCGGCTTTCCGGTCGGCTGTGATTGCCTATGAGCCGGTCTGGGCGATCGGCACAGGCATGACCGCGACGCCCGAACAGGCGCAGGACGTGCATCGGCACATCCGCAGCGTGCTGGCAGGTCACGACGCGGAGGTCGCCGAAGGGACACAAATCCTGTACGGCGGCAGCATGAAAGGGGACAATGCGGCTGGGCTGCTGGCCAAGCCGGACATCGACGGCGGCCTGATTGGCGGCGCGTCGCTGAAGGCAGCGGATTTTCTGGCGATCGCGACAGCGGCTGCCGAGGTTTGAGAGATTAATGGACACAGTTTCTAGAGCAGTATTGATCGTTCATACGCTGATTGCGCTCGGAATCATCGCGCTGGTATTGCTGCAGCGCGGCAAGGGCGCCGACGCGGGCGCGGGATTCGGCGCCGGCGCATCGGGCACGGTATTCGGCGCGCGGGGCTCGGGTAGTTTTTTCTCCCGTATGACGGCAATCCTGGCTACGGCATTTTTCGTCAGCAGCCTGACGCTGGCATACCTCAGCAGCCAGAACACCGACGTTGCGCCCGAAAGTCTGCTCGAGGGTGCGCCGGCGGTCGAGGAGCAAGCCGAGGCAGTGCCGACGGAAGAGGCTGATGTCCCGTCGACGGAGATTCCGTCGCTCGACGATGTCGAAGACGTCGGGGAGCTGCCGGAGGTTGGCGACGAACTGCCGTCGCTTGACGAAGAGTCGCCGCCCGCGGAGAACAGCGAATAATCTTGCTCTGGTGGTGGAATTGGTAGACACGCTGTCTTGAGGGGGCAGTGGCGAAAGCCGTGCGAGTTCGAGTCTCGCCCAGAGCACCAGATCTTTCGTATCTAACTTGGCCAAAGGGTGTATTCCCTGCTTGGCACTGAGTACAATAGCGCCCACTTTGGGGGGGCGCTGTGGCGCACCAGAACTCAGGCAATAATGCTTCAAGAATATTTTCCCATCCTGGTTTTTCTCGGCGTTGCTGCGGCCATCGGGATCCTTCTTCTCGCTCTCGGCTTCCTGATCGGCCAGGGCACCAAGGACGAAGAGAAACTTTCACCGTACGAGTGCGGGTTCGAGGCATTCGAAGACACGCGCACGAAGTTTGACGTTCGCTACTACCTCGTCGCCATTCTGTTCATCATTTTCGATCTGGAAATTGCTTTCCTGTTTCCATGGGCAGTGTCCCTCGATACGGTTGGGCGCTTTGGCCTGATTGCGATGGGCATCTTCCTCGTCGTGCTCGTGGTCGGCTTTATCTATGAATGGAAGAAAGGAGCCCTGGAGTGGGATTAGCCGATGCAGCTCCGGAAGCGGTCGACAGAGCCGAAACCGCCGGCGAAAGCCTGCAGCAAAAGGGCTTCGTGGTCACCAGTGTAGACGCTGTCATGAACTGGGCGCGGACGGGTTCATTGTGGCCCATGACATTCGGTCTTGCCTGTTGCGCCGTAGAAATGATGCAGGCTGGCGCGTCGCGCTACGACCTGGACCGGTTCGGCATCATCTTCCGCCCGAGCCCGCGCCAGTCTGATTGCATGATCGTTGCGGGAACCCTGACAAACAAAATGGCGCCGGCTTTGCGCAAGGTCTACGACCAGATGCCGGAACCGCGTTGGGTCGTATCCATGGGCTCGTGTGCCAATGGGGGTGGCTACTACCATTATTCTTACGCTGTAGTTCGGGGCTGTGACCGTATCGTCCCTGTCGATGTTTACGTGCCGGGCTGTCCGCCGACCGCGGAAGCGCTCATATACGGGCTCATGCAGCTGCAAAAGAAAATCCGGCGCACACATACGATTGCCAGAAAATAGAATGACGAGTCGTTACGAGACATTGGCTGCTCGCATAGACGAGCGCTTCGGCGAGCAGATGAGCCTCGTGCCTTCATCATGTGGCGAGTTGACCTACGAAGTCGACAAAGAGGACCTGATCGAAGTTGCGACGGCGTTGCGTAATGAAAGCGACTTCGGCTTCGAAATGCTCATGGACGTTTGCGGTGTCGACTACCTGACGTACGGTGAGGACGAGTGGACCACCGAGAGCGCCACCGGTACCGGCTTCAGCCGCGGTGTCGAGCGCGAGCCCGTTATTCTCGACGAGGCTGAAGAGTTTGACCCGAAGCGCTTTGCCGTCGTCTACCACCTGCTGTCGATTCGTAACAACGTTCGATTGCGCCTGCGTACTTTTACGGGTGCGTCGAATCCGCCAATGATCCGTTCCGTGGTCGATATCTGGAATTCGGCCAACTGGTTCGAGCGCGAGGCGTTCGATCTGTACGGCATCTTGTTCGAGGGACATCCGGATCTGCGGCGCATCCTCACCGATTACGGTTTCATCGGGCATCCGTTTCGCAAGGACTTTCCATTGTCGGGGAATGTGGAAGTCAGCTATGACGCCGAAAAGGGACGGGTTGCGTATCAGCCCGTCAGCATAGAACCGAGAACCGGCGTACCCCGCGTGATTCGCGATGACAATCGTTATTCGGCCGATCTCAAGGACCGCGCCAATGGCTGAGATTCAGAGCTATGCGATGAACTTCGGCCCGCAGCACCCGGCTGCGCACGGCGTGCTGCGCCTCGTACTCGAGCTCGAGGGTGAGGTCATTCAGAAGGCGGATCCGCACGTCGGGCTTTTGCACCGCGCGACCGAGAAGCTGGCCGAGACCAAGCCGTTCAACCAGACGATCGGCTACATGGATCGTCTCGACTACGTGTCGATGATGTGTAACGAGCACGGTTACGTCATGGCAATCGAGAAGATGCTGGGCGTCGAGGTGCCGATTCGTGCGCAGTACATCCGCGTCATGTTCGACGAGATCACGCGCATCCTGAACCACCTGATGTGGCTGGGCGCGCATGGTCTCGATATCGGCGCGATGACCATGTTCCTGTATTGCTTCCGCGAGCGCGAGGACCTGATGGACTGCTACGAGGCCGTATCGGGAACACGCATGCATGCGACCTATTACCGTCCCGGCGGCGTCTATCGGGATTTGCCCGAAACGATGCCGAAATACCAGGAATCGAAATTCCGCAGCAAGAAAGAAGTCGACCGCATGAATGCGATCCGGGAAGGCTCGCTGCTCGATTTCATCGAGGCGTTCACGGACCGCTTCCCGGGTTGTGTCGACGAATACGAAACACTGCTTACCGACAACCGCATCTGGAAGCAGCGCACGGTGAATATCGGCGTCGTTTCGCCCGAACGTGCGATGCAGCTCGGCTTTTCCGGCCCTATGCTTCGCGGGTCGGGTATCGAATGGGATCTGCGCAAGAAACAGCCCTATGAAGTTTATGACGCGGTGGATTTCGATATCCCGGTCGGCGTCAACGGCGATTGCTACGACCGTTATCTCGTCCGCGTCGAGGAGCTGCGCCAGTCGAACCGCATCATCAGGCAATGCATAGACTGGCTGCGCAAGAATCCGGGACCCGTCATTGTCGATGACCATAAGGTCGTGCCGCCCAATCGTGTCGAAATGAAGGACGACATGGAGTCGCTGATCCATCACTTCAAACTGTTCACGGAAGGCTACTGCGTGCCGGAGGGCGAGGCGTACGCCGCCGTCGAACATCCGAAAGGCGAGTTCGGCGTCTACATTATCTCGGACGGCGCCAACAAACCCTATCGCGTCAAGATTCGTGCGCCGGGTTTCGCGCATCTGTCGTCAATGTCGGAAATGGTTGAAGGCCACATGCTGGCTGATGTCGTCGCCGTCATAGGCACCCAGGACATCGTTTTCGGCGAGGTGGACCGATGAGTGCCTCAGAGCTGCTTTCCGCGCACGTCCGGGAGGAGATCGACGATTGCAAGGCGCGTTTTCCGGAAGGACGGCAACGCTCGGCCGTAATCAGCGCTCTGCACGCGGTGCAGCACGAGAACCAGGGTTACCTGACGCCGGAGTTGATGGATGCAGTGGCTGACTATCTGGAATTGCCGCCGATCCAGGTCTATGAAGTCGCAAGCTTCTATTCGATGTTCCAGACGCAACCTGTCGGGCGTCACAACGTGGCGATTTGCACGAACGTCTCATGCATGCTGCGCGGTGCCGACGATATCGTCGAGCACGTAGAGTCGAAACTCGGCATCAAGCTCGGCGAAAGCACGGATGACGGCCGTATTTATCTCAAGCGTGAGGAAGAATGCCTCGCGGCTTGCTGTGGCGCGCCGATGATGATGGTGAACCACAAGTACCACGAGAACCTGACGACAGAGCAGGTCGACGAGATTCTGGACGGGCTGGACTGATGGCCTACGAAAAGAATCTCACCTGTTTCGGCACCTTCGGCAAGAAAGAATCATGGACGCTGAAGACTTACAAAGAATGCGGCGGTTACGAGGCCTGGCAGAGGATACTCAGCGGTGAAAAGACGCCCGAGGAAGTCGTCGAGGAAGTAAAAGCATCCGGGCTGCGCGGCCGCGGCGGCGCAGGGTTCCCGACCGGGCTCAAGTGGAGCTTCATGCCGAAAGGCGACATGCAGAAGTACCTCGTGTGCAATTCGGACGAAAGCGAACCAGGCACCTGCCACGACCGCGAGACGCTGCGCTACAATCCGCACGCACTCGTCGAAGGCATGGCCATTGCCGGCTACGCGATGGGTGCCACGGTCGGCTACAACTACATTCGCGGTGAATTCATCGACGAACCCGTGCCGCGGTTCGAGGCCGCGGTCAAAGAAGCCTACGATGCCGGTCTTCTGGGCAAGAATATCCAGGGATCCGGTATCGATTTCGATCTTTATACCTTCATTGGTGCGGGCGCGTACATTTGCGGTGAAGAAACCGCGCTGCTCGAGTCCCTCGAAGGCAAACAGGGCAAGCCGCGTTTCAAACCCCCTTTCCCGGCCGGTTATGGCCTGTATGGCAAGCCGACGACGATCAATAACACGCAAAGCCTCGCAAGCGTGCCTTCGATTATCCGCAACGGCGCGGCGTGGTTCGCCGGGCTCGGGCCCGAAGGCTCGGGCGGCACGGCCCAGTTCTCGGTCTCGGGGCACGTCGAAAAGCCAGGCAATTATGAATTGCCGATGGGTATCCCATTCAAGGATCTGCTCGAACTTTGCGGCGGCGTGTGGAAAGGACGCAAGCTCAAAGCGGTCATTCCGGGCGGCTCCTCGTGCAAGGTTTTGCCGGCCGAGATCATCATGGACTGCACGATGGACTACAACTCGCTGCAGCAGGCCGGGTCGTCATTCGGGACCGGCGCCGTCATGGTTATGGACGAAACGACGTGCATGGTGAAGGTGCTGCGGCGCATCTCGCGTTTCTACATGGCCGAGTCCTGCGGGCAGTGCACGCCGTGCCGCGAAGGAACCGGCTGGCTGTACCGGATGCTGACGCGCATCATGGATGGCAAAGGTACAGAAGAAGACCTCGATAAGCTCGTGAGTGTTGCGGACAAAATCGAGGGACACACGATTTGCGCGCTGGGGGACGCCGCTGCCTGGCCGGTGCAGAGTTTCCTCAATCATTACTACCACGAGTTCGAGTTCATGGTGCGCAACCATGGACGCAGTATCGTCGATGCTGAAAGGGAGGCGGCCTGAGCATGAGCGACGACATCGTCAATATCGAGGTAGACGGCCAGCCAGTCGAGGCGAAAAGGGGCCAGATGGTCATCGAGGTGACCGATCGGATCGGCGCCTATGTTCCGCGTTTTTGTTATCACGAAAAACTCAGCATCGCGGCGAACTGCCGCATGTGCCTTGTGGAAGTCGAGAAGGCACCGAAGCCGTTGCCGGCCTGTGCGACGCCGGTCGGCGAGGGCATGAAGGTTTTTACGAAGTCGCCGAACGCTATCGCGGCGCAAAAAGCGACGATGGAATTCCTGCTTATCAATCACCCGCTCGATTGCCCGATCTGCGATCAGGGCGGCGAGTGCGAGCTGCAGGATCTCGCGATGGGCTACGGGCGCGACGTATCGCGCTACAACGACGGCAAGCGCGTCGTCAAAGACAAGAACATCGGTCCGCTGGTCTCCACCGACATGACGCGTTGCATTCATTGCACGCGATGTGTGCGTTTCGGTGAGGAGATCACGGGCAAGCCGCAACTCGGCATGACGAAGCGTGGCGAATTTAGCGAAATCGGCACCTATATCGAACAGAGTATCGATCACGAGCTGTCCGCGAATATTATCGACCTGTGCCCGGTCGGTGCGCTGAACAACAAGCCTTACCGCTACAGCGCCCGCGCCTGGGAAATGATCCAGCACGCCACGATCTCGCCGCACGACTGCGTCGGCTCCAACATGTATGCCCATACACTGCGGGGCACGGTCAAACGCATCGTTCCGCGTGAGAACGAGGGCATTAACGAGACCTGGCTACCGGATCGTGACCGCTTCAGTTACGAGGCGATCTACAGCCCGGATCGCCTGCAATCGCCGCGCGTCAAGGAGAGCGGCGAGTGGCGCGATCTCGATTGGGAAGAAGCCCTGTCGATCGCCGCCGAGCGGCTGAGTGCCGCGGGTGAAAATGCCGGACTGCTGGCTTCACCCAGTTCCACGGTCGAAGAAGGGCATTTGCTCGCGCAAATTGCCAAACATCTCGAGACGTCGCGCATCGATCATCGCATCGAACGCCGCGATTTTTCGGATCAGGCGAATGACCCGGTGTTTCCGTGGCTCGGCTGCAGCATTGCGGATATCGAAAAACAGGATGCGATTTTCGTTATCGGTTCGAACCTTCGGCACGAAGCACCGATTCTCGCTCATCGCGTGAGAAAGGCAGCGCTCAACGGTGCGAGCATCAGCTTTGCAAGCAGCGCAGAGCACCCGTACTTTTTCGACGTCGACCATTATCTTTCCGGAGCAGGGATTGCAGAGCTCCTGTCTGGAAAAGCAATCAAGGACGTCGTCGCGACTCTGAAGAAGGCAGACAACGCGCTGGTATTGCTGGGCAATATTGCCGGGCGCCACGAAGCCCTTGGCGCAATTCGCGCGCTCGCGGCGGGCATTGCGTCATCGACGGGCGCGAAGCTCGGCATGCTGTCACCGGGCGCAAACAGTGCGGGACTTAGCCTTGCCGGGGTTCTGCCGACAGGAGACGGGACCCATGCCGGCGCAATGCTCGACCAGTCCCTGGCCGCGGTGCTGCTACTCAATATCGAGCCCGATAAAGATCTGTTGGCAGTGCGCGATGCGGTCGCGCGACTGAAGAAACAGGAGTTCGTCGTTGCGTTGACGCCGTTCGTGTCCGAGGCACTGGAAGAATCGGCGAACCTGCTGCTGCCGATCGGAACGTTCGCGGAGACATCGGGCACCTACGTCAACGTTGAAGGTACCTGGCAGAGCTTCGCCGGCGTTGCCAAGCCGGTCGGTGAGGCACGACCGGCATGGAAGGTGCTGCGCGTAATAGGCAATCTCATTAATGCGCCGGACTTCGAGTACGTCACGTCGGAAGATGCTTTGGCCGAGGCAAAGGCAGCAATCGGCGGCGTCGCGCCCGACAACAGTTTTTCGGGTAAAGGCACCAGAGGTAAACTGAATGGCGAAGATTCGCCAACGCGGGAAATCGACACTCCGATCTACTCGGTCGACGGGCTCGTGCGGCGTGCTGCGGCACTGCAGCAGACACCGGCTGCACGACGCGCAGCGGGCGAGGGTGACGCGTAATGGTCGAGTTCCTTGCCAACCTGATGCCAGCTTTATTTGTCGATGCCTGGAACTGGCTGCCTCCGCTGTGGCAGTACCTGTTTACCGTTTTGTTCAAGATTCTGCTCGTCACGATCGGCGTCATTCTCATCGTGGCGTTTTCGACTTACTTCGAGCGCAAGGTGATCGGTTCCATGCAGTCGCGTGTCGGGCCGAATCGCGTCGGCTGGCGTGGCTTGCTGCAGCCATTTGCCGATGTCTTCAAGTTGCTGTTCAAGGAAGTCATCGTTCCGTCCAAGTCGAATCGCTTCCTGTTCGTTATCGCACCGTTGCTTACGCTGACGCCCGCATTGGCGGCCTGGGCGGTCATACCGCTCAACGACTGGTACGTCATTGCCGACATCAATGCCGGTCTGTTGTACGTGCTTGCGCTGACGTCGGTTGGCGTTTACGGCGTGATCCTCGCCGGCTGGGCGACCAATTCGAAGTATGCGTTTCTAGGAGCCATGCGTTCGGCCGCACAGATAGTGGCCTATGAGATAGCGATGGGTTTTGCGCTCGTCGGCATCCTGATGGCGGCCGGTAGCCTCAATCTCGGGGACATCGTTGCCGCACAGTCCGGTGGCATCCACCGCTGGTTCCTGTTACCGCTGTTACCGTTGTTTCTCGTTTACTGGATAGCCGGCGTCGCCGAGACGAACCGCGCACCATTTGACGTCGCCGAAGGCGAATCGGAAATCGTTGCCGGTTTTCACGTCGAATATTCGGGCGTGGCGTTCGCGCTGTTTTTCCTCGCCGAGTACGCGAACATGGTGCTGATCTCGTCGCTGACCGCGATCTTCTTCCTCGGCGGCTGGGCATCGCCGTTCGAAGGCATTGCCGCGTTTCAGCAGTTCCATGACAACCTCTGGTTCGGGTGGATCTTCGGTGGCGGATTCCCGTGGCTGTTCATAAAGATGGCGTTCTTCATGTACACGTATTTCTGGCTGCGTGCGACGTTTCCGCGTTACCGCTATGACCAGATCATGCGGCTGGGCTGGAAGGTGTTCATTCCTGTGACGATCGTCTGGATCGGCGTCGAAGGCGCGATGGCCTGGTACCAGGTCGGGCCATGGGCGGGTCTTGCGGGGTAAAAAGATGAGTCGCGTGATCAGCTACATAAAAACATTCGCGCTCTGGGAGTTGCTCAAGGGGCTGTCGGTTACGCAACGCAATTTCTTCCGCAAGAGCGTCACGCTCGAGTACCCGGACGAGAAGACGCCGCAGTCGCCGCGATTTCGCGGCTTGCACGCGCTGCGCCGCTACCCCAACGGCGAGGAGCGCTGTATCGCCTGCAAGCTCTGTGAGGCCGTGTGTCCGGCGCTGGCAATTACGATCGAGTCGGATGTCGGCGATGACGGCACCCGCCGCACCACGCGCTACGACATCGACCTGTTCAAGTGCATCTATTGCGGGTTCTGCGAAGAGGCCTGCCCCGTGGACGCCATCGTCGAAACCCGACTGCACGAGTACCACATGGAGGAGCCGGGCGAAAACATCATGACCAAGGACAAGCTGCTGGCCGTGGGCGACAAGTACGACGCCATGATCTCGGCCGACAAGGCGGCGGACGCGAAGTATCTGTAGGGCCAGTAATGACGTTTGAATCGATACTGTTTTACGTTTTCGCCGCCGTGCTGGTCGGCGCGGCAATGGGTGTGATTACGGCACGCAACCCCGTGCATGCGGTCATGTTCCTGGTGCTGGCGTTCTTCCAGAGCGCCTGCCTGTGGATCATGGCCGAGGCCGAGTTCCTGGGGATCGTGCTCGTGCTCGTCTATGTCGGCGCCGTGATGGTGCTGTTCCTGTTCGTCGTCATGATGCTCGACATCAAGGTCGAGGAAGTGAGGCAGGGCTTTAACCGCTACTGGGCGCTCGCCGCTGCCGTGGCGCTCGTCATGGCCATCGAGATGGTGCAGCTCATCTGGCTGCGCGGCCGGCCGGATGGCGCGACGAGCGATTTCGTTCCATACGCCGAGGGCTACAGCAACACCAAGGCGCTGGGCTCGGTGCTGTATACCGAGCACGTCTATGCCTTCGAGATCGCCGCGGTCATCCTGCTGCTGGCGATCGTCGCCGCGATCACGCTGACGATGCGCAAGCGCCCGGGCCTGAAGGTACAGAACATCGCGAAGCAGGTCGCCGTCCGCGCGAAAGACCGCATCCGTATCGTGAAGATGGACGCCGAGGAGAAGCAATGATCGGGCTGCATCATTACCTGACGCTGGCTGCAATCCTCTTCGTGCTGAGTATTGCCGGCATCATCATCAACCGGCGCAACCTGATCCTGCTGCTCATGTGCATCGAGCTCATGCTGCTGGCAGTCAATTTCAATTTCATCGCCTTCTCGCGATACCTCGGTGACGATACGGGACAGGTCTTCGTGTTCTTCATCCTGACCGTCGCTGCGGCCGAAGCCGCGATCGGCCTGGCCATCCTGGTCGTGCTGTTCCGCAACCGGCGATCGATCAACGTTACGGAACTCAACGAGATGAGGGGGTAGGAGCTTGCTCGACTACTACCTCGCGATCGTTCTCGCGCCGCTTGCCGCTGCGATTATCGCCGGCCTTTTCGGCAAGCAGATAGGGCGTGCGGGCGCGCACTGGGTGACCATACTCGCCGTTGGCCTGTCCTTCGTACTGTCGGCTATCGTGCTCAGGAACATGGTCTGGGGCGGGGCGGGCACCGAGAACATCAGCCTGTATACGTGGGCTGTCACCGATGGTCTCAGGATGGAGGTCGGCTTCCTCGTCGACCGGCTGACCGCGCTGATGATGGCGGTCGTGACCTTCGTGTCGTTCATGGTGCACATCTACACGATCGGCTACATGCACGACGACCCGGGCTACCAGCGCTTTTTCAGCTACATCTCGCTGTTCACGTTCTCGATGCTGATGCTCGTGATGTCGAA
>JABAHS010096849.1_pt1 | contig 76228 bp, 66 predicted proteins | sample 7062111 | NCBI WGS metagenome assembly JABAHS01 (sample SAMN14534600, study PRJNA622989) | marine sediment metagenome | biome: marine biome [ENVO:00000428]; feature: marine pelagic biome [ENVO:01000023]; material: deep marine sediment [ENVO:00002113]; isolation source: pool of 4 deep marine... | reverse complement strand
CGGCCAGCGGCCTGACACCCACCGCACACCGCCCACCGGACACCGCACACCGGTTCACCACCGCGTGTCCGCGCAACTGCTACTCGACCTGCTCGATGCGGGTGCAGGTCGAGAACGGCCGCATCCGCCGAATCGAACCGCATCCCGAGAACCGGGCCACGCCCGGCGGCGCCTGTCTCAAAGGTCTGAGCTACGTCGAACGGGCCCATTCGCCCGACCGGATCCTCCACCCGCTTCGCCGCAAGGCGAACGGCGATGGGTTCGAACGGATCTCGTGGGACGAGGCGCTGGGAACGATCGGTGAGCGGCTCTTGCGGCTCAAAGCGAACCCGGGCCCTCAGAGCGTCCTCTACTATTCGGCCAGCGGCACCAAGGGGCTGTTGAACGCCGTGGGGATGGAGTTCTGGCGGCGCTTCGGCGGCTGCACGACGACGTATGGCGATCTCTGCTGGCCGGCGGGCTTGGAAGCGACCCGACTCACCCTGGGAGAGAACAAGCACAGCGTGCCCGAGGACATCGCCAACGCGCGGCTCATCGTGTTGTGGGGGAAGAACGCGTCGGAGACGAACATCCACCAGATGGTCTTCGTCGAACGGGCGCTGGAGGCGGGTGCCCGGCTGGTCGTCATCGATCCGCGGCGCACCGAGACGGCGGATCGCGCGTCGCTGTTGATCCAGCCGCGACCCGGCACGGATGGCGCGCTGGCGCTGGCGTTGGCGCACGTGCTGGTCCGCGAGGGCCGGATCGACCAGGGGTTCATCGAGCGACACGTCCGCGGTTATCCCGCGTTCGTCGAGATGGTGGGGGAGTACCCCCCGGAATGGGCCGCCGAAGTGACCGAGGTGCCCGTCGAGTACATCCATCAACTCGCCGACTGGCTCGGAACGATCCGTCCGGTCACGATCAGCCCGGGCTTCGGCATGCAGAGGTTCACGAACAGCGGCCAGACGATGCGTGCGATGCTGGCGTTGCTGGCGATCACCGGCAACATCGGGTCGCCCGGGGCCGGCTGGGTATACGCCAATCTGCAGAGTCACGTGTTCGACGAGGTCCGCGACCCGCTCGCCTTCTACCCGCCGGAACGGCCGGGCGGAGCCGTTCGTATCTCCATCTCGACGGCGCGCCTCGGCCCCGAGATGCTGGCGCAACGCGACCCGCCGCTGCGCATGGCTTGGGTCGAGCGCGGGAACCCGATCACGCAGAACCCGGAGACCAACACCGTGCTGGAGGCGTTCCGCGCCCTCGACTTCCGGGTCGTGGTCGATCAGTTCCTCACCGACACCGCGCGGGAAGCGGATATCGTGTTGCCGGCCAAGACGATGTTCGAGGGTTCGGACGTGATCGGCGCCTACTGGCACCATTATATCCAGCTGAAGCAGAAGATGATCGAGCCGCCGGGCGAGGTGAAGCCGGAAAGCGAGATCTACCGCCTGTTGGCCCGGCGGTTGGGGTGCGCCCAGGCGAACGATCACGAGGTCTTTCCGGTCAGCGACGACGAGGTGACAGCCTACCTCGAGCGCCGGCTGGCGCCATTCCCCGAACTCACGTTGGAGCGGCTACGGCGCGGGCCCGTGCTGGCCCCCGGCGCCGAGAAGATCGCGTTCGCCGATTTGACGTTCCGGACGCCATCGGGGAAGATCGAGCTGGAGTCGCGAGAGGTGACCGAACGCTGGGGGCTAGATGCTCTGCCGCGCTACAGCGAGCCGGTGGAGTCGACACGGCGCGGCAACGGGCGCGGTCGCTATCCTCTCTATCTGCTCACCCCGAACACCAAGAACCGCATCCACTCGCAGTTCAACAACCTGCGGATGATCCGGCAGCTCGGAGACCGGCCGCTGCTGCAGATCAATCCCGAGGATGCACGTCGTCGCGACATCGGCGACGGCGATCGGGTGCGTGTATTCAACGACCGCGGCCGGATCGAGCTCGAGGCGACCCTCGACAACGGGGTCAGGCGCGGCTGCGTAAGTGTGACGAACGGCTGGTGGATCACCGAGGGCGGCACCGTGAATTTTCTGTCGGCGGCGCGCGAGACCGACATGGGGTACGGTGCCGCGTTCCACGAGAACCGGGTGGAGGTGGAGGCGTTGCGGGATGCCGAATAGCTTCGTCTTCGACTCCAACCGCTGCACCGGCTGCGATGCCTGCCGGCTCGCGTGTAGCATCGAGAACGGGCTGGGCCCCGATCGCAGCTGGCGGCGCGTCGAAACCTTCAATCCTAAACGACATCCCGCGCTTCCCGCTTATCACCTGTCGCTGGCGTGTAACCACTGCAACGAGCCCGCGTGCCTGTACGCGTGCCCGGCGAACGCCTATCGGCGCGATGCGCATACCGGCGCGGTGATCCTGGAGGAGGAGAAGTGCATCGGTTGTCGCTACTGCTCGTGGGCCTGCCCGTACGACGCGCCGGTGTTCGATTCGTCACGCGGCGTGATGAGCAAGTGCACCTTCTGCAACCATCGGCTGGTCGACGGGCTCGAGCCGGCCTGCGTCGCCCTCTGCCCCACCGGGGCCCTCGGGTTCGCCGACGTGGCCGAGCCCGAGATCGAGAACGAGATCGACGGCTTCCCGGCGACCGAGCTGGGCCCCCGAACCGTGATCGTCCCCTTGAAGGAGGGGCGTTGGCTGCCGGTGATGAGCGCACCGGTCGTCGATCCGGCGTCCGCGCCCGGGAAGGCCCCCGATGACGACATCAGGCTGCGGTCGGAGTGGCCGCTGGCGGCGTTCACGTCGATGCTTGCCGTCCTGGTGGCCGCCTTAGCGGCGGCAACCCTGGATTCGTTCGATCTGTCACCCGCCGCGTTCGTCGGCGGCGCGGCGCTGATCCTGGGGCTGGCGTCCCTGCATCTGGGAAAGCCCTTTCGGGCTTACCGCGCGCTTCTCAACCTGCGGCGCTCGTGGTTGAGTCGCGAGGTGACGGCGGTCACCGGGTTCATCGCGCTGGCTGCCGCACAGCTGCTCTGGTTCCCGGGGTCTTGGCCGCTGGCCGCGGTCGCCGTCGGCCTGGGTCTGACGGCCCTGATCTGCGCCGACTACGTGTACACCGTGCTGCGAGCGTCGGCGCATCCGCTGACCCACAGCGCCTCCGTGGCCTGGACCGGGGTCTTCCTCGCGGCGGTCTTCGCCGGCGTCGGCCCGCTGGCGGGAGCCGTAGGACTCGGCAAGCTGGGGCTCTACGTCGGACGCAAGCTGGGCTTCCGGCGAGGCGGCCGCCCTGTGCGCCCGGCGATCAGCCTGCTGCGGGTCGGGGTGGGTCTGGTGGTGCCCGGGTTGTTGTGGGCGGTCGATCCGGCGCGCTTTCACGAACTGATCGTGGCCGCCGTGGTGGCGGGCGAGCTGGTCGATCGTGCGGAGTACTACGTCGAGCTGGAGCGCATCGCACCGAGCCGGCAGATGTCGATCGATCTGGAGCGGCGGATCGCGGAGGGTGGGGCGAACCGGGACGTGCCGGCGCCGCGGCCGGCGCTGGCGGCGATCGACTGACCGCATCCGTCGAGGGCGCGGCCTCGAGCCCGGCGGTGCGGAGGGGCTCGAAGCCGTTCGCCATGTGAGTGATTTCGAGGAGCGAGCCATCGAGCGAGAAAGTGGCAAGATGATGTTTCTGAGCAGGAGTCCGCTTTTCAGATTGACGGTTTCCGCGCTGTTGCTGTCGGCCTGCGGTGTCGAGGCGCAGGAGCGGCAGGGGGACCCGGAACAGGCGGAACGGCGCCGGGCGATGGTCGAGCAGATCGAGAGCTACGGTGTTCGTGACTCGGCGACCCTGGCGGCGATGCGAGCCGTTCCACGGCACGAGTTCGTGCCGGGCCGCTACCGCGATCGAGCCTACGGCGATCACCCGCTGCCGATCGGACACGGCCAGACGATCTCCCAGCCCTACATCGTGGCGTACATGACGGAGATCCTGGAGTTGGAGCCGGGCATGAAGGTGCTGGAGATCGGGACGGGATCCGGTTACCAGGCGGCGGTGCTGGCCGAGATCGGCTGTGACGTGTATACGATGGAGATCTTCGGCGCCCTGGCGGAGAGCGCGCGTGAGCGGTTGGGTCGCCTGGCGTATGACTCGGTCGAAGTGCGACACGGTGACGGCCATTACGGCTGGCCGGAAGCAGCGCCGTTCGAGGCGATCATCGTCACGGCAGCCGCCGGGCACATCCCGCCCGCACTGGTGGACCAGCTCGAGGTCGGCGGCCGCATGGTCATTCCCGTGGGGAGCGTGTACGGCGTTCAGAACCTGATCCTCGTGACCAAACGCGACGAGGGCGAGGTCCGAACGCGCAACCTGCTGCCGGTTCGCTTCGTTCCCATGCTCGAAGGCCTTCGCTGAGGGTAGAAGGCAACGACCGGAAGCATGAGTCGATACTCACGCCCGCTGGCCGTCGCGCTCCTCTCTGCGAGCACGCTCGCCTACGAGATCCTGCTCGTTCGCGTCTTCGGGATCGAGCAGTTCCACCACTTCGCGTACATGGCGATCGGCGTTGCCATGCTGGGCTTCGGCGCCGCCGGGACGCTGCTGGCTCTGGTCCGGCCGGGGCCGACGGCGGCGGAGCGCGGGTTCGTCGCCGCCGCGCTGGCCACGCCGCTGGCGCTGGTCGCCAGTGCCACGCTGGTCCACCTGATCCCGCTGGACGCCACCCAGCTTCCCTGGAGCTTACGGCCGTGGCTGAAGCTGGCGCTCGTCTACCTGCTGCTGGCGTTGCCGTTCGCGGTGGGGGCCCTGGCCGTGTTGCTCGCCCTGGTGCTGGAGCGGGAGCGGGCGGGCCTGGTTTATGGGGCGAGCTTCGTGGGCGCCGGGCTGGGCGCGACGCTGGCGCTGTCGATTCTGTGGGTGGCGTTGCCCTGGCGGGCGCTGGCCGTGCCGGCGGCCGCCGGGGCGGTGGGCGCCGCGACGGTGGCGGTGGCCAGGCGCGGTCCCGCGGTGGTGGCCATCGCGTGCGCGGCGCTGGCGCTGGCGGCCCTGGCGCTGATTCGGCCGCCCTGGGAATTGCGGATCAATCCGTACAAGGCGCTGCCGCAGGTGGAGGCGTACCCGGAGGCTCGGCGCGTGACAGAGCGCGCGGACCCGGTGGGTTGGGTCGTCGCGGTGGAGGCGGCGGCTTTCCACCACGCGCCTGGCCTTTCGCTCGGTTATCAGGGGGAGTTCCCTCCACAGAGCGCGCTGTTCGTCGACGGGGATATCGCCGGGGCCACGACCGATTGGAGCGGGCAGGAGGATCGTCGGCTGCTGGATTGGCTGCCAACCGCGACGCCGTACGTGTTGGGTGAGGTGGAGAGCGTGCTGGTCGTCGGAGCCGGCGGCGGCACCGAGGTTTGGAACGCGGTGGAACACGGCGCGCGACGGGTACGCGCGGTGGAGCTGCACGGGGGGATCGCGGAGCTGGCCCGGGAGTCGATGGCCGAGAACGCGATTCCGGATGCCATCGATGTTCGATGGGTCGTGGCGGATGGACGGCGTTACGTGTCGAGTGCCGGGGAGCGCTTCGACCTGGTGACGCTGGGACCCGGACGGGGTTTCGGCGCTTCGGCCGCCGGTGTCCACGCGTTGAACGAGGACTACCTGCATACCGTGGAGGCGTACCGGGACTACCTGGGGGGGCTGACCGAGGACGGCGTGCTGGCGATCAGCGGTTGGGTCACCGTGCCGCCGCGGCGGAGCCTGCGCACGATCCTGACCGTCGGCGAGGCGCTGAGAGGAGTCACGGCCGGTGAGATCGGGGACAGGCTGGTCGTGGTGCGGAGCTGGGCGACGTTTACGGTCCTGGCGAAGCCGTCGGGGTTCGAGCCGCGGGCGATCGAGGCGCTGACCGAGTGGACCCGTTCCCGCGGGTTCGATCTCGACTGGCGCCCGGGGATCGAGAGGCCAACCCCGGGGTTCAACCTGCTGGACGAGCCGGTTCTGTACGAAGCGGCGGCGGCCGCGGTGGAGGGCGCCGAAGCGGCCGAGGCGTTCGAGGAAGACTATCCCTTTACGGTCGGGCCGGTCGGCGACGGGCGCCCTTACCCGCATCACTATCTCCGAGCTGGATCGCTGAGTCTGTTCTTTGGCGCCGAGCGGGGCAGCGTGTTGCCGATCGCGGAGTGGGGCTACGTGGCGCTGATCGCGACGCTGGCGCAGAGCCTCGTCCTGGCCGCCGTCCTGCTCCTGGGCCCGGTGCTCCTGGGGGGTGGCGCGACCACCGGGGAAGGACTCGGTCTCGTCCTTGCCTATTTCTCCGCCATCGGGCTGGGCTTCATGGCCGCCGAGATCGCTGCCATCCAGCAGCTGACGCTGCTCCTCGGTCACCCGGTCTACGCGGTGGCGTCCGTACTCGTCGTGCTCCTCGTCTTCTCCGGAGTCGGCAGCATGCGTTCGGACCGCTGGTCGGCACGTCACGGCTGGGCGGCAGCGGCGGTGTTGGCCGTGATTATGACGATCTACGCCGCGGGGCTCCTCCCCTTGAGCCGGGCCCTGCAGCCGGCGGCCCTGCCGGCCCGGGGGCTGGTGACGGTGTCGGTTTTGGCGCCGCTGGCGTTTCTGATGGGAACGCCGTTTCCCCTGGGGCTGCGCGGGATGGCGCGGGGTGCGGCGGAGAGGGTGGCGTGGGCCTGGGCGGCGAACGGCTTCGCTTCCGTGGTGGCCACGCCGCTGGCGGCGCTCATAGCCCTGGAGGCGGGCTCCCGGGTCTTGTGGCTGACGGCGGGACTGGCCTACGCCGGCGCGGCGTTGAGCTACCGCGCCGGCCGCACGACGGCCGCGACTACGGCCAGATCCCGCGCTCGAGCGTGACCCGCGCCACGCGCTGGATCGCCAGGATATAGGCGGCGGTGCGCAGATCGACCGGCTCCAGGTCCGCCGGCAGCCCGTGCTCCTTTCTGCCGGAGTTCAGCGCACCCAGCGACTCGTTGATCTCGATCTGCTTGTCGAGGACCGAGTCGCTCGCCCTCTGCATCTTGACGTGCAGCTTCAGGTTGACCGTGTCCTCGTCCCACTGCTCGTTCTCGTTGTTCTGCACCCACTCGAAGTAGCTCACCGTGACGCCGCCGGCGTTGGCCAGGATGTCCGGCAGCACGGGGATGCCGCGCTCGTACAGGATCCGGTCCGCCGTCGGTGTTGTGGGCCCGTTCGCCGCCTCGGCGATGATGCGTGCCTTGACGTTGGGCGCGTTGTCGGCGCGGATCACGTTCTCGAGGGCGGCTGGGATCAGTATGTCGCAGTCCAGCTCGAGAAGCTCTTCGTTCGTCAGCTTGCTGGTGCCTTTGAGCCCGACCACGCTGCCCGTCGCCCGCTTGTGGGCGAGCACCGCGTTCGGATTCAGACCATCGGGATCGAAGGCGGCACCCTGGGAATCGCTCACCGCGATGATCTTCGCTCCCTGCTCGGCGAACAGTTGGGACGCGATCGCGCCGGCGTTGCCGTATCCCTGAATCGCGACCCGCGCCCCGACCACCGAGTTGAAGCCAGAGAGCAGACCGCGGGCTAGAGCCCGCTGCGTGCAGAACAGACAACCGCGCGAGGTCGCTTCCCGACGCCCGTAGGAACCGCCCATATCGATGGGCTTTCCGGTGACCACGCCCAGGTTGTTCTCGCCGCGATGCAGCATCTCGTACGTGTCATAGATCCAGGCCATCGTCTCCGCATTGGTGTTCACGTCCGGTGCCGGCACATCGGTGAACGGCCCGATCCGATCGCCCAGCTCCGAGATGAAGCGTCGCGTGATCGCCTGCAGGTCCGCCCGGGTCCGCTGTTTCGGGTCGCAGATCACGCCGCCTTTCGCGCCGCCGAACGGCACATCGACCACCGCGCACTTCCAGGTCATCCACGAGGCCAGCGCCCGCACCTCGTCCGCTGTCACGTCGGGGTGATAGCGGATGCCACCCTTGCCCGGTCCCCGAGCCCGACTGTGGACGCAGCGGTACCCGATGTAGTTCTTCACCACCCCTCCCACGGTCTCGATGGGAAACTGCACCTCGACCATGCGACGCGGCTGCTTCAGGAACATCGCCAGGCCCGGGTCGAGGTCCGGCAGATAGCGCGCCGCGTTGTCGAACTGCTGCTGGGCGATGCGAAATGGATTCAGATCCTCGATGTGCTTCTTGCCACCGGCTCGCTTCGGCTCAGTCATCGTTCCCTTCCATCCCCGGTACTTGGTCCATTCCCATCTGCTAATCGGCGCTGCCGCGCCGACCGAAGCCGGCTCCGCCCTTCTTGAAGAAGGCGGCCTCCATCGCGTAGGCGGCGGTCAGCCCCTCTATCCTCGACATCTCAGCGGGCGACAGCGGCTCGAAAGACGTCGCGATCGCCACGTTCTCTTCCAGCTGCTCCACGGTGTCACACCCGACGATCGCCGTGCTGACCGGGAGGCTGAATACGTAGGAGAGCGCGTCGCGCATCGACGTGATCCCGTCCGGCCGGAACAGCCGGCCGCGGGCCGGGATCTTCATGGCGATCACGCCCATCCCCTTCCGGTTGGCCAGGGGGAGCAGTTCGTTTTGGAAGGGGAGAAAGTGGGGGTCGGCCGGATTGAGGGCCATCAGGATGGTGTCGAAATCGAAACGCTCGACAGCCGTGATCAGCGGGGCCGGGTCGTAGTGGCCGGTGATGCCCAGGTGCCGGACGGTTCCCTCGTCTCGCGCCTGGAGCAGCGCCTCGATGGCACCTCCGTCCCCGAAGATGAGCTCGATCTGCTCCTCGGTCCTGATGTTGTGGAGCTGCCATAGATCGAGATGGTCGGTCTGCAGTAGCTCGAGGCTGCGCTCCAGGAGGCGAAGCGAACCGTCACGCGTCCGATCGTGGGTCTTGGTGGCGAGGAAGACCTCGTCACGACGCGTCGCCATGACCTCGCCGATGTAGGTCTGGCTGATGCCCCGCCCGTAAGCGGCGGCCGTGTCGATGTAGTTGACCCCCAGGTCGATGGCCCGGTTGATGATTGTCAGAGACGCGTCCCGGGTACCGGCCTGCTCGAGGGTCGCCTGACCGCCGAGGCTGAACAGGCGGACCTTGTGCCCCGTTCTACCCAGCGGGCGTTCCGGCATGGATGGGGGCAGGGCGTCGGCCCCTCGCGGCGAAAGACAGAGGCCCGCCGCGCCGGCGGCGCCCACCTTGACGAAATCCCGACGTGACAGCTGGCTTCGACTGGTCATGCTGGTCGCCCTCTTGGGTGCGTGACTCGGCCGGTGGACCGGCGACGGCTCGGGCCGGCGCGATCCGGGAGTATTGGAGCTCCCCTATGACGCAGTGTATGAAAGGCCCCTGGGGCTCGGAGGGCTTGTCGGCTCTGGGCACATTATGATCGGGTGCGGCCTCTCGGCGCAAGACGAATACCACTTGCGAACCAACGTCGCGCGGTGGATCCTTAGCACCGCCAATGGACGCGTCACGAAAGGCATGACCATGTCGACCTTCAGGCTCGGCCTGATCCTGGCCCTGGCGGTTGGATCGGCGACCGCCGCCCACGGACAAAACGCCGCGGACCGCACGCTCCCCTATCCGGTCACCTATTCGACCGGGTACGAGCGCGCCATCGAGCGCGGGACCCGCACGCTGACCGGCGCGCCGGGACCGGCGTACTGGCAGCAATGGACCGACTACCGGCTGGACGCTCGGATCATCCCGGACGAAAAGCGGCTGGAAGGGCAGGCCGTGGTTCTATACCACAACAACTCGCCCGACACGCTGCCGGTGCTGTTCGTGCAGCTGTCACAAAACCTCCACGCCGAGGGCGCACCGCGCCTGATCTTTGAGGAGATCACGGGCGGCATCGACGTGAGCCGGGTAGTGGCCGATGGCCAGGCGCTGGCGGCGGGTGGGCGCGAGGGTGCGCGCTACACGATCCTCGGAACCCAGATGGCCATCGTGCTGCCGGCACCGCTCGCCGCGGACGACAGCGTCCAGCTGGAGTTCGACTGGTCGTTCACCATCCCTCAGGCTGGGGCCTCGAGCCGCATGGGCTGGGACGCGGACAACCTGTTCTACATCGCCTATTGGTATCCTCAGATGGCGGTGTACGACGACGTGACGGGTTGGCACAGCGATCCCTTCCTGGGTCGCGCCGAGTTCTACATGGGGTACGCCAGCTACGAGCTGACCGTGACGGTGCCTGAAGGATGGCTGGTGACGGCGACCGGCTCGTTGCAGAATCCGGACGAGGTGCTGAGCCCGGAGGTGGCGGAGCGTCTGCGGCGGACCGAGCGAAGTGACAACGTGGTCCGCGTGCTCACGTCGGAGGACTTCGGCCGAGCAACGCGCGCCGGAGCCGAGGGCCGGCTGACGTGGCGCTTCGTGGCCGACTCGGTCCGGGACGTGGCCTTCGCCGCCAGCCGCGAGTCGTTATGGGATGCGGCGCGGACCCCGGTAGGCGACCGTGACGGCGACGGCCGGACCGACTACGCCCGCGTCGACGCCATCTATCGCGAGCTGGCCCCACGCTGGACCCGATCGGTCACCTACTCCCAGCAGGCCATCTCGTTCTTCTCCCAGTACACCGGGTTTCCCTACCCCTGGCCGCACATGACGGCGGTCGAAGGTGCCGACATCATCGGCGGCGGCATGGAGTTTCCGATGATGACGCTCATCGGCAGCTACAACGAGCGGGGCGACACCGCGCTCTACCAAGTGACCGCGCACGAAGAGGGACACATGTGGTTCCCGATGATGGTGGGATCGGACGAGCGGCGCCGCGCCTGGATGGACGAGGGCACGACGAGCTTCATCGAGAACCAGGCGTCGGAGGATTTCTTTCCCGGCACGGACTACGAGATCTTCGATCAGATCCGCTATCTGCGCACGGCCCTTTCCGGTGACGAAGGCGCGATCATGCGCTGGTCCGATTACCACTACAGCGCTCCGGCTTATCGGACGGCGTCGTACTCCAAGCCGGCGACGATGCTGCACGCGTTGCGCGGCGTGCTGGGCGAGGAGACCTTCAGGCAAGGGCTGCGGAGTTACATCGCCGATTGGGCGTTCAGGCACCCGTATCCGTGGGATCTCTTCCACAGTTTCGAGTCCGCCGCCCGACGCGACCTCGATTGGTTCTGGCGAACCTGGTACTACGAGACCTGGACCCTCGACCACGCCCTCGAGAGCGTCCGGCCCACGGCGGAGGGGACCGAGATCGTGGTCGCCGATCGAGGGATGGCGCCCATGCCGGTTCATCTCCTGGTCACCCGGGCCGACGGCAGCCGGCTGGAGCTCCAGGTCCCCGTCGATACCTGGCTGGCCGGTGCACGCCATGCGGTCGTCACGGTCCCCGTCGGCTCTCCGGTGATCCAGGTCGAGATCGACCCGGAGTACCGGTTCCCCGACGCCGATCGATCGAACAACAGGTGGCAGCCATAGGAGCTTGACGAAGGGCGGGAAGCGAGGTAGGTTGGGCGTTGGTTGAGAATGGATTTCAATTTCATAGTGGTCCATGCAACGATCAGCCCGATTCTGCCTATTCATCAGCTAACTGGATTACTCGCCCTCACCCTCGCCGGCCTGACCAGCTTCGCTAGCGGGCCACGCCTCGACCCTCTCCCCGTCGCTCCCCTCCGCCCCGGCCCCGCCTTCGACCTCGGCGAGCCCGGCCCTCGCCCCCGTCCCGGCCCCCTGACGGTCAGCCGGGAGACGTTCGTCATGGGCACGCGTCTGCGGGTGACGACGGCCGCCGCGTCCATCGAGGCGGCGACGATACAGATCGAGGCGGTGTTTGCCGAGGTGCGACGCATGGAACGCGTGCTGAGCAGCTGGCGGCCGGAAAGCGAGGTGGGTCGGCTGAACGCGGCGCCGATAGGGGTGCCGGTGGCCGTGTCGGCGGAGCTGTTCGATTTGCTGGAAGAGGCGCGTGCTTGGGGCGCGATGAGCGGCGGGGTAGTGGAGCCGGCGGTGGGGGCGTTGATCGATGCGTGGGATCTGCGCGGCGCGGGTCGGCGCCCGGACGAGGATGAGTTGGGCCGGGCCCGGAGCCGGAGCGGTCCCGAGGCATTTCAGCTGGATGCCCGGACCCATCGGGTAACGCGTGTTGCCGAGGGCGGTTGGATAACGACGGGGTCCTTCGGGAAAGGTGCGGCACTTCGGTCGGCGCTGACGGTTCTCCGGGACGCGGGGGTGGAATCGGCGTTCCTCGATTTCGGCGGGCAGGTGGTGGCGCTGGGCGGCTCGCCGGAAAGTGGGAGCTGGTCGGTGAGCGTGGCGCACCCGTCGCGGCGCGATCAACCGGCGGCGGAACTGCGATTGGCGAACGTTTCGGCGTCGACCAGCGGAGCATCGGAGCGGTTCGTCGAAGTGGATGGCCAGCGTTTCGGTCACATCCTCGATCCGCGGAGCGGGCGGCCGGTCCCCGCCTGGGGGAGCGCGACGGTCGTCGCCGCCGACCCGATGGTCGCGGATCTGGTCTCCACGGCGGTCTTCGTCCTGGGGCCCGAGGCGGGACTGCGGTGGGCCGAATCGCTGGATGAAATCGGCGTGCTGGTGTTGCACGAGTTGGACGGGCGACTGACGGCGCGCTGGAACCCGGCCATGGAACGATGGCTGTTAAACGGAAACGAGGATAGAGGGTGAACAGGTTCGGGATCTGCGGCAGGGCGCTGCCATCGCTGCTGCTGGCGGTGCTGCTGACGGCGACGGCTGCGGTGGCGCAGGAACGGGATATGGAAGAGCGGCTGAGGGAGCTGGAGCGGCAGGTCGAGCTGATCAGACAACAGCTGGAGGGGCAGGATAGCGCGGCGATCGCGCGGCTGCGTATGCAGATCGAGGCGATCACCCGCGAGATCGAGGAGCTCAAGCTGGGACAGGAGGTCGTGGTCCCGGCCGACAGCGGCCTCTACGGCCTCGGGCCCGCCGCATCCAGGGTGTACCGGGCGGGCCAGGGCGTGTCGATCGGCGGCTACGGCGAGCTGCTGTACGAGAACTTCGCTTCCGAGCGGGAAGACGGTTCGACGTCGGGGGCGACGGACCAGCTCGACGCGCTGCGAGCCGTGTTCTACGTGGGGTACAAGTTCGGCGGCGACTTCCTGTTCAACTCGGAGATCGAGCTCGAGCACGCCTCGACCGGCGGAGATGGTTCGGTGTCGGTGGAGTTCGCCTACATCGACTGGCTGTTCTCGGAGCCGCTGGGCGCCCGCGCCGGTCTGCTGCTGGTGCCGATGGGCCTGCTCAACGAGCTCCACGAGCCACCGATCTTTCTGGGGAGCGAGCGGCCCCTGACCGAACGGGCCATCATACCGAGCACGTGGCGCGAGAACGGCGTCGGGCTCTTTGGTGGCGCGGAGGGCTTCTCCTATCGGGCCTACCTGGTGAATGGCCTGGACGCCACGGGTTTCAGCGCGGCCGGGCTCCGGGGCGGTCGGCAGAAGGGGTCGAAGGCCCTGGCCGAGGATTTCGCCGCCGTCGCCCGGGTCGACTTCGAGGGTATCCTCGGGCTGCTGGTCGGCAGCTCGGTGTACCTGGGCAATTCGGGCCAGGGCGCGGTGTCTCCCATTGACGGTTCGACCATCGATGCCCGTACGGTCATCTGGGAAGGCCACGCCCAGTACCGGGCCCGGGGGATCTGGCTGCGGGGGCTGGCGGCGCTGGCCGATGTGAGCGACGTGGAGGAGATCAACCAGGCGCAGGGCTTTACCGGCAACGCGTCGGTGGGCGAGCGGCTGATCGGCTGGTATCTGGAGGGTGGTTACGACCTACTGCGCAGCGTGCGCACGGGGCAGCGGCTGTTGCCTTACGTACGCTACGAGCAGGTGAACACGCAGGACCGGGTCCCGACGGGCTTTTCCGCGAACCCCGCCAACGACCAGCAGATCGTCACGCTGGGGGCCGCCTGGTTCCCGATCCCGAACATCGTCGTGAAGGCGGATTACCAGATCAGGAAGAACGAGGCGGATACCGGGGTGGACCAGTTCAACGTGAACCTGGGCTACATGTTCTGAGATGACGGGTCCGGATTTCGGCAGGTCCGTCGTTCTCTCAGCCCTCGTCGTGGCGTGCGCCGGGTCGGCGGAGGCGCAGGTGCATCTCACACAGGAGGACGCGCTACGCGTCGCCTTCCCGGAGCCGGCGGAGATCGAGCGGCGGACGGCGTTTCTCAGCGACGCCGACCTGGGACGCGCCCGGGAGCTCGCGGGTGAGGAAGTGCAGATCGAAGGCCGCGTGGTAACGTACTACGTGGGAACGCTCGAGGGGCGGCCGCTGGGTGTGGCCTACTTCGATGCCCACCGGGTTCGCACCCTTCCCGAAGTGCTGATGATCGTCGTGACTCCCGAGGCGCGCATCGAGCGGATCGAGATCCTCGCCTTCAAGGAGCCGCCCGAGTACCTCGTACCCACGAGCTGGCTACAGCAGATCGTGGGCCGTCGGCTGAGCGATGAGCTTTCGGTGAAGGGATCGATCGTGAACATGACGGGGGCCACACTGACCTCGAGGGCGATCACCGGCGCGTCGCGTCGCGTCCTCGCCCTTCACCAGGTGATCGATCCCCTCGACGCCGCCGGTCCGGAAGGGCAGGAGATACGGTTGGAGCGGGAGGGGCGATGAGCCGATTCGAGAAGTGGGCGGTTTTCGGCACGGCCTTCCTGACGGGGCTCACCGGAATCGGGTTGCTCTGGACGAAGTACCTGCTGACTTCCGACGACCCCTGGTCGGTGGTGAACCACCCGCTTCAGCCGCTGTTCCTCAAGGCCCATATCCTGGCGGCGCCGGCGCTGATCTTCGCTCTGGGCATGATCACGTTTCGACACATCTGGGCGCACTACCGGGAGGGCTTGCCACGCGGGCGCCGCAGTGGAATCGTCACCGCTCTGGTGAGCATTCCGATGGTAGCGAGCGGTTATCTGATCCAGGTCGTCACCGCTCCGGGGTGGCTCCGATTCGTGGCCGTGCTACACATCGTGACCAGCGGGCTCTTCCTTCTGGGGCTGGCGGCCCACCAGTTGGCGATGCGGGAGCGTGCAGCGCGGAACGGTCTCGAGCGGCGAAGCCGCATCGGCGTGCGCTGGGGAGCGAGCGAACCAGGCGACGGAGTCGATGCGGACTCGGGTGCCGAGATCATGGCCGGCAAACGATGAAGAGGTTTGCGGATGGATGATCGGAGCAAGAAGGTGCGCGACGCCGTGATGGACACCTTCCGCGGCTGGGGCGGCTACTGGAACGTCACGCCGCGGGCGCCCGCCGCGGACGCCGAACCGGGGGAGAGCTGGAAGCTGCGAGTCCATTCGCACCCGTTCACCCACGCAGAGCTCGACGTGGACCTGGTGGACGCTTACCTGGACGACCCGGATGACGAGGAGCTGGCGGGTCGCTGGCAAGCAGCGTTGCGACCGATCTTCGACCAGGCCAGGGGACAGGCCGGTTGAGCCCATAGCTTCTTTCAGAAAGAGAAATCTTTGCATCGCGACGGCAGGAATTGCCGGCCGTCGACGAGGGCGTGCCTCTCCGCCTCTCATCTAAGCCTCCGAACAGAGGCTACTTACGGGGCCGGCTCGACGGGCCGGTCGCCGGGCTCACCTCTTGCAGCCCGACCCATCGGTCCTCATCCCGCTGCCTCAGGGAGACGAACGATGGTCATGGGAAGCGTTCAGGGTCGACAGCCGCTCGATGCCGCAGGCTCGCCATCGCCGCGCGTTCCCGCGGCCGTCACGCTGTTCTCGACGGACGAGTCCTTGATCAGCTCTCTGGATGCGCTGCTTCGAGGCGACCGCTATCGTCTGAGCGCGCGGCCGCGGCCGACGTCGCTCTCCGGGTTTCTGTCGGACCGTCGCGTTGACGCGGTGTTGTACGATCTGCGCATACCGGTGTCGGCGCGGCTCGATGTCAGCCGTGAGCTCCGGGCGTTGCAGCGCCGCGCGGCGATGCCGGTGATCGGCGTCTGCGACTCGACCATGTCTTACGAATCTCGTCTGGCGGCGTACGAGGACGGCTTCTGGGACCTGTTCGAGTTCCCGATCGACTCGGGTGAGCTGGTGGCCAAGCTGGGCACATGGGTCTGGCTCAAGCGGGATGTCGATGGGCTGCAATCGGGTTTGCTGGTGGATGTGGAGACCGGCCATTACACGTCGCTGGGGATGAAGCGGCGACTGCGGGAGCTGGCGGCGCTGGCCCAACGCATGAACGACCCGCTCTCCTGCGTGCTGTTCGCGTCCGACCAGTCGCTGAACGGCAGCGACGACGACGCGGCGATCATGCTGGATGCGGGCCGCAAGTTCTCGCTCGCACTGCATCACTCGACACGTAACTCCGACATCGTCGGCCATCTGGAACCGCTGAAGTTCATGGTGCTCGCGCCGCACACACCTCCACGCGGCGCCGTGCGATTCGCCGAACGATTCACCGCGCTGGGCCTATCGAAGCACCTGGAGGGGAGCTCGCCGGTGACGTTCAGTGCGGGCGTTGCGGGCATCGAGGGCCGCAACGGCCAGGTCCAGGCCTGTCCCGAACTGCTGCTCGCCGCGGCCAGCCGTGCTCTCAATCAGGCCCGGGCTGCGGGAACGGCGCAGGTCGCCGCGGCGTGGGGTGTAGATGCTTAACGAGAAGGAGCACGAGGTGCAGAAGAACCGCATGAGACAGGAAGGGCAGCGGCTGCGCGAGCTGGCACGCCGAACGCTGGAGGCATATCGAAACCTGAATGCGGCAGCCGCCGATGCCGCGTTCGTGCGCAGTGGAAAACTGAACGGCGAGAGCATTTCGCGGGCTGGGAAGCTGCTGGAGGATGTGATCGCCGAGATCAAAGGACACGGAAACGGCGACGGCTGAAGACCGCACGGTCGATCCGCCCCAGAAACCCCCGCCCCACCGGCCCCCACCCGCCCCCTGCCATCGCTCCCCCGATCGTGCTAGGTTCCGGCACTTGGACCCCCCACCGGCAGAGTGAGGATCAGGTGAACGGACGACTTCGGCTCAAAGCCCTCGCGCTGATCGCACCCATCCTGCTTTTCGAACCGGCCGCGGCGCGGGCCCAGCTTCCTTTCGATGTTACACAAGACGACTTGGCCGCCGTGGATACGGCGCGCTTCAGCTGGCCATCGCTGGGTACCAGTATGGGCGGCCCGAGCGGCGAGTTGGATTATCTGGTCGAAGTTTCCAGCGAAGCCGAGTGTCGGGCCGTCGGGTTGTTGGGGATGCTGCGGCTTCGCAACTACTATATGAAGCGGTTCGACAAGCGGCCCGTCGTCCTGAACCTGCGGGTACGCTGCGGGCCCAGGTACCGGGGCCACATAGAGTACGACGGCATCACCACGAGCTTCGAGCTACGGGAAGGCCCCGGTGGCCGGGTGGTTTATCAGGGGCGGGTTCGCGGCTTGCCGTGAACGAGGGTGTTGCTCATGAAGAGGGGTGCGCTCGGAGATCCCGAGTTCACGCCGGCTGTCGAGCGACCAGCAGACCATAGGTCATCGCCCCGGTCTCGTAGGCCCGGGCGATGATCGGAAAACCGTCGACGAAACGGCGGACGTCGTGCCCCACCAGCCAGCGCAGCGGCCGCGCCCACGGCCGGCTGACGCGACGCACCAGAACCTTCCAGGTATCCAGCACCCTGGCCGTAAGGTCTTCCTGACAGCGGATCTCGAGACCCGCCGTCTCGCACCAGGCGCGGTATTCCGCCGCCGTCGCCAGCGAAGGACAGAGGAACGCGTCGCAGACCGCCTCGACCAGCCCGTCGCCGCGGCCGCCGTCTTGCCAGCTGCAGAGGGCCAGCCGGCCACCGGGGACCAGGGTCCGGGTGGCCCGCCGGATGAATTCCCCCTTTTCCGCCAGATGCTCGAGGCACTCGATCACCCAGACGATATCGAAGCGGCGCTCGCAGACGGGGAGCGCGGCGGCGTCGCCGCGAATGATCGCTACCGCGTCATCTCGACCATCGCGGCGATTGCGCCGCCGCGCCTGCCGGGCCTGAGCCCGGCTGATCGTGATGCCGATGACACAGCATTCGTGGTTGGCAGCGAGCCAGCGCGCGGCCGCACCGTAGCCGCAACCAACGTCGAGCACGCGCTCGCCGCCGGCGATCCCGGCGCGCTGGGCCAGATGCGATACCAGGCGAACCTGAGCGTCCTTGGGCGAGCCGCCACGCACTGGCCACAGCCCGTGGTGGACGTGCTCGCCCCAAAAGAGCCGGTAGAGAAACGCCAGCGAATCGTAGTGTCTTTCGACCGCGTGCCGGAGCTCCAGCCGGTCCGCGCCGCTACTCAACCTTCGCGCCGAACTCCGGCAACCGGATTCGATTGACCACCGCCGGGCGATCGAGCACGACAAAGTGATGATTGCGGCTGTCGATCAGGCCGGAGCGCTTGAAGTCCGCCAGCACCGTGGTGACGGTTTCGCGTGTCGAGCCGATTAGGTCTGCCATCTCCTGATGCGTGAACCAATAGGGGACCTCGAGACCCGCCTCGTTGCGCTGGCCGTAGCGATCCGCCAGCCACAGTATGGTGCCCGCCAATCGAGACGGCACGTCCAGAAACGCCAGCATCTTGATCCGCTCCTGCATATGGATCATCAGCGCTGCCGATTCACGCAACAGATGGCGAGTGAGGATGTCATCCCGCGCCAGTATGTCGGTCAGGGCTCCGGTCGAGATAGAGAGAAGCTCGCTCGACTCGGCGGCGGTGGCTGAAACCACGCGTCGCGGCGTTCCTGCCAGCGCTTCGAAGCCGAAGGCTTCACCCTCGGCCGCGAACGTCACCGTGATGTCGCGACCCTCCCAGTCCCGGTCGCGCAGCCGCACCCGGCCCCGCATCACGAAGTAAATGGCATCGGTGGGCTGTCCGAGTTCGAATATGCTCTCGTTCTTCCGGTAATTGCGCACGGACCCGACTGCTTTCAGGTCATCGAGCTGGGAGAGCGTCAGACTCTTCAGCACTCCCATCGGGCGCTGACCAAATCGCATCGTATCCCTCCTCGTGGTGACGTGGCCTGGCAACTCGGGGCCGGCCCGCGACGCGGGAGAGTTGCCAGATTGCAGTACGGCGGTGCCGGTCCACTGATCGCCGGATCGCCGCTTTCATAGCTACTGGCTAATAATACCCATCCTAACGTGGAACTCGCACGGACACAAGCGTGGACCGTGAGTTCTGCCACAACATAGTTGATAAGACCTTCACAGAATAGAGTGTCACCGAATCCCAATGCCGAACCGAGTCACAAAAGCCAAAATCCGGAGGCTGGCGAAGAATCGGTGTCTAGCGAACAGACATTGCCACGAGTCACGCGCCCCGGCCGCCGGGGCGGCGCCCGTCGTCGGCTGCCACCGCCGTTGCCTAACGGCGACCGGGCGGTTAGATAGCGGGTCGTGTGCCGAAACCAACCATCTAGGGGAAGATGTCTCGACAGCCGGCCTCCAAACGGGAGCATTTTGAGCGCGAGGCGCTGGTCCACCTCGACACGCTCTACAACGTCGCGCTGCGGCTAACCGGCAACGCGTCGGACGCCGAGGACTTGGTGCAGGACACGGTGACGAAAGCGTACCGGTCGTGGGACAAGTACGAGCCCGGCACGAATTGCCGGGCGTGGCTCGTGACGATTTTGCGCAACACGTTCATCAACCAGTTCCGTCGTGAGAGCCGGCGACCGAGCAAGGTCGAGTTCGAGGCAGTGCAGGAAATCAACGTGTTCGAGGCGATCAAGGACCGGGATCCCGAGGGAACGTTCTTTCGTTTCATCGTGGACGAAGAAGTGAAGCGCGCGATCCAGGACTTGCCCGAGGAGTTCAGATTGCCGGTCGTACTGAGCGATGTTGAGGGCTTGAGCTACGCGGAGATCGCTGAGATACTTGATCTGCCGGTGGGCACGGTGAAATCCCGCCTTTTCCGTGGTCGCCGCCGTCTGCAGCAGCGGCTGTACGATTACGCCTTGGAGATGGGATACATCCGATCATGACGGGGCTCTGGCAGTCACTGGTGGGGAAGATGATGCCGTCGCCCGGGGGCATCGACTGTGCCGAGGTGATGGCGCAGCTTTACGAGTACATAGACGGCGAGCTGGACGACGAGAAGATCGAGCGGATCCGCGGGCACCTCGAGAAGTGCCAGCGTTGCTATCCGCGCTACAACTTCGAGGCGGCTTTCCTGCGATTCTTGAAGCAGCAGGGGAGGACCAAGGCGCCGCCGGAGCTTCAGCGCAAGATCTTCAAGGCGATCCTGGAGGAGGAGAGTCGCGGCTGAGCTCGCCGACCTGGCGGCGGTCGAACCCGCAGTCCGCGCCGCCGGGGTCATAGCGGAGGACCGTGATGCGCGGTCCGCTCCGGGAATCGCACACGGACGCCAGGCCATGAACGCTGAGAGCGCCGAACTATATCGGGTCACGATCCGCCACCGCAGTGACGGAGCCGCGGGCTACGAGGTCTTCGAGATCGAAGCGCCCGACATCCGCGAGGCGCTGACCCGCACCGCGGAGAGGTTCCCCGGACAGGTCGTGGAATCGGCGGACCTGGTCGAGATCCGAGCCGCGAACCCGGCGTGAGCGACCTGGAAAGGCTTTCACCGCGACCCGATCCGACACCGAGTTCGCGAGCTCCCGCCGGCTGATCCATGAAACGCTATCCGGCATTCGAACCGCCCGAGTACGTCGACTGGTCCCCCGATCCCGACGTGATGCGCGAGTATCGGGAGAAGATCGAGCGCGATCCGACCCGTCGCGGCTACGTGGAGGAGCTCGACGCAGGGCGCCTGCTGGACCTGTACCGGGGGCTGCTCCGTTTTCGGCTTCACGACATCTCGCTGAAGCGCTGGGTCCGCCAGGGCGTGATCTCCAAGGCCTGGCTGGGGACCGGAGAGGAGGCGACGACCATAGGCCCGGTGCATGCGCTCGAGCGGAGCGGCCCGGAAAGCGATGTGGTCGGCCCGATGATCCGCAACGCCGGCGCCTGCCACGAGATGGGGATGCCGTTGAGCGACATGTTCCGCGGCTACCTGGCCAGCGCCGACTCGCCGTCGCGCGGTCGCGATCTCCACATCGGCTCGCGGGCCCACGGCGTGGTGGCGCCGATCAGCATGGTGAGCGGTCTGGCTCCGGTGATCGCCGGTTATGGCCTGGCTTTCAGGATGCGGCGAGCCAGGCGGCTCGCCCTCACCTGGGTGGGCGACGGCGCGACCAAGACCGGTAGTGTGCACGAGGCGTTCAACCTGGCGGCCGTCCGACGGCTGCCCGTCATCTACATCATCCAGAACAATCAGGTGGCGCTGGGAACGCATCTCGAGCAACACCATGCGGCGGATGGCTTCGCCGATTGGGGTCGCCTTTACGGTGCGGCCGCCGCTTCGTTCGATGGCAACCACGTTCTGGATGCCTACGCGGCCACCCGCTGGGCGGCGGAGCGCTGTCGCTCGGGCGTGGGCCCGGTCTTCCTCGCCGCCGAGACCTTCCGGATGGGCGGACACGCCACCCACGACGAGGCGGAGGCACGCCAGCTCTTTAGCGACGACACGTTCGCGTATTGGGGCCGGCGCGACCCGATCGGCTGTTTCGAGGAGTGGCTCGTCGGCTGCTCGTTGGATCTGAACAGCGGCGCTCGCGTGGACCCCGGCGCGGCGGAGAGCTCGAACCGTGAGCGGTTGGCGGATTGCGAGGCGTCGGTGGTGGCCGAGGTGGAGGAGGCGGCGGAAGAGGCGCTGGCCAGTCGGGAGAACATGCCGCGGCCGGACGAGGCGCTCGAGGACGTCTACGCCGAGCCGCCCGAGGATGCCGGACAGCGCCCGGCACCCTATTATGACTGAGCCGTGAGATCCAGGTTCGAGGAGGGAACGATGCGGCGTCTCGTGAGCCTTACCGTAACGCTTCTCGCCCTTTGCGTTTCGGTCGCGACGGGTCAGGAGCGGATCGCGATCCGGGCCGGCACGATGATCGACGGCACCGGCGCCGCGCCGCGTCCCGATGTCGTGATCGTCGTCGAGGGGGGACGCATCGCCGACATCGTGGATGCGTCCGCCGAGCTCGGTGCGGCCCGCGTCGTCGATCTCCGCGACTTCACCGTGCTGCCCGGCCTAATCGATTCGCACGTCCACCTGACCGGCCGCTACATCGGCGAGGGGAATTGGCAGGACGCGGCGGTGCGTGACCTGCCGCAGGAGGACGCGATCCGCGGGGTCCGCAACGCCCGTCTCACGTTGGAGGCGGGCTTCACGACGGTAAGAAACGTCGGGGCGCGCGACTTCAGCGATGTGGCGCTGCGCGACATGATCGAACAGGAAGTGGTGCCGGGGCCGCGGATCCTGGTCGCCGCCCACGCGCTGGGCATCACCGGCGGCCACTGCGACGTGAACGGTTACGTCCCCGGTACGTTCGAGCCGGCGATCTCACGGGGGATCGCCGACGGCGTCGATCAGGTCCGCGCCGCTGTGCGCTATCAGATCAAGTACGGCGCGGACCTGATCAAGACGTGCGCGACGGGCGGCGTTCTGTCGGAGGGCGACGCCGTGGGCGTGCAGCAGTACAGCGAGGCGGAGCTGAGCGTGATGGTCGAGGAGGCGGCCAAGCTGGAGCGGAAAGTGGCGGCCCACGCTCACGGGACCGAGGGGATCAAGGCGGCGGTCCGTGCCGGGGTGGCGTCGATCGAGCACGGCTCGATACTCGACCGGGAGGCCCTCGAGCTGATGAAGGAACGGGGCACCTATCTGGTGCCGACGCTGATGGCGGGCTACGCTGTGGAGCGGCAGGCGCAGAACGGCGTGCTCACCGGGCTGCGCGCCGAGAAAGCGCTCTACATCGCGCCGATCATGCGACGGTCTTTTCGGTTGGCGGTGGAGAGCGGCGTTCGGATCGCCTTCGGCACCGACGCCGGGGTCTTTCCACACGGGACCAACGCGAAGGAGTTCGCGCTCATGGTGGAGAACGGGATGGAGCCGCTGGCGGCGGTCGTGTCGGCGACCGCTGGCGCGGCCGACCTGCTCGGCCTCGCCGACGATCTGGGCACGCTGCAGCCCGGCCGTCGCGCCGACATCATCGCGGTCCGCGGCGATCCGCTCGCCGACATCGAAGCGTTGAGCCGTGTGGTTTTCGTCATGAAGGACGGCGAACTGGCGGTGGCGAAGATCGAGTCCGCCGGGTCGCCGCGTACATCATCGAGTCAATCCCAAACTGGATCTGACGGATGGCGCTAAACCCGACGTCGGTAGAGTTCTTCAAGCGTCTCCTGTCACTGGCGGGGCCCTCGGGATACGAATCGTCGCCCGCCCGCGCCTGGCGCGAAGAGGCGAAGGCGTTCGCCGACGAAGTCTGGGCGGACGTCAACGGCAACAGTTTCGCCGCGATCAACCGGGACGCCGAGCCGCGAGTCATGCTCGCCGGGCACGTCGATGAGATCGGCCTGATGATCAATCACATCGATGATGACGGGTTCCTCTACTTCTCCCCGATCGGCGGCTGGGACCCCGAGATCGTCGTCGGCCAGCGGGTCGAGATCCTGGCCCGTGACGGGACGATTCCCGGCGTGATCGGCAAGAAAGCGATCCACCTGCAGGAAAAAGGCGACCGGGACAAGGCGTCGAAGATCAAGGACCTGTGGATCGACATCGGAGCCCGGGACGGGAAGGGCGCCCGCGGGCGGGTTCGGGTCGGCGACGCCGCGGTGCTGAGAGCGGACGTGATCGAGCTGCCCAACGATCGGATCGTGTCGCGCAGCGTGGACAATCGGATGGGTGCGCTGATCGCGCTGGAAGCGCTGCGACGGCTGGCGGAAGACCGGCCGACCGCGCACGTGGTGGCGACAGCGACGGCGCAGGAGGAGATCGGGTTCGGCGTGGGCGGCGGTGCTCGGCCCGGGGCGTACGGCCTGGATCCGCAGGTGGCGATCGTGATCGACGTGACGCACGCGACGGATCATCCGGGCGCCGAGAAGAAGGGTCATGGCGACCACCGGGTGGGTGGCGGTCCGGTCTTGAGCCGCGGCTCGGCGGTGAACCCGGTGCTGTTCGAGCGGCTGGTGGAAACGGCGGAGCGGGAGAAGATCCCGTTCTCCATCGAGGCGACGCCGAGTCGCACGAGCACCGATGCCGACTCGATCTTCACCACACGGTTGGGTATCGCTACGGCGCTGGTGTCGGTGCCGAACCGCTACATGCACTCGCCCAACGAGATGGTGTCGCTCGACGACCTGGACCGGGCGGCGCAGCTGATCGCGACGACGATACGAACGCTCCGCGCGGACGACAGCTTCGTTCCGGGCTGAGACCGCAGAAAATTGTTACTTCTTCTTCATCACGACGTCCTCGACCTCGTCGGAGCGGTACACCGGGATGTCGAGAGACGTGCTCTGCTTGAAGAGCTCGGTCAGCTCTTTCTTCGACAGCTGGTCGATGTCATCCTGCGACCCATAGCGGTCTTCGGGGACCTCGGTCACCCGATAGGGCCGCTGCCCGGTGGGCTGCGAAAAGAACAGCACCAGTCGATAGCCCGGCCGGGGACGCTCCTGGCCCAGGCGCACCTCCCAAACGTCGGCGTCGATCTTCACTTGTGCCATGACTTGCGGCTCGTTTCTGGTCAGGTGGCCTCTCCCTCCGTGCCACTCTCCGGTTCATCCTCTTGCGGCTCGACCCTCACGACCTCTGCGAGGCTTCGGCCCAGGACTCGCTCTTCCCCGTCTATGCGGATCCGGATCGGACCCTCGAACGGTTCATGCTCCAGCACCTCGACCCCGGTGCCTGGGTACATCCCCAGCTCCGCGAGATAGCGCAGCCGGCCCTCGTCGGCGTCGCTCACCTCCCGGACGATCGCTCGGGTGCCGGCCGTCAGCGTGTCCAGCGTCGGGTGGCGCCGTTCCGCCAGCTCGCCATCCGCCGTCGGGATCGGCGAGCCGTGGGGGTCCATCTCGGGATGGCCGAGGGACGCCGCCATCCGCTCCACCAGCTCATCGGATGCCGCGTGTTCGAGCCGCTCCGCCTCCGCGTGCACCTCGTCCCAGGCGTAGCCCAATCTCTGGATCAGGTACGCCTCGATCACCCGATGCCGGCGGATGATCCGCAGGGCCTCCCGCTCGCCCGCGGCGCTCAGCTTCACGCCGCGATACGGCTCGTGCTCCACCAGCCCGCGCTCGGCCAGCCCCTTCACCATGTTGGTCACCGATGCCGGCGACCGATCGAGCTGCTGCGCCAACGCCGACGTGCTGACCGGAGCCCCCTCGCTCTGCAGCATGCAGATCGCCTTGAGGTAATCCTCGACGGCCCGGGAACGGTCGCCGCTGGCGGATTCCGGTGGGCGCTTGGCGCCGGAAAGTCTGGGGTCGTCGGGAGTGCGCATGGTTTTTGTCCAGGCTAAATTTCACAACCTGAAGCCGAGTGTCAATGCGATTTCGCCGTTCGCCGCGTTGACCCTGCCCGGGGGGCTCGATAGCTTTGCGCCCGGCCAGGGCTCGAGGGGGGTCGCGGTCGTCCCGTGGGCTTCCAGTTGGAACCTTCAGGTGTAGAGGCAGGTTGAGGAGTACGTGAGCGAGCCGGAGACAGAGCGTGGCGGGTGAAGCCGAGGCGCGCGTGGACCTGCACGTCCACTCGCGGCGTTCCGATGGGCTGGCCGAACCGGCGGAGGCGATGGAGGCCGCGCGGGCGGCGGGCCTGGCGGCGGTGGCGCTCACCGATCACGATACGCTGGCGGGGATCGGCGAAGCGCGAGCGCGCGCCGAGGAGCTGGGTCTCCCGTTCGTTCCCGGGATAGAGTTCTCGGCCTACGACGAGTCGGGAACGACGCACATCCTCGGCTACTACGTGGACTCGGGGGACCGTGAGCTGGAGGAGCACCTCAGCGAAGCCCGATCCAGTCGGACGCGTCGCGCGGCCAGGATGGCCGAGAAGCTCAACGCGCTGGGGATCGGTCTGTCGCTCGAAGAGGTCGAAGCGCAGGCCTCCCACGAGGGGCTGCTCGCGCGACCGCACGTGGCCCGGGCACTGGTGGCGGGCGGTTGGGTAAAGAGCTACGCCGAGGCGTTCAACCGCTTCCTGGCGGTGGGGCAGCCCGCCTACGTCCCCACCCGGCGAATCGCGCCGGCGGAGGCGATCCGCCTCATCCACGGTGCCGGTGGTCTGGCGGTCCTCGCCCACGGAGGCAAGACTCATGGGGATGAGGCGATCCGGGAGCTGGTCGCGGCGGGTCTCGACGGGCTCGAGATCCTCCACCCGGACCACGGGCCTGCCGAGATCGCCAGGTTGCAGGGTCTGGCCGCCGAGCTGGACCTGCTGGAGACCGGCGGCTCCGATTGGCACGGGCCGCACGATAGCCGACGCGGCCAACTGGCTTCACAGCCGGTGCCGTTCGAGTGGTACGACAGACTGCGCGTCGCGGCTCTGGCGTGACCCGCGGCGATGAGTCGATCAGATGATCAGGAGGGGAAGACGCAAGATGGCGGAGACAGGCAGCGAGAGAAAAGTCGAGCTGGTCATCGTTGGGGGCGGCCCGGCCGGCCTCACCGCGGGTCTCTACGCCAAGCGGACCGAGCTCGACACGGTGCTGCTCGAGCGCGGCCTTCCGGGCGGCCAGCTACTCAACACCGAGTTGATCGACGACTATCCGGGCTTGCCCGAGATCGATGGTCGCGAGCTAGCGGAACTGATGACCAAGCACGCCCAGAAATTCGGGCTCGAGATCCAGACGGCGGCGGTCCAAGCGATCAAGAAGCTGGAGAACGGGGACTTCCGGGTGACGACCGAAGGCGACGACGTGTACATCGCTCGGGCCGTCATCCTGACGGCGGGTGGTACGCCGAACAAGCTCGAGGTGCCGGGCGAGGTCGAGTATTCCGGCCGCGGCGTGAGCTATTGCGCGATCTGTGACGGGGCGTTCTTCAAGGGCGAGACGATCGCCGTGGCCGGCGGCGGCGACGCGGCGACCGAGGAGGCCGACTTCCTCACCCGCTACGTCGACAAGCTGTATCTGATCCACCGGCGTGACGAGCTCAGGGCCCAGAAGATCCTGCAGAATCGGGTGTTCGAGAACCCCAAGATCGAGATCATCTGGGACACCGTGGTCGAGGAGGTGCTCGGCGACGAAAAGGGGATGAACGGGCTCCGGCTGCGCAACGTCCGCACCGACGAGGAGAGCCGCCTCGACGCCACCGGCCTCTTCGTGTTCATCGGCTTCTTGCCCAACACCGGCCTGCTCGAAGACCACGCCGAGCACGATGCCGGCGGCTACCTGATCACCGACCGGGACATGCGGACCTCGATTCCGGGGCTCTTCGTGGCCGGTGACGTCCGGGCCCAGCTCACCCGCCAGATCACCACCGCGGTGGGCGACGCCACGACCGCCGTGATCGCCGCCGAGAAGTATCTGACGGAGCTGAAGGAGGCCGAGGCCACGGCGACAGCTTGAGTCGGGATTGGAATGGGATTCGGAGATTCCGGGATTCGGGGAGACAGGGAAGCGCAGGAAACTTGCCAAGCGCACCCCGTCCCCATTTCCCCGAATCGCCGAATCCCGGACTCCGCAAATCCCAGCCAATAAAGAGTATTGATTTTGGGCCCCCTCTCTGGTTATCCATTAAGCACGGAACGTAGGGCGCCTGCGTCCGGATACCGTACAATTTGAAAGTGCCAGGCGCGGGATTCAGACGCGCTCGGAGTCGATAGGGATAGACAGGATGGAAACCGTAACGACGATCGTTTTGACGCCAGAGGCCGCCGAGAAGGCTCGACAGTTCATCGCCGAAGAGAGACTGTCGCTCGACGCGGCGGGGTTGCGGGTCAGCGTGCTGCCGGGCGGCTGCTCCGGTTTCCAGTACGGGCTGAACCTCGAGGAGCAGGCCCGCGAGGACGACGAGATCTTCGAGTCCGAGGGGATTCGGCTGTTCGTGGATCCGTTCAGCATGCAGTACCTGAAGGGCACCCAGATCGGCTATCACAGCTCGTTCCAGGGCTCGGGCTTCACGTTCAGCAATCCCAACGCCTCCGGCGGTTGCGGTTGCGGCTCTTCTTTCGCCGTCTGAGCCGGGTCCGATCCGGTCACCGCGGGGCCCGCAGAGAAGCGGGCCTCGCTTTTTGTGTACCCACGAACGGCTTATCTTTCATCTTCAAATCTCGGGTTCGGAGGTCGGAGTGAAGGTCATCGGCTACCCGGTGGGGCCGCTTCAGGCCAACGCGTACCTCGCCATCTGCGAGACGACGCAGAAGTGTGCCGTGGTCGATCCGGGTGGCGAGGCGGAGCGGCTGCTGGCGGCGGCGGCGCAGGAGGGGGCGGTCGTGGAATCCATCCTGCTCACCCACGCTCACCTCGACCACGTCGGTGGCGTGGCCGAGGCGAAGCGGCGAACCGGGGCGCCCGTTTTTCTTCACCCGGCGGACCTGCCGCTTTATCGGGCGGCGCCCGAGCAAGCGCGGTCCTTCGGTCTGCAGATCGAGGAACCGCCGGAGCCGGACGGGCCGCTGGAGGAGGGTCAGGAGTTGAAGATCGGAGAGACCAGGCTCGAGGTGCGTCACACACCGGGTCATTCACCCGGCCACGTCTGCCTGGTGGGAAACGGTTTCGCGCTGGTGGGCGATTGCATGTTCGCCGGATCGATCGGCCGCACGGACCTGCCGGGCGGTGACCTCGCCACGTTGATGGACTCGATTCGGGAGAAGCTGCTGACCCTCACGGACGAAACGGTGCTGTACTCGGGTCACGGGCCGGAAACCACGGTGGGCCGGGAACGGGCCTCGAACCCCTTCCTGAAGGGAGCCTTCGGTTGGAGCGGCTGAAAGAGCGGTCGGAGCGACGTGACCCGGCGCTCGCGGAACGCGAGGGCCGCTGTCTGCATTGTGGACAGCGGGTTGCCGATCGGCCGCGCGGTTGCAAGGCGGGACACTGTACCAACTGCGGACACCCTTACCCCCTGGGCGATTGCTCGGATTGAGCGACGGTGCGAGCGATGGCGACGAAGAAGAAGAACGACAAACGCTCCAGCTGTGGGACCGAAGCGCAGCTCGACGAGCTGAGGGCGGCGCTGGAGGGCGGCGACCGGCTGCTGATCCTCACTCACGACAACCCCGATCCCGACGCGCTGGCCAGCGCCTTCGCTCTCTACCGACTGGTCGAGACCTTCGACGACACCTCCGCGCGGATCGCCTTCGGTGGGTTCGTCGGCCGGGCGGAGAACCGGACGATGGTGCACGAGCTGGGGCTGCCGATCACGCCCACCTGGGCGGTGAAGTTCGAGGACGTGGACCGGATCGCCCTGGTCGATACGCAGCCGGGGACCGGCAACAACTCGCTACCCGAGGACCGCGAGGCGGCGGTCGTCATCGACCACCATCCGATCCGCGACGAGACGCGGCGCGCCCGTTTCTGGGACGTCCGGACCCAGTGCGGCTCGAGCTGTACGATCATGACTCAGTATCTCGAGGCGGCCGGCATACCGCTGAAGGGGAGGGTGGCGACGGCGCTATTCTACGGCATCCAGTCGGAGACCCAGGATCTGGGACGCGAAGCGGGTGACGCGGATATCGAGGCGAGCCTCAAGCTTTATCCCGGCGCCGACCGGGAACTGATCTCGCGGATCCGCTATCCAGACCTGCCTCGGGCCTACTTCCAATCGCTGCATCGCGCGCTGGAGCGCGCCCGGACCCGCGGTCCCGTATTGATCTCGTACGTCGGCAAGCTGGACTATCCTGACCTGGTCGCCGAGCTGGCCGATTTCTTCCTGCGCTTCGAGGGCGCGAAGTGGGCGTTCTGTATCGGCCTGTTCGAAGACAGCATCCTGATCTCGATTCGCACATCCTCCCGCGATGCGCAGGCCGGTCAGCTGTTGCGCCGCGTGGTCCGGAGCGACGGCGTCGCCGGCGGTCACGGCATGATGGCCGGCGCCCGCGTGCCGATCGGTCACCTGTCGGCGGAGGATGCGCGGCTGAAGAGCGAGGAGCTCGTTAACCGCTTCATCAAGGAGCTCGGCGTCGAGGACGAGGTGGGCGGCGCGCTCCTCTCCACCACCGCCACCAGCGGCGGCTGACACACAGAAAGAACACCGACATGCTGCACGTGGGTCTGACGGGGAACGTGGGCGCCGGCAAATCGACGGTCGTCTCGCTGTTCGCCGGTTGGGGCGCCACGGTGATCGACACCGACGTCCTGGCCCGTGAAGTCGTCCAGCCGGGTAGCCCGGCGCTGGAGCGCATCCACGAGACGTTCGGCGATGACGTGCTGTCAGAGGACGGTACGATCGACCGGGCGGCGCTGCGGCGGATCGTGTTCGCCGATCCCGAGCTGCGCTGGAAGCTCGAGGACATCCTCCACCCGGCCATCCGGACCCGCTACGGCGAACTCCTCGCCGAGGCGGAGGCCCGCGGCGACCGCATCGTCATCGGTGTCGTCCCCCTGCTCTACGAATCGGACATGGAATCCCGGTTCGACCTGGTCCTCGTCGTCGACGCGCCGCTCGAGGTGCGGGTCCAGCGCCTGGTGAGCAAGCGAGGACTCAGCCCCGAAGAGGCGCGGGCCGTGGCCGACTCGCAGATGGCCGCGGCAGAGAAACGCGAGCGTGCCGACCTGGTCCTCGACAACGATTCGGATATCACCACGCTCGAGCGCCGCGCCTGGGAGACCTGGAAAGAGATCGAGAAGCTGAGCCAGGCGGCCTGACCGTGCTGCGACTCGACCTCCACATCCACACCCGTGCCTCCCACGATTGTCTGAGCAGTTACACCGACGTGGTGACCACCGCCCGGGCCCGCGGGCTGGACCGGATCGCCGTCACCGACCACAACGAGATCGAGGGCGCGCTCCGGGTCCGGGACCTGGCACCCGACTTGGTCATCGTCGGCGAGGAGGTGAAGACCGCCGAGGGCGTTGACGTAAGCGGCCTCTTCCTGTCGGAGAAGATCCCCCGGGGCACCTCGGCGCTGGAGACGGTCGAGGCGATCCACGAGCAGGGCGGCCTGGTCTACGTCCCTCACCCCTTCGCCGGCGGCAAGGGGACCGGCCCCGAGGTCCTCGAGGCGATCGCCACCCACGTCGATGTCATCGAGATCTTCAACGCCCGCGTCCACCGCGAAGAGGCGAACCGGCGGGCCCGGGACTGGGCCGAGGAGCGAGGACTGCCTGGCGGCGCCGGGTCCGACGCCCACACGCTGCGCGAGATCGGTCGCGGGGTGATCGAAGTGCCCGACTTCACCGACCGGGAAGACTTCCTGGCCGCCCTCCGTCAAGGTCGGGTCGTGGGCCGCTCCTCCAGCTATCTGGTCCATCTGGCGTCGACACTGGCCAAGTTCGTCCCTCACTAGTTGGGAATCGGGGATTCCGGGAAAAAGGAACTGGGTTTGCTTGGCAAGTTGCCTGCACTTCCCTGTCTCCCCGAATCCCGGAATCCCAAATTCCCGAGTCCCCGAATCAGCTTGGACAATTCGGAGAGAGCTGAACATTCCCCAAATCAGGATCCCGACCGCAGAATCCCGGATTCAGTGATTGACGATTCCAACCTCCGATTGCTTGACACCATCGGAGTCGGCGCCTAGTCTAGCGCGACCCTGAATCTTGCCTCGTCACTCCAACGGCGCGCGCATATGGACTTCCTCGAGAACATCGTCAACACGTTGTCCGCGTACATCTGGGACCGGGGGATTCCCGTCGGCGACCAGGAGATCCCGTGGGTCGTGATCGCCCTGCTGGGCACCGGGCTCTTCCTCACGGTGCGGCTGGGCTTCCTCCAGCTCCGGGAGCTGGGCCACGGCTTCGCGGTGACTTCGGGGATCTACGATGACCCGGCGGAGCCCGGGGATGTCTCCCACTTCCAGGCGCTGACCACGGCGCTGTCGGCCACCGTGGGGATCGGCAACATCGCCGGCGTGGCGCTGGCCATCCACTGGGGCGGCCCCGGCGCGCTCTTCTGGATGTGGATCACCGCGCTGGTCGGGATGGCGACCAAGTATTCCGAGGTGACGCTGGCGCAGCGCTACCGTGACGTGGAGAAGGACCTGGACCCCTACAAGTGGGAGGGGACGGTTTCCGGCGGACCGATGTACTACATCGAGCGGGGCCTCGGGCTCGCCTGGCGGCCCCTCGCCATCTTCTTCGCCACCCTGCTGGGCACTACCGCCTTCCTCACCGGGAACGCCATCCAGGCGAACACGGTGGCCGATACCCTGAACACGACGTTCAGCGTGCCGGTCTGGGTGAGCGGGCTGATCACCGCCACCGTGGTGGCGTTGGTGGTGATCGGCGGCATCACCCGGATCGGCAGGGTCACCGGGGTGCTGGCACCCACCATGGCCGCGATCTACGTGTTGGGCGCCCTCACCATCATCCTGATGAACGCCGACCGGGTGATCCCCACGTTCGGGCTCATCTTCCGGGAAGCGTTCAACCCGACGGCCAGTGTGGCAGGCTCCGGGACCGGCATCTTCTTGCTGACCATGATGTGGGGGGTGAAGCGCGGGCTGTTCTCGAACGAGGCGGGCCAGGGCTCGGCGCCCATCGCCCACGCCGCCGCCAAGACCGACGAGCCGGTCTCCGAGGGCGTGGTGGCGCTGCTCGAGCCGTTCATCGACACGATCGTCATCTGCACGATGACCGGCCTGGTCATCATCATGACGGGGGTCTGGAACGCGACGATCCCCACCGAGATCACCCTCGATCGCGGCGACATCTCGTACATGGTGGGACGCGCCGAGGGCGGCTATCGCGATCTCGAGACCGAGACCGAGATCCGCATCGAGGCCGGCCGCTACGTCGAGAGCGGCGCCGGCGCCGCTCGGCTCGCCTGGCACGAGGTGCCGGTCGAAGCCCTCTATCTGGATGCGGAGCAGACGCAACCGTTCGACGGCGTCATCGACACAGAGGGCGATATCGCGATCGCGGTCGACGGGACCCGGATCACGTCGCTCTACGGCAACGCCGTCGAGAGCGGCGCGCCGCTGACCATGCTCGCCTTCCAGCGCGGCCTACCCGGTGAGTGGGGCAAGTTCATCGTGGTGCTCAGCGTCTTCCTGTTCGCCATATCGACGGCGATCGCCTGGAGCTATTACGGCGATCGCTGCGCCAACTATCTGTTCGGGCACCAGGCCGTGCTCCCCTACAAGTTCGCTTTCGTGACGATGCACTTCGTCGGCGCCATACTCACTCTCGCGGTGGTCTGGACGCTGGGCGACGTGTTCCTCGGGATCGTCATCCTCCCCAACCTGCTGGCGCTGCTTCTGCTCTCCGGCAAGGTCGCGTTGGAGACGAAGAGCTACTTCGCGCGGAAGCCGTGGATCGAGAACCGCGAGGTCCACCGGCGGCTCAGGGAGGAGCGGCGCCGCAGACGGGCGGAGAGATGAGGGGCCCCGGCTCCAGCCCGGCAGAGATGACCGGCGCGGCCACGCCTCCACACCGGCTGACAGCGGCTCGCCGGATCGCCGAGCGCCTCGAGGACGCCCGGTCGCTGGCGGTCTCCACCCACGTGGGGGGCGACGGCGACGGCTGGGGCTCGGCCTGCGCGCTCGCTCACCATTTCGGTCCCCAGGGCCAGGGCAAGGACGTTCACCTGCTGGCCGCCACGCCGCTGCCCGAGCGCTTCCGGTTCCTGCTGCCCCCTGGCGCTGAGCCGCTGGGGCCGGACGACGCGGGCCGGAAGGCGCTGCAGGAGGCTGACCTCCAGCTGGTGGTCGACGCGTCGCAGCCCGATCGGCTGGGCGAGTTCGAGCCGCTCTTTGCGCCGGAGCGGACTGTGGTGATCGACCACCACGGCGTCACCTCGGCTCGCATCGAGAGTGACCTGGAGCTGATCGACCCGAACGCCGCCGCCACCGCCGAGCTGATCTATGACGTGCTGACGCAGACCGCGGCTCCGATCAGTTCGGCCACGGCCACGACGCTCTACGTGGGGCTGGTGACCGACACCGGATCGTTCCGCTATTCGAACACGACGGCGCGCACGCACCGGCTGGCCGCCGTCCTGCTCGAGGCCGGCGTCGATCCAGAGGCGCTCTACAAGCCGCTGTACGCGAACCTGAGCCGGGCCGAGCTGGGCACGCTGCGCGCCGCGTTGGAGCGGTTGCAGCACGACGAGGAGCTGGGCCTCACCTGGGCCGTTCTCGACGCGTCGGTGGCCGGCGCCTTCGGCGCGCTGGACGAGTACGAAGAGGTGATCGATCACCTCCGGAACCTCCAGGGCACCGAGGTCGCCATCTTGTTTCGGCAGATGAACGGCGGCACGATCAAGGTCTCGTTTCGCTCCACCGGCCCCACCGACGTGGCGGCCCTGGCTCGCGCGTTCGGCGGTGGTGGCCACGCCAAGGCCGCCGGAGCGACGATGTCGGGCGAGCTGGACGCGGTGGTCGACGAGGTCCTGGCGGCCTGCCGGGCGGCCGTGGCGCGGGATCGCTGACCGCCACTTTCGCAACGGCCCTAAGATCTTTATTTTCTTAGCAGTTAGACGGGTTGGTTTCAGGCCGTATATCGGTCTGCCAGCGGGAGTTAGGCCCAGACGGGGTGGGCGACTCGCCCGAGGGACGACCCGGTGGTAGCTCCTTGGTGCCTGGGTTGTGGGCAGGGAGGGGGAGGTACGTGAACAGGCAACGCAAGAACTCGAGTAGGAATGGTTCCAGGCGTCGTATGTTGCTGAAGGGGATGAACCGGGGCTCCCGGTCGGATCGGGCCCTGCCCCTCGATGCGCGACTCCAGGCCATAGCCAGCCGAATCCCGACCGCGAAGATCGACGAGCTGTGGGTCTTCCCACCGCTTCCCAACCGCGAGATCACCAGCGAGTTCGTGGTCCTGGTCTGCTTCGACGGTGACGAGGAGCGTCGCCGAATTCTCACCGCCCAGATGGATGCCGAGTTCACCGACCCGGACAGCGACGAAGTTCGCTGGGTGCAGCGGGTCAGGGAACAAGGGACCGCACCGCAGCGCTGGCTGTCCGACATCCCGGATCGGCTGCTCGGCCGCCTGGCCGACGCGGGGACGCCCGAGATCATCGAGGTCGGCGGCGCCCCGGAGGCGTGGGCGGAGGCAGTGGCCCGCTTCGCCGACGGGAACGGCCGCGGCAATGGCAACGGTGGGGGTAACGGAAACGGTGTGAAGCGGGGTGTCGCGCTGGGAACGGCGCAAGTTGACAGTGCGTTGAAGCGAGAAATAAGTTTCAGTACTATTATCGAGTCGTCGGTCTTTGACGATGCCCCGGACCATCAGCAACCGCAATCCCTATAGAGAATAGAACGAATGCGAGCCCTACCAGAGGGTACCACAGAGGAGAGGCTGCGCTCGGCACTCGAGGCCAGCGGCCACCGTCACACCGCGCAGCGTGCGGCGATCTATCATTATCTAAAAGGCGTGACGACGCACCCCACCGCCGACGAGATCTTCACCCAGGTGCGTGAGGTCCTGCCGGACATCAGCCTGGCGACGGTCTACAAGGCGCTGGAGGCGTTCGTCGAGTCGGGCGTCGCCCGCAAGCTGCCGCTGGGCGGCGGTTCGGCGCGCTACGACGGACGCACCGACGATCACGATCACGTCCGTTGCCTCCGGTGCGGCAAGGTGCGGGACGTGGTCGGCGCTCACGATTCGGATCTGATCCGCGGGCTCGACAGCGAAGAGGGATTCGAGATTCTCGACTATCGCCTCGAGCTCATCGGGTACTGCCCGGATTGCCAGAACTGATCGCCCGAGTTGGATCAAAGTCTCTCTGAAATAGCCGCCGTGCCCGCCCGTCGAGCGAGGCCCGGACGGGCGCGATGATCCCGTAGTAGGCGCGGCACCGCGAAAACGCGGGGCCGCGTCTTTTCATGGAGGACGGCTCTGTGCCAGGTTCGAGCCCCTTTGTCCCGACCCAGATCTTCCTGACCCGCGGCGTCGGTGTTCATCGCGAGCGTCTGTCCGCCTTCGAGATGGCCTTGCGGGACGCCAACATCGCCCGCTACAACCTGGTCAACGTCTCCTCGATCTTTCCGCCGCACTGCGAGCTGATCGAGCGAGCGGACGGCCTCGAGCAGCTGACGCCCGGCCAGATCACGTTCGCCGTCATGTCGCGGCTCGACACCAACGAGCCCAGCCGTCTGATCGCGTCGAGCATCGGTGTGGCGATCCCCAAAGATCCCAACCAGTTCGGCTACCTGTCGGAGCACCACGAGTACGGTCAGAACGAGCGCACGGCGGGCGACTACGCGGAGGACCTCGCCGCGAGCATGCTGGCGACGATACTCGACGTGCCGTTCGATCCGGACACGGCGTGGGACGAGCAGCGTGCCCAATGGCAGCTGTCGGGCAAGATCGTGAGAACGAGCAACATCACCCAGACCGCCGAGGGTCCCGAAGACGGCAAGTGGGTGAGCGTGGTCACCGCCGCCGTGCTGCTTCCCTGAGCCGCCGATGTCCGACTATTCCTGGGAGGACCCGTACTCCTTTCTCGGCCTGGGCGAAGAGCACACGGCGCTGGAGCGCGCCGCCGCGGCGCTGCTGCCCGTTCCGTACGAGGCGACGACATCGTATATGGCCGGCACGCGCCACGGCCCCGAAGCGATCCTGCGGGCATCGCGCCACGTCGAGCTGTACGACCACGAGCTCGACCGCGAGCCGTACCGCATCGGCATCCACACTCACCCGACGTTGGAGCTGACCGCGGCCGGCCCGGAAGCCGCCCTCGGCGAACTGCGCGAGCGATACGCCGAAGCGGCGGACGGTGACCGGCTCGTCATCGCGCTGGGCGGCGAGCACACGATCACCCAGGTCCCGATCCTGTACTGGGCCGACCGGCTGGGCGACGAGCTGGCCATACTCCAGTTCGATGCCCACGCCGATCTGCGCGACCGCTTCCACGGGACCCGTTGGAGCCACGCGTGCGTGATGCGACGTGTGGTGGACCGTGTCCGGCCGGTGGGGGTCGGCATTCGGGCCATCGATGTGGAGGAGAAGCGGCTGATCGACGAGCGGGGCCTCACCATGATCTACGCTGAAGAGCTCGCCGGGGACCGAGATGACAGCTGGGTCGACCGGGCGCTGGCGGCGCTGGACTCGGAGAACGTCTACGTGACGTTCGACGTCGATTTCTTCGATCCCGCGTTCATGCCGTCCACGGGGACGCCCGAGCCGGGCGGCGGAACCTGGGGTCAGGCGATGACGTTGTTGCGCCGGGTGTTCGCCGAGAAGAAGGTCGTGGGGGCCGATGTGGTCGAGCTGGCGCCGCTGCCCGGCCTCGTGGCACCCGATTTCTTGGTGGCGAAGCTGATATATAAGATGATCGGCTATTGTTCAGTGAGCGGAGGAGCGCAGTGACAGACACCCGGTGTGCAGTGTGCGGAGGGATTCGGTATGCGGTGTTCGGCGCGCCGGTAGGCGGTGGGGGTTCACCGGCGCACAACCACTGCATACCGACGCACGGCACACCGCACACCGAATCGCAGAGCGCATACTGAAATGCAGGACGGAACCTCGATCGGTATCTTCGTCGCCCTGTTCGCCGGGCTGCTGTCCTTCCTCAGCCCCTGCGTCCTGCCCCTGGTCCCCTCCTACGTCTCGTTCATCACCGGCCTGGGGATGGAAGAGCTGGAGCAGGGCGGGGAGGACGTGAAGCGGGTGGCGCTGATTCACTCGCTGCTTTTCGTCGCTGGCTTCACCCTGATCTTCCTATTGATGGGCGCTTCCGCCACCGCGATCGGCCAGCTGCTTCGCCAGTACCAGGACATCATCGCCCGGGTCGGCGGCGTGATCATCATCCTGTTCGGACTCCTGCTGCTGGGATGGATCCCCATCCCGGCGCTGAGCCGGGAGAAGCGGTACCAGTTCCAGAACAAGCCGGTGGGGTATGTGGGGACGATGGCGGTGGGCGCCGCCTTCGGCGCCGGCTGGGTGCCCTGCATCGGCCCGATACTGGGGGCGATCCTGACCCTGGCGGCCACCCGGGCGAACCTGTATGAAGGGGTCGGCCTGCTGTTCGTCTATTCGCTGGGCCTGGCGATCCCCTTCGTCCTCAGCGCCGTGGCGTTGACCGCGTTCTTGGGCTGGTTCCAGAAGTTCCGCCGCTATATCCGCTACGTCGAATGGGTCGCCGGCGTGCTGCTGATCGTGGTCGGCGCGCTCCTGCTGACCGGCAAGTTCACCGTGCTGGCCGGCTGGCTGATCAAGTTCACTCCCGAGTTCCTCCTTGAGCGGATCTAACCGACACGGTGAAACCCACCCGGCTGCCGGTCCCGTAGTATCTGTCATGACCTGAGGGCTCGGACCCGACCTGGAGGGGTGGCGTGGAAAGGATCTGGCAGGATTTGAAGTACGGCGTGCGGACCCTGCGTCGTGGCGGCCTCTTGATCGCGATCGCCGTTTTTTCGCTCGCCGTCGGCATCGCGGCCAACACGACGATCTTCAGCGCCGTCGATGTCTTCATGCTGCGTCCGTTGCCCTACCCCGAGTCGAACGACCTCCACATCGTCTATACGACCAACCGCGAGCGCGGCTGGAACGAGGTCGAGTTCTCGATCCCCGACTTCGTCGATTTGCGGGAGCGCAGCCAGACCCTCGCGGTGGCCGGCTGGGACGGCGCCGCGTTCAACCTGGCGGTGGGCGAACGCCCGGAACGGGTGGGCGGCCAGCAACTGAGCTCGAACTTCTTCCGGGTGCTGGGAGTGCAGCCCGCCCTGGGCCGTGGCTTCACCCGGGACGAGGAGGTCGTCGGGCAGCACCGGGTCGCGGTGATCAGCCATGGGCTGTGGCAGCGCCGGTTCGGGGGTGACCCGGACATCTTGGGCACGGACATCCTTCTGGACAGCGAGCCCCACACCGTCGTTGGGGTCATGCCTGAGGGGTTCTGGTTCGGGGATGTAAGCGACGACGTGTGGGTCCCCCTGGCGATCAGCGGCGACGAGTACCGCAACAGCCACTACATAGACGTGCTGGCCCGGTTGAAGGACGGTTACGCCTGGGAGCAGGCGCAGGACGAGGCCGAGCGGATCGCGGCCCAGCTGGCCGCCGAGTATCCGGAGACGAACGCCGGCAACGGCGGCAGGATCATCACGCTGCACGAAGAGATCTTCAACGAGGGCTTTCAGGTCGGGACGACCATCTCGACCATCGCGGTGCTGTTCCTCCTCTTGATCGCCTGCGCGAACGTCGCGAACCTGTTGCTGACCCACGCTGCCGGTCGCGAGCGTGAGGTGGCGGTGCGGACGGCGCTGGGCGCGGGTCGTCTGCGCATCGCCCGGCAGTTTCTGACCGAGGCGCTGATCCTCGCCTTCGTCGGTGGTGCCCTCGGTTTGATCTTGTCAGTCTTCGGCATCCGCTGGCTGGTCTCGCTGATGCCGGCCTGGTTCCCTCGCGTAAACGAGATCGGGCTCGACACGAGAGTTCTGCTGTTCACAGCCGCGGTTGCCATGCTGAGCGCCGTGCTGGTCGGCCTCGCGCCGGTCCTGCAGAGCCTCCGATCCAACACGGTGGAGTCGCTGAAGGAGGGCGGCCGTGGCGGCACGGCGGTCCAAGGAGTTCGGTTGCGGAAGGCGCTGGTCGTCGGCGAGGTGTCGTTGGCGTTGGCCTTGCTGGTGTCATCGGCCCTGCTGGTCCAGGCGTTCATCAACGTGCGGCTGGCGGATCGAGGCTTCGACGAGAGCGACATCCTCGCTCTCCGGGTCGCGCTGCCGCAGGAGGAGTATCCGGACACCCTGTCGGTCGTCGCTTTCCACGAGGAATTGGAAGCGCGGGTCGCTTCGTTGCCGGGAGTCATCGGGGTGGGCGGGACGACCATCCTCCCATCGCAGGGGAACAGCGGCACCTACTATTCTCTCCCCGGGGACGACATCAACAGCGACCTGGACCGCAAGGTCACCGACTGGCTGGACGTGACGCCGGGTTACTTCCAGGCGCTGGACATCCCCATCCTACGGGGCCGGGGGATCGAGGAGAGGGACCGGCCGGGGACACGTCCGGTCGTGGTCATCAGCGAGACCATGGCAGAGCGGCACTGGCCGGATGGTGATCCGCTGGGCCGCGAGCTCGTCTTTTACACCTTCAGCGCCGAGATCGTCGGTGTCGCCGCGGACGCGCAGATCGCCAGCGTGTCGCTGACCGACCGGCCGATGGTCTACTTCTCCGCTTACCAGGACGACGACCACGCCCTGGGTTACGCGGTCGAGGCGGAGGTGCCGCTCGCGACGCTGGTCGAGTCGGTACGCGCCGAGATCCGAGCCATCGATCCCAACATCCCGGCGTACAACATGCGGCCGCTGAAAGAGATCATCGACGAATCGTTGGGGGGCGACACGATCATGGCCAAGATCATGAGCGTCGTCGCCGTCATCGCCCTCATCCTCTCGCTGGCCGGGGTCTACGGTGTGATGGCGTACTCGGTCTCCCAGCGGCGCCAGGAGATGGGCATCCGCATGGCCCTCGGCGCCCAGAACCGCAATGTCATCAACATGGTTCTCCGTCAGGGCACCTGGCTGGCCGTGGCGGGCATCGCCTTGGGGCTGGGGGTCGCTTTTCTCATGGCCCGCGGGCTGTCGTTCTTCCTGTACGGCATCGACGCCTTCGAACCGCTGACCTACGGGGCCGCGGCCCTGGCTCTGTTCGTCGCCGGCATCGCCGCCACGTACCTACCGGCCCGACGGGCCACACGGGTCAGCCCGGTCGAGGCGCTCCGGGTCGAGTAATCGGCGAGGACCGGGCGGCCCCCTGGCGGTCGTGCAGAGGGGCCGCCTGGAATCTTGCCGGTGTCCAGATACTGGTCAGCATATCCAATCGGCCTGCGAACTCGGCCTCTCGGTTGTCAACGCCGTCCTGGCTCCCCATCGTGCCGGGACTGCCGGCGTCGCCGGGCCGGAAACGAAGCCCTGCCTAAACCATTCGGTCGCGGAATTCGACGATCGCCGGCGCTCGCTGCCACATCCAGATTTCGAGATCCCAACCGGCGAGGGTTCCATGGCGGTCACGCGCACGCTCTTTCAGCTCGCTCATATCGTCATCGTCGTCGCTTATACACTTTTTTGTGTTGCCGTCCTCGGCATCGAGCATCCGATCGTTCGCCTGGTCGCGTCGATCGCTTCGGCCCTTCCCGTCCTTTGGGCCGTTTGGGTGGTGGCCCTGGCCCGGGTTCCCGCCGAAACGATCCGCGAGCGCGTGAAGGAGGCCACCCGCTTCGATACCGGAGGTCACGCCTACCGGCAGGCCACCGATGAGCTCGTGGCCCTCACCCGTGACACCGGGGAACTGCTCCGCCTGTCTGATGAGGTACGGGACGGTCGAATGTCCCCCGATTCCGGTTTCCGGCGCCGGAGCGAAATCGATCGTCAGATGAAGCGTCGCGTCGAGCGGATCAACGAGCTGACGCGTCCCTGAATCGAGTGCTCTGCGGCTCGGCCGTGTCGTGCTTGCCTATTGTTGTAAGAACAACTAGGTTGTAGGCGATCAGCGGCTTCGTGTAGCCTCGGTAACCGTTGAACGTAGAGGTTTGGTGGATTCTCGCACGACCGGAGATGTTTGAGGAGAGGGATGTCGCCGGAGCAGGGGTCGGCGGCGCGGGTGAGGTGATGATTCCCGGCACGCGGAAACGGGTGCCGTTGCGGGCCCTCGTCTACAGCGCCATGGCGCTGGGGACGGCGATCTGGGGCAGCCTTTCGCACCCGACCATATTGGCCGGTTACGATGCGCTCTCCTGGCTTCTCATTCTGATCCCTGCCTTCGCGCTGGCCTACTACCGCGGGTGGACCGGTGCGCTGCAGGTGCTCTCGGGCGGCGCGGTGGTTCTGCTGGCCGTTGAACTGGCGGCCGAATGGCTACTTCCCGCCACGGTCGACTGGGTCCTTCTATTCTTCACATCGGTGATTCTGGTGGGCGCCGGGCTCGGGATCGGACTGGTGACCGAGGCGCTCCATCGTGAGCGAAACCAGGCGCTGTTCCTCGCCTACAGTGATCCTCTCACCGGTATGCCGAACCGGCGGCTGTTGGATTTCGTGCTGGGGAAGGAGCTGGAGGCAGCGCGGCGCGGCCGCCCTCTGGGCATCGTCCTGTTCCGGGTGGACGAATTGCGGAGGCACAACGAGCGGCATGGTCGCCGGGTGGGCGACGAGTTGTTGCGTCGAGTCGGTACTTGTTTGAGCGCCCAGCTTCGGCGCATGGATGTGGCGGGTCGCTACGAGAGCGCGCGGTTCTTGACGATCCTCTCGGGGGAAGATCTCGATGGGGCCTGGGTGCACGCGGACCGCGTTCGTGACGCGGTCGCCAAACTGGACGTGGGCGATGGGATCTCCTGCACAGTGAGTGCCGGGGTCGCCGCGTATGCTCCCTGGATGGATGGAAGGGAGGACCTGCTGGCAGCGGCCAGGGACGGACTGAGGCGGGCCCGTGAATCCGGCGGCAACCGGGTAAGCAGCGCGATGGCAGACAGCGAGCCGGCGGAGCTGCAGGGGTTTGGTGAGCTGGACCCGGCGAAGCAGGAGGCGGTCGAGCGCGACCTGCGGTTTCGGTCCCTGGAGGAGGCCGAGATTCGCTACCGCCACCTGTTCGATGGCGTTCCCGTGGGTCTCTATCGATCGACGCCGTCGGGCCGAGTACTGGATGCGAACCAGGGGTTGGTGGACCTGCTCGGCTACCCGGACCGGGAGACTCTGCTGTCTCGGAACGCTTCGGAGTTTTACGCCGAGCCGGACGAGCGGCTGCCATGGCTCGAGCGGGTGAGCGACGACGGCGTCGTGACCGATTACGAGGTGGAGTTGCGCCGCTTCGATGGCGGCCGAATCTGGGCGCGGGACAGTTGCCGCGCGGTCAGAGGACGGGAGGGGAGAATCAAATACTACCAGGGGGCCCTTCTCGACATCACCGGACGCATGCGGGCGCAGGAAGAGCTGGCGGCGGCGAACGCGAAGCTTCGCGCGGTGATCGATGCGGCCCCGTTAGCGGTGGTCTCCCTCGACGACCAGGGTCGGGTGACCAGCTGGAACCCGGCGGCGGAGCGGATGTTCGGATGGTCGGAGTCAGAGGTGCTGGGGAAGCTTGCTCCATTCGTCTCCCCGGCACGGGAGTTGGAGTTCCACGAGCTTCGACAGCGCGTTCTGCGGGGCGACCTGATTTCGGGGATCGAAACCCAGCGTCAGCGCCGCGATGGCAGCCAGATCGATCTCACCCTATGGGCGGCGCCGCTCGCCACCGCCGGTGGGGAGACCGAGATCATCGGTCTCATGGTGAACATCACCGAGGAGAAGGCGGCGGAGCAGGCGCGGAGGCTGTTGGCCACCGTGGTCGAGCAGGGTGCCGAAGCGATCGTGGTGACCGATGTCGAGGGGATCATCCAGTACGTGAACCCGGCGTTCGAGCGAGTCACCGGATACAGTCCGGACGAGGTGTTGGGCAAGAACCCGCGCATCCTGTCCAGCGGTCGCCACGAGCCGGAGTTCTACCGGGAGCTGTGGGACACGCTGCTGCGCGGTGAGGTTTGGGCCGGACGTCTCCAGAACCGACGGAAAGACGGATCGCTGTTTCAACAGGAAGGCACGATCGCCCCAGTCCGCGACGTGGCCGGGCGCGTGGTCAACTACGTCAGCGTCGCTCGCGACGTCACACGGGAGGCCGAGCTCGAAGAGCAGCTCAGACAGGCTCAGAAGATGGAGGCGTTGGGTCAGCTGGCCGGTGGTGTCGCGCACGACTTCAATAATGTGCTCACTGCCATCATAGCCAACAGCGAGATGCTTGTGGGTGACCTGGAGGCTGCGGGTCAGCCGACGGTGCTGGCCGAAGAGATCAAGGCAGCGGGTGGCCGGGCGGCGGCGCTCACCCGGCAATTGCTCACTTTCAGCCGCCGACAAGTTCTTCAGCCGGAGCTGGTGGACCTGAGTGTGACGATCGACGGCGTAACCCAGCTGATCGGCCGCTTGATCGGCGATGAGGTGGAACTGGAGCTGTCGCTGGCTCGCGATCTTGGACGGGTCCGTATCGATCGGGGCCAGCTCGAGCAGGTCGTCGTGAACCTCGCGGTGAACGCGCGCGACGCGATGCCGGAAGGGGGAAAGCTGATCATTGAGACGTCCAATACCGAAGTCGAAGAGGCGGAAGCGGGCAGCCAGGACCTGGCGTGTAGCGGGCCTCACGTGTTGCTGGCAATGACCGATACGGGTACGGGGATGGACACCGACACCCGGACGCGGATCTTCGAGCCGTTCTTCACTACGAAGCCGAAGGGCAAAGGGACCGGGCTGGGGCTCTCGACCGCGTATGGAATCGTGAAGCAGAGTGGCGGTTTCATCCGGGTCTACAGCGAGCCGGGCCGCGGCACGACGTTCAGAATCTACCTGCCTCGGGTCAGCGAAACCTCCGAACCCGGGGTGGCCTTTACGCGGGAACCCGAGCTGAAGGCATCCCACGGAGAGTCGGTACTCGTTGTCGACGACGATGACTCGGTGAGGATCGCCGCCTGCCGAGTGCTCGGCGATGCCGGGTACCGGACGTTCGAGGCTGAAGGGCCACTCCAGGCGCTGGATCTCATCGAGCGGTGTGACGCCGCCATCGATCTGATGATCACGGACCTGGTCATGCCCGACCTGGATGGTGAGCAGTTGGCTCAGCGTGTGGCGCGTCTCAGCCCACGAACGCGGATCATCTTCGTCTCCGGCTACAGCGAGAAGACCCTCGAGAGCGACCTGCTGCGTTCCGGAGTGCCCTTCCTGTCCAAGCCCTTCTGCAACAAAGCCCTGCTTCGGAAGGTCGCCGAAGTGCTCCAGGCGGAACGCACAACGTGAACGGGTCGGTCTTGTTGATAGACGACGATCCGTCGGTCGTCAGCGCGCTCGCTCGCTACTTCGAGCGCGCCAGGCTCGAGGTCTTCAGCGCCCTCACCGCTGAGGAAGGGCTGCAGCTATACGAGATCCACCGCCCGGACGTGACCGTTCTTGACCTCAAGCTGCCGGATCGCTCGGGGCTCGACGTGCTGCAGGCTCTGCATTCGAGAGGGGGGACGGTCATCCTCCTGACGGCCCACGGCGACATAGAAACGGCGGTTCACGCGGTCAAATCGGGCGCCGAGAACTTCCTGACGAAGCCGGTGGACCTGGCGCACCTCGACGCCGTGGTCGAGCGGGCTCTGGAGAAGGCGAGGCTGAAGCGATTCCGGAGCCGCATGACCGAGATCGACGACGAAAGGCCACTGGCGGGCCTCGGCACGTCGAAGCGAATGCGGGAGCTGGCCGCGAAGGTGAAGCGTGTGGCCGAGGCCGAGCGAACCACCGTCCTGTTGCTCGGCGAAAGTGGGACGGGCAAAGGGTGGCTGGCGGAGCGGATCCATCGTCTCTCGCCCCGGGCAGACGCGCCGTTCGTCGAGATCAACTGCTCAACGCTCACGGGTACTTTCCTCGAGAGCGAGCTGTTCGGCCACCAGAAGGGCGCATTCACCGATGCCAAGAACATGAAACGCGGGATGCTCGAGGTGGCGGATGGTGGAACCATATTCCTCGATGAGGTCGGTGACCTCGAGCTCAGCCTTCAACCCAAGCTGCTCAAGATGCTCGAGTCCCGTTCATTCCGGCGGATCGGCGGAACGCGTGAGATCAACGTGGATGTTCGGGTCTGCGCCGCATCGAATCGGGACCTGCCGCAGGCGGTGAGCAAGGGCGATTTTCGCGAGGACCTCTTCTATCGGCTGAACGTGATGCCGATCGCTTTGCCGCCCCTGCGCGAGCGGAGTCTCGACGACATCGTCGAGCTGAGCCACCGCCTCTTCGACGAGCTGATGCGTGAATTTCCCCGTGGTCCCCGCTCGATCGGATCCGAGGCCCTCGCGGCGCTGACGCGGTACCGCTGGCCGGGCAATGTACGTGAGCTGCGCAACGTGCTCGAGCGTGCCCGCATCGTCGCCGGCGCGGTCGATGTCTTACAGCCGGCCCACCTCCCTCCCGAGATAATCGGCGCCACCGACGTTCGTGGGACGGGACAAGTCGCTCTGGTCAGCATGGAGGAGATGGAGAAGCGTCATATCAAGCGCACCTTGCTTCACCTGAAGGGCAACCGGACCCGAACCGCAAAGGTGCTTGGCATCTCTCGCGCCACCCTCCATTCCAAGCTCAACAAGTACGGCCTCGAGCGCGCGGGTCTCGAGGCCGATGACAAATAAACGAGACAGATCCGTGAGGCGTCCGGACTAGTTGGCTCCGTCGAGGGCGACAAACTGCCGGATCAGATGACGGCGCTCCAGAGCCCCGACGGCTCCCGGATGGCCCGCCACCTCCGGCACCGTGAACGTGCGCGTCGAGGCCTCCAGCGCGCTGATCTGCTGCCGATAGTGTCGGCCCTCGGCCGTCAGGACGCCCGATCCCACCACCGCTCCCAGGCAGATCGCCAGCCCCAGAGCCGTCACCTGCACCCCCCGCACGAGCCACGCCCGCAACCGCGCCAACCGCAGCGACCGGCTGAGCCCGCGTCGCCGCGTCTCGGCGAAGAACCAGCGGGACGAAAGCGTCGCCAGGTCCGCCTCTTCTCCCAGCAGAGCTTTGAGGCGCTCCGCCCGAGCGATCGTTCTTCCTGCAACCCTGAGCACGGCTCTGCTCCTTTGTCTGGCGGTTCCTTTCTCGGTGCCGGCGTCTCCGGCCCCGACGGGCTCGCCATCCCCGTGGCAGGAGGCATGCCGGAAGGGGTGGATTCTCTAACTGATTGTCGGCTGGTTTCTTACGGCGATCGGCCCGGCCCCGTCCCGCCGCTTTACCGTACGAATTCTGTACACGTCCCGCCCTCTCCACCGGATTCCACACCCGGGATCCGGCGCGGGGCCCGCGGTTCATCCCCGGCTGTGTAAATTTCATACGGTGTTCGGAGGCTGGACACGGCGGAAGGCCGCCGGGGCACGCGCTCAGGTGGGATTTTCCAGGTTTGCTTTCACCCGTGCGAGGGCGTGGGCCAGCTCGCGCTCGCCGACGGAGGCGATGAGCGAGCGGGGGACGAAGCGGAGCAGGCCGCCCGGCTGTACGGAAACCCGCATCGTGACCCGTGTCCCCCCGTTCAGAGACTCCCAGGTGATCATGCCGCTGGCGCGGGTATCGGACTCGGGAGTGCTCTCGTACGCCACCCGGCGATTCGGCTCGTACCCGGTGAAGACGTAGACGTTGCGGAAAGTCTTTCCCAGGAACTCGCTCACGTAGCGCCGCTCGGTGCCCACCGCCGGCTCGCCCGGCGGTCGCTGGACCGCCTCTCGCAGGTTCGGCTGCCACTCCGCTTCCCGCTCGATGTCCTGCATGTAGGCGAAGACGTCCTCGACACCCCGATCGATCTCGATACTGTATTCGTATTCCATGACGTGATGTCCGCCCGCGTCGTCGGGTCAGCCCGAAGTGGCCGGGGGCGGCGCGCCGGGAGGTTTCTGCGCCTGGGATCGAACCGACCGGATGAAATCCTCGTCCTGCAGATGGCGGTCCGCGAAGGCGTCGAAGGTGAGGTCCGGCGTGTCCCGGTGCGCCTCGGCGAAGGCGATGACCAGCTCGGGTGCCCGTCCCAGGATCAGGTCGATGTCCAGTAGCTTGCGGCGCGTGTAGTCGGCGCCGATCGCATGTAGTCCGGCCGCCGCGGTCACCACGTCCTTGACGTTCCCTCCGGCGACGGCGTGGGTCTCGAGCTCGTCGACCGGCCAGTTCACCCCGGCCTTGTGGTTGATCATCAGGGCGTGAGCCAGGTCCTCGGTCAGCGATTTGCGCAGCCACATCCTCAGCAGCCGGACGATGCTCACCGGAACTCCCACGGACTTGAGGGCGAGTATTCTCGTCAGCATCGCGTCGTCCGGTCGGTCAGGCTCATGGCCGGGCGCTGCCGGCCAGGCTGCCGCCGTCCTCGATTTCGAGACTCTCCTCCAACAGCTGTCGCCTCAGCAGCCGGGCGTAGATGCCACCGGCCTGGAGCAGTTCTGCATGTGTGCCGCGCTCCACGATGGTGCCATCTTCCACCACGAGGATCCGGTCGGCGTCTTTGACCGCGGTGACCCGGTGCGAAACGATGATGCTGGTGTGCCGCCGAAAGACCTCCTCGAGTCCGTCGAGGATCGCGGCCTCGGTGTGCGTGTCCACCGAGGAGAGCGCATCGTCGAGGATGAGCACGGGAGCTTGGCGCACCAGCGCGCGTGCCAGAGTGGCCCGCTGCTTCTGGCCGCCGGAGAGATTGATGCCGCGCTCACCCAGCTGGGTCTCGTAGCCCCTGGGGAAATCTTCGATCGCGTCGGCCAGCTGGGCGATCTGCGCCGCCGCTTCCGTGCGGGCGGGCTCGTCGCCGTTCTGGCTGCCGAACTCGATGTTGGCGCCCAGAGTCTCCGAGAACAGGAACGGCTCCTGCGGGACGATCGCGATCAGCCCACGCAGCTGCTCCAGCGGGATCTGGTCGATCGGGACGTCGTCCAGCAGGATGGTGCCGCGGTCCGGGTCGAACAGCCGGGGGATGAGGCGAACGATGGAGCTCTTGCCCGACCCGGTGCGTCCGACGATGGCCAGCGTCTGGCCGGGCTCGACGCGGAACGAGATGTCCCGCAGGACGTAGCGGTCGCCGCCCGGGTAGCGGAACCAGACGCCCTGGAACTCGATGGCGCCCCGGGGATCGGTGATCGGCGAGGGCCGTTCGGCGTCGCGAATCGACGGTTCGTCGGACATCACCTCCTGTATACGGCCCATCGAGGCGGCACCCCGCTCGAACAGGTTGATCACCCATCCCAGGGCGATCATCGGCCAGATCAACTGCATCAGGTAGAAGACGAAAGCGACGAAGTCGCCGACGGTGATGCGACCCGTGATCACGTCGCGACCGCCCAGCCCCAGAACGATCACGCCGCCCAGGCCGGTGAGCAGCATGAGCGTCGGGTGGAAGAGCCCCCACACCTTCGCCAGCCGCATGTTGCGGTTCAGGTAGTCGCGATTGAGGTCGGCGAAGTCGTCCGCCTGCGCCTCCTCCTGAACATAGGCGCGGACGATGCGCGAGCCCGCCAGGTTCTCCTGCGCCATCGTCGAGATGCGCCCGAACTGCGCCTGGATCGCCTCGAACCGCTTGTGAATCTCGCGCCCGAAGTAGATCGTCAGCGGTGGCACGACGGCCAGCGGCAGGATGGCCAGCAGGGTGAGCCGCAGATCGATCAGCACCAGCATGGTCAGGGCGATGGCCGAGACGACCGTCGTGTTGACCAGGTACATGATCGCCGGGCCGATCACCATGCGGACCGCCGGGATGTCGTTGGTGGCCCGGCTCATCAACTCGCCCGTGGGGACACGCGAATAGAAGTCGGGCGCCAGCCGGAGCAGGTGTTCGAAGTAGTCGTCGCGCAGGTCGTTCTCGACCCGGCGGCTCATCCCGTTGAGCAACTGGCGCATGAAATACCGGCCGATGCCACCGACCAGCGAGAAGCCGACGATCGCCGCGGCGTAGCCGGCCAACCGGGCCGCGGTCGTGCCGCCTTCCAGGTCGTCGATCCCCAGCTTGACCAGGTACGGCCAGGCGAGGGAAAAGACGTTGCTGAACACCACCAGGGTCAGGCCGATGGCGATGCGGTGCCGATAGCGGCGCGCGTACGGCAGCAGGGGCGCGAGCTGCTTCAGCACGGCAGCCGTCCGGTATCAGAAGCCAAGCGCTCTTCCATCCTCTCTACGCGGGTCGGCGGCGCCGTACAGGGTTCCGTCGGGGCCCCGGATGATGAGCTCGACCCCACCGATGTACGAATCGCTGGGAACGACCAGGTGCCCCATCCCCAGCAGCACGGCGCGCGTCTGAGTGTCGAGCCCGTTCATCTCGTACAGCAGCTCATCGGGCAACAGCTGGTGATGCACGCGGGGGGCGTCGACCGCGATGCGGGCGTCCATGCCGAAATCGATGACGTTGACGATGTTCTGGGTCACGGCGGTGATGATCTTCGCGCCGCCGGGCGAGCCGAGGACCATCAGTAGCTCCCCGGTCGGTCGGAGCACGATGGTCGGCGTCATCGACGAGAGCGGCCGCTTCCCCGGAGCGACCAGGTTGGCGTCGCTCTGGATCAGGCCGAAGTAGTTCGGGTAGCCGGCGCGGATCGTGAAATCGTCGATCTCGTTGTTGAGGAAGAACCCGGCCCGCGGGACCACGATGCCCGACCCGAAGCTGAGGTTCAGTGTATAGGTCAATGCGATCGCGTTGCCCGCGCCATCGACGATCGAGTAGTGCGTCGTGTTGGCGCCTTCCCGGAGAACCGGCACCCGGTTGAACGACTCGGAGTTCGACGCCCGGTTGCGCGATATGCTGGCCCGCTGCCCCAGCGCGTACTCGTCGCTCGTCAGCCGCTCGATCGGCATGTCGACGAAGTCGGGGTCCCCGAGGTAGTAGTTGCGATCGGCGAAGGCGCGCCGAAAGGCCTCGACCAGCAGGTGGATCGACTCGGGCGAATTGAAGCCCAGTCCTCGCAGGTCGTAGCCCTCCACGATGTTCAGCGCTTCTGCCATCGTCACGCCGCCCGAGGAGGGCGGTGGCATCGAGATGATCGTGTGGCCCCGGTAATCGAATGTCACGGGGTCACGCCACTTCGCCTCGTAGGCCAGCAGGTCGTCTCTACGGATCAGGCCGCCACCCCGCTGCATCTCCTGCGCGATCAGCTCGGCGATCGCCCCACGATAAAACGCTGCCGCGCCCTCGGAGGCGATTTCCTGCAGCGTCCTCGCCAGCATCGGCTGCCTGAACTGCGACCCCACGCGCGGCGCCTCGCCGCCGGGAAAGAAGACCTGCCGGGTGGCGCCGTACTGGGTCAGCGTGCTTTCCTTTCCCTTCAGGGCCTCGTGCAGCGCCGCCGTCACGGTGAAGCCGTTCTCCGCCAGGTCGATGGCGGGGGCCAGAAGATCACGCCACGACATGCTGCCGTAGCGGCGATGCAGCTCGTACAGGCCCGCGACCGTCCCGGGAACGCCAACCGCCAGATGCCCGGCTCGGGACTCGTTGGTCGGTATCCCCTCGACATCGAGGAAATGCTGGGGCGTGATGAGGGCGGGTGCCGTCTCGCGAAAGTCCAGCGCCGCGGTCGCGCCGTCCCCCGTTCGAAGCACGGCGAAGCCGCCGCCGCCGATGTTGCCGGCGGTCGGCATGACCACCGCCAGAGCGAAGCCCACGGCCACGGCGGCATCGACCGCGTTGCCGCCGGCCTGCAGAATGTCCCGACCCACCTGCGTGGCCCGCTGGTCGGCGGTGACCACCATGCCCTGCGTGCCCACGCCGATCGGCTCGTGGCCACGGAACTCCCAGTCGAACGGGAAGTTGATCCGCGTCCCGGTGTCGGTGACCGCGGGCCCACCCTGGGGCGGTACGGTGCATCCGATGGGGGCGGAAAGCAGCAGACCCAGCACGGCGAAGCTGCGGCCAACGTGTCGGAAGCTCATGTGTCCCTCCACGGGGTTAGACTCCGATCTTGGGGCAGAGGTCTTCGATGACGCACGATTCGCAATCGGGCCGGCCGGCGCGACAGACGGCCCGTCCGTGGCGAATCAGCTGAATGTGAAACGCGAAGCGCAGCTCCGGCGGCACGACCGAATCGTCGTTGAGGATGGAGTGCGCCTGCACGGCGCTGGCGTCCTCCGGTATCAGGCCCAGGCGGCGCGTCGTGCGGTGAACGTGCGTGTCCACGGGCATGTACGGTCGGCCCAGCGCGAAACAGAGGACGCAGGCAGCGGTCTTCACGCCGACGCCGCGAAAGCCGGTCAGGTAGTCGATGGCCTCCTCATCCGACATCTCGTTCAGCTGCGAGAGGTCGAGCTCGCCCCGTTCGGCGTGCAGCGCCTCGAGCGTCTCCTGCATCGTCCGCGCCTTCTGTTGCCAGAGGCCCGCCGACTTGATGGCGTCTTCCAGCTCGCCACGCGGCGCGGTTCGCACCTCGTCCCAATCGTCGAACCGGCGGCGCAGCGACTCGTGCGCGCTGTCCCGGTTCGTGTCCGATGTGTTCTGGCTGAGGATGGTCAGCATCAGCTCGTCGAGTGGATCGATGCGTGGCTTCTCCGGCGACCCGTACTCCTTCTCCAGTCGCCGGTTCAGCGCCCGTACTCGACGGCGCAACGAGGTCGGCGCGGTCGTGCTCACGGCTCGACCAGTACCTTGCCCGCCGCGGCGGCCAGCACTGCGGCGCCCACCGGCAGGCAGCGCTCGTCGATGTCGAAGCGTGGCGAGTGGTGGTTCCTGGGGTCGTCGTCGATGCCGGCGCCGAGCCAGAAGAAGCACCCGGGCGCCTCCTGACCGAGGAAGGCGAAGTCCTCGGCCCCCATGATCATGTCCGCGCTGGCGACGCTCGGCTCGCCGATCTCCGAGGCGGCGGCTCGGACGAGGGCGGTCAGGTCGCCGTCGTTGACCAGCGGCGGATACCCCTCGCTGATCTCGAGCCGCCCGGTTCCGCCGAGGGCGTCGGCCACGGCGAAAGCGCGCCGCAGCTCCGCGTGCAGCCGCTGGCGCACGTCGCGCTCGAAATAGCGCAGTGTCCCCTCGAGGTGGACGGCGCTCGCCACGATGTTCTCCGCGGTGCCGCCTTCGATCTTGCCGAACGTGATGACCGCGGACGCGAGCGGGTCGATGCGACGCGACACGATGGAGTGTGCGGCCTGCACGACGTGCGCGGCCAGCAGGACCGCATCGAGGCCTTCGTGAGGAAGGGCGGCGTGAGCCCCCACGCCCTCGACCACCCCGCGGAGCGTGTCGTTGCCGGCCATCATCAGCCCCTCGCGGAGCAGCACCTCACCCACCGGCGCTTCGGCGGCCACGTGGAGGCCGATGACCGCGTCCACCCCCTCCATCGCGCCCTCCTCGATCAGGCGCCGGGCGCCGCTCTTGTTCTCCGCATCGGTCGTTTCCTCCGACGGTTGGAAGAGCAGCCGGATCCGGCCCTTCGGCAGCTCGCCCCGCGATGCCGCCTCGGCCAGCAGACGCGCCGCGCCCAGCAGGCAGGCTACGTGTGCGTCGTGCCCGCAGGCGTGCATGACCCCGTCGCGCTGCGAGCGGTACGGGACTTCGTTCGCCTCCTGTATCGGCAGGGCGTCCATGTCGGCGCGGAGCGCCACCGTGCGGCCGGGTCCCGTGACCAGCTCGCCGATGCACCCCGTGACCGCGATCCCGGTCCGAACGTCATAGCCCAGCTTGCGCAGGCGATCGGCCACCAGGCCCGCGGTCCGGTTCTCCTGGAACGACAGCTCCGGGTGCGCATGGATGTCGCGCCGCGTCTTGACGAGTTCGGGGCCGATGGCCCGGGCCTTCTCGAGTAGTGTCATTCTCCTCCTGGCGGTCTGCGTCGAACCTCGAAGCTTAGATCGGGCTCGACCCTTTTCACAACCCTCGGCGCCCCGGGGCGACGGCCGGGGCGCGGGGTTTGCCGCACGGGGCGCCGCCGCTACCTTCGAACCTGTTGTTCAAAGAACGTTTGTCGCCACGCCCGAGACCGAGATGACCGACGATCTGTTCGACCCCAGGCTCACCGAGCATCGCAACCCCAGGACCGCCGCGATCGACCGGGCGACGCCGCTGGAGATCGTCGACCTGATCGCGGTCGAGGATGGGACCGTGCCGGCGGCCGTGCATGCGGAGCGCGAGAACATCGCGCGGGCGATGGAGCTGGCGGTGGAAAGCTTCAGGCGCGGCGGCCGGCTGATCTACGTGGGCGCGGGGACGAGTGGTCGCCTGGGCGTGCTGGATGCGACGGAGTGTCCACCGACGTTCGGTGTCGACCCCGAGCTGGTGCAGGGCGTGATCGCCGGCGGTTACGCGGCACTGGTGCGGAGCCAGGAGGGCGCCGAGGATCGACCGGAGGACGGCGCGGCGGACATCGACGACCGGGAGGTCGGGTCGAAGGACTTCGTCTTCGGCATCGCCACCTCGAGCACCACGCCGTACGTGCGCGGCGCGCTGGCACGGGCGTCGGAGCGAGGAGCGCACACCGGGTTTCTCTGTTGCACCGAGCCGGGCGATGAGATGCGCCGTTGGGTGGACGTCTGCATCGTGCCGCTGGTGGGCCCCGAGGTCATCGCGGGCTCGACCCGGATGAAGGCGGGCACGGCGACCAAGCTGGTGCTCAACACGATCACCACCGGCGCGATGATTCGCCTGGGCAAGGTCTACGGCAACCTGATGGTCGATCTTCAGGCGATGAGCGAGAAGCTGATCGACCGCAGCCGGCGCATCGTGATGGCGGCCACCGGGTGCGGCGCCGACGAGGCGGCCGGGCTCGTCGAAGAGGCGGGCGGGTCGGTGAAGACGGCGATCGTGATGGGGCTGGCCGGCATCGGCCGCGAGCTGGCCGAGCTGGGTCTCTCCGAGGCCGCCGGCTTCGTGTCGGTCGCCCTCGATACCGCCGAGGCGGAGCGATCGGGCGACAGCCCCTACGCGCCGTACCCGGCCGCGCCGCCGGATCCCGAGGCGCTGGAGCATCTACAGGCGCTCCTCCGCCAGCTGCCGGGTCGGCTGGCCGGACTGGTCGCCGACGCCGAGGACGCGAAGCTGCGGCGGCGGCCCCGCGACGGGGCCTGGTGCGTGAAGGAGCACATCGAGCACCTGATCGACTGCGACAGGTTGGTGGCGCTGCGGCTGAAGGCGATGGTGGAACGGGACGATCCGGTCATCGCGGACCGGGACGACGAGCGGGAGAATCGAAAGGTCGCGGATACGGCGGCTCGGGAGACGCCGGTGTCGGAGCTGCTGCGCCGGTTGGACGACGGTCGCGGGTCACTGGCCCGGCGCCTGGAGACGGCACCGCTCGAAACCTTCGCCCGGGTCGGCCGGCACGAGGCGCACGGCTCGATCACCGTCTACCAGCTGCTGCGCCACGTGGTCCGTCACGACGATCACCACCTGCAGGCGATCCGCCGGCTATTGGCGGACTGAGCTCATGTCGCGTACGAGTCATGGCTACTACTTGGGGCTCATGTCGGGGACCTCGCTGGACGGGGTCGACGTGGCGCTGGTGGAGGTGGACCGGCGCGACGAGGTGCTGGGGGCGCGTCTCGAGGCCTTCCTATCGGTGGCCTACGAGCCCGAACAGCGGCGCGCCATCCGGGAAGGGCTGGCCGGAGGCACCGCGGAGCTCTGCCGACTCAACGTTAGCCTGGGCGACTGGCACGCCGTAGCGGCGGAACGACTGCTCGACGAAGCGGACTTCGATGCCGCTGACCTCGCCGCGGTGGGCAGCCACGGCCACACGATCTGGCACGAGCCCCCGGAGGGCGACCGGTCGGGCGCCACGCTCCAGCTGGGCGAGCCGGCGGTCATCGCCGAGCGTTTGGGTGTGCCCGTGATCTCCGACTTTCGGGCCCGGGACGTGGCGGCGGGTGGCCACGGCGCGCCGCTGGTCCCCCTCGTTGACCAGCTTCTCTTTTCGGCGCCGACGAGCTGGCGGGCGCTGCAGAACATCGGCGGCATCGCCAACGTGAGCGTGTTGCCGCCGGCGGCCGCGGCGGCCGAGGTGATCGCGTTCGATACGGGACCCGGCGTGATGGTGATCGACGAGGTGGTGCGGGCGGTGAGCGGCGGCGATGAGCGGTTGGATGTGGACGGCAAACGGGCGCGGCGCGGGCGCGTGGGTCCGGAACTGCTGGCTGACCTCCTCGACGATCCGTTCTTCCGTCGGCGGCCGCCGAAATCCACGGGGCGCGAGGCGTTCGGCGAGGCGTACACGATCGCGTTCATCTCGGAAGGTCGGCAGCTCGGCCTCGCCGACGACGACCTGGTCACCACCGCCACCGCCCTGACCGCCCACTCCATCGCCGACGCGTACGGCACCTTGCTTCCCGACCATGCGGTCCCGGCCGAGTGCATCGTCTCTGGAGGCGGCGCCCGCAACCCGGCGCTCATGCAAATGCTGGCCGAGCGGCTCGCCCCCATCCCCGTCACCGACCTGTCGGCCCTCGGGTGGGACCCCGACGCCAAGGAAGCGGCGGCTTTCGCCATCCTCGCCCACCTGTTCCAGGCAGGCCTGCCCGGCAACCTGCCGTCGGTGACGGGCGCCGCGGGCCCGCGCCTGCTCGGCAAGCTGACGCCGCCATGAACCCGGCGCGCGTCGTCTTCCCGGTGATCCGCTGGCGCGAGCGCGAGCTGGAGGCGGTGTGGGCCGAGGCGCGGAGCGCCGTGGAGCTGGGTGTGGGCGGCTTCGTGGTGTTCGGCGGCCGCGTCAGCGGGATGGCGAAGCTGGTCGCGCGGGCCAACCAGCACGCCGGCCGGCCGCTGCTGTTCGCTGCCGACCTGGAGCGCGGCGCGGGGCAGCAGTTCAGCGAGGCGACGCCGCTTCCCCCGCCGGCCGCGCTGGCGGGTCTCGACGATTCGGCGCTGATCGAGGCCGCCCGGATGACCGCGCAGGAAGCGGCGTCGGCCGGGATCGGGTGGGTGCTGGGGCCGGTGGCCGATCTCGACATCGAGCCGGCGAACCCGATCGTGGGAACCCGGAGCTTCGGCTCCGGCGCCCTGTCGGTGGCCGACCAGGTGCGAGGCTGGATCCTGGCGCTGCAGGGCGAGGGCGTGCACGCGTGCGCGAAGCACTTTCCCGGGCATGGCCGCACCACGGCGGACTCCCACGCCGAGCTCCCGGTCGTCGACGCGTCCCGCGACGAGCTGGATGCGGACCTCACCCCGTTCCGAGCGGCCATCGATGTGGGCGTGCGCTCGATCATGATGGCCCACGTCGCCTATCCCGCCTTCGACCCGTCGGGCCGGCCGGCCAGCCTGTCGTACGCTCTCGTCGGCCTGCTCCGGCGGCGGCTCGGGTTCGGCGGCCTGGTCGTCACCGACGCCATGATCATGGAAGCCGTCTCCGCCCTCGGGTACACGCCGGCCCAGGCGTCGGTGGAGGCGATCCGGGTCGGCTGCGACGTCGTGCTCTATCCACCATCCCCGGAGGCCACGGTCGTCGCCCTCAACGAGGCGCTGAGCGACGGAACGCTCTCCGAGGATCGGCTGGCGTCTGCCATCCGCCGCATCCAGGCGGCGGCGGAGCAGGCTCAGCTCCCGCCGGACGACATGGTCCCCACGCCCAGCTACGATCAGGCGCTCGACATGGCGGCCGCCGCGGTCTGCCAGCTGCGCGGGTCGATGCCGGTCCTGCATCCGGGCGACCGGACACGGCTGCTCGTGGTCGACGACGACCGGGAGAGCACCCCGGCCACCGGCGCCGGACCGGGAACGACCGCCGTCGATCGGGGCGCGCTGGCCCGGGCGCTGACCGAACGGGGCGTCGAGGTGCTCGGCGAGGATGACCGGCGCCCGGCCACCGAGCTGATCGCCGCCTTCGCCGATGTGAGGGGCTGGAAAGGGCGCGCCGGCCTGGCGTCATCCACCGCGGCCCGGCTGGCCCGTCTGCTGGACCGGGAGCTGGACGCCACGCTCGTCCTGTTCGGACATCCGCGCCTGGCGGATCGATTCCCCTCGGCGGCTCGCGTCCTCTGCGGCTGGAACGGAGACCCGCTCATGCAGGAGGCGGTGGCGGAGCGCCTGGTGAGGTCGGTGGACGAGTGATCACCGTCGACTGGCTCGTGGTCGGCGCCTACCTGGCCGGCACCCTCCTGGTTGGCATCTGGTTCTCGCGCCGGGGGGCGAAGAGCTTTGCCGATTTCTTCGTCGGGGGCCGGGCTCTGCCGTGGTGGCTGGCCGGCACCTCGATGGCGGCCACCACCTTCAGCGTCGACACGCCGCTCTACGTGACGGGCCTGGTCGCCCGCCGCGGGATCGCCGGCAACTGGGAGTGGTGGGCGTTCGCCATCACCCACGTGCTGATGATCTACCTCTTCGCCCGGCTGTGGCGCCGCGCCGAGATCTACACGGACATCGAGCTCACCGAGCTGCGCTACGGCGGCAGGCCGGCGGCGCTGCTGCGCGGAGTGCGCGCCTTCATCTTCGCCGTGCCCATCAACTGCATCGGGATGGGCTACGCCATGCTGGCGATGCGCAAGGTGATCGAGGCGCTGGACATCGCGGGGCCGCTGGGCGCCCTGCCGGGCGAGCCGCGCCTCTGGATCGTGTTCGGGATCTCGGTGATCGTGCTGGTCTATGCCGGTCTGGCCGGGCTCTGGGGGGTGGTGGCCACCGACTTCGTCCAGTTCGTTCTGGCCCTGCTCGGTGCGCTGCTCGTCGTCGGCTTCGCGCTGCCCGACGTCGGCGGGATCGGCGGCCTGAAGATCACGCTGGTCGAGCGGGGGCTGGGTGACCGGCTCGACTTCATGCCCTGGTCCGATGTCGCCCAGCTGTCGATGACCACCTTCCTCGCCTACATCGGGATCCAGTGGTGGGCGTTCCGCAACTCCGACGGCGGCGGCCAGTTCATCCAGCGCTTCATCTCGTCGAAGACGGAGCGCGACGCGCAGAAGGCCGCCTGGCTGTTCAACATCCTGCATTACGTCGTCCGCACCTGGCCGTGGATCGTCGTCGGCCTCATCGCCTTGATCCTCTACCCGGGCCTCGCCGATCCCGAGATCGGCTATATCGAGCTGATGCTCGATTACCTGCCCGCCGGCCTGCTGGGCCTGGTGGTCGCCTCGTTTTTGGCCGCCTTCATGTCGACGGTTTCCACGCAGATCAACTGGGGCGCCAGCTACGTGGTGAACGATCTCTACCTGCGCTGGGCTCACCCGGAGGCGGGCGACACGGAGCGGGTCCTGGTCGGCCGCCTGGCGTCGGTGGTGATCGTCGGGCTCGCCGGGGTGGCCGCCTTCTTCGCCGACGACATCGGCACCGTCTTCCGCTTCATGATCGCCATCGGGACCGGACCGGGCGCCGTGCTGATCCTGCGCTGGTTCTGGTGGCGGGTGAACGCCTGGGCCGAGCTGGCGGCGATGCTGGCCGGGATGGGGATCGCGCTGCTCTCTTATCTGCCGACCTTCGAGGGGATGGAGTTCGGCGTCCGGCTGGCGGTCACCGCCTTCGGCTCCGCCGCGATCTGGATCCCGGCGATGTTCTTGACGCGACCGGAGTCGGAGGAGACCCTGGCCGAGTTCTACCGGCGGACCCGCCCGGGCGGCCCCGGCTGGCGCCGGCAGCGGGAGCGGACCGGGCTGGAGCCGCTGCAGAACCTGGGGAGCGATGTCGCCTCCGGCATCGCGGGGATCGTGCTGCTGTTCGCGCTGCTGTTCGGGGTCGGCTCGGCGGTGCTGGCCGACTGGCGGAACGCGCTGCTGGCCCTGGCGGCGGCCGCGGCGGCGAGCGTCGTGCTGCGCTGGCTGAAGGGTGTCCGCAGCGATGTCGGCCTGGCGTGATGGGTTCCTTTGACCGGTCGTGCGGCCCGGCCTAACATTCGGCACGATCGCAACGGAACGGAGGCGAATCTGGTAGCTGGGCGGGCCGACGGACGTACCCTTCGCATGTGTGCCGCGGCGGCCCTGGCGCTCGCGTTGGCGGGGTGTGGGACGCGGGCGCCGGGGCGCGGCGGTCCGCCGCCCATCGTGCCGCGACGCGGGCCCCTCGCCATAGACGTCGTTTATCCCCGTGACTCGGCGCTCGTCTCGGCGCCGGACAGCAACTTCATCTTCGGCTCGGTCGGGAACGGTCGGGCGCGGCTGACCATCGACGGCCATCCCGTCGATGTGGAGCCCAACGGCGCCTTCCTGGCGTGGTTGCCGGTGCCGGGCAGCGCCGTCGACACCGTGGCCGAGTACCGGCTGGTCGCCTCGCTGGACGGCGAAGAGGCTCGCGCGGTCCGCACCATCCGGCGGCCGGGCGGCGGCCCGGCCCTGTCGGACTCGGCGACGATCGTCGAGACTTCCGTCGCGCCCCGGGGCGCGTGGTGGGTGAGGTCCGGCGAGGCCCTGGAGGTGACGGCCGGGGCGACGCCGGGTGCCCGGGTCTGGCTGCGGATGCCGAACGGCGATTCGATCCCCCTCGACGCGACCGACGGTGCCGGTCCCGCGGATCCCAACTGGATCTTCGGCACGGTGCCTCGGGATCGCGCCGGCGAGCCACGGGCCGGGTCCGGGGTCTACCGAGGCGTGCTCCATGCCGATGAACCGCTGGGCCGTGGCCGGCTCGTTCCCTCGCTGTCGCCGGTCGCCGTCGATTTCTCGGGCGTGCCTCCGGCCTGTGCGCCACCTCCGCAGCCGATCCCGGAGGACACGCTCCTCGCGGCCGTTGCCGGGAACGACGCGCCGAGAGATGTGCCCCCCGTGTCCCCCGGGTGCGCGATCCTCGAGGTCGCGTTCGAGGGCGACACGGCGCGAACCCCGTTGCCACTCGATCTCTGGATCATGTCGGAACGGGGCCGGGGACCCGTGGTCGAGCTGCGAGAGGAGCCGTCGGCGGTGGGACGCGACGGGTTCGTCGTGGGACGGGCGGAGCCGGGGGCGACCACGCTGTGGATGTGGAACGACGGTGTCCAGGCCCGGGTGAGTGGGCGCCGGAACGGATCGGTGCGCCTGAGCCTCGACGCTCTGACCGAGGCCTGGGTCGCCCTGGACGAGCTGGCCCCGCGTCCGAACCCGGCGCGCGTCGCGTTGGCGGAGGTTGGCACGGTGCGGCTGGAAGCCGCCGCCGACCGCATCCGGGTGAACCTGGCGGTGAGCGAACCGGTCCCTTACCACGTCCAGGTCGACGGGCGTCGCCTCGCGCTCATCCTGTACGGCGCCTATTCGAACACCGACTGGCTCCGCTATGGACCTGCCGATCGGTTCCTTCGCGGGGCACGCTGGGAGCAGCCGACCGATGACCGCTACGTCCTTCACCTGGAGCTGGCCGGTCGCCCGTGGGGCTACCGCGCGCGCTATCACGACGGCGGTCTCGTCCTCGAGGTTCGGAAACCGCCGGCGATCGATCCGGATCGGCCGCTGGCCGGCCTGCGGATCGCCGTCGATCCCGGTCACCCGCCGGGCGGCGCGACGGGTCCGACCCGGCTGTACGAGGCCGACGCCAACCTGGCCGTCGCGTTCCGGCTCAAGCGCTTGCTGGAAGCGGAGGGCGCTCGGGTCGTGCTGACCCGCGCCGACCGGGAGGCGGTGAGGCTTTATGATCGGACCCGGTTGGCCGAGCTGCTCGACGCGCATCTGCTGGTCTCGATCCACAACAACGCGCTGCCGGACGGCGTGAACCCGTTCGAGAATCACGGGACCAGCGTTTACTACTTCCACCCGCAGGCCCGGGACCTGGCGCGGGCGCTGCAACGAGGGTTGCTGGAATCGCTGGGGCTCGGCGACCTGGGGATCGGCCGGGCGAGCCTGGCGCTGGCGCGACCGACCTGGATACCGGCGGCCCTGACCGAGGGCGCCTTCATGATGATCCCGGCCCAGGAGGCGGCCCTCCGGGAACCCTCGTACCAGGAGGCCTACGCCCGGGGCGTACTCAGCGGGCTGCGCGAGTTCGCGCTCGGGAGGATCGAGTGAGCCCGGCGCGCCGCACCTCGCGGCTGGCGGCTGTCGCGTCGCTTCTCGTCATCGGCGCGACGACAGCCCGTTCCCAGGTACCACCCGACGCCAGCTACCTGCAGTTCGAGACCGAGCACTTCCGGGTCGTCTTTCCGGAGGGGATGGAGCCGTTCGCCCGTCGGGCGGCGGCGAGCGCCGAGTGGGCTTACGGCACTCTGGCCGAGCATTTCGTTCGGGCGCCAAGGAGCCGGGTAGCGCTGGTCGTCACCGACCATACCGATCGGCCGAACGCGTCGGCCACGCCCCTGCCGTCCAATCGGATCGTGCTCATCGCCGCACCACAGATCGCGACGCGGCAGCTGAACTATTACGAGAGCGATTGGGTGGACGTGGCGATGGCCCACGAGCTCACCCACATCTTCCACCTCGATCGCGCGGCGGGCATCTGGTCGATCGGCCGCTTCGTGTTCGGCCGCCAGCCCACCTTCTTCCCCGCCTTCTATCAGCCGCGGTGGGTGATCGAAGGGCTGGCGACGTATTACGAATCCCGGCTCACCGGCGTCGGCCGCGCCTACGGGAGTACGTTCAACAGCTGGGTGCGGAACGACGCCCGAGCCGACGAGCTCCGACCCGTCGACGCCGCCAACGGCATCAAGCCCACGTTTCCGGCGGCCAGCACCCCTTACGCCTACGGCGGCCTCTACCTGCGCGCTATGGCGGCCGAGCACGGCGACAGCGTGGTGGCCCTGCTGGCGAAGAAGGGCGCCCGGCGACTCCCCTATACGCTGAACTGGGCTTCCGGCTCGCTCTACGGCCAGAGCCTGACCGGGAGCTGGAACGACTGGCGGGCCCGTCTCGCGGAGGCGGCGGCAACGTCTGACGATGCGGAGGCCGCCCGACCGCTGAGCGGCCAAGCCTGGTCCCTGTCGGCGCCTCGCTTCGCGCCGGACGGCCGCCTGATCGCCTTCAGCGCCATCACCCCCCGCGACGACCCGGCGGTCGTGGTCGTCGATGCGGCCAGCGGCGCCACGGTATTGCGCCGGAGGCGTAACGGTCCCGGGGGCGTCAGCTGGGCGCCGGACGGCTCCGCCGTCTACCACAGCCAGGTGGAGTTCGTCGACCGCTACACCATCTACAGCGACCTCTACCGCATCGATCTGGCCAGCGGGCATGAAGAGCGGCTCACCGCGGGCGCCCGTCTCTCGTCCCCCGATCTGGCGCCCGACGGCGGATCGCTGGTCGCCGTGCAGACCGGAAACGGGACGAACCGGCTGGTCGAGCTCGATCTGGAGACCCTGACCCTGCGGCCCATCACCGGGTTCGTTCCGGACGTCAACTGGGAGCACCCCCGCTGGTCTCCCGATGGTCGCTATATCGCCGCGGAGCGCTGGCAGTCGGGCGCGGTCCTGGATCTGGTGGTGATCGACCGCGACGGCTGCACGGTTCGGCGGATCACCCGGGACAGTGCCGGCGACATCACCCCCGCCTGGTCACCGGATGGGCGGTACCTGCTGTGGGCGTCGGATCGCTACGGCTCGTACGACATACTGGCGGTCGAGTGGGCTCGGGAGCTCGCCGCGGATGGCGGCACGCCTCCCCGCGCCTGGCGCGTGACCCGCGCGCCGATGGGTGCGAGCGATCCGGCCGTGTCACCGGACGGTCGTTGGCTGGCTTTCGTCGCGCTCTATCCGGACGGTTTGCGGGTCGAGCGCCGGTCATTCGAGCCGGCCACCTGGTTGGAAGCGGGGCCGGGAGAGCGGGAGCGCCGGGAACGGCTGGGGCCGCCGCCTGGAGCCGGGCCTTCCCCTGGCGGGGAGGTCCATGGCTACTCGCCGTTCCCGTCGCTGTGGCCCAAGGCCTGGACCCCGTTCCTCGCTTTGAGCGACGGGCTCGAGGGCGATCTGTTGGGCGCCGTCGTCACCGGCACCGATGACATCCGGCGACACAGCTACACGCTGTTCGCCGGATGGCGTATCGGCCTGGAAAAGGTGGAGTGGCAGGCCGCCTACCGGTATGCCGGTTTGGGGGACCCGGTCCTCGGTCTCACTGCCATCCAGAGCTGGGACGAGAACCTGCGGACCGCCGACGGGACGCTCTTCACCACGGTCGAGCGTGAGCGAAACGTGATCGTCACCGCGGACTTCCTGCGCCCGCGGCAGCGGAGTTCGTTCAGGATTTCACCCGGCTTCGGCGTGCAGTTTCTGCGCTTCGAGCCGACGGGCGGCGTGCAACTCACCGATTCGACGTTCACCGATCTCGAGGCCCTGCTCGGCATCGGCTTCTCCACCGCCCGGAGCTACCCCCGGTCGGTGAGCCCGGAGAACGGCTGGAGCGCCTCGCTCCTGCTCTCGCACCAGCGGCTGGCCGATGACTTCGACCGTTGGGAGGCTTCCGCCGAGCTCGCCTGGCGCGGCTTCATCTCGTTTCCCGTGTTCGGGTTCGCCCATCACGTTCTGGCCGGTCGCCTCGACCTCGGGACCAGCTACGGCCGCGACCGCGGCGCGGAGATCTTCGAGCTCGGAGGACTGCTGGCGCGGCCGCTGAATCTCGGCTTCGGCCTCGCCATCGGTCACGGCGAGACTTACGGACTCCGCGGCTATCCCGAGAACGTGCAGGTCGGCGACCGGATCGCGGCGGCGAGCCTGGAGTATCGTTTTCCGCTCCTCCTCGTCGGGCGCGGCTACGGCCTCTGGCCCCTCTTCCTCGACCGGGTCTCGATGAGCTTCTTTCTCGACGCCGGCTCCGCCTGGTTCGACGCCGACGCCATCGACGTCCTCGCCTCTGCCGGCGCCGAGCTCTCCATCGATCTCGCCGTCAACTACAACGCGGTCTTCCGCTTCCGCTTCGGGTACGCCCAGCCGTTCGACCGCGCGGTCGGCGACCCGGAACCCTACCTCGCCACCGGCCTGGCCTTCTAGAGTGTGGGTTGGGAAGTTGGATTTCGGGATTCTGATTGAGGGAAGTTCCAGTTCTCCCCGAATTGCCGAAGCGGATTCGGAGAGTCGGGGATTCGGGGGCTCGGGGAGGTGGGAATCGGCATGGACGGCAAAGTGGAGTGAAATCCTATGTCCCCGAATCCCCGAAACACCGAATCCCCGAATCGACCTCAACGATTCGGAGAGAACTCGATCTTCCCAATATCAGAATCCCGAGCTCTCTAATCCCCAGTAATCCCCATTTCGCGATTCCCAACCGTAACCACGGAGTTTGAAATGGTTCACCGTCCCGATATTCATCCCGACGCGTTCATCGCGCCGGGCGCCACCGTCATCGGTCGCGTCACCGTCGAGCGCCAGGCCAGCATCTGGTACGGCACTGTCGTGCGTGGCGATATCGAGCCGATCCACATCGGCGAAGCGACGAACATCCAGGACTCCTCGGTCATCCATATCGATCCCGGACTGCCCACCCGCATCGGCGCTCGGGTCGGCGTCGGCCACCGCTGCCTCCTCCACGGTTGCGTTGTCGAAGACGACTGCCTCATCGGCATGGGATCCATCGTTCTCAGCGGCGCCGTCATCGAGACCGGCTCGGTCATCGCTGCCGGCGCGCTGATCACCGAGGGCACCCGCGTGCCCGCTGGCTCCCTCGTCATAGGCGTGCCCGCGAAGGTCGTACGCCCCGTCGACGACGAGCTGCGCCAGCGCATCGCCCGCACGATCCGCGACTACCGCGAGCTCGCTCGGGCGCATAAGGCCGGAGACTACGCTTCGGCTTGATGGGGGAGGGAAGGTGGGAGGGTGGGAATGTCGAATCCCCGAATCCCATTCCCTATCTTCCCGAGATTCCCCATGAATGAAGCGATTCCCACCGCTTGACATTGGGGCGCCAGCGCTATATTTTGGGTTTCGCAGTCGAGCAAGGCACCATATGTTGTGGGCCCGGAGGGATGACGGGCTGGGTCGTTTTGGGGTGCCGGGCCTCCTCCCCCCGCCGCACTTGGGAGGCCGAACCGGGAACGGAATCAAGCCGAAAGCATGTAGGTCAGAGAGGCGCGCCTGGCGCGCTGGCGCTTCACGTTTTCATTCATTCGCCCACGAGCCACTCGAGAGACCATTGCAGACCGAGCGAACCGAGTTCCAGAGCCATCAACCGATGACGACGATCGCCATGCGCAAGGCGACGGCCTTGCCGGTGGCGCCGCCGCCGGATCTTCCGGACCCTGACCTGACCGAGAACGCGCTGACCGTATTGGAGCGCCGGTATCTGGTGAAGGACGACGAGCTGCGCCCGGTGGAGACGCCGCGGGAGCTGTTCTGGCGGGTGGCGCGGACGATCGCGGCGGTGGATCTGGAGTACGGAGCGAGCGGAGCGGAGGCGCAGGAATCAGCGGAGCGGTTCTATCACATAATGGCCGGCGGGCAGTTCATGCCGAATTCGCCGACGTTGATGAACGCCGGCCGTCCGCTGGGCCAGCTGTCCGCCTGTTTCGTGCTGCCCGTGGAGGATTCGCTGGAAGGGATCTACACGACGCTGCGGAACATGGCGCTGATACATCAGTCCGGAGGTGGCACCGGGTTCGGGTTTTCGCGGCTCCGGCCCAGTGGGGATGTGGTGCGGTCGACGATGGGTGTCGCCTCCGGACCCGTTTCGTTCATGGAGGTCTACGACGCCTCGACGGAGGCGGTGAAGCAGGGCGGTACGCGGCGCGGGGCGAACATGGGGATCCTGCGGGTCGACCATCCCGACATTCTCAAGTTCATCTCGTGCAAGCGAGAGAGCAGCCGGGTGAACAACTTCAACATCTCGGTGGCGGTCACCGACGCGTTCATGCGGGCGGTGGAGCTGGACGAGGAGTATGACCTGGTGAGCCCGCGGAAGGGCGAGGTCGTGGGGCGGCTGCGGGCGCGGGAGGTGTTTGACCGCATCGTCGAGGGCGCCTGGCAGAACGGCGAGCCGGGCGTGTTCTTCGTCGATCGGGCGAACCGGTACAACCCGGTCCCGCACCTGGGCTCGTACGAGGCGACGAACCCGTGCGGCGAGCAGCCGCTGCTGCCGTTCGACGTCTGCAACCTGGGCTCGGTGAACGTGGGCGCGTTCGTCGGCGAGGGTCAGACCGACATCGATTGGGATGCGCTGCGCGCCGCGGTGCACGCCTCGACCCATTTCCTCGACAACGTGATCGACGCCAACCGGTACCCGCTGCCGGAGATCACCGATCTGGCGGAGCAGATCCGGCGCATCGGCCTCGGCGTGATGGGGTGGGCCGACATGCTGGTGCGGCTGGGCATCGCTTACGGCTCCGAGGAGTCGCTGGAGCTGGCGGAGCGCGTCATGGGCTTTGTGGATGAAGAGGCCAAGGTGCGCTCGGAGCAGCTGGCGATCTCGCGCGGCGTCTTCCCGGAGTGGGAGCGCTCGATCTGGGGTCCCGACGCCAGCTGCGCCCGCGGTGGGGACGGCGAACGGATCCGCCCGGAACGGCCGCTCCGCAACTGCAACCTGACGACGGTGGCGCCCACCGGCACCATCTCGATCATCGCCGACTGCTCCGGCGGCATCGAGCCGCTGTTCGCGGTGGCGTTCATGCGCAACCAGGCGGGCACGCTGATGCCCGATGTGAATCAAGATTTTGTGGCCCTCGCACGTCGGCAGGGGTGGTACTCGGATCAACTTATGGAGCGGATCGCGTGCGAGGGCCACATACATTTCGACGAAGTGCCCGAGGATGCGCAGCGGGTGTTCGTCACGGCGCACGACGTCACGCCCGAAGAGCACGTCAGGATGCAGGCGGCGTTCCAGAAGTACGTGGACAGCGCGATCTCCAAGACGTGCAATTTCCCGCAGGACGCCAGCCCCGACTACGTGCGCTCGATCTACGAGCTCGCCCACCAGCTGGGCTGCAAGGGTGTCACGGTATACCGCGACGGCTCCCGCGAAGGCCAGGTGCTGTCAGCGGGCAAGACGGCGGAGTCGGTCGTGAAGGCACACGGAAAGCCAGAAACGATGAGCTCGGTCTCGGAGGTTGGGCGGAAGGGCGAAGATGTGGCAGGGGATGCTGGAGTCGCCTCCGAGGCCGAGCTCGCCAGTGAGCATCTGACACGCGAGCTCGAGGAGCTCCGTGCCGAACTGAACAAGCTAGCGAAGGAGAACGAGCGGCTCAAGCGCGAGCTGTCGGCGAAGCAGGGCGAGCTGATGGGCAAGCCGTTCGTTCGGGAGCGGCCCGACACTCTGCGCGGCGTCACGCGGAAGATGATGTCGCCCCTGGGCACGCTCTACGTCACCATCAACGAGGACGAGAAGGGCCGGCCGTTCGAGGTGTTCACGACGCTGGGGAAGGCGGGCGGTGCCGCGATGGCCGACGCCGAGGCGATCAGCCGGCTCATCTCGCTGGCGCTGCGCAGCGGCGTGCCGCTGACCACGATCAGCAAGCAGATCCGCGGCATCTCGTGCGACCGCGCCGTGGGCTTCGGGGCGAAGAAGATCCTCTCGATGCCGGACGCCGTGGCGCAGGCGATCGAAGAGTACCTGGCCGAGAAGGAAGGCGAGCAGCAACATCTGCCGCTCCGGGACCCGGAAACGGGCCGTAAAGGGAACGGCGGCACGCAGACGGCGGAGAAGCCGAAGATCGCGAAGCGAGCGGCGTTCGACGACCCGGCGAAGCATTTCGGCCGTGACATCAAGGCCCTGATCGAGACTTGTCCGGACTGCGGCTTCTCGCTGCAGTTCGCCGAAGGCTGCATGAAGTGTACAGCATGCGGTTATTCGGAGTGTGGGTAGTATCCCCCCAATCTTTCCCAGGTTCGGCTAACTCAACCGGGGCGCCTTCGGGCGCCCCGCTTCTTTTCAGGAACTTGGATATTGAACACTGGACGTTGAGCACTGGAAAATTCTCATTGAGAATTCACCTTGAGACTTGAACCTTCCCTCAGCCCGATCTCCGATGTCCAGCTCCCAGGTGTGAATGTCCAAGGTCCAACGCCCAACGTCCAACTCCCCACTCCCAACTCCCCACCCCCCCAACCCCCCCAACTCCCCCGGGAACCCGTCGGCACCTGATTTGTTTCTGTACCCGGAAGCCGCGGGGTTCCCGGGATCCCCGTGGCAGGACCGCAACCGGCGGATGGCGCCATGGGACAGACCTTCGAAGAGCTGATCGGGCTGCATCTCGACGATCTGTATTCGGCGGCGCTCTGTTTTACACAGGACGCCCGGCGGGCCGAGGAGTTGCTGCAGCAGGCCTCGATCCGGGCGTTTCATGAGTATCGGCGCGCTCGGGATCAGGACTTCCGACGGACGATGTTGGGGGCTCTGGTTTCGACCTACCTGCAGAGCGAGCGACGCTTGGGGCGCGACCCGCTGGCCCCTGCCACCGCTCCAGGTGAGGAGATCCTGTACGCGACGGCCGGCAGGGAATTCGAACCGTTCCCGGACCCGGGGACGCCGGGCTACCGACTGCTGCGCAACTGGATCGGTCGGGTTTGGAGCCTGCTGGACGACGGGGACCGGCTCATCCTGTGGCTGGCGGATGTCGAGAGATTGCGGCATGGGATCGTGGGGGAGATGGTGGGCGTTCCGGAAGAGGAGGCGCGAGACCGCCATTACCGGGCGCGGCTCATGTTGAGCCAGGCGGCGGGACGCGCGTTGAGTGAGCGAACAGCGGGAGGCGCGGAAGCATAATGGACTGTACCGAAGTGAAGCGAGTGTTATGGCCCGCCGATGTCCTGCGGGTGAGCGACAGCGAGTTGGAAGCTGCGCTCGAACATGCCGAGGATTGCCCCGATTGCGGGCATTTCCTGGAGGCCGACCGGCGCCTCGCCCGCCTGATCCGGGAGTCCGTGCCTCGCGAGCCGGCGCCCGCCGAGCTGAGGGAGCGTCTCTATACGGCCCTGGCCCGCGAGCGAGCGGGTTCGCCCGGTCCGCGGCGTCGCTTCCGATTCGGCCGCTGGCCGACGGTGGCCGGCGCTCTGGCGGTGGGAACCGTCGTGGGGGCGGCCATCTACTGGTGGGGTGGGCAAGGCGCGATGCCCTCCGCCACCGCCTTCGCCGAGGACTACCTGCGCCGCGTGGTGGAGCAGGAAGCGCTGGTGAGCGGCGATCCGCAGGAGGTGTCGGCCTTCTTCGCCCGCGAGCTGGGGGTCGCATTGCCGCCGCCGGTGGTGCCGGGCTACGAGCTGCAGCGCGCCACGATCTGCCTGATGAACGGTCGACGCGGGGGCGTGGTGGAGTACGCCGCCGGTGACCGGAGCTTCTCCTACTACTTGGTCCCCCAGGATCGGCCCGTCACGCGACGCGGCAATCGTGTGGATGTCCGTATGGTGGACGATAGCGTGACGGACCCGCCCTTCGCGCTGGGACGGGCCCGCGGTCTCGGCGTCGCCACCTGGTGGGATGAAGAGCATCGGCACGCCCTGGTCGGCGACCTCCCGGTCGCCGAGCTGGAGCGACTCGCACCCCTCTTCATAGACGCCACGCTGCGTCTCTAGCCCCAACCACCCCGGGCCCGCTAGTTTAGGCCCCGATCCTCGAATCGAACTCCCGATCAGCGGAGGAGGCGGCCCTGTCCAGCATGGCCGGCAGCATCACCTCATTGCAAATCTGTCCGGGGCACGGCATCCCGATGCGGTCTGTGGATCCGGCCCGATTCATCGCCGACCTCGGCCTCGAAGGGTGCCGGCACGCTCGCGCCGGCAGCCGACGCCAGGTGCTGCTGCTAGAGGAAGAGACGCTGGAAGCCCTGGGTCTGGCGCCGGGCGTGGTGAAGGAGAACGTGACGACCCGGGGCATCGACCTGGCCGGCCTTCCGGTCGACACGCGTCTGCGGCTGGGCTCCGAGGTCGAGCTCTGGATCACGGGACCCTGCCGCCCGTGCGACCTGATGGACGAGATCCGCGACGGCCTGCAGGAGGAGATCCGCGGTCGGCGTGGCGTGCTGGCGTGGGTGAAACACGGGGGCCGTGTGCGGGTGGGCGATGTGGTGGAGGTCGTGCCGGCATCGAGAACGGGCGAGTGAACGTTGAACATCCAGCATGGAACATTCGACATTGAAGGCACGGCCGAACGTTGAACCGCAGAGATCGAACGCCGAACATCGAGCGGCGGACGACGCTCATCGTTCGATGTTCGGTGCTTCGATGTTCGAACATTCGAGACGCGCCAGCGCCGAGCCCTCTGGATGTTGGATGTCGGATGTTGGATGTTCGACGTTCACCCGTGCCTACCCCGATGGAGGCTAAATGAAGCGGACCCCAATAGTCGTTACGATCCTCGCCCTCTCCCTGGCCGGCGCCGAGGCCCATGCCCAGTCCGATGCCATCCGCGCGGTCCGCTCCTACAGGCAGGCGAACGAGGCCGCGATCGTCCAGGAGCTCGTCGACTTCCTCCGCATCCCGAACGTCGCCTATCAATCCGACATGCGCCGCAACGTCGACGCGCTGATCGAGATGATGGAGCGGCGCGGGATCGCGGCCCGGGTGCTGGAGACCCCCGGCGTCCCCTACGTCTACGGCCAGCTCAACGTCCCCGGCGCCCGGCACACGGTCCTCTTTTACGCCCACTACGATGGCCAGCCAGTGGACCCCGACCGCTGGGTCGGCCACGCTCCGTTCGAGCCGATCCTCCGCGACGGGTCGTTGGCAGTCGGCGGCGAGCCGATGGCCATGCCCGCCGATGGTGCGTTAGACCCCGACTGGCGGCTGTTCGCGCGCTCGGCTTCCGACGACAAGTCGCCGATCGTGGCGATGATGGTCGCGCTGGACGCGCTGCGCGCCTCCGGGCGCGAGCCGCGGGCCAACCTGAAGTTCATCTTCGAGGGCGACGAGGAGGCGGGCTCGCCGCACCTGGGCTACGCGGTGCAGCGCTACGGCGACCTGCTGGCCGCGGATCTGGTGGTGAGCGCCGATGGACCCGCCGATCCGTCGGGTCTCCCGACTCTTTACTTCGGTGCCCGGGGCATCGTGGGAGCCGAGATCACGGTCTACGGGCCGCTGCGGCCGCTGCACAGCGGGCACTACGGGAACTGGGCGCCCAACCCGGCGCTGCGCCTGGCGCAGTTGCTGGCGACGATGAAGGATCCGGCGACGGGCCGGGTGCTGGTGGATGGCTTCTATGACGATGTGGTGCCGCTGAGCGAGCGGGAGCTAGCGGCGATCGCGGCGGCGCCGAACGACGACCAGCAACAGATGATGGAGTTCGGCATCCCGGAGCCGGAGATCGATGAGCCGCGGCTGCTGGCGATCAACCAGCCGTCGCTGAACATCCGCGGGTTGCGCTCCGGCTGGGTGGGCGAAGAGGCGCGGACCATCGTACCCGACGTGGCGATCGCCAGCATCGACTTGCGCCTGGTGGAGGCGATCGACCCCCAGGAGCAGCTCCGACGCCTGATCCGGCACATCGAGGAACGGGGCTACCACATCGTCTCCGAGGACCCGGACCGCGACATGCGCCGGCGGCACGAGCGGCTGGCGAAGGTGACCACGTCCGACGGATACCCCGCGTTCCGGACCCCGATGGACCTGCCGGTAGCGCGGGAGCTGGTCGCGGCGGTGGAGGGCCACACCGGCGTGAGCGTGGTGAAGCTGCCGACTCTGGGAGGCAGCGTGCCGCTCTATCAGTTCACCGACGGGCTGGGCATCCCGACGGTGGGCGTGCCGATCGTGAATCACGACAACAACCAGCACAGCCCGAACGAGAACCTGCGGCTCGGCAACTTGTGGCAAGGGATCGAAACCCTGGCCGCGGCGATGCTCATCGAATGATCCCGGAGGAGGCGGAGGGCGACAGATGGCTGACCTGGAACTGATCCAGGGCATTCTGGCAAGCGCGGAGACGAAGATCCTGCTGCTGGTGCTGGATGGGGTGGGAGGCTTGCCGGTGGAACCGGGCGGCCCCACCGAGCTGGAGGCAGCGAAGACCCCGAACCTGGACCGGCTGGCAGCCGAGGGGGTGACCGGACTGCACCAGCCGGTGGCCCCCGGCATCACACCCGGCAGCGGCCCTGGCCACATCGGCCTGTTCGGCTACGACCCGATCCGTTACCAGATCGGGCGCGGGGTGTTGGAAGCGCTGGGTGTCGGGTTCGAGCTGGAACCGGAGGATCTCGCCGCCCGTGGCAACTTCTGCACGGTGGACGCGGCCGGCGTCATCACCGACCGGCGGGCCGGGCGGATATCCACCGAGAAGGCGGCCGAGCTCTGCGCCGAGCTGCGGGGGATCGATCTTCCCGGCGTGGAGGTGTTCGTCGAGCCGGTCCGCGAGCACCGGTTCCTCCTGGTGCTCCGTGGGCCGGAGCTGGTGGAAGGTGTCGCCGACACCGATCCGGGCCGCGAAGGCGTACCACCCCTCGATGTCGTGGCCGAGGGCGCCGAAGCGCGCGATACGGCCGGGCGAGTCGAGACGTGGGTGAACGAGGCACGAAAGCGGCTGAAAGATCACGAGCCGGCCAACATGGTGCTGCTGCGCGGCCTCGCCCGTCGGCCCGACTGGCCGCTATTTCCTGCGGTCTTCGGCCTGCGCGCCGTCGCCGTGGCCCAGTACCCGATGTATCGGGGCGTGGCTCGGCTGGTGGGCATGGACAGCGTCGAGGTCGGTCCCGGCCGCGACGAGCTGCTCTCCGCCCTCGAGAACGTGTGGGACGACCACGACTTCGTTTTCGTCCACGTCAAGGATACCGACAAGGCAGGCGAGGATGGCGATTTCGATCGCAAGGTGAAGGTGATCGAGGAGATCGATGGCCATCTGCCGCGCATCATGGCACTGGATCCGGACGTCGTGCTCGTCACCGGCGATCACTCCACTCCCGCCGCCCTGCGCAGCCACAGCTGGCACCCGGTCCCCGTGCTGCTCTGGTCGAAGACGGCCCGCCGCGACGGCGTCGAGCGGTTCGGCGAGTCCCATTGTCTGCGAGGTGGCCTGGGTATCTGCCGCTCCGACGATCTCATGCCGCTGGCGCTGGCTCATGCCGGACGGCTGACCAAATACGGAGCCTGAGCGGGTGACGGCACCTCCGTGGGAAACGGTCAGCTTCGACTGCTACGGCACGCTGGTCGACTGGGAGACGGGCATCCGTGACGCCTTTCTCCGGGCCGCCGCGGCCGATGGCGTCGAGCTCGACGACGGCTCGATCATCGCCGCTTATCACGAGATCGAGCCGCAGGTCCAGTCCGAGGAGTACCGTCCCTACCGCGAGGTGTTGGCCGCCACCGCGCTGGGCGTGGCGCGGCGCCTCGGTTGGCCCCTGGAGCCCGAGCGCGCCGGCTTCCTGGCCGAATCGCTCCCCGATTGGCCCGTCTTCCCCGACACCCGGCCGGCACTCGAGCGCTTGAAGTCTCGCTTCGCCATCGCCATTCTCTCCAACGTCGATGACGATCTGCTTCGCGGTAGCATCAGCCGGATCGGAGTCGACTTCGACTGGACGATCACGGCCGAGCGAGTTCGAAGCTACAAGCCGGCGCCCGCTCACTTGCGCGCCGCGCTGGCGCGGGCGGGCGGTGCGGCCCGATTGTTGCACGCCGCACAGAGTTACTTCCACGACATCGGTCCGGCGGTCGAGCTCGGCATTCCGGCCGTCTGGGTCAATCGAAAGGCGGAAGGGGCACCCCAGCAGGGTGGCCCTCTCCACACGGTCGCCGACCTGACCGAGCTGGTCGACTGGCTGGAGAAGCTTGACTGAAACTACGAATTAGCCGTGGCCCATCGCGGCGACGCCGGCCGATGACCCCGGGCCCGCGGAGAACAACTACAGGACAGAACAGAGGAACCATGTCAAACGAACCGACTCGCGTCGTGATCCTGGGCGCTGCCGGGCGCGACTTTCATGACTTCAATACCTTCTTCCGCGGCAACCGGGACAACCGTGTCGTCGCCTTCACCGCCACCCAGATCCCCAACATCGAGGGTCGTGTCTATCCGGCGGAGATCGCCGGGCCGGATTACCCCGAGGGCATCCCGATCGTCCCCGAAGAGGAGCTGGAAGAGATCGTCGAGCGCGAGCGGGTGGATCTCTGCGTCTTCTCGTACTCCGACATCTCCCACGCCTACGTCATGCACATGGCCAGCCGTGTCCTGGCCGCCGGCGCGGCGTTCCAGCTGCTGGGACCGCGTCAGATCATGCTCGAGTCGGAGCGACCGGTTATCGCCGTCTGCGCCGTACGGACCGGCGCCGGCAAGAGTCAGACGACTCGCTACGTGGTCGAGCGGTTGCGCGAGTTCGGCCACAGGCCCGTCGTCGTGCGGCACCCGATGCCCTACGGCGACCTGGTCGCCCAGCGGGTTCAGCGCTTCGAGAGCTACGACGACCTCGACAGGTACGACGTGACCATCGAAGAGCGTGAGGAGTACGAGCCCCACATCGCCCGCGGCTCGGTGGTCTACGCCGGCGTCGACTACGAGGCGATCCTGCGCCAGGCCGAGAAGGAGGCCGACGTGGTCCTCTGGGACGGCGGCAACAACGACCTGCCGTTCTACCGACCGAACCTCCACATCGTCGTCGCCGATCCGCACCGTCCCGGGCACGAGATCGGGTACCACCCGGGCGAGGCGAACCTGCGCGTGGCCGATGCGATCATCATCAACAAGATCGGTACCGCGAAGCCCGAGGACATCGATATCGTGAGGCGCAACATCGCCGAGGCGAACCCGGGTGCCGTCGTGTTCGACGGCGAGTCGCCCCTCACCGTGGACGATCCGGCGGCCCTGAAGGGGAAGCGGGTCCTGGCGGTGGAGGACGGACCGAGCCTGACCCACGGCGAGCTGTCGCTGGGCGCGGCCAGCCTGGCCGCCAAACAGAGCGGCGCCGCCGAGCTGGTCGATCCGCGCCCGTTCGCCGTCGGCTCGATCGTGGAAACGTTCGCCAGATACACCACGACCGGACCGGTGCTGCCCGCCATGGGCTACGGCGAGGAGCAGATCCGCGAGCTGTCGGAGACGATTCGCAGATCGGACGCCGACGTGGTCGCCGTCGGCACCCCCATCGACCTCGGCCGCCTGATCGACATCGACAAGCCGATCGTGCGGGTCAAGTACGATCTGGCCGTGGATAGGGCGGAGGAGTTCGACCGGCTGATCAAGGAGACGGTCGGCTGACGGACCGGGATCGGGCCGCCGCCCTGCACGCGCGGGCCATCGTCATCGATGGCCACAACGACTTGCCGTACCGGTTGCGGGCGCTCCATGGGTCGAGCCTGGAGTCGTTCGACCTGGCGGTCCGCCAGCAAGAAGGCCATACCGACATCCCCCGGTTGCGTGAGGGTGGCATCTCGGCCCAGTTCCTGGCCGCCTACGTGCCGTCGAGCTACGAGGGCCGCGGTGCGGCGCCGATCGCCCTCGAGCAGATCGAGCTGATTCATCGTATCGCCGACCTCTATCCGGAGCTGGAGCTGGCGCGGACCGCCGAAGACGTCCGGCGGATCGCCGGCGCGGGCCGCATCGCCATCCTGGCCGCCGTCGAGGGCGGCCACGCCCTCGACAACTCCCTCGATGTGCTCCAGCAGTTCGCGGAGCTCGGCGTGCGCTACCTGACGCTGACCCATTCGGGCACCACCGATTGGGCCGACTCGGCGACCGATGCCGCCCGCCACGGCGGCCTGACCGGGTTCGGCGTGGAGGTGGTCCGCGAGATGAACCGGCTGGGGATGCTGGTCGACATCTCGCACGTCTCGGACGCCACCATGGACCACGTGCTCCGCGTCAGCCGGGGGCCCGTCATCGCCTCGCACAGCGGCGCCCGCGCGATCAACGACCATCCGCGCAACGTCCCGGACGACGTCCTCCGTCGGGTGGCAGAAAGCGGTGGTCTGGTTATGGTGGTCTTCTTTTCCGGGTTCGTCGTGCCGGAGGCGGCCGACGTGGTCCGGGACATGTTCGACCTCGAGCGGCAGCTCCGGGCCCGGCACGGCGACGACGATGCGGCGATCGAGCGGGAGTGGCGCGCCCATTTCGCCAGCCGGCCCATCCCCCGGGGGACGGTAGCCCACGTCGTCGATCACGTCGATCACATCGTACGGGTCGCCGGCGTGAAGCACGTCGGTCTCGGCTCGGACTTCGACGGGACCTCGAAGGTGCCCGAGGGTCTCGACGATGTGTCAGGCTATCCCGCCATCACCGCCGAGCTGGTCCGCCGGGGCTACACCGACGACCAGGTGCTGGCCATCCTGGGCGGCAATGTTCTCCGGGTCCTGGAGGACGCGGAGATCGGATGGTGACGGTGAGCGGTATGCGGTGCGTCGGTATGCGGTGAGGGATGACCCCGCGGCAGTCGCCCCTT
>JABAHS010000125.1_pt2 | contig 76402 bp, 67 predicted proteins | sample 7062111 | NCBI WGS metagenome assembly JABAHS01 (sample SAMN14534600, study PRJNA622989) | marine sediment metagenome | biome: marine biome [ENVO:00000428]; feature: marine pelagic biome [ENVO:01000023]; material: deep marine sediment [ENVO:00002113]; isolation source: pool of 4 deep marine... | reverse complement strand
GATCGACGAGGCCGGGGCAGACGATGCACCCGCCGGCGTCGATCTCGCGCTCGGGCGTGAAATCGGGGACGGTCCCGACACCGGCGACGGTGCCGTCCGCCAGGTACAGATCGCATACCTCATCGACGCCGTTCGCCGGGTCGATGAGGCGGCCGCCCTTGATCCTGATACGCATTCGATCAGCGACTAAATCAGCGCGCCCGCTCCGCTGCGTGACTGCCGAGGGCGATGGACATCACCGCCATGCGGATGGCGATGCCGTAGCTCACCTGCTGCAGTATCAGCGAACGTCTGCCGTCGGCCACCTCGGAGTCGATCTCCACGCCTCGGTTCAGGGGGCCCGGGTGCATCACGATGGCGTCCGGCTTGGCGACGCCGAGCTTCTTCTCCGTGAGGCCGTAGAAATGGAAGTATTCGTGGGTGCTTGGCAGAAGCCCTCCTTGCATCCGTTCACGTTGCAGCCTGAGCATCATGATCACGTCCACATCGCGCAGTCCGGGCTCTAGCCGGTGAAACGGCCGGACGCCGAGCGTCTCCACCGCCGCCGGCATGAGCGTACGCGGTGCGACGACCCGCACCTCGCGGGCGCCTAGGGTTTTCAACGCGTCTATTTGCGAGCGCGCTACGCGCGAGTGCTCGATGTCTCCGACGATGGCCACAACGAGATCGTCGAAGTGGCCCTTGTGGCGTCGAATGGTGAACATGTCGAGCAACGCCTGCGTCGGGTGGGCATGACGCCCGTCCCCGCCGTTGATCACGCTGATGTGAGGCGCCGCGTGCCGCGCGATGAAGTGCGCAGCACCGCTGTCCGCGTGCCTTACGACGAACATGTCGCAGTGCATCGCCTCCAGCGTTCGCAGGGTGTCGAGCAGGCTCTCGCCCTTGGAGGTGGCCGAGGTGCTCACATTGATGTTGAGCACGTCCGCCGAGAGACGCTTGGCTGCGAGCTCGAAGGTGGTGCGCGTGCGCGTGCTCGGCTCAAAGAAGAGATTAATCACGGTTTTCCCGCGAAGCAGCGGGACCTTCTTCACGGCACGAGCCTCCACCCCGGCGAAGGACTCCGCGGTGTCCAGGATCTCCACGAGCAGCTCGCGCGTCAGGCCCGCGATTGTCAGGAAGTGCCGGAGCTGCCCGCGTTCGCCGATCTGGATGTCGGCGGTCGTGCTCATCCCCGGCGCACCTCCAGTGCGAGCGGCTCCGGACCGGTCAGCTTGATGGACTCGTTGGCTTCAAGACGCACGTGTTGGCCGAGCACGTCGGCCTGGATGGGTAGCTCCCGTCCGTCGCGCTCGACCAGCGTGCCGAGGGTCACGCTCGCCGGACGGCCGTAGTCGAAGATCTCGTTCAATGCGGCGCGAATCGTGCGGCCCGTGTAGAGCACGTCGTCGACCAGCACGATGTGCCGCCCGTCGACCTCGAAGGGCAGGTCGGAGGGTGCGATACGCGGGTGCAGACCGATGCGCGTGAAATCGTCACGATAGAAATTGATGTTCAGCGTGCCCAGCGGACCGGGCAGCCCGAGCAGCCCCTGCAAGCGCTCGGCAACCCAGACGCCGCCGGTGCGGATGCCGATCATCAGTGGATCACGGCGCTCATGACGGCGCAGGTACTCGGTGAGACGCTCCGCCATCCCGCTGAGGAGCCTCTCGACGTCGGGTAGCTCGCTCATGGCTCTGCCCGGCGGCCTTGGAGCCAGGCCTCGAGAATGATCTGCGCGGCCACCGGATCTTCGTCCAGCGCGTGACGACCGGCTTCCACCATACGACGACGCGCTTCGATCGTCGAGAGGCGCTCGTCCGCACCGTATATCGGCAGACGGAAGCGACGCGCGAGCTCTCGACCGAACTCACGCGCCGCTCGCGTGGTGGCCTGCTCGGTTCCGTCCATGTTAAGCGGGATACCCACGACCAGCGCATCCGGCTGCCAGGTCTCGATGAGCTCGCCGATGCTTTCCCAGTCGGGCTCGGCGGCGGTGACCCGCACCGTCGTCAGCGGAGTAGCCGTCGCGGTGAGGGTCTGCCCCACCGCGACTCCGATTCGTTTGTGCCCGTAGTCGAAGCCGAGGAGCGTCCTGGGACGCGTCATGCGTGCCCGGCGTCGGCTGAGAGGCGGCCGAAGTCGACGCCGACCAGCTGGGCTGCGGCCTCCCAGCGTCCCTCGTACGGCGCGTCGAAGATGATGCTCGTATCGGCGGGGCCGCTCAGCCACGCGTTCTCCGCCACCTCGCGCTCGAGCTGTCCGGCGCCCCACCCCGCGTACCCGAGCGCCACCACGGCGCGCTCGGGGCCCTCGCCGCGCGCAATGGCCGCGAGAATGTCGCGCGAAGTGGCCACCCCGATGTGATCACCCACCTCGAGCACCGCGTCCCATTCGCCGGCTGGCAGATGGATCACGAAGCCGCGCTCGCGCTGCACGGGGCCGCCCTGGAGCACGCGCATGTTGCGCGCTGTGGGATTCGTGGCGTCCATGTCCATGTGCCCCAGCACCTCGCCGAGGCTGAGGTCCAGAGGGCGATTGATGACAATGCCCATCGCCCCTTCCTCGTTGTGTGCGCACACGTAAGTGACGGTCCGATTGAAGTTGGGATCGGCCAGGGCGGGCATCGCGATGAGGAAGTGATTCGTTAGATTCATATCAGTTCATAGTATCCGTGCAAGCGCCGCGGGTGACAAGCGATTCTCACCGGCAGCGCCTGCACCCTGCCTTTCGTTCGCCTCTGCCCTCAGCGAGCCGCGAGCCGGTTGCTGTTCAGGAATTGCCACGTTCGCTCGATATGCAGAATATCGGTCTCCTCCCGAATGCTTTTAGGGAAAGGTGCAAACGGGGCGGCGAGCCTGACGATGCGCATCGCCGCGTCGTCGAGCACGCGATGGCCGGAGGAACGTCGCAGGGTAATCTCGTTGATGGAGCCGTCGGCGTTCAGCGCCACGTCGAGCAGCAGCGCTCCCCAGAGCTTACGCCGACGCGCTTCGTCGGGATAGTTCAGATTGCCGATGCGCTCCACCTTGGTGCGCCACGCCTCCATATAGCTCGCGTACTTGTACTCCCGCGTCCGGGCGTTGATCCACTTCCGGCGGGGGCGCTCGGCGTACGCCTTCATCTTGCGATCGATCTCGGCGCTCAGGCTGGCCATGGCGAGGCTGCGGCTGACCAGCGTCGCCGCTTCGAGGGTTTTGGTCGGTGCGGGTTGGACCGCGGGCTCGGGCTTGGGGCGGGATTCGGGCTCGGGCTCCTGCCGCGGCTCGGGCTCGGGACGCGTCGGCTCGCTCACCTCCTGCTCGGTGGGTGCCTCGGTCTGCGCCAGCATCGGCTTGGGTGCGGCCTCCCGGGGCGCGGGCTGGGGGTCCCTCGCCTCCGGCTCCTCCGCCGCCACCGGTTCGGAGGCTTCCACGGGCGGTGACGCGGCCGCAACGGCCGGTTCCGGCGCGGTAAACGGCGCGGGGGTCGGGGTGGCCGGGCGGGACTGCTCCGTGCTCTCCCCGCCGCCGTCCTGGTCGGCTTGGGCCAGGTAGTCCGCGTCCTCGGGCGTCTCCTGCGTCTTGTGCTGCACCAGGATGATGTCGAGCGTGTTGGATTGGGTATCGGCGCGCTCGGTGGGCGAAAAGCTCACGCCGAGGATGAGGATCGCGTGCAGGACGACGGCGAAAAACAGGGTCAAGCCCAGGCGATCCGCCGACGTGACGAGCGGTTCTGCGGTGGCTACGCGCACGGAGCGTCGTTATGAGCTGACCGACCCCAAAGTATACCCCATGGCGAGACGGCCCCGCAGTCGCCCCCGGGAACGAGCATCGCACAAGGCGCGCGCGGACCCCCCTCTCATCGCCGGCCCCCCGCCGCGAGGTGCCTCTCGATGGCCTCTATGATCTGCCCGCCGATGTCGAGGCCGTAGAGGCGCTCGAGCTCACGGATGCAGGTCGGGCTGGTGACGTTGATCTCGGTCAGGTAGTCGCCGATCACGTCCAGCCCGGCGAACAGCAGACCCTTCTCGCGCAGCGTCGGGCCGACTTCGCTGCAGATCCGACGATCGCGTGCGCTCAGCTCGACGCCCACGCCGCTTGCACCCACTGCCAGGTTGCCGCGGAATTCCCCTTCCCCGGGTATGCGGGCGAGGGCGTAGGGGATCGGCTCGCCGTCGATGACCAGGATGCGCTTGTCGCCTTCGCTGATCTCCGGGATGAATCGTTGCGCCAGCACGAATTGCGTCCCGCGCTGTGTCAGCGTCTCGAGGATCACGTTCGTGTTGAGGTCTCCCTTGCTCACCCGGAAGATGGAGGTGCCCCCCATGGCGCCCGGCGGCTTGACTACGATGTGCTCGTGCTCGCGCAGAAAATTCCGGATGTCGACCGCGCGCCGGGTCACCAGCGTGGGCGGGCAGCACTGCGCAAACCATGCCGTGTAGAGCTTCTCGTTGGCGTCGCGCAGGCTGGCGGGCTTGTTCACCACCAGCGCCCCGGCCGCTTCTGCACGCTCGAGAATGTAGGTGGCGTAGACGTACTCCATGTCGAAGGGGGGATCCTTGCGCATGAGGATGACGTCGAGCGCGCCCAGGTCCATCGCCCCGCGCGCGTCGGACAGCGTGAACCAGTGCTCCGGATCGTCGCGGACTTCGAGCTCGCGCGCATATCCGTAGCCCCGCCCGTCGCGCAGGAACAGGTCCTCCAGCTCCATGTACAGAAGCTCGTGGCCGCGAGTCTGCGCGGCGAGCAGGAGTGCGAGCGTGCTGTCCTTCTTGAAGACGATGGACGCGATGGGGTCCATCACTACGCCGACTTTGTAAGCCATGCCGTCATCTCTTGTGCGCGTGGCCTCGCACCCACCTAACGCCGCGGGGCCCGCCGTTACCGTTTATCGACCCGCTACGCCGTCCACTTGACGCGGCGGCGTCCACACAAAAGTACCCGAAACCGTGCGCCACATCCAAGCCGGCTCCCCGCGTGCACGCGGTTTGCACCACCCCCATGCGGGACGTAGCATTACGCGAACACACGTCGTGGCCGATGCTAAGCAGGTGTGCAAAAACACGTTACGGCGCGAGGTCCTGCGAAGTGCGGGCTGAAAGGCAAGGCCCGCGTTGCAGCCCGTCCGTTGGAGCCACGCGCAAACGCGTGCGCTACGCACCGGGCCGAAGCTCGGAGACGCCCGCGCGAAGCGTAGCGGCGGCGCAGAGGGCATGAACGTCATCCGCATCGCTACGCGCAAGAGCCCGCTCGCGGTCTGGCAGGCGGAACACGTCGCGCAGCGGGTGCGCGCGAGTCACCCCGACCTGCGCGTCGAGCTGGTCAAGCTCAGCACCAGCGGCGACAAGCTGCTCGACGCTCCCCTGGCGAAGGTGGGCGGCAAGGGTCTGTTCGTAAAGGAGCTCGAACAAGCGCTCACGGACGGGCGTGCGGATATCGCGGTGCACTCCATGAAGGACGTCACCGTCGAGCTCCCCGAGGGTCTGCATCTGCCGGTGATCCTGGCACGCGCGGAGCCTCGGGACGCCTTCGTGGCGACCAAGGCCCCGACGCTGGATGCACTGCCCCGAGGAGCGCGCGTAGGGACATCAAGCTTACGCCGCAAGTGCCAGCTGCGCAGCTGGCGCCCCGATCTCACGCTCTTGGACTTGCGCGGCGGCGTCGATACGCGCCTGCGCAAGCTGGATTCGGGCCAGTTCGACGCACTCGTTCTGGCCTGCGCCGGCTTGGAGCGCCTCGGGCTCGCGGGGCGTATCGCACAGCCCCTCCCGCCGGAGGTGCTGTTGCCCGCCATCGGGCAGGGGGCGATGGGGATCGAGTGCCGAGAGGGGGATCCGGCGGTGGAGGCATGCATCGCGCCGTTGAACCACGCGGCGAGCGCGGTTTGCGTGCGCGCCGAGCGAGCCATGAACCGCCGCCTCGGAGGCGGCTGTCAGGTACCCATCGCCGGCTACGCCGAGCTCAATAACGCGGAGCTGCGGTTGCGCGGGCTGGTGGCGACCGTCGACGGTACACGGGTCCTGCACGAGCACGCCAGCACGCGGCGCATCGACGAGCCGGACGCGCTGGGCATCGCGGTGGCCGAGGCCCTCCTCGCGCGCGGCGCGGGCGACATTCTGGAGGAGGTGTACGCGGGTGGTTGAAGGGGAAGCCGTCGGCGGCGGCGCACGCGTCGGCCGCGGGCCGTTGCAGGGGCTGCGTGTGGTCGTCACGAGGCCGGCCCATCAGGCGGATACCCTGGCGGCCACCCTCGAGGCAGCGGGCGCCCAAGTCATTCGTTTTCCCGCGCTCGACATCGCGGAAGCGCTCGATCCGCGACCCGCCCTCGCTCTCGTCGACCGGCTGGAGACCTTCGACATCGTCGTTTTCACCAGCCCCAATGCCGTGGCCAGGGGGACGGCGCTGGTGCGTTCGCGGCGCTCGTGGCCGCCGGCACCGCGCATCGCGGCCGTGGGTTCGGGTACGGCGCGGGCCCTCGCCGAGCTGGGGCTGCACGCGCACATCGTCCCCGATGGCAGCTACGGCAGCGAGGGGTTGCTGGCGCAGCCGGCGCTGCAACACGGCGACGTGGAGGGGCGCGCGGTGCTCATCATCCGTGGCGAAGGCGGGCGTGATCTGATCGCGCGCACGTTGAGCGAGCGCGGCGCGCGGGTGGAGTCCGCCATCGTCTACCGGCGCGTGCGCCCCGCGCTCGATCCCGAGCGCCTGCTCGCACCGGCGCGACGCGGCGAGGTGGACGCGCTCATCGTGACCAGCGGCGAAGCCCTGCGGAACCTGTTCGACATGATGGACCCGGCGGGCCGTGCCTGGTTGCGTGAGACGCCGCTGGTGGTCGTGAGTGAACGCGCGGCTGCGCTCGCGCGCGAGATGGGTGTGCGCTCGAAGCCCATCGTGGCCGCGCGTGCGAGCGACGAGGCCCTGGTGGAGGCTGTGGCGCGCGTGCGTAGCGCGCACGGCAGTGAGCGTTCCGAGCCATGACCGACACGCCGGATTCCAACGCCCACCAGCCCGCGCCCGAGGGGCGGCGCGACACGGGGGTCGCGGGCGGGGCAGGCGCATCCCGCGGTGGGGGCGGACGCGGGACGCTGCCGACGCTCCTCGTGCTGACCCTCCTTACGATGGCTGGTGCGGCGGGCGGGGGCTACTGGTTGTGGGAGCAACTGCAGGCTTCGCGCGCGGCGTCTCAACGCCTGGAGGCGCGCTGGGAGGCACGCGCGCAGGGGCTGGAGCAGCGCCTCGCCGAGGCGCAGGCACGCCAGCGCACGCAGACGCAGGCACGGCTGGAGACACTGCACCGCGCCCTCGCAGCGGTGTCGGAATCGCTCGGGGCGCTGGAGGCATGGGCGCACGCCGGCGGCGCCGAAGGCGTCGAGCCTCGGGCCTGGTCGCTCGCTCAGGCGAAGATTCTGTTGCTGACCGCGGCGTATCAGTCGTCGGCCCACCAGCGCGAGCGCGCGGCGCGCACGCTGGAGGCCGCATCGGCGCGCCTGGCGGTGGTGGACGACCCGAGGCTCGACCCGGTTCGCGAGCGTCTCGCGGCAGACCTCGAAGCGTTGCGGGAGTCGCCGTACGCGGATCTGTCGCGCATCGCCGCGGCCTTGAGCGGGCTGGCGCGCGAGGCGCAGGGGTTGCCGCTCCCCTCGGCTCCCTCGCCCGAGGCGCCCGCGAGTGGCGCGCCGCCGGCGGAGGAGGCGGTCGGTGGCTGGCGGGGCGTGCTCGATGCGGTGTGGCGCAACGCGAAGGGGCTGATCGTCGTGCGTCGCGTGGCAGAGGACAGCCCTGCCGGGTGGTTGCCGCAGGAGCGGCTTCTGATGCGTGCGCGCGTGCATCTGGCCCTGGACGGCGCACGTCTCGCGGCGCTGCGGCGTGACACAGAGGCCTTCCGCGCGGGCCTGCGCACGGCCCGCGAGTGGCTGCTAGCGCGCTTTGATGCCGGCACGCCCCAGGTACAGGCGATGGTACAGCGCATCGAAGCGCTCGAGATTACGGCGCGCACGGATGGCGCTCGGGCGGACCCGCTCGAGATCATGCGGTTGCTGGAACGCACGCTGGATTCGTCTGCGCTGGCGACGCCGTCGCCTCGAGCGCGGTGAAGGGCCGGTGAGACGGCGCCTGCTCGTAGCGCTGGCATGCCTGGTAGCGGCCGTCGGGCTGGGACTTCAACTGGCGTCCGACCCGGGCGAGGTGGTAATCACCCGCGGGCCGTGGATGGTGCGCATGAACCTCGCGCTGTTCGTCCTCGCTCTCGGGGCGGCCTTGCTGCTCGCTTGCGCGGCGCTGCGCGGTGTGGCCGTGCTGTGGCGGGCGCCCGCCCGGCTGCGCGCCCGGTCGCGGGAGGCGTGAGAGCGCTAGCCCCCGAGAGGATAGATCTTTTTTTCATCGAGGGCTGTCAGTAGCGGGTGTATGCCAGGCGAAAAAATAGATCCGCCCCCGGGTTCGGCCCCGCCGGTGACGATGACGGCGTGGGCGCCCAGCGCGCCGCACGCGGGGGGCCGGCTCCAAAGAGGAGTATCCTGATCGCGCAATGGAGCGGCCTTCGGAAGGACGGGACGTGGTGCGTCGGCAGGTCACCATCGTCAACAAGCTGGGCCTGCACGCCCGGGCGGCGGCCAGGTTCGTGACGCTCGCTTCGAGGTACGAAGCGGACATCCAGCTCGTTCGGGATGGCAAGGAGGTCAACGCCAAGAGCATCATGGGCGTCATGATGCTGGCGGCGGGACAGGGGAGCCGCATCGAGCTGCGGGCCACCGGCCCGGACGCCGAGCAGGCCGTAGGAGAACTGACGCGGCTCATCCAGGACCGCTTCGGAGAGCCTGAATGACATTCTCACTGCAGGGCATCAGCGCCTCCAAGGGCATCGCCATCGGCAAGATCTACCTGGTCGAGCGCGGACAGCTCGAGGTCCCGGAGTACGTTCTGCCCAAGCGCTATGTGGAGGAGGAGGTCGAGCGTTTCACGCACGCGCTGGAGGCGGCGCGCAAGCAGCTAAGCGCCGTGCGCGCGCATATCCCGCGTGACGTCGCGAGCGACGTGGCCGCGTTCATCGATACACACCTGCTGATGCTCGAGGACTCTGCGCTCACGAAGGCGCCGGCGGAGCTCATTCGCGAGCGCCAGTGCAATGCCGAATGGGCGGTGAAGGTGCAGCGCGACGCCCTGGTGAGCGTCTTCGACGCCATGGACGACCCCTATCTGCGCACGCGCAAGGACGACGTCGATCACGTGGTGCGCAGGATCCAACGCGCGCTGCTGCAGGAGGATAAATCGAGCCACCCGCCGGCCGAAGGCCACTTTGCCGGGCGCGTCGTATTCGCGGACGACCTCACACCGGCCGATACTGTTCTCATGCAGCATCAGGGGATCGCCGCCTTTCTCACCGAGTTCGGGGGACCCAACTCGCACACCGCCATTCTCGCGCGCAGCCTGCGTATTCCCGCGGTGGTCGGGCTGCACTCGGCGCGCCAGTACCTGCGCGACGACGAGACCGTGGTGATCGACGGTCGTCAAGGCGTCGTGCTGGTGAATCCCGACCGCGCCATCATTCAGCACTTTCGCAAGCGCGAGCGGGATATCGAGCGCCATCGGGCGGCGCGCTCCAAGCTGCGGCGTGCACCGGTGGTCACCAGCGACGGCGTGCGCATCCAGCTGCAGGCCAACGTCGAGCTGCCCCCGGACATCGAGGCGGCGCGCCAGGTGGGGGCCGATGGGGTGGGGCTCTACCGCACCGAGTTTCTGTTCATGAACCGCGAGCAGCCGCCCTCGGAGGAAGAGCAGTACGAGGCCTACTCGGGCCTGGTGAAAAAGCTCGAACGAGCGCCGGTCACCATTCGTACCCTGGATCTCGGTGCCGACAAGCAGGTCGACGGCGGGCGCCCCGGCGCTCCCATCACCACCAATCCCGCGCTCGGTCTGCGCGCGGTGCGGCTGTGTCTGAGAGAGCCGGGTTTGTTCCGCCCGCAGGTGCGGGCCATCATGCGCGCCTCGGCCGACGGCCGGGTGAGAATGATGATACCGATGCTCTCCAATAGCCAGGAGCTGCTGCAGGTCATTCACATCATCAAGGAGTGCCGCCGGGAGCTCAAGCGCGAGGGTAAGCCCTTCGACGAGGAGATGCCGGTCGGCGCCATGATCGAGGTCCCCGCCGCAGCGGTGTGTGCGGACATCTTCGCGCGACATCTCGACTTTCTATCCATCGGTACCAACGACCTCATCCAGTACACGATTGCCATCGACCGCGTCGACGACGAGGTGAACTACCTCTACGACCCCCTGCACCCCGCCGTGCTGCGTCTCATTCAGCTGACCATCCGGGCAGGCGAGCGCGCGGGCATCCCTGTCGCGATGTGCGGCGAGATGGCCGGGGACGCTCGCTACACGCGCCTGTTGCTCGGCCTGGGGCTCAAGGAGTTCAGCGTGCACCCCAACACCCTGCTCGAGGTCAAGCAAGTCATCATGGAAAGCGAACTGGGGGCGTTGCGCAAGTACGTGCAACGCGTGATGCGCGCAGTCAAGCCCTCCTCGCGAGCCGCCCTCATCGACGAGATCAACAAGCCGGTCGTGCACTGAGTTACCTGTACGGAAGTACGCTACAGCGCGAGCCGTGACTTCGGGCTCCGAGGCGAAGCGATATTCGCCGCGCGCGCCGGGCCTCGCGACGCGACGTCCGTGTCGCGACGCTCGGAGCCCGCCGTCCCTGGCGGGCTCCCCCGGCCCGCATTGCGCACTGTTCCCGCCTTCTCGTGCGCGTTGCGCGTAAGGGCATCTTTGCGGCCTCGCTTCGCTCACCGGTGAGCAATGCGGGCTGCGGGCTTCATCGCCGCACGCGGCGCGCTACGCCAGTCGCCCTTCGCAGCGGCTCGCGCCGTACCCACGGCCGCCTCCAAACCGCATCGCATCCCGCCAAATTCAATCTCCTTGTCCCCCTTGCTAAACTCGCGCGGTCGACTGCGTGCGTGGACCGCACCCGGGGCCTGCAAATCCGATGAACCGAGAGGCCGAAGAAGAGCACAGGGTAGAGCGTCTCGAGGCTCTGCACGACGCGCTGGAGCGAGACGCACTCGAGAAGGTGCGCGAGCTCATCCGCGATCTGCACCCGGCCGAGGCGGCGTTGCTGCTCGAATCACTCCCGCACAAGGAACGCGACATCGTTTGGGAGCAGATCGACGAGGAGCAGCACACCGATGTCCTGGCCGAGGCCGGAGACGAGGTCCGGGCCTCGCGCATGCTGCAAATGGCGCCCGAGCAGCTCGCCGCGGCGGCGTTGGAGCTCGACGCCGACGACGCCGTGGACATCCTCCAGGACCTCCCCGAGAGGGTCATCGAGGAGGTCCTGCTGGCGATGGACGAGCAGAACCGCCGTCGTCTCGAGGGGGCGCTCGTCTACCCGGAGGACACGGCCGGCGGGCTGATGAACATCGACACGATCACCGTGCGCGGTGACGTGACACTCGGCGTGGTCCTTCGTTTTCTACGCCGCAAGGGCGACATCCCGAAGAAAATGGAAAGCCTGGTGGTGGTGGACCGGGATAACCGCTATCAGGGCATGCTGCCGATCACACGGTTGCTCACGCAGGAGCCGCAGCTGAAGGTGGTCGACGTCATGGATCGTGACATCAAGGGCATTCCGGCCACCACTGCGGACAGTGAGGTCGCCAAGCTCTTCGAGCAGCGCGACCTGATCTCGGCGCCGGTGGTCGACGACGAGGGTGTCCTGCTCGGGCACATCTTCATCGACGATGTCGTGGATGTCATCCGCAACGAAGGCGAGCACTCGTTCATGAGCATGGCCGGGCTGGATGAGGAGGTGGACATGTTCGCGCCCATCGGCATCACGGCGCGGCGGCGCAGCCTGTGGCTGGGCGTGAACCTCGCCACCGCCTTCATCGCGGCCTGGGTGATCGGGCTCTTCGAGGCCACCATCGGGCAGGTGGTGGCGCTGGCCGTGCTGATGCCCGTCGTCGCGAGCATGGGGGGTATCGCGGGCACGCAGACCCTGACGGTCGTCATCCGCGGCATGGCCCTCGGGCAGCTGGGGCAGCGCAACGCGGGATGGCTCTTGGCGAAGGAGTTGCTGGTCGGACTCATCAACAGTTTGTTCTGGGCCCTGGTGGTGGCCCTCGTGGCGGTCGTCTGGTTCGATAACACGAAGCTCGGCATCATCGTGGCCGTCGCCCTGGTGGTCAATCTGGTGGTGGCTGCGATCTCCGGTGCGCTGATTCCCCTCATCCTGCGCCGTTTCTCCGTCGATCCGGCCCTCGCCGGAGGGGTGATCCTGACCACTGTGACCGATGTGGTCGGGTTCATGACGTTTCTCGGTCTGGGCACGCTGTTCCTGCTCGGCTGACGCGCTCTCTGATGGAGCGGCAGGCACAAGCCTACTTCTACGCCGCGCTCACCATCGTTTGCTGGTCGACGGTGGCGTCCGCTTTCAAGCTGACCCTGCGCCACCTCACGAGCGAGGAGATGCTGTTCTGGTCTGCGCTCTTCTCCCTCGGGGCGCTGTTGCTCATTGTGCTCGTGAGCGGCCGGGTGAGCGAGCTCCGCACATGGTCGCGTCGCGACATCGGACGCTCCGCCGTGCTCGGGTTCCTGAACCCGTTCTTGTACTACCTCGTGCTGTTCAAGGCTTACTCGCTGTTGCCCGCGCAGGAAGCGCAGCCGCTGAATTTCACGTGGCCCATCGTGCTGGTTCTCTTCTCCATCGTGGTGCTGCGCCAGCCGATCACTCTCAAAACCGTGACGGCCATGCTCATCAGCTTCGCGGGCGTGCTCGTCATCTCCACGCGTGGGGATCTCGCGGGGCTCGACCTCACCCATCCGCTGGGTGTCGGTCTCGCGCTCGGCAGCACCGTCGTTTGGGCCTCCTACTGGATCTACGGTGTCAGAGACGCACGTGACCCTCTCACGCGGCTCTGCCTGAACTTCGCCTTTGGATTTCTATTCGTCGCCGGTTACATGTTCGCTCTGCGCGAAGTCCGGATCCCCGATGCGCCGGGTCTGATCGGGGGCGCTTATGTGGGCCTGTTCGAGATGGGGATCACCTTCGTCATGTGGCTGAAGGCCCTGCAGCTCTCGCGTACGACGGCGCAGGTGAGCAGCCTCATCTTCCTCACGCCCTTCCTTTCCCTCATCGTGATCCACCTCGTGGTGGGCGAGCCCATCTTCCCGAGCACCGTGGTGGGTCTCGTGCTCATCGTTACCGGCATTCTCCTGCAGCACTACGGCGAGTGGATCGCGCAGAGTCTCGGGGTGTGGGCGAAGTGAGGCTGCTCCCTCCTTCACCAGCGCAGGATGACCCAGGCCGGAATGAGAATCGGCGCAGCGAGGTCGTTGCGTCGGGTGTCCAGGCGGCCGTCGCCGTCGACGTCGACGAGATAATAAGCCGGCCCCTTGCTGGGTACGACTTTGATGGCGTAGAGCTGCCCATTGAGGCGATACTCGTGGATGACTCGGTCGTCCTTGGGAACGATGGTGATCTCGGGCTCGAGCGCCTCGCCGCTGCGTACGGAGTCGGGAAGGGGCGGGGGCTCCGGCGCCGGTTGCAGGTCCTTCGGCTTCGACTGCGCCAGGACCGAGGATGCAAGTAACGCGCAGAGCGCGAGCGACGCGAGAAAGCGATGGCCGGGCATGGCGATGTCCTGGTTGTCGTGGTCCTGAGCTCCTGCTCACCATTCATGGGCAGAGCGGCCGCCCGGGCGTCCCCGCTCAGGGAACGCAGCCGTCCGCCGCCCCGCCATGATAGTCCGTCACGGGGATGCTCCGGCGCGCGGGTGTCCCGCAATGCCGTAGCGGGTGGGCCCACGCGAGAGGAGGAGCCGCGGGCGCGTCTCGCGCGAGCAGACGCCCGGCGAAGCGCCGCACCATTGCAAAACGCCGATACCCCAGCGCACCCTACAGGCGCCGCGCGCGGCGCGTGTCGCCGGTCGCCCTTCGCATCGGGTCGCGCCGCAGCCGAGCCCGTCGGGCTCCGCATTTGCGGACACCCATTCAGTCAGTGTACTAAAATTGGTAGGTTCGCCGGCGCGCCCCCGGACGCGCCCTCCTCGCCTGCTCGAACGTACATGCCCGAAGACAAACCGCTGATCCTGGTGGACGGCTCGTCCTTCTTCTATCGGGCGTTCCACGCCATGCCTCCGCTCACCAACTCCCGCGGCGAGCCGACCGGCGCCGTGTACGGCATGACGAACATGCTGCGCAAGCTGCTCTCGGACTACGACTCCGACGAGGTGGCCGTGGTCTTCGACGCCGAGGGCAAGACGTTTCGCGACGACCTCTACGAGGACTACAAGGCGAATCGCCCCCCCATGCCGGACGAGCTGGTGCAGCAGATCGAGCCCCTCCACGCCGTGATTCGGGCGCTCGGATTGCCGTTGCTCGAGGTCAGGGGCGTGGAGGCCGATGACGTGATCGGGACGCTTGCGCGGCGTGCCGCCCGCCGCGGTCGTCGCGTGCTCATCGCCACGGGCGACAAGGACATGGCGCAGCTCGTCGATGCGCGTGTGGCCCTGGTGAACACCATGGACGGCGCCGTGCTGGACCCCGATGGTGTGCGCGCCAAGTTCGGCATCCCCCCCGATCGTATCGTGGACTATCTCGCGCTCGTCGGAGACACCACCGACAATGTTCCTGGGGTGCAGCGGGTGGGACCGAAGACCGCGGTGAAGTGGTTGAACGAGTTCGGCTCCCTCGAGGGCGTCATGGCCCACGCCGACGAGATCAAGGGCAAAGTGGGCGAGAGCCTGCGCGAGACGCTGGACAAGCTGCCGCTGTGGCGGGAGCTGGTCACCATCGAAGCGGACGTGTCGCTGGACGTCGAGCTCTCGGAGCTCAGGCGGCGCCCGCCGAACAACGAAGCCCTGCGCGAGCTCTACGCCGACCTCGAGTTCAAGGCGTGGCTCGGCGAGGTGCTCGAGCAGCTGCAACGCGAGGCCGCGGCGCGCGCCACTTACGACACGGTGCTCGACCCGGAGCGCTTCGAGGCGTGGCTCGCGCGGCTCGAAGGCGCCGAGCTCTTCGCCGTCGACCTCGAGACCACCAGTCTCGACTACATGAGCGGCGACGTGGTGGGTATCTCTTTTGCCGTCGAGCCCGGAGAGGCCGCCTACGTGCCGGTGGCTCACCGCTACCCCGGAGCCCCCGCCCAGCTCGACCGCGGCGAGGTGCTGGAGCGCCTGCGACCGCTGCTGGAGGATCCCGCACGCGCGAAGCTCGGCCACAACCTGAAGTACGACATGAGCGTGCTCGCGCGCTACGGCATCGAGCTGCGCGGCGTGCGCTTCGACACCATGCTCGAGTCCTACGTGCTCGACAGCACGGCCACGCGTCACGACATGGATTCGCTTTCCCTGAAGTATCTCAGTCACAGGACCATTCGGTACGAGGAGGTCGCGGGTAAGGGAGCGAGGCAGGTGAGCTTCGATCAGGTGAGGCTCGAGGAAGCCGGCCCCTACGCCGCGGAGGACGCCGACGTCACCCTGAAACTGCATCACGCGCTGTGGCCGCGGCTGGCGAAGGCGCCGCGCCTGCAACGTCTCTTCGACGAGATCGAGATGCCCCTGGTCCCGGTGCTCTCGCGCATGGAGCGCAACGGCGTGCGCGTCGACATCGAGCTGCTCGAGCGCCAGGGCGAGGAGCTCGCCACGCGCATCCGGGAGGTCGAGGCCCAGGCCTTCGAGCTCGCCGGGGCGCCCTTCAACCTGGGGTCCCCCAAGCAGATACAGGAGCTGCTCTTCGAGAGGCTCGGGCTGCCCGCACGCTCGAGGACCCCCAAGGGGCAGCCCTCCACCGCGGAATCGGTGTTGCAGGATCTGGCCTTCGAGTATCCATTGCCGAAGCTGATCCTGGAGCACCGGGCGCTCACCAAGCTCAAGTCCACCTACGTCGACGCCTTGCCTGTGCGGGTCAATGCGCACACCGGACGGGTTCACACCAGCTACCACCAGGCGATCACCTCCACCGGGCGGCTCTCCTCCTCCGAGCCCAACCTACAGAACATTCCGGTGCGCACCGCCGAGGGCAGGCGTATTCGGCAGGCGTTCGTGGCCGCGCCCGGCTACAAGCTGCTCGCCGCCGACTACTCCCAGATCGAGCTGCGCATCATGGCGCATCTGTCCGGAGACTCGGGGCTGCGCAGCGCCTTCGCGGAGGGCCGCGACATCCACCAGGCGACGGCGGCGGAGGTGTTCGGCACGCCGCTCGAGGCGGTGACGAGCGATCAGAGACGCCGCGCCAAGGCGATCAATTTCGGACTCATCTATGGAATGTCCGCCTTCGGCCTTGCCCGACAGCTTGGCATCGAGCGCGAAGAGGCGGAGCTCTACATGAACCGCTACTTCGAGCGCTACCCCGGCGTGAAGGCTTACATGGCGGAGGCCCGTGCCGGCGCGCACCACGTGGGCTACGTGGAGACGGTGTACGGGCGGCGCCTCTATCTGCCGGAGATCAACTCCCGCAACCACCAACGCAGGCAATACGCGGAGCGCACAGCGATCAACGCCCCCATGCAGGGGTCCGCGGCCGACATCATCAAGAGGGCGATGGTGCAGCTCGACGAGTGGATCACAGGCAGCGGTTTGGATGTAAGAATGATCATGCAGGTCCACGATGAGCTGGTGTTCGAGGTGCCGCAAGATGCGATCGAGGAACTCGAGTCACCGATTGCGCGGCGTATGAGCGGTGCGGCCGATCTGTCCGTGCCGCTCGTGGTGGAGATCGGTATCGGTGACAACTGGGACGAGGCGCATTGACGTGGCGCCATGGCCCGTGAGATAACCTTTACGTTCGCGACCATCCCCCGCCGGAAAGCCCGCGATGCTTTTGATCCCGGCCATCGACATCAAGGACGGCAAGTGCGTGCGCCTGCGCCAGGGACGGATGAACGAGGAGACGGTCTTCTCCGACGACCCGGCTGCGATGACGGAGCGCTGGATCGCGGCGGGCGCGCGGCGACTGCATATCGTGGATCTGAACGGCGCGTCGGCCGGCGGACCGAGGAATTTTTCGGTGATTCAGCGCATCGCGGAGAGTCATCCGGAGGTTCCTCTTCAGGTGGGCGGCGGCATCCGCGACGAGGACTCGATTCAAGCTTACCTGGATGCGGGCGTTCAGTACGTGATCCTGGGCACCAAAGCGGTGACCACGCCGCATTTCGTCGCCGACGCTTGCGTGGAGTTCCCGGGACACATCATCGTGGGGCTGGATGTGCGTGAGGGCAAGGTCGCCATTCAGGGCTGGTCCAAGCTCTCCAACCACGAGGTGACCAACCTCGCGAGGCACTTCGAGCACGACGGGGTGGATGCCATCATTTTCACGGACATCGGGCGCGACGGCATGATGAGCGGCGTGAACATCGAGGATACGGTCGAGCTCGCGCGCGCGGTGACCGTTCCCATTATCGCATCGGGCGGCCTGCGTAGCCTCGACGACGTGCGCGCCTTGTGTGCGGTGGCGGGCGAGGGCATCAGCGGCGCCATCACCGGGCGGGCGATCTACGAGGGCGCGCTCGATTTCGCCGAGGCACAGAAGCTCGCCGACGAGCTGAGCGGCAGGTAAACGCCCGGCGCCGGTGGTGCTCTCGGGCGGGAGTTTGAGTTGGGACTCGCAAAGCGCATCATTCCCTGCCTGGACGTGGACGCCGGTCGCGTGGTGAAGGGCGTGCGTTTCGTCGATATCCGCGACGCCGGCGACCCGGTGGAGGTCGCCGCGCGCTACGACGCGCAAGGTGCGGACGAGCTCACCTTCCTCGACATCACGGCCTCCGCTGATGAGCGGGACACCATGGTGCACGTGGTCGAGGCAGTGGCCCGGCGGGTCTTCATCCCGTTCACGGTGGGCGGCGGCATCCGGCGCATGGAGGACGTGCGGCGCCTGCTGAATGCGGGGGCGGACAAGGTCTCCATCAACACGGCGGCCGTCGCCGACCCGCAGCTGGTCGGCGAGGCGGGGGCGCGCTTCGGCTCACAGTGCATCGTGGTGGCGGTGGACGCCAAGCGCGCTGCGGGCTCGGAGCCGCGCTGGGAGGTCTACACCCACGGCGGACGCCGTCCCACCGGGCTCGACGCCGTGGCCTGGGCGCGGCGCATGGCGCGCGCCGGTGCGGGCGAGATCCTGCTCACGAGCATGGATCGCGACGGCACCCGCGACGGCTTCGACCTCGAGCTGACGCGGGCGGTCAGCGAAGCCGTGCCGGTTCCCGTCATCGCCTCCGGCGGGGTGGGCACGCTGGACCACCTGGTGGCCGGGATTCGCGAGGGGGGCGCGGACGCGGTGCTCGCCGCCAGCATCTTCCACTTCGGCGAATACTCCGTGCAGGAGGCCAAGCGATACATGGCCCGCCACGGTATCGAGGTCCGCCAGTAGGTGTCTTTTGCGCTGCACAATCAGCGGGTCTTGACGCCCGTGCGCGGCGCTCGCGAAGGACACTGCTTCCCCTTTCAGCAAATGCAGGAACCGGCCGATATAAACGCAAGCTCGGGGCGCCTTCGGGTGTTCGCCGGCGGCGCGGCAGGGGGCCCGACGCGAGAGGGGCAGAATCCATCGGTCCAGTCATGCGCGAAGCGTAGCCTTGGCTTTGTACTTCGAAATCGCCGGTAATCAGATCGACGGGGCCCGGGACTATCAGGAAGACGCCTTTCTGACGAACTATGTCGATGACAGCTCGGGCGAGCACAAGACGGCCGCCCTGGTCATCATGGCCGACGGCATGGGCGGGCACGCCGCCGGCAACATTGCCAGCAACCTCGTCGTCACCACCTTCAGCAAGACCTTCAGCGCCGGGCTCGAAAAGCGGGAGACCCCTTTGCTGCTGCGCGAGAGCCTGTTGAAGTCCAACGACGCTCTGAAGGCATCCATCCAGGAGACGCCACAGCTCGACGGCATGGGCTGCACCATGGTCTCCGCGGCGTTCCTCAAGGGAAAGATGTGGTGGATCAGCGTCGGCGACAGCCACCTGTATCTGCTGCGCGACGGCAGCCTGGCCAAGAAGAACGAGGACCACAGCTACGGCGGGTACCTCGATCGGATGAAGGCGCAGGGGGTCGAAGTCGAGGCCGAAGCGGGCCTGTCGCGCAACATGCTCATGAGCGCGATGACCGGTGATGAGATCGCGGACATAGACTGTCCCAGCAAGCCCTTCGAGCTGAAGGCGCGGGATCGGGTCATCGTTGCCAGTGACGGGCTCGATACACTGGAGCAACCGAAGGTCCTCGAGCTCTGCACCAAGGCCAAGACCCCGAAAGAGTGCGTTGAAGGGATGCTCAAGGAGGTCGAGGCGGCGCAGAAGCCCCGCCAGGACAACACCACCGTCATCGTCATCGATGTGGCGGAGCGGGCGCACGACGCACCGGTCGAGCACATCACCTTGGAGACGCCTCCCGGCGAGCGGGAGCCCGAGGCCAGGCCGGCTGCACCCGCCAAAGTCCGGGTACCCGCCATGTCGCGCCTGCCGGACACCCGCGCACGCAAGGGACTGGTCATCGGCGTCGTGTCGGCGCTGCTCGTGGCCGGCGGCGTGGGTGCCTGGTTCATCCGGGACAAGCTACCACTCCCCGAGGGCCTGTTGGACAGGCTTCCGCGTCTCGCGGATCTCGCCACCCCCCAGGGGACGTCCCAGTCCGCCTCACAGCCGGCGCCCGAGCCCGAGCCCGTGGAGCCGCGGCCGCAACCCGAGCCGAAGGCGCAGGCGCGGCTCGAGCCCGAGCCCGAGCCCGAGCCCGAGGCGCAGGCGGTCCGCGAACCGGAGCCCCAGCAGGTGGCCAGCGCACTCAGCGAGACGCGGCCGGGGGCGGCGCCCGGCGGCGAGTTCCGCGACCCCCTGAGGATAGGGGGCCGGGGTCCATTGATGGTGCGCATCCGCGGCGGAACCTTCCAGATGGGCAGCCCGCCCCTGTCGACGAACCTCGACGAGCGCCCGCAGCACGAAGTCAGGGTCGAATCCTTCGCCATGAGCAAGTACGAGGTGACGTTCGCAGATTACGAGAAATTCGCTCGGGCCACGGGCCGTGGGGTGCCCGACAACCAGTACATGGAGAAGGAGACGCACCCGGTCATCTTCGTGAGCTGGGACGACGCCTACAATTACACGCGCTGGCTCTCGGCGCAGACGGGGCAGAGCTACCGCCTGCCGAGCGAAGCCGAATGGGAGTACGCCGCTTCCGCCCGCGCGAGCACTCCCTACTGGTGGGGGTACGAGATGAAGGAGGACATAGCCCACTGTTTCGATTGCAAGACCGGGTTGGATCCGCGCAAACCCACCCGCGTCGGGCGCTTCGGGCCCAACCCCTTCGGCCTCCACGACACCGCGGGCAACGTGCACGAGTGGGTGCACGACTGCTATCACGGCTCCTACGAGGGTGCTCCCAGCGACGGCAGCGTATGGGAGGGGGGCGACTGCAGCTACCGTGTCGCGCGCGGTGGCGCCTTCGACAGTCCTTCGCCTTCCCTGAGACATACAAAGCGGACCAAGCTGCGGGCCACCAACGGATACGATTCCGTGGGTATTCGTCTCGTGCGCGATTTGTGAGCTGAATGAACGCGTAGAAATCCAGAATAACCTTCGCTTGGTGGCCCCAGGGCGAGCCGTGACCGCGGATCCGGGGCGCCGCGTGCTGCCGCGCTCACGCGTACTCGAGGAAGTGGGCTGGATGATCTTCATCAACATGCCCGGCAGGTCGTATACGGGACCGCTCCCCCCGCTGAGCCCGCACGAGGCCCGGCTGCGCGACAACTTGCGAGCCCATGTGGCGACCCTCGCCGGCGACATCGGTGAGCGCAATCTGTGGCGCTACACGGCCCTGGAGGCCGCCGCCGGTTACATCCACGAGACGCTCGCGAGCGCGGGATATGCGGTCTTGGAGCAGCCCTACACGGTGGACGGCAAGACCGTGCGCAATCTGGAGGTGGTGCCGGCCAGGGTCTCGCGTACGGGGCAAACCCCCGAGGAGATCGTGGTGATCGGAGGGCACTACGACACGGTCCCCGGCTCACCGGGTGCCAACGACAATGCCACCGGAGTGGCCGCGGTGCTCGAGCTCGCGCGGCTGCTCTCCGGGCAGCGGCTCGCGCGCACGCTGCGACTGGTCGCGTTCGTGAACGAGGAGCGCCCCTTTGCCCACACCGAGCACATGGGCAGCCTGGTCTACGCCCGGCGTGCTGCGAGCCGCGGAGAGCGCATCGCGGCGATGCTCTCCCTGGAGACCATCGGCTACTACTCGGACCAGGCCCGCACCCAGCGCTATCCGGCGCCTCTCAGCCTCTTCTACCCCGATACAGGTAACTTCATCGGCTTCGTGGGCAACGTGGGCTCACGAAAATTGGTGCGCCGCGCCATCGCGAGCTTCCGCCGTCACACCCGGTTTCCCTCCGAAGGCACCGCCGCGCCCGCGTGGCTGCCGGGCATCGGGTGGTCCGATCATTGGTCCTTCTGGCAGCAGGGCTATCCGGCCATCATGGTTACCGATACCGCGCCCTTTCGCTACGCGCAGTATCACACGCCAGCGGACCGCCCCGAGCGCATCGACTACGACCGGCTCGCGCGGGTGGTTGCCGGGGTGGCGCGAGTGGTGGGCGACCTGACCAACGACGGGACGCCCGCGTCGACGCCTTGATCAGTCCCCTGCGGGGCCGACCTCCCGCGAGTAAAGCCCCCTCCGCGCCGGTCGATAGCCCTTCACGTACACGGTCGCTGCGGAGGGTACGCCGGTCTTGCACGTGCGAAGAGCCACCGAGGACGATCGCGCCTCATGGCGCGAGCTGCGCAGCGCGCTCGAGGCGGAGCGTGGGCCCGCGCAGCACGATGCGGAAATCACCGGGATCCTCCAGCAGCCCTTCCATCGCGCCGCCTTCGTGTGTGTCGAGGAAGGGGGGTCCGTGCTCGGTTTCGCCGAAGTCTCCCGCGGGCTGATTCCCGGCGTTCAGCCGGGCGTGGCCGGGTGCATGGACAAGATGGGTGTGCGGGTGGGGGCGCCGGATCCGGTGGCGCGAGCGTTGCTGGCGGCCGTGGAGGCCTGGATCCGCGATCACCGCGGCACGGTGCTGACGAGCGTCGTGGCCGAGACCGATGCCGACGGGCAAGCCCTGCGCGAAGGGCTCGGGTTCTGCGAGCCGCGGCGCTTGGTGCTGTACTCGAAGCCCGTCGATACCTCCGCCGCCGGGACCGAGGCGGACCGTTCGGGGGAGCTGGGGGACGAGGCCGTGGAGGGGAGCGGCCCAGTACCGGCCCTCGCCGCGGGCCGGGTGAGGGGGAGCGGGCGCGTGTTCCGGGTCTTGGGTCACGCGCTGATCTTCGCGCTGGGCGGATGCGCTCTCGTCTACACCGACATCTGGAGCGAACACCCGCTCTACGGCGGCGTGCTTCCCATCGCGGATGTGTTATTCGTCATCTACGTCCTGGTGCTGGTGATGGCCAGGCTGTATCGCCAGCGCACCGCTCCCCGCGACTCCGGGCACCTTCTCGAGAGCGGGGCCACCGCCGGCATGGAAGCGGCGGGCGCGCGAGCCTCGCCCGGGGCTGCCCTTCCCGGGTCGTCCGGGGCGGGTTTGCACGGGACTCGTGAGCCGGAGGGAACGCGGCCGGGCCCGGAGCCCGGAGCGCACCCGCGCGGCGACGCGGGAAGCCTCATTACTTCGGACTTCCACACCGTCCAACCCGCGGGCTCAGCGCCGATGATGAGGCCCACCGACGATGAACGATGAGAACGACACGGAACGCTCCGGTGAGGAAACCAACCTCAGCGAGCTGCCCGTACTGAACTACTACGAGGAGCGACGCAGGTACCCACGGGTTGATCTTCGCACGCCTGTGATCATCTCCATGCGTGACGGGCGCGAGCTCCCAGCGCGCACGCGTAACGTCTCGGCCGGGGGCGTGCAGCTGCGGTGCGACCGCCAGACCTCGAGCATCCTTCACCCGACGGGCACGCACATCAAGCCTCGTCAGGGGCCCTCCATCATGCTCCGGTTCGATATCCCGCTGCGAGGAAAGCCACGGCCCTTCGCGGCCGTCGGGAGGCTCATATACATCGCCGCGTGCCGGCCGAACGAGTTCGCGTTCGGCGTGAAGTTCACCCGCATCAACACCTCGGGCAGAGCTCTTCTCGCGGAGTTCATCATGGAGTCCCTGCGCCCGCGCGAGTAGACGGTTGTGCGGGGATCCCCGGGCACGCCCGTCCTACGGGGGCGCATACCCCGCAGCTCCACGGATTACGAACCCGTTGGTCTCTTCTCCCGACTATCTGTGGCGAGCTTTGTTCAGGTTATGCGCGGATTTCGGGGAGATGGACGGTTTCGTCGTGCGACGCTGGGTCCCGGGGCACGCGCCTCTCCGTCGCAAGCCCCGAAAATAGCGTGGCCACCTCCGGTACATGCGGGGCCGGGCCGTGCCGACCAAGGTCTACCTGGGCGCCGTTTGAGCGTGCCCCGAGCCCCATGGCGGTGTGGCCGACCCTCGGCCCCGCTCTGCGGGGCCTGCGACTGCGCGGCACATGCCCCGGGACCCATCTTGGATTAGACGGAACAGATCAGCGCGGCTTCCCGGAAATCCGCGAATAAAGTTTGTTCTTAGCTGGCCAGCGCGGAGATGCGCTCGGTGGCGCGCGACAGGCGAGCCACCATGGTCTTGAGGAAGACTTTGTGGAACCGGAGCTGGCAGTTCACGGAGGCGCGGTCGATGAGAGAGGCGCGAACCTGGAGCACCGAAACCTTGCTTTTGGCAACGATGCTGGCGGAGCGCCCTGCGCGACTGATGAATCCCATCTCCCCGAAACAGTCGCCTTGCCTGAGCGTCTGGAGATTTTTCTTGCCCTTGCGCACGGTCACCTCACCGGAGATGATGACGTAGAAGGAATCGTCCATGTCGCCCTCGGTGATGATCGAGGCGCCCGATTCGAACTCCTGCCATACGCCTGCGTTGATGACCTCCCAGATCTCCGTCTCTGTGAAGTCCGCAAAGAACATGAGGTCCTTGATCAGGTTGAATTTGTCCCGGTCCGGAATGTCCGCTTCATCCTGCGGCGTTTGCAGCTTCGGGAATACCAAGCTCAGGTCCGCAGCGAGCTCGAGACAGGTCTTGTAACGGGCCTTCGGCTTTTTGGCCAGGACGTGATCCAATATCTGCTCCAGAATGCGCGGAGTATCGGAGCGCAGTTCTCGCAGCGGCGCATGCTGCTTGTGAATGATGTTGTGGCTGATCTGCGCGATTTTATCGGCAGAGAACGGATGCCTCCCCGTCAACAGCTCGTAGAGGACGAGCCCGATGGAGAATATGTCGGTCTGGTGGGTGACGTTCTCGTCGCGAATCTGCTCGGGCGACATGTACAAAGGCGAGCCGACGTAGCCGTGAACCTGGGTGGCAGTCTGATCCATGCGGGTCATGAGGGCGATGCTGAAGTCGCCGATTTTCACCCGGTCGTCCTCGGTCAGCAGGATATTGCGCGGTTTGATGTCGCGATGGATGACGCCCTTGCGGTGTGCGTAGTCGAGTGCCTTGGCGCACTTGAATACGATGCGTACCGCATCTTCCATGGGCAGCAGGTTGTTGACTTTGCAATGCGGCGCGAGCGATTTGCTCTGGGGGATGTACTCCATGACGATGTACCAGACGTCGCCCTCGACGCTCGCGTCGAGAACGGAGATGATGTTCGGGTGTTTGAGCACGCCCGCCGCCTTGGCCTCGTTGAAGAAGAGCTTCCGGTAGCGATGGCCGGATTTCTTGTCGCTGAGCGCCTCGGGATGGGCGACTTTGATGGCGACGTCGGAGCCGGTGAAGGGATCGTGTCCGAGGTAGACGGTGCCCATACTGCCCCGTCCGATCTCTTTGACCAGCTCGTATTTTCCGAGTCGCTTGGGTTTGTCCTTGGCCATTGACGAGCGTCGCGTCGAGCGGGCTCCAGGGGACGGGTGTGAGGTCTCTCCCGCGGGCGGCTGTCGGCCCGTCGCCCCGTGCGTCTGCGGAGCGCCGGGAGAATGCCGTCCATGCCCGGTATCCGGGTTAAATAGCGCCAGAAGTCCCCAATACTTGACCCGCAACTCGCACCGCGGCGCTCGCGCCCCGGGCTCTCCGCGACCCGCCGCGACCAGACCCGCCGCCGTCGGGCGGTCAGGAGGCTCCGGGAAGGCGCTCGCGCAGGGCGCTGAGATAGGCGCGCACGCGCCGGGCGTTGGTGCCGAGGTCACTGCGGCCCACTCGCGAGACCGAGCGCACGTCCAGGCGGGCGCCGTTTCCGTGCGGCGTGACGCGCACGACGATGTCGTCCCGGAAGCCGAACCAGAAGGTGGTGTCGGTGGCCTCGACGCGACCGGTTTCCGGCTCGGCGGCGTGGATCGTCCACCCCATGGCCCGCGCCGCCGCCAGCGCCTGCGCGAAGGCGCGCTCCGGCGTCGCCGTCACCAGGGCGGGGCCGATGTCGGGATAGGCCCGCCGTTGCTGGCGGGCGACCTCCAGGCCGGCGTATCGGTGCGGATTGGGTGCCCCCCGGCGCAGCGGAACGACGGCCTCGAAGGCGGGGGGATTCTCGAGGTCGGTGGTGATGTCGTGGATGGCCGGCACGGAGCGCGCCGTGTGCAGCCAGTACGCCGGGACGAGCACCGGAGGCAGAGCCAGTGCCACCCCCAGCAGAGCCCACGCGAGTCCGCGTCGACCCCCGTGCGGACGCGCCAGGAAGACGCCCAGGATAGCCGCGAGGCCCGCGGGCACGGCACCGTAGGCGGCCCAGCGCAGCAATGCGAATCCGGTCCCCAAATCCCACCAGTGCAGGCGGTAACCGAGCCCCGAGGCGAGCGCCCCCAGGGCGCAGAGCGAGGCCAGCGCAAAGCCGAGCACGGCGACCTCGGAGACGGGCCTGCTGCGGGGAGACTCGGCCATACTCAGCGCGAATGCTTGTTGGTGCGAGCCGGCTCCGAGGCCAAGCGTTGCGGCCGCGCGCGGCGCGCTTGCCCGGTCGCCCCTCGCCACGGCTCGGCGTCCGGCGCGATCGCGCTCAGGACTGCTCGAAGCGCCCGTCGGCGGCCAGCACGATGTCGAAGCGGGCCAGGCGTTGCGCGGGCTGATCCGGGTCCTCGACGAACTCTACGACCACCCGATTCCGGAGGGACTTCGGGATGCGATTCAGTATCCCGTCCCAGGCGTTCTCCGGGCGTCCGGCGACGTACATCTGTGTGACCAGGCGCTCGACGCCGGGCGCGCTGATCGCGAAGTGGATATGCGGCGCGCGGCCCGGATACGGCACCGGCTGGATGGTGCGGAAGCGATACGCCCCCTCGCGCTCGGTGGTGAAACGGCCGTACCCCTGGAAGTTCTCGTCGAGAGGCCCCTGGCGCCGGTCCCAGGGATGGTGATAGCGACCGTTGGCGTCACACTGCCAGATCTCGACCCGCGCGCCCCGTACCGCACGCCCGCGGTCGTCGACCACGCGCCCGACCACGTTGCTGACGATCCCCCCGGCCATCCCCGAACGGCCCCGTACCCGGACCAGATCGTTGTCGGTGTCCAGCGGAAGTCGCAGGGGATAGAAGGGCCCCGGGGTCTGCGGCGGTGTCAAGAGCAGTCGCGCCGCGTGGAGGGGTCCGACGGACCCCAGCGCCGAGAGCCCCAGCGCGGTCAGCGACCCGACCACCGCGCGACGCCGCCCGAGACACACCTTCGAGCTCATGGCCGAACCTACCACAGAAATTCCAGCGCCTTGAGCACGTCGCGGCGGCTGATCTGCCCCACCAGGCGGTTATCCTGCACCACCGGATAGCGGCGATAGGGCGCTTTGAGGAACAGCTCGGCTACGTCCACGATGCTCATATCCGCCTCCACGGTGTTCACCTCGTGGTTCATGAACTCCGACACTCGGCCGCCCCACTCCTCGTGGTAGGCCGCGTTGAGCGCCACTTTCATGCAGTCCTGCTCCGAGAGCACGCCCACCAGGTTGCCGTGCTCGTCCGTGACCGGCGCGCCCGATATGCGATTCTCGACGAGCGCATGGATGGCGCGCAGGATCTCCATCTCCGGAGAGAACGTAACCAGGTTGGCTTCCATGTAGTCCTTGACCGTGACTGATTTGAGCACGCCGCCCCCCTTCGAGTTCCGTGCAAGAGCCCGGATTTATCCCCCGACGCATCGGCGTTCGTCAAGCCCACAAAAGCAGCAGACGCTGATAGGTCTCAAGAAAAAATAGATCTGTCCCCTTTCGGGGAGCAAGGAGCTACCGACCCGTGAGAGCATCGCTGCGGTTCACGGGCAAGATTGGTCGACGAACCTGCCGCCTCCGCCTTCTGCCGGCGCTTCCGCGAGCAAGCGGGACATCCGCCATTCGGGCCCGGCAGGTTACCGAGCCCGCCGCAACTGCCTTGTATGCGCCGCCCGCCGAAGATGACACCGACCGCCATACCGAGCACGGCCAGGACCACGACGACAAAAGCGATGACGAAGATGTGCGCGCTCATGATTTCACCCGTCCACGATATGGCGTTCCAGCTCGCGCGTGTGTTTCTCCACGAAAGCGCCCTTCTCGCGCACGATGAACAGGGCGGCGAGCTTTTCGCGCTCCGCCAGGCGATAGCCCGCCTCGGGGCCGAGCACCATCAGCGCCGTCGCCATCCCGTCGGCGCGCATGGCCGATGCATGGACCACGGTGACCGAAGCCAGGGCGTGCTCGATGGGAGCGCCCGTGCGCGGATCGATGGTGTGCGAATAACGCCGACCTTGGCGCTCGAAGTAGTTCCGATAGTCGCCGGAGGTCGCCACGCCCGTCCCGTCGAGCGCCAGTATCCGGTACACGCTGCGCTCGTCCGGGTCCGGTGTCTCCACGGCCACCCGCCAGCGAAGGCCCTGCGCATTGCGTCCCCGGGCTCGAAGCTCCCCGCCCACGTCCACCAGGTAGTCCGTGATGCCGGAACGCTCCAGGTGGCGGGCGATCTCGTCGACGGCATAGCCTTTGGCGATCCCGGACAGATCGATGTAGACGCCGGGGCGCTCCTTGCGGACCGCGGGCGGGGAGGCGCGCGTGCGCACCTGCCGATAGTCCACCCGCTCCAGCGCCGCGGCGATGAGAGTGCGCGAGGGCACCGTCCGTGGTCTGCCGTCGGGCCCGAATCCCCAGAGATTCACCACCGGTCCGACGGTCATGTCGAAAGCGCCATCCGTGAGCTCGCTGATCCTCAGCGCCTCGTCGATGACCGTACGAGTCTCCGCCGAGATCCGGATCCAGTCGGTCGAAGCGCTGTGGTTGAACGCCGAGAGCTCGGAGCGCTCGTCGTAGGTCGACATGCGCCCATCGATGCGATCGAGCAATGCTTCGATCTCGCGCCCCAGCCCCTCCGTCCGCCGGGCAGCGCCGGCGATCTTCACCGAGTACCCCGTGCCCATGGTGGTACCGGTGAAATGAACCGGCCTCGCATCCGAGGACGCCCCCCCGCACCCGGCGGCGAGCAGCGCCGCCCCGAGAACCAGCCATCCGAAGCCGGGCGTGCGGGGTCTACCCGCCGAAGTCGTCGAGCAGGATGTGTTCGCGTTCAACGCCGAGGTCTTCGAGCATCTTGATGACCGCCGCATTCATCATCGGCGGCCCGCAGAGATAGTATTCGCAATCCTCCGGTGCCGGATGATCGCCCAGGTAATTGTCGTAGAGCACTTCATGGATGAATCCAGTATACCCGCTCCAGTTGTCCTCGGGTTTGGGGTCGGAGAGTGCCACGTGCCAGACGAAGTTGTCGTGCTGGGCCTGCAGGGCGTCGAAATCCTCCACGTAGAACATCTCCCGTCTGCTGCGCGCGCCGTACCAGAAGCTCATCTTGCGCCGGCTTCGCAGCCGCTTCAGCTGGTCGAAGATGTGCGAGCGCATCGGTGCCATGCCGGCGCCGCCTCCGACGAACACCATTTCGTTCTCGGTGTCGCGGGCGAAGAACTCGCCGAACGGCCCCGCTATGGTGACCTGATCGCCCGGTCTGCGGCTGAAGATGTAAGAGGACATCTTGCCCGGGGCGGCCTCCGGCACGTTCGGCGGGGGCGTGGCGATGCGCACGTTGAGCATGATGATGCCCTTCTCCTCCGGATAGTTGGCCATGGAGTAGGCCCGCACCGCCGGCTCCTTCACCGCTGACTCGTAGCGCCACAGGTCGTAGCGGTCCCAATCGTCGCGGAAGCGCTCGTCGATCTCGAAGTCCCCGAATTTCGCGCGGTAGGGTGGGCACTCGATCTGGATGTAGCCGCCGGCTCGAAAGTCGACCGACTCGCCCTCGGGCAGCTCCAGCACCAGCTCCTTGATGAAGGTCGCCACGTTGTCGTTGGAGCGCACCGTGCACTGCCACTTCTTGACCCCGAAGACCTCCTCCGGCACGCGGATGCGCATGTCCTGTTTGACGGTCACCTGGCACGACAAGCGGTCCCCTTCGGCCGCCTCGCGCTTGGTGATGTGGTTCTCCTCGGTCGGCAGGATGGCGCCGCCCCCCTCCAGCACCTTCACCCGACACTGAGCGCAGGTCCCCCCGCCCCCGCACGCCGATGAGACGAAAAGCTGCGCGTTGGCCAGCGCCCCCAGCAGCTTGGAGCCGACCGGTGCGTGGATCTCCTTCTCGTCGTTGACCGTGATGGTGACGTCACCCGTCGCGACAAGTCGCGACTTGGCGCCCAGAATGACGAACACGAGCACCACGACGATGGCGGTGAACAGTGCGACTCCTAGCAGGATCTCGAGCATGTGGATGAGCCCTGAGGTGCGAGCCTTTTACCTCGCGCAGAGGAACACAAGGAATCGCGGTCGGGGGACCGCTCCCACGCGGTACAAACACCGTGCGTATGCGGGGCTCGTCGACTTTTCAGCCTCTGTGTTTCTCTGCGGTTTCTTCCTCTGTGGTTCCGGTGAAGCGGGTCAAAGCTGAATGCCGGAGAAGGCCATGAAGCCGAGCGACATGAGGCCGGCAGTGATGAACGTGATTCCGAGCCCCTGGAGCCCCTCGGGCACGTCGCTGTACTTCAGCTTCTCGCGAATCCCCGCGAGCGCCGTGATCGCCAGCGCCCAGCCGAACCCGCTGCCGAATCCGTACACGAGGCTCTCGCCGAACGCGTAATCGCGCTCCACCATGAAAAGCGTGCCCCCAAGGATGGCGCAGTTGACCGTGATGAGGGGCAGAAAGATGCCGAGCGCCGTGTAGAGCGCCGGAAAGAAGCGGTCCAGCGACATCTCCAGAATCTGGACCATGGCGGCGATCACGCCGATGTAGCTGATGAGTCCGAGGAAGCTGAGATCCACGCCGGGCAGCCCGGCCCAGGCCAGTGCGCCGTCGTCGAGCAGGTACTGAAGGATGAGATTGTTCACGGGCACCGTGATGGTCTGCACGACGACGACCGCGAGGCCGAGCCCGAGGGCCGTCTCGATCTTCTTCGAGACCGCGAGAAACGTGCACATCCCCAGGAAAAAGGCGAGCGCCAGATTCTCGATGAAGACCGACTTCACGAAGAGGTCGAGGTAGGCTTCCATCAGAGCACCTCGGTCCTGTGTACCTGATGAATCTGATACTGAGGCGCCTCCACCTGCTCCGTCTTCCAGCTCCTGAGCGCCCAGATGAGCAGCCCGATGATGAAGAAGGCGCTCGGCGGCAGCAGCATCAGTCCGATGGGATGGAACCAGCCGCCGTCACGCGCGAGCGGCAGCAGCTGATACTCCAGCAACGAGCCGGAGCCGAAAAGCTCGCGCGTCGTGCCGACAATCAGAAGAATCAGGCTGTAACCCAGGCCGTTGCCGATGCCGTCCAGGAAGCTCAGCAGCGGCGGGTTCTTCATGGCGAAGCCCTCGGCCCGGCCCATCACGATGCAGTTGGTGATGATGAGCCCGACGAAGACCGAGAGCTGCTTGCTGATCTCGTAGGCGAAGGCCTTGAGCACCTGGTCGACGACGATCACCAGCGAGGCGATGATGGTCATCTGCACGATGATGCGGATGCTGCTCGGCGTGTGATGACGAATCATGCTGATGGAGAGATTCGAGAAGGCGGTCACGGCCACCACCGCCAGGCACATGATGAGCGAGTTGAGCAGCGTCGTGGTTACGGCGAGCGCCGAGCAGATCCCCAGGATCTGAAGCGTGATGGGGTTGTTGTCGAACAGGGGGTCGAGAACGATCTGTCGTTTTTCGTTCGCCATGTCACCCGCCTTCCGAGCGTAACCTCTCCAGGTAGGGTCCGAAGCCCTGGTCGCTGAACCAGTAGCGCAGCAGATTCATCACGCCACGGCTTGTCAGGGTGGCACCGGCGATGCCGTCCACCTGATACTTCGCCTCGGGCTTCTCGACGTCCACGTTTGCGCGCACCACTTCGATGCGAGGCTGATCCGCCTCGCCGTATATCAGCTTCCCGGCCCATTGCCTGCGCCACTTCGGGTTATCGATCTCTCCGCCGAGCCCGGGGGTCTCCGCGTGCTCGTAGAACTTGAGGCCCGCGATGGTGTTTCCATCCTCCTCGACCGCCACGAAGCCGTAGAGCGTGGACCATAGCCCCTGACCGTGCACCGGCAGGACGACTCTGTCCATCGCGCCGTTCTCTTCGACGATGTAAATCTTGGCGTAGCGAGCATGTTGCTTGATGTTCGCGATGTCCTCATCGCGCGGGATGCGCACATTACGCTCGGGGTCCTTGGCCGCCTGGCGCTGGTCGAAGCGCTGCGGGTCGATGTCGCCCACGTAGGCGCCCGTCTCGAGATCGACGATGCGCGTGTCGATTTGCTCGAACAGAGCCCTGGTGCTCTTCCCCTCCTCCAGCAATCCGGCGACCTCGAGGATGTTCTTCTGCCGGTCCAGGGCACGGTTGCGCTCCTGCCGTGGCTTGAGCGCTACCGCCGCGGTGGACACGATCACCGAGCAGACGAGGCACAATACCACTGCCACCAGCAGCGTCTTCTGCGTGCTGTCGCTGGGCATGTCGCGAAATCTCGCGAGCCAGGCCCTGGGGCCGGCGGGCGGACTCCTGGATGCAGGGTCCTCAGGCACTGCGCTGCAGCCTCCGGCGGACGTTGACGCGCACGACGACGTAGTCGATGAGCGGCGCGAAGATGTTGGCGAAGAGGATGGCCAGCATCATGCCTTCAGGGAAGGCGGGATTCACCACCCGGATCATCACGCACATGAACCCGATCAGCGCGCCGAAGATCCAGCGTCCCGCGTCGGTCATGGCCGCGGTGACGGGATCGGTGGCCATGAACACCATGCCGAAGGCGAATCCCCCCAGCGTCAGGTGCCAGTACCACGGCATCCCGAACATGGGATTGGTATCGCTGCCGATGGCGTTCAGCAGCAGCACCGTGGCCAGCATACCGAGGAAGACCCCGGCGATGATGCGCCAGGACGCGACCTTGGTGTAGACGAGAAAGGCGCCGCCCAGAAGGCAAGCGAGGGCCGACGTCTCGCCCACCGACCCTTGCAGCTGCCCGAGGAACGACTGCGTCCACGTGACCCCCGCCTGCTGGATGGCCTGCATGCCGCCGAGCGCGGCGAGGCCCAGCGGCGTCGCGCCGCTGAAGCCGTCCACGGCGGTCCACACCGCGTCCCCCGACATCTCCGCGGGAAAGGCGAAGAAGAGAAACGCGCGTCCGGTGAGGGCGGGGTTGAGGAAGTTCTTGCCGGTGCCGCCGAACACCTCCTTGCCGATGACGACGCCGAAGGAGATGCCGAGCGCCACCTGCCAAAGCGGGATGCTCGGCGGCAGCGTGAGCGTGTAGAGCATGGAGGTGACGAGAAAGCCCTCGTTCACCTCGTGGTTGCGAATGCCCGCGAAGAGCACCTCCCAGAATCCGCCTGCGACCAGCGTCACGACGTAGACGGGCAGGAAGTAGAGCAAGCCGTGCACGACGTTGGCCCAGACGCTGCCCGCGTCGTAGCCGACGCCGCTCAGGATGGCTCCGCGCCAGCCGGGCGCCGAGTCGATGCCGAGCCCGGCCATCGCCGTATTCGCCTGATACCCGATGTTCCACAGCGCCACCAGGATCGCGGGGGTGGTGGCCAGCACCACGTAGCTCATCACGCGTTTGAGGTCGACGCCGTCGCGCACGTGCGGCGCCGTCCGTGCGACGTCGGCGGGCGTATACAGCAACGTGTCCACCATCTCGTAGACGGCGTAGTAGCGCTCGTAGGGTCCCCCCTTGGCGAAGAGCGGATGCATGCGGTCGAGCCACCGGCGCAGGCGGGACATCAGCCTTCCCTCTCGATCTGCTCGAGGTTGGCTCGCAGCACCGGGCCGTAGTCGTACTTGCTCGGGCACACGAAGGAGCACAGCGCGAGGTCTTCCTCGTCCAGCTCGAGGCACCCGAGCGCCTGCGCCGTGTCGGTATCGCGTACCAGCAGCGCCCGCAGCAGCTGTGTCGGAAGGATGTCGAGCGGCATCACCTCTTCGTAGATGCCGATGGGCACCATCGCCCGCGGGCTCCCGTTCTGCGAGGTGGTGAGCGCGAAGCGCCGCCCGTTCCTCTGCGCGCTGGAGACGAACACGTTGGTGGCCGAGTACTGGTCGCGCCCCGGCGCCATCCAGCCGAGAAACCGGCGCTGGCGGCCCTCGGCGATCACGGAGACCTGAGCGGCATAGCGCCCGAGGTAGCTGGCCCAGTCGTGCGCGGCGCGGCCGGAGAGCACCGAGCCGGAGACGATGCGGCACTGCACGTGCTCCAGCTCGCCCGCCACCAGCTCCTCGGTGTTCGCGCCGAGGCGGGTGCGGATGAGCCTCGGGCGGCGCACCACCGGGCCCGCCAGCGCCACGATGCGCTCCACCCGGAGCCGGCCGGTGGTGAAGAGCGCGCCGATGGCGATGACGTCCTGGTAATTGATATGCCACACGGCGCGTCCCGCGCTGACCGGGTCGAGAAAGTGGATGTGGGTCCCCGCCAGCCCTGCGGGGTGCGGGCCGCTGAAGCTTGCCACCCGGATCCGCTCGTGCTCGGGTATCGGAATCTGCGCTTCGGGGTGCTTGCACACGAACACCGCACCGTCGGTGAGCCGCGCGAGCACCGTGAGCCCGTCGAGGAAGTTCTGCGCCTGCGGCTCGATGACGACATCGGGGCGTGCCGCGAGCGGATTGCTGTCCATGGCGGTCACGAAGATGGAACGCGCCTGGTCATCCAGCCGCGGCACCTTGCTGTAGGGGCGCCCGCGCAGCGCCGTCCACAGTCCCGAGGCGACCAGATTTTCCCGGACCCGCTCGCCGTCGAGGCTGGACAGCTCCCCCCGCGTCCAGCTATCGAAGGCCACCTCGCGGTCCTCACCGTCGTGCGATTCGTCGAGGGCAATGACCACCGACTGCAACGCCCGCCGTGCGCCGCGGTTGATCGCCGCCACGGTGCCGGCACCGGGGGCCGTATACGTGACACCCGAATTCTTCTTGTCCGTGAAGAGTGCCTGGCCGAGCTTGACGCGGTCGCCCGCGCTCACCAGCATGGTAGGCTTCATGCCGACGTAATCGGGGCCGAGCAGGGCGACCGAAGTGATGCTGGGCCCCTCGTCGATGACCTGCTCGGGTTCGCCCGCGATGGGCAGATCGAGCCCCTTCTTGATGCGGATCAGAGTCATGTCTGATACGGGGGCTTGCGCGGGGTCGTGGCGTCCCCTTCCCCGGCCGACCGGCGACGCCGTTCGGTGTTGTTCGTTCTGCGGAGCGGCGCACCGTGATTTCGAAACAACCTATTCCCTTTTGATGGCGGTTGCAACAGCGCGCCGCGCGGTTCCGTTCGCTACCAGGTCGCGAGGGCCGAGCGCTCGCCGCTAGCGTCGCATTCCGTGGATCTGGTCGCGGCGGCGCAGGCCGTGCACTGGTTCGATCGCGCTGCCTTCTACGACGAGGTCCGACGCGTCCTCGCACGCGGCGGCGTCATCGCCGTCTGGTGCTACGGTCGCCTGCGTGCGGATCCCGCCGTCGATGCACTCATCGATCGGTTGTGCGATGAGATCGTCGGACCGTTCTGGCCGCCGCAGCGGATGCTGGTGGACGCGCGGGAAGGATCATTCGAACGAGACGTTGCGTAAGGCCAATACCTCGCGCGCAGGCGCTCGATCCCCGTTGCAGCTGATGGCGCGGGGTGCATCGAGGTGATGGAGCTCGAAGCCGAGCTTGCGATAGAGCCCGATGATGCGGGGAGTCGCCTGATTGGAGAGCGCGACCGGCCCGCGGTGATGCGACAACCAGACCGCCAGGCGCTCCTGTTCGAACCAATCGAAGCCGCCCTTCGAATACTGGCGGAACTGCACGTCATAGGGTGGATCGGCGTAAACGAAGTCATCCGGGTGGAGCGCCATCTCGGCGAAATCACCTTCGGTGAACTCCCATCCCGTGAGAGCTCGTCGATACGGTGTGAAGTCGTGTACGTATCTGATCGTCTTGTAGCGGCCGAAGGGCACGTTGAATTCGCCGCGACGGTTGAATCGGCACAAACCGTTGTAAGCGGTTCGGTTCAGATAATAGAAAAGCTCGGCCGCCTTGCGCGTGTGCCGTCCGCGCGTGGTGATCAGGCGATTGAACTCCGCGCGGTGCTGATAGAAGAGTTCGGGATCGTTGCGCATGAGAATGCGGATGCGCAACCCACGCTGCAGCCAGCGGTAGAAGTTGACCGGGTGCTCGTTGACGTCGTTCAGAAGGGCGCGACGCGGCCCCAATCCGAGTGCCACCGCCAGCCCGCCGCAGAACGGTTCTACGAGACGCCCGCACGCGGAGAGCAGCCACAACCGGTGCATGTGCGGGATGAGCCAGCGCTTACCCCCCGCCCACTTGAGCGGAGGCTTGAGCAGCGGGCGTTCTTCGACGCCGAAGGTCGCCGTCGACGATACCTGCGCCCGTGCCATGGACTTATTGTGCTCCACCGTCGCGTACTTTGCCACCGTGCGTGAGATGGACCGCGAGGGCGGCAAGGGTTCGCGGCTACGGGATCACTTCCTCATCGTCGATGTCAGCAGCTTCTGCTGCTCTTCGTGCTCTTCGCTCGCCTGATGCGTCGTCGAGTCGCCGGGACCGACGGTTCCCACGGTGCGTTCCGTCAGCACTGCGCGCCCCGGCGCGGCGAGGTCGACCCGTCCGGCGAGCTGCTCGTGGATACACAGCAACGCCGGGATGACCACGAGCACGAGCAGCGTGGCGAAGGCGAGCCCGAAGGAGATGGACACCGCCATGGGGATGAGGAACTGAGCCTGCAGCGACGTCTCGAACAGCAGCGGTGTGAGGCCACCGATGGTGGTGAGCGACGTGAGAAGCACCGCGCGCAGGCGCTGGCAGGCGGCCTCGACGATGGCATCGCGGGTCGCCGAGCCCCTCTCGCGAAGCCCTTTGTAGAAGGTGACCAGGATGATGGCGTCGTTGACCACGATCCCCGCCAGACCGAAGAGTCCGAAGAGCGACAGGATCGTAAGCTCGATGCCCATCAGCCAGTGACCCGCGAGGGCGCCCACCAGGCCGAAGGGGATGGCGCACATCACGACCAGCGGCCAACCGTAGGAGGCGAACACCCAGGCGAGCACCAGATAGATCATGGCGAGCGCGAACGCGGCACCGCGCTGCATGTCGGAGAGCGTCTCGGCCTGATCGGCCGCACGGCCCTCGAAGGAAAAGTCGATGCCGTAGCGCCTCGACAGGCTCGGCAGGACGTTCGCGGCGAGCGCGGCATTCACTGCATTGCTGTTGGCCTGGCCCGGGTCCAGATCCGCGGACACCTGCACGGCCAGCTGGCCGTCGGCGTGACGCAGGATCTGAAAGCCGCGGTCCGTTTCGAGGTCGACCACCGTGGAAAGGGGCACGGTGCGCCCGCCGGCAAGCACGATGGGCAGGTTGTCGAGGCTCGCGAGCTGGTGGCGTTCGTGGTCCGGAAGCATCACCCGGACCTCGAGCTCCTCCTCCCCGTCCTGAAAAATCTGTGCGATGTGCCCGTCGTACGCCGCGCGCAGCTGCCGGCCCACGTCCTCAACGGTGAGGCCGAGAGCCTCGCCCTCGGGCGTGAGGCGGTAGATGAGCTGCTGCTGCCCGAAGGGCATGTCGTCTTCGGTGCTCGTGACGCCGGGAATGGTCCGCAGGTGCTCCTCGAGCTCCAGGGCGGCCGATTTGAGCGCGGCGGCATCCTGCCCCGTGAATCGCACCTCTACGTCCCGCCCCGGCGGGCCCGCGCGGCGCTCGAAGATGGAGAAGGACTCGATCCCCGGCGGCAGGACGATGCGCTCGCGCCAGGCCTCGAGCAACGCGGGATTGCGGGTTTCGCGGCGATCGGGTGCGACGAGCTCGACGAAGACGGTGGCGAACTGATCACCCGCCTGAGCGACGCGGCCCTCGGAGCCGTGCACCGTTCCGAGATGCACGACGCTGGCTCTTACGAGCTCCTCGTCGAACGTCTCCTCCGCGGCGTACAGAGCCTCTTCGACGCGCTTCACGAAGGGCTCGACGCGCTCGGGCGGCGTGCCCGCGACGAAGGCCGCGTTGGCGTGAACGACGGTCGTCTCCGGTGTGGGGAAGAAGTTGAACGCGATGCGCCCGCCGGCCAGGAGCCCCACCGAGATGAGGAGTACGGCCACGGCGGCGGCGAGAGTGGTCCACGGATTGCGCACGGCGGCCGCCACCAGGGGCCGGAAGAGACGCTCGCGAAAGCGTGCGAAACCCCGGTCGAGGCGCGCGCGGGTCGGGCTCGGCGCGGCGTGGTGCAGGCGGCGAAAAGAGCTGCGCAGGTGTCCGGGCAGCACGAGGAAGCTCTCCATCAGCGAGGCAAGGATCACGCACACCACCACCAGTGGAATGGTGAACAAGATGTTTCCGATGATCCCGCTCACCAGCATGAGCGGCATGAACGCAGCGACGGTGGTCAGCGACGACGACATCACCGGGGCCAGCATGCGCCGCGCGCCCCCCTCCGAAGCCTGCAGCGGGTGCTCACCGCGCTGGTAGTGCGTGAGCGCGTCCTCGCCCACCACGATGGCGTCGTCGACGATGATGCCCAGCGCCATGATCAGCGCGAACAGGCTGATCATGTTGATGCTGCCGCCGAACGCGTACAGCGCCGCCAGCGCGGCCATGAAGGAGACCGGGATTCCGAGTGCGACCCATCCTGCGACGCGTCCGTTCAGAAAGAAGAACAGCACCCCGATGACCAGCACGAGCCCGCCCAGGCCGTTCTTGAGCAGCAACATGATGCGCTCGCGAATGAGCCGCCAGAACTCGTCGAGGACGACGATCTCGACCCCGGCGGGCAGCCGCGGTCGCACGTCCCGGAGCCACTGCCGCAGAACCTCGGCGGATTCGAGACTGTCGGTGTTCTCCGCGCGCCGCAGGTGCAGCTCCACGGCCGGGCGGTCCTCGTAGAGCACGCGCACCTGGCGGGCCCGCGGGCGGCGTTCGACGGTGGCGACGTCTCCGACCCTGAGCAACCGGCCCGAGTCGTCCGAGAGCAGCGGCAGGCGTTCGAAGCCGAGCTCGCGCCGCCGCTGTCCGAGCGCGCGCAGCTGCCGGGAGACGTCGTCGCGCCCCACGGTGCCTGCCGGGAGATCGCGGCTGAGCTCGTTCACCCGCGCGGCGATGTCGACCAGCGACATGCGCAGCTCGTTCAGCACCCGGGTGGGCACCTGGATGGCGATCTCCTCCTCGGGTAAGCCGGTGACCGTAATTTTGGCGATGCCGCGGTCGAGGAGCTCGCGCTCCATGCGCCGTATCAGGCCGCGAAGCTCCTGCAGGTCGGCGGACGTCGAGGTGATCAGCACGCGGGCCACCGACTCGTGGCGAAGCACACGGCCGATCTCGGGCTCCTCGGCATCGGCAGGCAGGTTGCGCACGAGGGCCACTTGTTCCTTGACCTGATCCAGGGCGACCCCCATGTCGCTGCCCTCGTGGAACTCCAGGGTGATGCTGGCCACGCCTTCGGCGGAGGTGGAGGTCATGGTGCGCACGTTGTCGACGTTGCGCAGCGCCTCCTCGAGGGGATCGATCACCGAGGTCTCGACATCCTCGGCGCTCGCGCCGCTCCAGGCGACACGCACGGTGACGAAGTCCAGCGCGAAGTTGGGGAAGAACTGGGTGTTGAGCCGGGTGAGACCCCACAGGCCCGCGAGCACCATCATGACCATCAGCAGGTTCGCCGCCACCTTGTGGCGGGCGAACACACCGATGAGATCATTTCTGTGGCCGAAGGGCACGGGGATTTCCGAACGGGTCTCCGCGCAGAAGCTTACAGCCGTTCGCAGCCCGATGGGGGCAACGGTGCGGGAGAAGGGGTCCTTCGGCCAGAACGGCCGCCGGGTTCAAAGCAAGTAGGGTTCCCGCGTACGTGCCGCGCAGTCGCAAGCGCCGCGGTGCGGGGCCTGAGGCACAGCCCACCATTCGGTGGTCGTGGGTCGCCACGCTCAGGTGGTGGGTTTCGCTTCGCTCAACCCACCCTACGCCCACCCTACGTGCCGTCAGGCGAGGTGCTGTCCGAGGCGACGCGCACGCGCAGGCCATCCATGGCGTTGGGCAGCTGGGTGACGACGATGCGATCCCCCGGCGCGAGCTCGGAGCTGCGCACCAGTATTCGCGTCTCGCCGCTCTCGGTACGCAGCTCGCCGACGCGCTCGACGGTGACGCTCGCCAGGCGCTCGCCCGAGAGCTTGTAGATCCGGTGGCGCCCGTAGATGGCCTCGAGCGGGAGCGCCACGACCTCGGGCTCGGGCGGCAGCGACATCAGGAGCTCCACCGTGCGGCCGAGCTGAAGCCACTGCGCGCCCTCCCTCAGCCGAAGCAGGGCGTCGACGCCGCCGCTGCCGGGTTCGACACGGCTCGTCAGCCGATCCAGCACCGCCGTGAACGACTGCTCGTCCACGCGGCCCCGGGCCGCGAGCGTCCGGCCGCGCTCCAGGCTTGCGCGCACGATGGGCAAATATCGTCTCGGGATCTCGGCCCGGATCTCCAGCGCCGTATCGTCATACACGTCGAGCACTCGATCACCGGTTTGCACCCGATCCCCCGGGGAGACGAACACCACGGCCACCCGACCGTCGAAGGGAGCCGTTATGCGGGCGCGCTGCGCGTCGAGGCGTGCGCGATCGCGCAGGGCCCGCGCGCGTGTGAGCTGCGCCTCCAGCCGTGCGAGGCGGTGGGCATGCTCACGAATACTGAGGCGGCGGGCCTGCACCACCAGCGCCCGCTGCTCCATCTCCTCGAGGGCCGCATCCACCTGCGCCTGGGAGCCGACGTTGCGGCCCGCAAGATCGCGCGCCCGTGCGACGGCCTTGCGCGCCAGCTCGACGAGGCGCACCTCGTGTTGGAGGGAGCGTTGGTCGTTCTCGTGCCGGATCTGCTCCGTGGCGATCTGGGCTTGGATCTCCGCTACCTCGGCCTCCCGCTGGCGCACCAGAAGGGCACTCTCCTCCGCGTCCAACGCCACGAGCTGCTCGCCGGCCTTCACCCGTTGACCCTCCAGCGCGGGCACAGCGCCGACGTCGGCGCTGATGGCGGCGGTGAGCTGCGCGACGCGCGGCGAGTCCACCTCTCCGTACAGCAGGAGCTCGGGTGTTCGCGTCGCCGGCGTTGCCGTTTGCACGCGGACAATCCAGGCCTTTTCCTGACTGGCGACGGGTTGAGGCTCGGGTCGGCTTGCTTTGAGCACGACGAAGCCGCCCGCGCCCAGCGCGAGGATCAGAAGCGGCAGCAGGGGGCGGAAGAGAGGTCTCACGGGAACGGCTCCGCGGAGCCCTCCAGGGCAGGTACGACGTGGGGGCTCAGGGGGCGCCCAACGCCTGTGCCATGGTGGTGCCGATGCCGGCGGGCGAGTCGGGAACGTGGACGCCCGCCCCTCTCAGTGCTTCGAGCTTCTCTTCGGCCCGGCCGGTCCCGCCGGCGATGATGGCCCCCGCGTGACCCATCCGCCGTTCGGGCGGTGCGCTGACGCCGGCGATGAAACCGACCACGGGCTTTTCGAGTTTCTCGGCGCGCAGGTACTCGGCTGCGTCCTCTTCGGCCGAACCCCCGATCTCGCCCACCAGCAGAATGCCCCGGGTTTCGTCATCGGCCGCGAACAGCTCCAGGCAGTCGACGAAGCTCATCCCCTGCACCGGGTCGCCGCCGATGCCGATGCAGGTGGACTGGCCGAGGCCCGCGGCGCTGAGCTGCATGACGGCCTCGTAGGTGAGCGTGCCGGAGCGCGAGATGACGCCGATGGGGCCGCGCCGATAGATGAGCCCCGGCATGATCCCGATGTTGCACTCGCCCGGGGTGATGACGCCGGGACAGTTCGGACCGATAAGCCGGGTCCCGGACCGCTGCAGCGCGCGTTTGACCCGCACCATATCCAGCACCGGCACCCCCTCGGTCACGCATACCACCAATGCGACCCCAGCCTGAATGGCTTCCAGCATGGCCTCGGCCGCGGACTCGGGCGGTACGAAAATGACGCTCGTGTCGGCGCCGGTCCCCTCCACCGCCTCGGCCACGGTGTCGAAGACGGGCAGGTCAAGGTGTCGCGTGCCGCCCTTGCCGGGCGTCACGCCGCCCACCACGCGGGTCCCGTAGTCCATGGCGCGGTCGCAGTAGAAGGTCGCCTTGTCGCCAGTGAATCCCTGGCAGATGACCTTCGTCCGGGCGTTCACCAGAACGGCCATTATTTCACCCTCCCGGCCGCCTGCACCGTCTTGGCAGCGAGATCAGCCAGGTCGGTCGCGAAGGTGATGGCCATGCGCGAGTTGCGCAGCAGCATCAGCCCCATCTCGGTGCTCGCGCCGGCAAAGCGAACCACCACGGGGACCCGAACGGGCACCTCCCGTGCCGCGGTCATGATGCCCTCGGCCAAGACGTCGCACCGCGTCATGCCTCCGCCCACGGCGTTCACGCAGATGGCCCGTACGTCGGAGTCCTCCAGCAGATGGCGGAAGGCGGAGGCGACGTGCAGGCGACGCGCGGTGGGCGGCAGATCCAGGAAGTTGGCGGGCTCTCCGCCGTGGAGCTTGATGATGTCCATGGTGGCCAGGGCGAGCCCCGCGCCCGTCACCATGCACCCGATGTTCCCGTCCAGCTTGACGTAGTTGAACCCGTGTCGCTCGCGTTCGAGCCGGAAGGGATCCTCGCCCGCCTGCTCGCGCAGCGCCATCAAGTCCTTGTGGCGGAAGAGGGCGTTGTCGTCGACGCTCATCTTGACGTCGAGCGCGACGAGCTCGCCCTCCGCAGTGAGAGCGAGCGGATTGATCTCGATGAGGGAGGCGTCCAGCCCCACGAAGGCCTCGAAGCAGGCCTCGATCACGTTCTCTGCCGCCTCCGCTTGGGCACCGTCGAGACCCAGGGTGGCGGCCAGCTTGCGAGCCTGCTGCCTCTGCAGCCCGTCCTCCAGGTCGACGGGAATCTTGGCGATCTTTTCCGGCGCCCGTGCGGCCACCTCTTCGATGTCCATGCCGCCCTCGTGGGATGCGATCAGGGTGACGCGGCCGCTGCGCCGGTCGACCAGAACGCCCAGGTAGCGTTCGCTCGCCACCTCCAGAGCCTCCTCCACGAGCACCTCTTTGACCTCGATGCCCCGGGATCCGGTCTGCGGCGTGACCAGCCGCGTGCCGAGGAGGCGGGCGGCGGCGTCCCCGACCTCCGCCACGGAGCGCACCAGCTTGATGCCGCCCGCCTTGGCGCGATCGCCCGCGTGGATCTGGGCCTTCACCACCCAGCGCGAGGCGGCCAGCTCCGCCGCCGCCTGCTCGGCCTCCTTGGGCGTGCGCGCCACGCGCCCGCGCGGCACGGGCACTCCGTACCCGGTGAGCAGCTCCTTGGCCTGGAACTCGTGGACGTTCATCTCGCGGGCGGCACGGTGAGGCGAATTTCCCCGGGGCGCAAGGCGGCAAGGTTTTTAAAGTATTCTAGTTGCCCGCAGCGCACAAGGACGCCGGGCGCGCGCCGCCCTTTGTCGCGGCGCCCGCCGGTGCCATACTGGACGCAGGACGCCGGCTTTGCCCCTTGGCGCGGTTGGGTCGTCCTGGCAAACTACTGGTATATTGTGTACAAATGCCTGCGCCGCCGCACCGAGCGGCACAAATACAACAACTCTCCCACCGAGAGAAAGGAGGAATATGATGAAAATGCCAATAAAATCAGCAGGCTATTTATCCACTTTAGCGCTTGTCGTGGGTGCCGGAGTAGCGACCGCGCCCCAGGACGCGGCCGCATGGGAGCCGCAGCGTCCCATCGAGTTCGTCATCCAGACATCGCCAGGCGGCGGCTCCGACATCTATACCCGTCTGTGGCTCGGGATCATCGAGAAGCAGGATCTCTCGCCGGTCCCGCTGACGCCGGTCAACATGCCGGGTGGCGCGGGCGCCGTCGCGCTGACGTATCTGCACAGCCAGAAAGGCGACCCGCACTACCTCACGCCGACCCTGAACAGCATCGTGACGACGCCGCTGCAGGTAAGGATCCCGGTGATGTACACGTCGAGGGATCTGACCCCGGTGGCGATGATGACGATCGATCCCTTCCTGCTCTGGGTGAATCCCAGCAAGTTCAAGGACTGGGCGGCGTTCGAGGGCGCCTGCAAGGAGGGTCGGCTGACCGCGGCCGGCACCGGCGCCCGGCAGGAGGACGAGATCCAGATCAGTGTGTTCCAAGAGGCGACCGACTGTCAGAAGTTCCGCTACGTCCCCAAGTCGGGCGGCGGCGAGGTCGCGAAGGACGTGGCCGGCGGGCATGTCGACTTCAGCGTCAACCAGCCGGCCGAAGGGAGGCCGCACTATCCGGACAATATGCATCCCATCGTCGCCTTCGCCAATGAGCGCCTGGACGCCTGGCCCGACGTGCCGACGCACGTGGAGCTCGGGATCGGCAATGCGGAGCAGCAGAAGCGCCTGGCCCTCGAGACCGGTCTGCACCAGCACCGCGGCCTCATCGGCCCGCCCGACATGCCCGAGGAGGCGAAGGCCTGGTACGAGGACGTGTTCCGGAAGGTCTTCGAGTCCAAGGAGTGGCAGAACTTCGTGGCGAAGAACGGGATGGTGCCGGCGTTCAAGGGGCCGGACGAGTACAAGGCTTGGCTCGAGCCCTTTGAGCAGAATCACATCCGCATCATGCGGGATGTGAACGGATGGCCGCTTCGCGACGACCTTGAGGCGAGGTGATGACCGTCCCCGGCGGATTCGAAGGATAACGAAGAACGACTGAGCTGCGAACGGGAAGACCATGCCGTCCCTGTGGATGGGTATAAGCCGCCACGCGATGGAGCTTGGTGTGACCATCGTCCTCCTCGGGTTGGGCGGCTTGGTCTTTTACGAGGCGATACGACTGGATCCGGGCTGGGGCCCGTCGGGGCCCGAGCCCGGGTTCTTTCCCTTCGTCCTCACCATCTTCCTGGTCGCCGGCGCCGTCGGTGTCGGGGTTCTCAACGTGAGGAAGCCCGATCGGCGGCCTTTCTTCGACGACCCGCGTGAAGTCGAGGACCTGCTCAAGGTCGGCATACCGATCGCGATCGCGGTCCTGATGATTCGCTGGGCCGGCCTGTACATCACCGCCGGGCTGTATATCGCTTTCTTCATGGCCTGGTACGGCAGGTTCCGCTGGTATAAGGCCCTCGCCGGAGGACTCCTGCTTCCAGGCGCGCTGTGGATGACGCTGCGCGAAGGCTTCAACATCGCCATGCCGATGAGCGTCCTCTACCGGTCGAATATCCTGCCCTTCTGACGTCCGCTCACTCTAATCAAGAACATCTCAACGGGGACGGGACAACCCGATGGAAGCCATTGACCTGCTGATGACCGGGTTCGCCGCGCTGGCGGCGCCGGAGCGACTCGGGGTTCTGTTGCTGGGCGTGATCCTGGGGTTGCTGAACGGCGTCATTCCCGGCGTCGGCGGCACCACCGGCGTCGCCATTCTGCTTCCCATCACCGTCTACATGGACCCCATTGCCGCGCTGGCCATGCTGGGGGGCATTTACTGGGGCGCCATGTACGGCGGCCTCATCACGTCCATCCTGTTCGGGGTGCCCGGCAATCCCTGGTCGGTCGCCACCATGTTCGACGGGCGCCCGCTGGCCAAGCTGGGCAAGGCCGGCCTCGCCTTGTCGACCGGCTTCTGGGTTTCCTTCGTCGGCGCCATCGTCGCCTCGCTGCTGTTTACCTTCTTCGCCGTCCCCTTCGCCCAGATTGCCTTGCGCTTCGGTCCGCCGGAAATGTTCGCCGTGCTGCTGATCGCCTTCGGCACCTTCGTCGGCATGGGCGGCGCGCCGGCCAAGGCCGTGATCATGATCGCCGCCGGCTTCCTCTTGTCGACGGTCGGCCTCGACGTCGTGACCGGTCAGCCGCGGCTCACCTTCGGCTCGATCAGCATGATGACGGGCTTCCATTTCGTGCCCGTCACCATCGGACTGTTCGGCGTCGGCGAGGTTCTGGCCAACGCCGCCGAGCGCTACAAGGTGCAGATCGAGGAGATGACCCGCGCCGCCAAGCTGGGGCTGCACGACGTCACCTCCGGCGCCAAGGCCGTGTTCAGCCACAGATGGCTGGCCCTCGGCTGTGCCTTGCTCGGCTTCGTCACCGGCATCCTGCCCGGTGCCGGCGCCACGCCGTCCTCCTTCATGGGCTATGGCTTCGCGCGCAGGATTTCCAGGCATCCCGAGCGCTTCGGCAAGGGCGCCGTCGAGGGCGTGGTCGCGCCGGAGGCGGCCAACAACGCCGCCGGCACCGCCGCCATCCTGCCCATGCTGGTGCTCGGCATTCCCGGCTCGCCGACGGCCGCCATCATGATGGCCGGCGTGTTCATGTGGGGCTTCATCCCGGGCCCGCGCCTGTTCCTCGAGGAGCCGGAGTTCGTCTGGGGGTTCATCGCCAGTCTGTACGTGGCGAACGTGGTCGCCATCATGGTCTGTCTGTCGGCCACGCCGCTGCTGGCGTTGATGCTGCGCACGCCTTACGCGATCATGGCGCCGGTCATCGTCGTGCTGTGCATGGTCGGCGGCTACGCCATCCAGAACTCCATACTCGACGTGTGGTACGTGCTGATCTTCGGCATCATCGGCTTTATCCTGCGCCGGCTCGAGTATCCGCTGGCGCCGTTCGTGGTCGCTCTCGTGCTCGGCGCAATGACCGAAGAGACGCTGCGTCAGAGTCTCATCATGAGCGATGGTTCCATGTTGATCTTTTTCCAGCGGCCGTTGTCCTCGCCGCTCATGATCGTGGCGCTGCTGCTGTTCCTGCTGCCGGTGATTCAAATCATCTGGCGCCGCGTGCGCGCGCGTCGGGAGGCGGTCTTTCAGGACAAATAGGGATACCCCCGGCTCGCCTCCCGCCGGGGCAATGTCGGAGGTCCGCCTGCCGGGACGTCCCGGGACTCCTTGAAGGGACGGCTATTCGGTATACAATATACCAACCGATGAGCCGCGAATCGGGGAGCCGGGACTCGATGGGAGCCGAGAAGCTGGAGGTGGAGCGCCTGCCCGGGAACTTCGTTCTGAAGGACCGGATCTACGAGGCGCTCAAGCGCGCCATCATGTCCATGGACGTCTACGCGACGGCCGAGGAGCAGCGCCTCGACGAGCGCCAGCTCTCCGAGGATCTGGGGGTCAGTCGCACACCCATCCGCGAGGCGCTGTGCCGGCTGGAGCAGGAAGGGTTCGTGCGTACGGTGCCCCGCAAGGGCGCCTATGTCGCGCGCAAGTCCAAGCGCGAGATCATGGAGATCATCACGGTGTGGGCGGCCCTCGAGAGCATGGCGGCACGGCTCGTCACTCTCAATGCGAGCGACGAGGAGATCCGCTCGCTGCGCCGCATGTTCGCGACCTTCAAGCGCTCGCAGGTGGAGGCGAAGATCGACGAGTACTCCGAGACCAACATCAGCTTCCATCAGGCCATTGTCAATCTGTGCGGGTGCGAGCAGCTCAAGCAGATGGCGGAGAACCTGTTCATTCATATGCGCTGGATACGCATGCGCACCATCGGCGAGGACGATCGTGCCAGGCGCTCGATCATCGATCACATGAACATCATCGAGGCGCTCGAGGCTCGGGATACCGAGCTGGCCGAGCGGCTCGTGCGTGAGCATGCGCTGAATCTGGCGGGGCACGTGGAGAAGAACGTCGATTACCTGGATTGACATCCGGACCAGGCATTCGAGAGGCGCCCAATGCCGCGACGACGGTCGTGCGAGCACTCGGGGCGCGAGTGGAGGGTAACCATGGCCGAAGTAGCCGAGAAGACTGGCGCGACCCAAGCTCAAGCCGAGACGATCTCCGGCGGTCACTTGGTGGCGAAGGCGCTCAAGAGCGAAGGTATCGATGTCATCTGGACGCTGTGCGGCGGGCACATCATCGACATCTACGACGGCTGCGTCGACGAGGGGATCAAGATCATCGACGTGCGCCACGAGCAGGTCGCCGCCCACGCCGCGGACGGATATGCGCGCATGACGGGTAAGCCCGGGTGCGCCGTGGTCACGGCGGGTCCCGGCACCACCGACGCGGTGACCGGCGTTGCCAACGCCTTTCGGGCAGAGAGCCCGTTCCTGCTCATCGGCGGCCAGGCCGCGCTCGCTCAGCACCGGATGGGCGGGCTGCAGGATCTGCCCCACGTGGACATGATGAAGCCCATTACCAAGTTCGCGTCCTCCGTGCCGAGCACGGCGCGCATCGCGGATTTCGTGGGTATGGCGTTCCGCGAGGCGTATCAGGGAGCGCCGGGCCCCGTCTTTCTCGAGATCCCGCGCGACGTGCTGGACGACAAGGTGGATGTGGCGAGCGCGAGGATTCCCGCGCCCGGGCAGTACCGCGCATCCACGCGCGCCCTGGGTGATCCGGACGACATCGAGAAGCTGGCCGATATCCTGGTCGAGGCCGAGCGCCCGTGCGTGCTCCTCGGACAGCAGGTGGCAACCTGCCGCGCCTACGATGCGGCCAAGGAGTTCGTGCGCGAGCTCAACATCCCCGCCTACATGAACGGCGGCGGGCGCGGCACCTTGCCGCCCGGGGACCCGCACCATTTCCATCGCTCGCGGCGCTTCGCCTTCAACAACGCCGACGTCATCGTCATCATCGGTACGCCGTTCGACTTCCGTATGGGCTACGGCAAGCGGCTGAACCCCGAGGCGACGGTCGTGCAGATCGATCTCGACTACAAGACGGTGGGCAAGAACCGCGACGTCTCCCTCGGTGTCGTCGGCGACTGCGGGCGCATCATGCAGGCCACCGTGGCCGCCGCGAGCGGGCGCATCGGGGGCAACGTAAAGAACCGCAAGAGCTGGTTCGAGGCGCTCGCCGCCGAGGAGCAGAAGGGGCTCGACAAGCTCATGCCCGACTTCCAGTCCGACGCGACGCCCATCAATCCGTATCGGGTAGCCTGGGAGCTCAACGAGTTCCTCACCGAGGACACGATATACATCGGCGACGGCGGCGACGTCGTGACCATCACCGCCCAGGCGGTGCAGCCGCGCTCGCCCGGGCACTGGATGGACCCCGGCCCCCTGGGAACGCTGGGCGTCGGCGTGCCTTTCGCGATGGCTGCCAAGTACGCGCACCCGGACAAGGAGGTGTTGTGCTACTTCGGCGACGGCGCTTTCACTTTGACGGGGTGGGATTTCGAGACCTGCGTGCGCTTCAATCTGCCGTTTCTGGGTGTCGTGGGCAACAACTCCTCCATGAACCAGATCCGTTGCGGTCAGATACTGAAGTACGGCAAGGAGCGCGGCGACATCGGGAACATGCTGGGTGACGTGCCCTTCGGCAAATTCGCCGAGATCCTGGGCGGCCACGGCGAGGAGGTCCGGGAAGCGAAGGAGATCCGCCCGGCCCTCGAGCGCGCCCGCGAGGCCGTGGCCTCCGGCAAGCCGGCGCTGGTGAACATCTGGGTGGACATCGACGTCTGGGCGCCCGGCACGCGCAACCAGACCATGTACAAATAGAGCCCTTGGAACAGCGTTTTCGAGACGAGGACAACGATGGGTAAAGCGCTCGAAGGTGTCCGCATCCTCGACATGACCCACGTGCAGCTCGGCCCCTCCTGCACCCAGATCCTGGCCTGGCTGGGCGCGGACGTGATCAAGGTCGAGCTACCGGGGCGCGGCGACATCACGCGCCACCAGCTGCGCGATCTGCCGGACGTCGACAGCCTCTACTTCACGATGTTGAACTGCAACAAACGCAGCATCACCCTCAACACGAAGACCGAGGCGGGAAAGCGGATTTTCCGGCGGCTCGTCGAGGAGTGTGACGTCCTGGTGGAGAACTTCGCGCCGGGGGCGCTCGACCGACAGGGCTTCTCGTGGGAGGTGGTCCGCGACATCAACCCGCGCATCATCTACGCCTCGGGGAAAGGCTTCGGTCCGGGGCCGTATCAGGACTGCAAGGCGTACGAGAACGTGGCTCAGTGCACCGGTGGCGCGTCCAGCACCACCGGCTTCGAGGACGGCCCGCCGCTGGTCACCGGCGCGCAGATCGGCGACTCCGGGACCGGGATCCATCTCGTGGCGGGTATCCTGGCGGCGCTCATTCAGCGCGACAAGACCGGCAAGGGCCAGCGCGTGGAGGTCGCCATGCAGGATTCGGTGCTCAACCTGTGCCGGGTCAAGCTGCGCGATCAGCAACGTCTGCAGCACGGGCCGCTGCATGAATACCCGAACGAGGGGTTCGGTGACACCGTTCCCCGCGCCGGCAATGCCTCGGGCGGCGGACAGCCGGGCAATGCGCTGCGCTGCAAGCCGGGCGGATCCAACGACTACATCTACGTCATCATCCAGCCGCAATGCTGGGAGCCTCTCATGAAGCTGGCGGGGCGCGAAGATCTCGTCGAGCATCCGGATTACGCCACCCCCGAAGCGCGGTTGCCGCGGCTCGACGAATGCTTCGCCATCATCGAGGAGTGGACCAAGCAGCACGACAAGTTCGAGGCCATGCGTATCTTGAATGACCACAACGTGCCCTGCGGCCCGATCCTCGACATGAAAGACCTCGCTCAGGACGAATCGCTGCGCGCACGGGGCGTGGTGGTCGAGGTCGAGCACCCCGAACGCGGCAAGTTCCTCACCGTGGGCTGCCCGATGAAGCTGTCCGAGTCTCCGGTCGATGTCACCACCTCCCCGCTTCTCGGCCAGGACACCGACAACGTCCTGAGGGAGGTCGTGGGCTACAACGAGGAGCAGATCGCGGCGGCCCGCGCGGCGGGTGCCATCTGAGCGTCATGTCGGGGCGGTGGCGAACCGCGGCGCTTGCTCAGGCCCAACTCATGCGTAGAGGCAAGCGTTAGACAATGCAGATCAAAAGGATTCTTCTGCCCCTCATAGGCCGCGAGCTGCGTGAGGGAGTGCTGCGCACGGCCATGGTCGCCGCCCGCAGATTCGAGGCACATCTCGAAGTGCTCTACGTCCGCATCCGTCCTGAAGACATTCTGCCGTATGACATGTCAGGGGCGAGCCGGCGGATGGTGCGCTCGGTGCTGGATGCGACCGAGCGCGAGGCCGAAAGCGAGGCCGCTCAGGTGCGAGAGCGGTTCGAGGACATCTGCGCTCGCTGGAACATGAAGGTCGTGGGTGAGGGGCAAACCAAGCCCCGGGAGGCGCCTTGGGCCCGATGGCGCGAGGAATCCGGCCGCGAGAGCGAAGCGGTGGCCGTGCGCGGGCGGGTCGCGGATCTGATCGTGGTGGGCGGTCCGGTGCCCACCTCGCCTCCGCCCGCCAGTGTCGATGCAGCCTTGCGGCAGACCGGACGACCGGTGTTCCTGGTTCCCAGGGATCCGCCCCGGACCGTCGCGACGCATATCGCCATCGGCTGGAACGGCACCCTCGAGGCGGCGCGGGCGGTCGGTTTCGCACTGCCGGTCCCCCTGCGCTCTGCCGGCAAGGTGAGTGTCTACACCACCGAGAAGCGGATGAAGATACGCCCGAACGGAGAGGACCTCGTGGATTACCTGGGGGCGCACGATGTCGAGGCCTCGATACACCTCCTCGACGTCCGCACCCGTTCGGTGGCCGAGGCGATGATGGCCGACGCCCGCAGCCAGGGGGTGGATCTGTTGCTCATCGGTGCCTACAGTCACACCCGGGTTCGAGACATGGTCTTCGGAGGCGTCACCCACCACGCGCTCTCGAGCGCCGAGATCCCCACCCTGCTCGCGCACTGACTCCCCGGACGCCTGGACGTAGGGTGGGCTGAGCCCCAGGCGAAGCCCACCATTGAGCGGTAGGGGCGTTGTCGTGGCCGCGTGGTGGGTTTCGCTGCGCCCAACCCACCCTACGCCGCTGATCTCGCAGAGGCCCCGCCGCACCGAACCACGAAGAGCACGAAGGAGACGAAGGAATACGACCAGCGCCGTTCGACGAGCCACCGCCTTACTGGCCTTCGTGAACTTCGTGGTCTTCGTGGTTGATGACCGCTCGTTGGAAGCGGTGACCGGCAATCGGGTCGGGTTGACCCCGGCGCTCAGTATCCCAGCGCGCAGCCGTCCTTGCGCGGGTCCGAGGCCCCCTGGAGCACGCCCTGAGCCCAGTCGATGTAGATGCACTGCGCGCCGCCCAGCGGTTTCTCGGACTCCACCACCCGGTGTCCTCGGTTCCCGAGCTCACGGCGCGTGTCCGCTGACACGCCCCGCTCTACGACCAGGGCGCCGTCGTCATGACCGAAGCGCGGCGCATCCACCGCTTCCTGCGGATTCATGCCGAAGTCGAGCCAGTTGCTCAGCACGTACGCGTGCCCCATCGGCTGATAATTACCGCCCATGACACCGAAGGAGAAAACCGGCTGCGCGCCGCCATACGCCAGGGCGGGAATGATCGTGTGCATGGGCCGTTTGCGCGGCGCGATGCGGTTGAAATGCCCCTCCTCGAGCACGAATCCTCCCCCTCGGTTCTGGAGCAGGATCCCGGTCTCGCCCGCCACCAGCCCGCTGCCCCAGGGATGGTAGAGGCTGTTGATGAACGACGCCGCGTTGCGTTGCTCGTCGACCACGGTGAGGTAGACCGTATCCCGCTGTCCGGACAGTCCCGAGGGCAGCGGGTGCGTCAACGCCTGTTTCGGATCCATCCGTCGCCGCTGCCGTACCGCGAAGTCCGGCGACAGCAGCTCGGCGACGGGAATATTCTCGAAGTCCGGGTCGCATACGAAGCGATCGCGCTCCGCCAGAGCCAACCGAAACGCCTCCACCAGCGCGTGAACGTGATCGACCCCCAAGTGCGTCATGCGATCCAGGCCGGTGTCGGCGAGCACGTTCAGCATCATGAGCGCCACGATACCCTGGGCATTCGGGGGGAGCTCGAACACCCGCAACCCGCGGTAATCGGTGGCGATGGGCTCCACCCACTCGGAGCGATGCTCGGCGAAGTCCTCGACTGCAAGCAGCCCCCCGTTCGCCTCGCTGAAGTGCACGATTTGCTCCGCGATCTCGCCCTGGTAGAAAACCTCCGGGCCGCCCTCGGCGATGCGCTTGAGAGAGCGTGCGAGCCGGGGTTGGCGGTGGCGCGTGCCCGCCTGGGGCGCACGCCCGTCGGCGAGCAACGCGCGGGCCGTGTCCGGGGCCCCCGCGAGGAAGGCTTCGTTTAGTTTCCAGCCTCGCGCCACCACCTCGGTGACGGCGTAGCCCTCTTCGGCGCAGGCGATCGCCGGCGCGAGCACCTCGCGCAGCGACATGCTGCCGAAGCGCGCGAGCGCTGTGTGCCAGGCATGCACCGCTCCCGGTACCGTGACGCTGAGGATGCCGTACTCGGGCATTTGCGTGTGTCCGCGCTCGCGGATGGCCGCCGCGCTGGCCTGTGCCGGGGACCGTCCGCTGCCGTTGAGCCCGTAGGGGCGCCCCGTCGCCGCATCGTGATACAGCATGAAGCAGTCGCCTCCGATGCCCGTGGATTGGGGCTCCGTCACACACAGGGTGGCGCCGGCGGCGACGGCGGCGTCCATGGCATTGCCCCCCCGCCGCAGCACCTCGAGCCCGGCGGTGGTCGCCATGGGCTGACTCGTTGCGACCATGCCGCGCGTGCTCATGACCACCGAGCGTCCCGGGTAGTGGTTGTCTCTCATACTTCGGCTCCAACCTCTCCTCGCGGAATATCGGGAGATGCCGGCTCAGGCTGGACGCGCTCCGCGGCGCCCGCCGCTTCGTCGGTAAGCTCGGCTGAGCGCAGCGAAGCGCACCGGATTGGTGGGCCCGTTCGGCCCTGAGAGTTTGGCGGGCTTCGCCTTCGGCTCAGCCCACCCTACGTCCACCGCGCGCGGCGCATACCCCGGAGCCCTGTGAGTCGCGACACGAGTCACCCGTCGACTCCCTGCCGCCGTGGTGATTTGTTCCGATGTTCGGCGAAGAACCGAATCTCTTGTGAGCGGGAAGCGACCCTTAATCCAGTTGCTTCTTATCCTTTGCCTGCCAAACTTTGTCCACGGCCTTGAAGAACAGGATGTGGGAGTCAATCTCAAGCGGCCTCTTGCTGAGCGACGGCGCGAGCATCAGCACGGCGACGTCGGAAACGCTGATCTTGTGCTTTTCCGCGAGCTGGTAGAGCTGGCGCACCCAGCGTCGCGGTAGAGTGAGTGTGAGCGTCTCCAGAGCGGCGTCGTCTGAAGAGGATTCGGCACGCGCTGGTTTCCGAGGCATGGAACGTTCCTCCTTCAGGGTCGTGTCATGATAACACCGGTCACTCTCGTGCGGCCGTCCTTGCCTCGCATCTCTCACCGGTCCCCGGCCGCAGGCGTGGATCCGCTCGCACCTGCCCATTATCGGCAGCACCGCCGCGTTCTGAGCCGTCGGCCGCCTGCGGAAAACTCGCAGGTGCGCTGCGGGCCGGGCTGGTGCGAAGGGCGGTCGGCGCGGCCCCCCGGTGCGCTCGACGGAGTGCACCGCCGCCTCTACCATCTCTCTCCACCGACGAAGACAGGCGGAGGACGGGCCCTGCGGCACTGCGGCCCTGGGCGGTAGGGATGCGCGAGGACAAAAGGGTCATAGCGGCGTGGTCTCTCTACGATTGGGCCAACTCTGCTTTCACGACGCTGGTGGTCACGTTCGTCTATTCCACGTACTTCAGCCAGGCCATTGCGCCCGATCCCGTGAGCGGGACCGCACTGTGGTCGCGCGCGATCGCGATCAGCGGCGTCCTCGTAGCGGGGCTCTCCCCCGTTCTCGGCGCCATCGCCGACGCCGGCGGGGGCCGGCGGCGCTATCTTCTCGTCTGCACCCTCGTGTGCGTTATGGCGACCGCGGCGCTCACCTTCGTGCACCCCGACCAGGAGCAGGCCGTGCTCCTGGCGCTCGCGATCTTCGTGATCGGCAATGTCGCGTTCGAGATGGGCACGGTCTTCTACAACGCGCTGTTGCCTGTCATCGCCTCGCCGGAGCGCATCGGACGCGTGTCCGGCTACGGCTGGGGCCTTGGATACATGGGCGGTCTGCTATGTTTGGTTGCCGCCCTCGGGGTCTTGGTCCGAGATGCGCCGCTCTTCGGGATCAGCACCGCGCACGGATTCAATCTGCGCGCCACCAATCTGTTGGTAGCGGCTTGGTTTCTCGTGTTCAGTATCCCCCTCTTCGTGTACGTTCGCGAGACTCGCGTCGTCGGAAAAGCGCAGGCCGTCCGTAGCGGTCTGCGCAATCTCAACCAGACGTTCCAACACGTGCGCCGCTATCGTGAAGTGGCCAAGTTTTTGCTCGCGCGCCTGATCTACAATGATGGTCTGGTGACCGTCTTCGCCTTCGGCGGCATCTACGCGGCCGGCACCTTCGGCATGTCGCTCTCCGAGGTCATCCAGTTCGGTATCGCGCTCAACATAGCGGCCGGGCTCGGTGCGTGGCTGTTCGGGTTCGTCGACGATCGGCTGGGCGGAAAGAAGACGGTTCTCATCACCCTGGCCGCGCTCACCGCCATGACCGCGCTCGCGGCCACCGCTCCGAGCCGATCGTGGTTCTGGGTGGCCGGCATCGGCATCGGCGTCTTCGTGGGGCCTAATCAGTCCGCCAGCCGCTCTCTCATGGCCCGTTTCGTTCCCCGCCGGCACCAGAACGAGTTCTTCGGCTTCTTCGCCTTCTCCGGAAAGATCACGGCGTTTCTGGGACCGGCGCTCCTCGGTGCCGCCACGGATTGGTTCGACAGCCAGCGCGCGGGCGTGGCCACCGTGCTCACCTTCTTCGTCTTGGGCGCACTGCTCCTGTTGAGCGTTCATGAGCGGCGGGGGATCGAGGCCGCGAAGCGCGCCGAGGTCGCCGCGCCCTGAGGGGTCTCGGGTGAACCGTGGATCGAGCAAGGCCCCACGTCCGGCGTATCCGACGCGCGCCTTTGTGGTAGCCTCCCGTGTGTGGGGGGGCATTTCCGCGCCAGGCGCTGCGAAATGATCCTGATCGTCGCCGAGCACATGTGGCCCGAGGGCGTGGGAGCCCTGTTCGTCATCTATGCCTGCCTCGTGTCGGCGGCGGCGACGCAGGGGCTGCTGTTGCAGATTCGCACCGAGCGACGAGCGGGCAAGCTGGGACTGGTGGGAACCTTGAGTCTGCTCCTGCTGTGTGCGCTCGCAGCGTCGCTGACGGTGCTCTTTGTGCTCCTGCTGCTCGCCGGGCTCGGCATCGTGTCGGTCCCAGCCGAGACCGCCGTCCCGTGGCGGAGCTGAGACGTCGAGAGCGCCCGGAGAGAGTGGATGCAGAGCGTCATCACCGTCGAGGTGCTGCCCGGTGACATCGACGATCTCGGGCACGTCAACAACGCGAAATTCCTGGAATATATCGAGCACGGCAGACGAGACTGGTACAATCGCGCGGTGCCGCAATTCGAGCAGCTAATGGCGAGAGGTCTCGGCACCGTGGTGGTAAACGTCAACATCAACTTCTTGAGGGAGTCGTTCCAGGGAGATCGTTTGTCTGTCGTGACCTATCCGCTCCGTAGAGGCCGCACGAGCTACGTCCTCAGGCACGAAATCAGCAATCAGCACGGCAACCCGGTGGCCGATGCCGAAGTGACCAGCGTGGTCATGGACCGCGAGGCGCGCAAAGCAGCGCCCGTGCCCCCGGAGCTCGCCCGGGTCTTCGAGGACTGACGCGGCTCACCATCCCAAGGGTCGTTCTCGGTGCACTGGTCGCGACGAGCGCGGTGTTCGGCTTGTGACAGCTCGGTGCACGAGAGGGGAAAAAGGTTGAGCACGCGAATCTGTGTTGTCGGCGCCGGAGCCATCGGTGGCTTACTGGGCGCCCGCTTGGCCCGGTCGGGGCACGCGGTGAGCCTCATCGCGCGCGGCGCGCATCTGCAGGCCATCCAGACGCAGGGGCTCACGCTCGTCGACGCGGACGGCCGGCGGGACGTCGTCCGCGATGTCAAGGCGACCGACCGTATCGGCGACGCGGGTGTGCAGGACGTGGTCATGCTCGCCCTCAAGGCGCACCAGATTCCACCCGTCGCGTCCGAGCTGTCCGCCCTGTTCGAACGCCCGACCATCGTGGTCACCCTTCAGAACGGAATCCCCTGGTGGTATTTCCAGCGCCACGGCGGTCCGCTCGACGGCCAGCGTCTGGAATCCCTCGATCCGGGCGGAACCATCGAAACGCATGTCGCACCCGAGCGGATCATCGGCTGCATTGCCTATCCGGCCACCGAGATCGCGCAACCCGGTGTCATCCGACAGGTGGAGGGGAACCGCTTTCCGGTCGGTGAGCCGGACGGCTCGGAGAGCGAGCGCGTCAAGTGGCTCGCCGCGTTGCTGGAGGAGGCAGGATTTCGATCGCGCGTGCTGACCGACATCCGTTCCGAGATCTGGCTGAAGGCGTGGGGCAATCTTTGCTTCAACCCCATCAGCGCCCTGACGCACGCCACACTCGCCGGTATCTGCCGCTTCCCCGAGACCCGGGCACTCGCCGAGACCATGATGCGGGAGGCCGAGTCCATCGCGGGCAAGTTGGGCGTTCGCTTTCGTCACACCATCGAGCGACGTATCGCAGGCGCGGAGTCCGTGGGTGAACACAAGACCTCGATGCTACAAGACCTCGAGGCGGGCAAGCCCATGGAGATCGAGGCCCTCATCGGCGCCGTCCTCGAGCTCGCACGATTGACACAGGCGTCCTGCCCCGCCATCGAAAGCGTCTACGCTTGCGTCAAGCTCCTCGACAGGACGGTACCGCAGCAGGGCAAACGCCTTCGCCCGGAGTCGGCCAGGTGAAGTGGAGCCGGCCTGCGAGAGGCCCGTCTCGTCGGTGTGTCCACAGCCCGCTCATCACGCTGCGGCGCAGCCCCACCGTGGGCGCCAACGTCAGTGGAGATCCAAGTGATGGTTGGGCATGGCGGTGCTGTTGTGTTAGCTTTCCTGTGGCTTGCAAGACGCGGCCTCCCGAGTTGACGCCATTGCACAGCGGTGCGCCGGAGATCGGACCGCTGCTTTGTTTAAAGGCTGGGTAAACAGCGGAAATGTTCGGAGCACTGAAGCGCTTGTGGAATTGGCGGAAGCGGTCCACCGACCCCAAGATTCGATTCGACGCGAATGGCTTCGAGTTCGCCGACCACAAGGGCAAGCGATACGCCGTCGCGTGGACGAATGTGACGGAGCTCTGGGGTTACAAGATGGATTTGCTGACATCGCACCGGGTGTATTTCTACTTCAAGCTGCGGAAAGGGCCCGGTATCGAGATCAGTGAGGAGCAACCCGGGTTCAAAGAGCTGCTTCCCGCGTTGAAAGAGCGGTTCCCGGGGGTCAACGGATGGGAGGGGAAGATCCTGCGGCCCGTCCCGGGGCGCAACGAGACGCTGCTGTACCGCCGCACGTCATAAGCTGCGCCGGCAGGGCCCTCGTTCTGCGCGTTCTTCGCGGATTTCCCGTAAACCGCGCCGGCTCGTTTGTTCGAGATGGGTCCCGGGGTATGTGCCGCGCAGTCGCGGGCCCCGCACGGCGGGGCCTGAGGTCATCGTCGCGCCCTGAGACTCGGCGGATGCGCGAAGCTCATCGATACGCGATGAACGCGCACGGCGCGGCCCCGCCTGCGCTCGAGGTTGCCGGGCTATTCCGGGGCGTGCGACGGAGAGGCGCGTGCCTCGGGGCCCAGCGTCTCACAGCAAACCAATCCATCGCCGGGAAATGCGCGAAGAACTCATGTTGCGCGGGCCGCCGAGAGATGCGGTTCAGGGTGCCATGGGCAGCTCGCGGCGCACGGTGCGCAGGTAATCCAGATCCAGCTCGCCGAAGACGAGGCCCGTCCTCTCCGGCGCCTGTGCCACCACCACGCCCCACGGATCCACGAGCATGGTATGGCCGTGCGAGCGATACCTCGGATTGTGCTGTCCGAACTGAGCGGGGGCTGCCACGTAGACCTGATTCTCGATGGCGCGCGCCCGCAGCAGGGGCTCCCAATGTGCGGCCCCGGTGGGTGCGGTGAAGTTGGAGGGTACGAAGATCACCTCCGCGCCGCGCCGGCGCAGGCTCAGGTACACATCGGCGAAGCGGAGATCAAAGCAGATGGAGAGGCCCACGCGGCCGACGGCGGTGTCCACCACGGGCGGGTCCGCGTCCCCGGGCTCGATGCCGTCGCTCTCGCGGAACGTGAAATCCGCTAGCTCCACGTCGAAGAGCTTGAGCTTGCGGTAGACGGCGCGCACCTCGCCGCTTGCGTCGATCAGAAGAGACGTATTGTGTACTTTATGCGGGTTGCCGGGGATGCGCTCGTGGATGCTCCCGAGAAGTATCATCATCGCGTGCCGCGCGGCGCATTCGCGGAACGCGCCCACGACCTCTCCGTCCGGCGCCTGCGCGTGCTCGAGTCTGCCCTTGCGCCCGCCGATATAGAGGAACACCTCGGGAAAGGCCAGCAGCGCGGCGCCGCCGGCGGCCGCCGCCTCCACCATGCCCATGGCGGTCTCGAGGTTGACCTGAAAATCGTCGGTCGACGTCGTTTGCGCCAGGGCGATTCGGGCCATGACTCTATCAGGATTCCGGTGTCCGGCTGCGGTCGGGTCATTGTCCCGGTCCCGTGCCCCGGGGGCAACCGCGGTTCGGGCCGTCGCATTGCGCAAGTGGCGCGCGTACAATCGCGGTGCCCGTCGAATGCTGCTTCCAGGGCGATGCGACGACCGGGCGACGGGCCGCGATCGATTATTTTCCAGGAGGTGCAATGGCCAGATTGGTGAAGCCCCATGGGGCCGACTCCCTCACGCCGCGCATGAGGGCGGGCGAGGCGCTCACGACGGAGCGGGCGCGCGCTGCGAGTCTCCCCACGGTGAGACTCAGCTCACGCGAGAAGGGCGATCTCATCATGCTCGGGATCGGCGGCTTCACGCCGCTCGAGGGTTTCATGTCCTACGACGATTGGCGCGGCGTGTGCGACGACATGCGCACCGCGGGCGACCTGTTCTGGCCCATCCCCATCACGCTCTCCACCGACGCGGACACCGCGGCCGGGCTGCGGGAGGGAATGGAGGTTGCCCTTGTCGACTCCGAGCACGACGAGCTCATGGGGATCCTCACCCTGCGCGAGAAATACCGCGTCGACAAGACGCACGAGTGCATCGAAGTCTTCCGGACAACCGACAGCGACCATCCCGGCGTCGACATGGTGATGCGCCAGGGCGAGGTGAACCTGGCAGGGCCGGTCAAGGTGCTCTCGGCGGGGGAGTTTCCGAGCAAGTATCCGGATCTGTTCCTGACGCCGCGGGAAACCCGCGAGCTCTTCGAAGCGAAGGGGTGGAGCACCGTCGCCGCGTTCCAGACGCGCAACCCCATGCATCGCTCGCACGAATATCTCACCAAGACCGCCATCGAGGTCTGCGACGGCGTTCTCGTCCATTCGTTGCTCGGGAAGGTGAAGTCCGGGGACATCCCGGCTGAGGTGCGGGCGCGCGCCATCGAGGCCCTCATCGAGAATTATTTCGTGCAGCACACGGTGGTGCAGGCGGGGTACCCGCTGGACATGCGCTACGCCGGCCCGCGCGAGGCGTTGCTGCACGCGGTGTTTCGGCAGAACTACGGCTGCTCGCACCTCATCGTCGGGCGCGACCACGCCGGCGTCGGAGACTACTATGGTCCGTTCGATGCGCACCGCATCTTCGACGAGATCCCGCAAGGCGTCATCGAAACCCGACCGCTCAAAATGGATTGGACCTTCTGGTGCAATGCCTGCGCGGGCATGGCCTCCATGAAGACGTGTCCGCATACCCACGACGATCGCGTGCTGCTGTCGGGGAGCAAGCTGCGCAAGCTGCTCGCGGAGGACGAGCCCGTCCCGGAGAACTTCAGCCGCCCCGAGGTGCTCGACATCCTGCGTGCCTATTACAAGGGCCTCGCGCCCGAGCAACGGGCCGACGTCACCGTGGCCGGTCATTCCGCGGCGCGCGCGGCCCGCTCTGCGCGCGACGCGGGCTGAACGCTTGCGACGCGAGGCAGGGGCGGGCTCAGCCGAGGAGTTTGCGCACGCCCGCGATCTGTACGCACACGGCGACGACCTGCATCGCGATCTCGATGTCCTCGAGATCCGGGAACGTGGGCGCGATGCGGATGTTGCGATTGCGCGGGTCTCGCCCGTAGGGGAAGGTCGCCCCGGCCTGGGTGAGCTTGACGCCGGCATCGGCTGCAAGGCCCACGACCTCCTTGGCGCATCCGTCCATGCTGTCGAGGCTGACGAAGTAGCCGCCCTTGGGACGGCTCCAGGCGGCCACGTTCTTGCCGCCCAGCTCGCGCTCGAAGACCTCGAGGACGGCGTCGAACTTGGGCCTGACCAGACTTGCGTGTCGCCTCATGTGTGCGCGGATGTCGTCGAGGCTCCGGAACATGCGCACGTGACGAAGCTGGTTGACCTTGTCCGGGCCGATGATCTGCTTGGCCAGATGGCGCTTCGCGTCCTCGATGTTCTCCGGGCTCGCACCCATGGCTGCGAGGCCCGCGCCGGCGAGGGTGATCTTGGAGGTGGATGCGAAGAGCAGCGCCCGATTGGGGTGTCCCGCCGCCTCGCACGCTCGCAGGATGTGCGCCAGCGGCTCCGGATCGTCGGTCAGGTGGTGGACTGCGTAGGCGTTGTCCCAGAGGATGCGGAAATCCGACGCCGCCGTGCGCATGCCCGCCAGGCGCTCGACGGTGTCCCGGGAGTAGGTAACGCCGGTCGGGTTGCTGTAGCGGGGCACGCACCAGATCCCCTTGATGCTCGGGTCGCCCGCCGCCAGCCGCTCGACCTGATCCATGTCCGGGCCGTGCTCGTTCATGTCCACGGCGATCATCCCGATGCCGAACTCCTCGCAGATGGCGAAGTGGCGATCGTAGCCGGGGCTCGGACAAAGAAACCGGGTCGCGGGCTGCTTGCTCCACGCGCCGTCGCCATCCGGCACGCCGTGCAGCAGCGCGCGCACGATCGCGTCGTGCATCAGGGTGAGGCTCGAGTTGCCGCCGACAATGACCTGCTCCGGCGCGAGCTCGAGATACTGGCCGAACAGGGCCCTGGCCTCGGGAATGCCCTCCATCACCCCGTAGTTGCGGCAGTCGACTCCGTCGACGGTCCGGTAGTCGGAGCGGCCCGGCAGCTCGAGCAGCGCCAGCGAGAGGTCGAGCTGCGCCGAAGACGGCTTGCCGCGCGTCATGTCCAGCGCGAGCCCCTTGGACGCGTACTCCTGGTAGCGCTCGCGCAGCGCGCGCAGCGTCTCCTCCAGCTCGGCGCGGCCGAGCGTGGTCAGATCGGCCATGGCTTTTTCCCTCCTCCTTCGGCTGCCAGCTTACCCCACGCGGCGAACCGGTGTGCAGGCCCCCATTGCTTGGGACGTCCTTTGGCGCCTTCACCGAAGTTCTCGTTTCCCGATATTGCGCGAAGAACTCCGTTCCTTCCCTGGGCACCGTCGAGATGAAGCTGCTCGCTTTCGCTCTCGCGCGCTGGTGAACGACCTGGGCCGGCGGGTCGGTCGGTGACGACGAGGTCGATGGCGGGCGCCGCGCAGGGCGGCGAGCACTCGGGATATGCGGCTGCGGCCAGGTGCAGGGCCGCGCTCAGCGCTTCATGGCCTCGAAGAATTCGTCGTTGGTCTTGGTCGCCTTCAGACGGTCGAGCAGGAACTCCATGGCCTGGACCTCGTCCATGGGCTGCAGGAGCTTGCGCAGCACCCACATTTTCTGGAGCACATCGGGCTGCGTCAGCAGCTCCTCGCGGCGCGTCCCCGACCGGTTGATGTTGATCGAAGGGTAGATGCGCCTCTCCGCGATCTTGCGGTCGAGGTGGATCTCCATGTTGCCCGTGCCCTTGAACTCCTCGAAGATGACGTCGTCCATGCGCGAGCCGGTGTCGATCAGGGCCGTGGCGATGATGGTGAGGCTGCCGCCCTCCTCGATGTTGCGGGCGGCGCCGAAGAAGCGCTTGGGGCGCTGCAGGGCGTTGGCATCGACGCCGCCGGTCAGCACCTTGCCGGAAGAGGGCACCACGGTGTTGTAGGCGCGGGCGAGCCGGGTGATGGAGTCGAGCAGGATGACCACGTCGCGCTTGTGCTCCACCAGTCGCTTGGCGCGCTCGATGACCATCTCGGCCACCTGCACGTGGCGGCTGGCGGGCTCGTCGAAGGTGCTGGCGACGACTTCCCCTTTCACCGAGCGCTCCATCTCCGTCACCTCCTCGGGCCGCTCGTCGATGAGCAGCACGATGAGAAAGCACTCGGGGTGGTTGGCCTCGATGGAATGCGCGATGTCCTGCAGGAGCATGGTCTTGCCGGCCTTGGGGGGCGAGACGATGAGGCCGCGCTGGCCCTTGCCGATGGGGGCGATGAGGTCGATGACGCGAGGTGTGAGGTCCTCGGTGCTCCCGTTGCCGATCTCCAGCGTCATGCGGTCGTTGGCGAAGAGCGGCGTCAGGTTCTCGAACAGAACCTTGTTCTTGGACGCGTCCGGCTGGTCGAAGTTGATGGTGTCGACCTTGAGGAGCGCGAAATACCGTTCCCCCTCCTTGGGCGGCCGGATCTTGCCCGCTACGTGGTCGCCGGTTCGCAGATTGAACCGCCGGATCTGGCTCGGGGAGACGTAGATATCGTCCGGACCGGCGAGGTACGAGCTGTCCGCGGAGCGCAGGAATCCGAAGCCGTCCTGCAGTATCTCCAGCACACCGTCGCCGTAGATGTCCTCGCCTTTCTTCGCATGCGCCTTCAGGATGGCGAAGATGATGTCCTGTTTGCGCGATCGCGCCATCCCCTCGATGCCCATCTCCTGCGAGATCTGGAGGAGCTCAGGGGCTTTCGCCTGCTTCAGTTCGGTCAGGTTCATAGACTCATAGGGTTCTGTGCGAGACAGCGGATGTTGTTCACAACCGGATGAACCGGGCAGCGCCCGGCCACACACGCTCATCGAAAGGGTTCGGCTGAAAGAACCGGTTTAAGGGGTATTGGGATGTGCCAGATTGGAGACGGGCACGTCAGATGTTTTTAAGTTAGCACGGGATTTCGCCGGCGTCCAGTCCCAGATGGCCCGGCTGGGCGGCTCACAGGTTACTATCGAGGAAGGCGGAGAGCTGGGATTTGGACACGGCACCGACCTTGGTGGCCTCGACATTGCCATCCTTGAACAGCATCAGCGTGGGAATGCCCCGAATGCCGTACTTGGGCGGCGTCGCCGGATTTTCGTCGATATTGAGCTTCGCGACCTTGAGTTTGCCCGAATACTCGCCCGCGATATCTTCTAAAATAGGGGCAATCATTTTGCAGGGACCGCACCATTCGGCCCAGTAGTCGACCAGCACGGGCTGGCCAGACTTCAATACGTCCTGTTCGAAGCTCTCGTCGGTGACGTGAACGATGTTGTTACTCATGGTTAAGCGTCTCCGGCGCCATTTGGGCACCATTTGAGCGAAACTGATGTCGCAATGCAACCCTGAACGAGGGCATGACCCGGGCCCCGCACGAGCCCTCCAGCAAGGCCTGTTGACCGACCTGCCATTCGACCATCTGGGGCTCGAGCCGCCGCTCCTCAAGGGGGTCGAGGAGGCCGGGTTCCGATACTGCATGCCCATACAGGCAGAGGCGCTGCCCGAGGCGCTTGCCGGCGTGGACGTGGCGGGCCAGGCCCATACCGGCACCGGCAAGACCGCCGCCTTTCTGCTCGCCATCATGCATCACCTGCTGCGTGGAGCGCCCTCCGGGCGCCGCGCCGCCCAGGATCCACGCGCCGTCGTGCTCGCGCCCACGCGTGAGCTCGCGGTGCAGATCCACGAAGACGCCCAGGTGCTCGGCCGTCACACCGGTCTCAATATCCGGGTCGTGTACGGGGGCACCGGCTACGAGTCTCAGCGCGACGCGCTGCGCGAGGGCACCGACGTGCTCATCGGCACGCCGGGCAGGCTGATCGACTACTACAAGCAGCGCATCTTTTCGCTCAAACACGTGGAGGTGGCGGTCATCGACGAGGCGGACCGCATGTTCGATCTGGGGTTCATTCGCGACATTCGCTACCTGCTGCGCCGCATGCCCCGCCCGGAGGAGCGACTGAACATGCTCTTCTCGGCCACTCTGTCGCTGCGCGTCCAGGAGCTCGCCTACGAGCACATGAACGCGCCCGTCCTCATCGACACCTCCCTCAACCGGGTGACCGTGGAGCAGGTCAAGCAAACCCTCTACCACGTGTCCTCCGAGGAGAAGCTGCCGTTGCTCCTGGGGCTGCTCCAACGCATGGAGGCGGCGCGCGTTCTCGTCTTCGTCAACACCAAGCGCACCGGGGAGAAGCTGTCCGCTTCCCTGGAGGGGAACGGGCTGCGGGCGGGCCTTCTCAGCGGGGACGTGCCCCAGCGCAAACGGCTGCGTCTGCTCGAGCACTTCCGCCGGGGCGAGCTGCCGGTGCTGGTGGCGACCGACGTGGCCGCGCGCGGGCTGCACATCCCGGACGTGAGCCATGTCATCAATTACGACCTGCCACAGAACGCCGAGGATTACGTGCATCGGGTGGGGCGTACGGCGCGCGCCGGGGCGAGCGGCGACGCGGTGACGCTCTGCTGCGAGGCGTACGTCTATTCTCTGCCCGACATCCAGGAGTATCTGGGGCACGCGATACCCACCGAGAGCGTCACCGAGGACCTGCTGGTCACGCCCCGGCCACCCGCTCCCCGCCGCCGGCGCCGCTCGGGGCGTCGTGGGCGGGACGACGCCGGCGCGCGGCAATCCGCACCCGCGGGTCGGCGAAAGCGCCCGCAGGGGCGCCGCGGTGGCCGCTCCCGGACCGGGGGGCAGAAAGACGGTTCTTCGGGGAATCTCGGGAAATGAGAACGTGCAACTTCGCTCCCGCCCGGCAGGTCGGTCAGCCCAGCACCTCCGAGAGCCAGCGCGCGATGTCGCGGATCTCCTCGGCGCAGACCGCGTGCATCATCGGGTAGCTGTGCCACTCCACGCGGTAGCCCCGGGCCGCCAGGAGATCGCGTGAGCGTTCGGCATGGGCGATGCCCACCACGGGGTCTGCGGTGCCGTGGGCCATGAAAATGGGGACGTCCGCATTGGTCTCGTGCGCTTCTCGAGCCACCACCTCGGGGAGAGGCAGATAGGTCGACAGCGCCAAGATACCGGCCAGGCGCTGCTCGTGTCGCAGTCCGGTATGCAGGGCGATGGCACCCCCCTGGGAGAAGCCGGCGAGCACGATGCGCTCGCTGGGCATCCCCTTCTCCGTCTCCGCCGCGATGTAGCGCCGGAGCAGGTCCGCCGAGCTGCGTATGCCGGCCTCGTCCGAGCGCCGGGTCAGCTCCATGTCGAGCACGTCATACCAGGCCCGCATGACGTAGCCGTTGTTGATGGTTACCGGGCGATACGGCGCGTGGGGGAACACGAAGCGCAGCCCGCGCGTGGCGTTCGCTCCGAGCTCGGGGACGATCGGCTCGAAATCGTGGCCGTCGGCGCCCAGCCCGTGCAGCCACAGGATACTGGCGGTGGCTGCATCACGCGGTTCGATGACGACGGCGTCGCTGGCTTGGAACATGGCAGAAAGATCGGGACTCTCGCTTCTTTGCGTGGACCTGATTACCGATGAGACAAGGACTATTTCGCCCGGGTCGGGTTCATCGACGCATCGAGTCTACAGCCCCGAGCGGCCTCGCGCAGCCATGCGGCGGTCCACGCGAGCCGCCTCGGGCAGGGTGCTCGACGCCGCGTTATACTGCGCGCGACGAGCGGGGCGAGACCTCCCACATGACGCCGCCAATCATCCGACGACGCTTCCTGGCGCTCGCGCTGATCTTCTGCTCGGCCGGTGTGCTGCTCGGCGCCTGCGGACAGAAGGGGCCCCTCTATCTGCCGGAGGAGGGCGAAGAGGCGGGCGAGGATGAGGAGAGGCGAGAGTCGGCGCGCGAGTCGCGCCCGGCCACGGGCTGACCCGGGCCCACGACGCGCATGGACCACTTTCATTACCGCAAAGGCCGACTGCTGGCGGAGGAGGTGGCGCTCGAACACATCGCCGAGACCTACGGCACTCCCTGCTACGTATACTCGCGCGCCACGCTCGAGCGCCACTGGCGGGCTTTCGACCGCGCGCTTGCCGGTCACGACCACCTGGTGTGTTACGCGGTGAAGGCGAACGCCAACCTGGCCGTGCTCGACGTGCTGGCGCGCCTCGGCTCGGGCTTCGACATCGTTTCCGAGGGCGAGTTGCACCGGGTGCTGGCGGCGGGCGGTGAGCCCCGGCGTGTCATCTTCTCCGGCGTCGCCAAGGGCGAGGGAGAGATACGCCGCGCTCTGGCGTGCGGCATCGGGTGTTTCAACGTGGAGTCCGCGGCGGAGCTGGGTCTGATCGCCGAGCTGGCCGCCGCAGCCGGAGTGCACGCGCGGGTAGCGCTGCGGGTCAACCCGGACGTGGACCCCAGGACGCACCCCTACATCGCCACCGGGCTGAGAGAGACCAAGTTCGGCATTCCCATCCAGGAGGCGCCTGCGCTGTATCGCCGCGCCGCGTCCATGCCCCACGTCGAGCCGCACGGCGTCGATTGCCACATCGGATCACAGCTCACCTCGCTGAGCCCCTTCGTGGACGCGCTCGACCGCGTGCTGCGCCTGGTGGACGATCTCGCCGAGGCGGGGGTGTGCCTGCGGCATGTCAACGTGGGCGGGGGCCTCGGCGTCCGCTACCACGAAGAGCAGCCGCCCGAGCCCGATGCGTACGCGCGGGCACTGCGCGAGCGGCTGGGCGCGCGGGAGCTCAAGCTTCTGGTGGAGCCGGGGCGGGCTATCGCGGGCAATGCGGGCGTGCTCCTCACGCGCGTGCGCTATCTCAAGCGCTCGGGCGACAAACACTTCGCGCTGGTGGACGCGGGCATGAACGACTTGCTGCGACCCGCGCTCTACGATGCCTGGCACGACGTGGTGCCGGTGCGGCTGCAAGCCTCATCCGAGGCCCGGACATACGACGTCGTCGGTCCCGTGTGCGAGACGGGCGATTTCCTGGCGCGGGGGCGCACCCTCGACGTCCGCCCGGGCAGCCTGCTCGCCATCCGTACCGCCGGCGCCTACGGCTTCGTGATGAGCTCCAACTACAACTCGCGGCCACGCGCGGCGGAGGTGATGGTCGACGGCGCGCGCGCACACCTCGTGCGCGCGCGCGAGTCCATGCATGAGCTCTACGCCGGCGAGTCGACCCTGCCCGAGTGAACACACGCTCGCGGTGCCGGGAGAGCGCCAAAGTGTTTACCACGAAGCACACGACGGGCACGAAGCGCTCACACTGCTCGTAATGACGATGCCCGCACTACCTTGGTCATCTTCGTTTCTTCGTGGTTGATTTGTCAGGGTGGCGGGTGAGGCGATGGAGGTGACGCGATGAGACGGGTGCCGGAGCCGGAGCTGATGGATGAGCCGGAGCAGGCCCGCGCCTACGCCGAAGCCGACTTCTCCGAGCCCAACGCGCTGTTCGTTGCGCTGTTCCAGGAGAGCTTCCCCGATTTCGGCGCCACCGGATGCCTGCTGGACCTGGGCTGCGGCCCCGCCGACATCACCCTGCGGCTCGCCCGGGCCTACCCTGCCTGTCGGGTGCACGGGGTGGACGGCGCCCGGCGCATGCTGGCTTTCGGGCACGACCGGATCGCCGCCACGGAGCTGGAAGGCCGCGTCACGCTGGTGCACGGCGTGATCCCGCAGGTCCGCCTGCCGCGCGGGCGGTACGAGGCCGTCGTCTCCAACAGTCTGTTGCATCACCTGCACGACGCGGCAGTGCTCTGGGAGACCATCAAGCGCTGCGCAGCGCCCGGTGCGCCCGTGCTGGTCATGGATTTGGCGCGCCCGCAGAGCGCGGCGCAGGTGGACGACCTCGTTCGCACCTACGCGGGGGACGCGCCGCCCGTCCTGCAGCGCGACTTCCGTTGGTCGCTTTGCGCGGCCTTTCGTCCGGAAGAGGTGCTCGGGCAGCTGGCACAGGCCGGCCTCGGCGGTTTCGACGTTCGTATGGTCTCCGACCGGCATCTCGCGGTCCTGGGCCGCGTCCCGGATCCCAAGGGTCTCTGACGCCGCGATGGCGAGAACGAGCACCGCCCTGACGGCCCCCACCGAGGACCGCTATCGGGAAGCGCGGCGGGTCACCCTGGTTGGCGCCGTGCTCGACTTCGTGCTCGGCGTCACCAAGCTCGTCGTGGGATGGCTCGCGCAGTCGCAGGCCCTCATCGCCGACGGCATTCACTCGCTGTCGGATCTGGCCACCGACATGGTGGTTCTGGTGGCGGCCAAGCACGCCAACCGCGAGGCCGACGCGGATCACCCCTACGGTCACGGGCGCATCGAGACCCTGGCCACCATTGCGCTGGGCGCGGCGCTGATCCTGGCGAGCATCGGAATCGCCTGGGACGCCATTCGCCGCCTGTTCCATCCGGAGCTGCTCTTGCAGCCCGGTCCCTGGGCGCTGGTGGTGGCGGCCCTTTCGGTGATTTCCAAGGAGTGGATCTATCGCTACACTCTGCGGGTGGCGCGCCGATTGCGCTCCGACATGCTGCGCGCGAACGCGTGGCACAGTCGCAGCGATGCCGTGTCCTCGGTGGTGGTGATAATCGGTGTCAGCGGGGCCATGGCCGGCCTCTTCTACATCGACGCCGTGGCGGCCGTGGTGGTGGCTGCCATGATCGCGAAGATCGGCTGGGACTTCGCCTGGCGCAGCGCGCGCGAGCTCATCGATACGGGACTCGAGCCGGTGGAGGTGGAGCGCATCCGCAAACACATCATGGCGGTCGACGGCGTGCACGACATGCATTTGCTGCGCACACGCCGCATGGGCCGCGACGCGCTGGTCGACGTGCATATCCAGGTCAGCCCGCACCTCAGCGTCTCCGAGGGCCACCAGATCAGCGAGGCCGTGCGCTCGCGGCTGATCGAGACCATCGACGACGTGACGGACGTCATGGTGCACATCGACCCCGAGGACGATGCCAACATGGCGCGCACCCTGGAGTTGCCGCTGCGCCACGAGGTGGAGGGGCGATTGCGGCGCTGCTGGGAGGGCATCGACGGGGCCGGCGAGATCCAGCACGTTTATCTGCACTATCTCGACGGGAGGGTCCACGCCGACGTTGTGTTGCCGGTCACCCTCGCCCGTGGACGCGAGGAGACGCAGAGCTTGGAGGCAGCCTTTCGCGATGCGGTGCGCGATGAGCCCGACGTCGGGGAGGTGCGCCTCTTCTACCGATGAGTTGCACCGCGTCGGTGCAACGTGCTCCCATAAGGCACCGTCGTGGTGCGCACGGAACACTCAGGCCGGTTCGATGCTCGCGTGGGCAGCCGGCGGCGTCCAGCGCCCACGCGCCGCGCGCGGCGCAAGCCATTGATGCGCTTGGCGGCGCCCACCCTGCGCCGCGGGGGGCGTCCCGGGCTTGCGTGCGGGCCACGGCGCGCCAGCGTGGCACATTTTCTGCTAAGGAACGGGTCACCGCCGCGGTTTCCCGTGGGAAGGCCGTGCCCTGTCAATGGTTCACTCGGAGGAGTCTGCATGTCCGCACAAGATGTACTCAGCCTGATCAAGGAAAAGCAGGTCAAATTCATCGATCTGCGTTTCACCGACACTCGGGGCAAAGAGCAGCACGCCACCATTCCCGCGCACAAGGTGGATCCGGATTTCTTCGAGGACGGCAAGATGTTCGATGGCTCGTCCATTGCCGGATGGAAGGGGATCCACGAGTCCGACATGTGCCTCATGCCGGACACCGGGACCGCCGTCATGGATCCCTTCTCCGACGAAGCGACCCTCAACCTGCGCTGTGACGTGCTCGAGCCGAGCACCATGCAGGGCTACGAGCGCGACCCGCGTTCCGTCGCGAAGCGCGCCGAGGAGTATCTGCGCTCCACCGGCGTCGCGGACGAGGCCTATTTCGGGCCGGAGCCCGAGTTCTTCATCTTCGACGACGTGCGCTGGGGTGCGGAGATGAACGGCGCCTTCTACGAACTCGACTCCCGCGAGGCGGAGTGGAACTCCGAGCGGGTGTACGAGGAGGGCAACATCGGACACCGACCCTCGGTCAAGGGCGGGTACTTTCCGGTGCCGCCGGTAGACTCGCTGCACAACATCCGCTCGGCCATGTGTCTCGCGCTGATGGAGATGGGCCTGACCCCGGAGGTGCATCATCACGAGGTCGCGACCGGGGGGCAGAACGAGATCGGGACCCAGTTCGCGACCCTCGTGCGCAAGGCCGACGAGCTCCAGATCCTGAAGTACGTGGTGCTGAACGTGGCGCACGCCTACGGCAAGACCGCCACCTTCATGCCCAAGCCGCTGGTCGGCGACAACGGCAACGGGATGCACGTGCACCAGTCGCTGTCCAAAGGCGGACAGAATCTGTTCGCCGGTGATAAGTACGGTGGCGTCTCCGAGACCGCCCTCTACTACATCGGAGGCGTCTTCAAGCACGCCCGCGCCATCAATGCCTTCACGAATTCCAGCACCAACAGCTACAAGCGGCTCGTACCCGGCTTCGAGGCGCCGGTGCTCCTCGCCTACTCCGCGCGCAACCGCTCGGCTTCTGTGCGCATCCCGCACGTCTCCAGCCCACAGGCCCGGCGCCTGGAGGTGCGTTTCCCGGATTCGTGCGGAAATCCCTACTACATGTTCACGGCCATGATGATGGCCGGCCTGGACGGGATTCAGAACAAGATCGAGCCGGGTGTGCCCCTCGACAAGGACCTCTACGACCTGCCGCCGGAGGAGGAGAAGAACATTCCGACGGTGGCCACGTCGTTGGAGATGGCGCTCGAGTCACTGGATAACGACCGGGAGTTCCTGCTGGCGGGTGACGTGCTCAGCAACGACTGCATCGACGCGTACATCGAGCTGAAGCGTGAGGAGATCCTGCGCCTGCGCATGACCACGCATCCGGTCGAGTTCGACATGTACTACAGCCTGTAAAAGGGCACCGCCCCCGTCTCGCTTGCCCCGTGGTGCTCACGTGTTTGCGCCGTGCCACCCCCGCTCGCGAAATGGGGGCCCTTTCCGCACGCGCGGCTCGTCGGCATCGCATCTCGCTCTGGCTTGTGACCGCCACACCCCTTGGCTATCCTGCGTGCATGCGCAGATGCCGATGGTTGCCGTTGGGTATGGCGTTGCTTGCGCCTGTCGTGTTCGGCGCGGATGTGTATCGTTCGACGGGTGAGCACGGCGAACCGGTCTACTCCGACGAGCCGCAGCCGGGATCGACCAAGGTCGACGTGCCGCCCATCACCATCGTTCCCGCGGTTCCCGTGACCCAGCCGCCGCGCGCGCCTTCCCGGGCCGAACCGCGCGCCGGGGGTTATCAGCAGTTCGCCATCGTGAGCCCGTCCCCGGATGAGGCGATTCGCGACAACGCCGGCAACGTGCAGGTGGCCCTGCGTGTGAGCCCCGGACTGCAGGCGGGTGACCGCATCCGCCTCTATCTGGACGGCTCGCCGTGGGGGGATCCGTTTCCCTCCACCAGCACGACCCTGACAAACGTCCCACGGGGAACCCACACCGTGCGGGCGGCTATCCTGGACCAGACGGGCGCCGAGGTGGCGCGCACGGGCACCGTCACCTTTCATTTACGGCGGGTGAGCACTTTGCTCCAGATCCCGCCGACATTGCCGGGAGGCGGCCAGAGCCCCGGCGGCCCCGACAGCCCCGGCGGCCCCGAGAGCCCCGGCGGTGCGGGCGGGCCCACCCCATCACCTCTGCCGGGCGGCGCCGGCTCGCCGTAGCCGTATAAGCCCACCGCTCGCAATGCCGCCCCGCTTTGTGGCGGGCTTCGCTTCGCTCAGCCCGCCCCGCGCTGCCCGCGCCCCGCAACCCCCACTCCCTTTTCTTCGTTGGCGCGCCGGATGCACCAAAATGGTGCATAATGAAGCCTGGCTTCCTTACCGCCGCGGTGCTTTTGCAGGGACGCCGCCATGGCCCGATTATTGCTGAGATGACCCGTATGTCCGCCATCCCCAGCACGCTGCCCCTTTCCAGCGCCCATGCGCGCTGCATGGTCGAGAACCTCACCACGGGAGTGCTGCTGTTCGACGGCGCGCACCGTCTGTTGGCCATCAACCCGGCGGCCGAAGCTCTGCTCGACGTGAGCGGCAATCAAGTGCGGGGCCTGCCGGTAGAACGCCTGTTCCCCGGCACGGACGTGGAGGGACAGCCGCTCCCCGAGGTCTTGCGCTCCGCTCTGCCGTTCACGCAGCGCGAGATGCGGTTGCGGCTCGCCGGGGGGCGGGCGGTCACCGTCGACTGCACCGTGACGCCGCTCAGTGAGCCGACGCAGCCTGCTCGCGTTCTCTTCGAGCTGGTGGCGGTGGATCACCACCGGCGCATCGAGCGCGAGGAGCACCTCATGGCGCAGAGCCAGACGGCCCGCTCGTTGCTACGCGCTCTGGCGCACGAGATCCGCAACCCCCTGGGGGGGCTGCGCGGCGCCGCGCAGCTCCTCGAGCGGGAGCTCGGTGACCATTCGCTGCGCGAGTACACGCGCACCATCATGAGCGAGGCCGACCGCCTGCGGTCGCTGCTGGACCGCATGCTGGGCCCACGCACGCCGCCGCGCATGCGCCTGGTCAATGTGCACGAGATCCTCGAGCGCGTGCGGGCCCTCATCCAGGCGGAGAGCTCCTCCACGGTGACCGTGCGCCGTGACTACGATCCCAGCATCCCTCCGCTCACGGCGGATCCGGAGCTGCTGATCCAGGCCACCCTCAACATTGCCCGCAACGCCGTTCAGGCCCTGGGGGAGGCGGGCACGGTGACCTTGCGTACGCGGGTGCGCCGCCAGGCGACCATCGGCGGGCGGCGACATCGCCTGGCGATGCACATCGACATCATGGACGACGGCCCCGGCGTACCCGATGCGCTACGAGAGATCCTGTTCTGCCCGCTGGTGACGGGCCGCACGGACGGTAGCGGCCTGGGCCTGTCCATCGCTCAGCTTCTCGTCCAGCAGCACCGGGGGATCATCGAGTGCGCGAGTCGACCGGGTGACACCGTGTTCCGCATTGTTCTGCCGGTGGAGGAGGGTGCATGAGCAGCGACGAGGAAATCTGGGTCATCGACGACGATCGTTCCATCCGCTGGGTGCTGGAGAAGGCACTCGCGCGGGAGGGGTTGCGGGTCGTGGGTTTCGAGACCGGCGAGGGCGTCTTCGACCGCCTGGCGGTCACCCGCCCCGGCGCTATCATCTCCGACATCCGCATGCCGGGCGTCGACGGTCTGTCGCTGCTCAAGTCGATCAATGAGCGTCATCCCGATCTGCCCGTCGTGATCATGACCGCCTACTCCGATCTGGACAGCACGGTCTCGGCTTACCAGGGAGGTGCCTTCGAGTATCTACCCAAGCCCTTCGACATCGACGACGCGGTCGAGCTGGTGCGCCGGGCACTGATGCGCAAGCGCGCACCGGGGGAGGACGCCGGGGCGGGCGAGGCACACCACGCATCCGAACGCCACATCATCGGCTCCGCCCCGGCGATGCAGGACGTGTTTCGCGCCATCGGGCGCCTATCGCGCTCCAATATCACCGTGCTCATCACCGGCGAGTCGGGTACCGGCAAGGAGCTGGTGGCGCGGGCCCTGCACCGGCACAGTCCGCGGGCGACGCGATCCTTCGTCGCGCTCAACACGGCCGCCATCCCGCGGGAGCTCTTGGAGTCGGAGCTGTTCGGGCACGAGCGGGGCGCGTTCACGGGGGCGCAGAGCCAGCGTCGCGGCCGCTTCGAGCAGGCCGATGGCGGCACGCTCTTCCTGGACGAGATCGGGGATATGCCGCCCGATCTTCAGACGCGTCTGCTGCGGGTTCTGGCGGAGGGCGAGTTCTTCCGGGTTGGCGGGCACGTACCGCTCCGCGTGGACGTGCGTGTCATCGCCGCGACCCATCAGGATCTGGCAAACCGCGTGCGCGAGGGGCTCTTCCGAGAGGACCTCTTTCACCGTCTCAACGTCATCCGGGTGCACGTGCCTGCGCTCCGTGAGCGGAGCGAGGACATTCCCGCACTGCTGGACCACTTCCTGGGCGTGGCTGCACGCGAGCTGCACGTGGAGCGCAAGCGCTTGCACGCCGAGACGATCGCTCACCTGATGCACCTCGAGTGGCCGGGCAACGTGCGGGAGCTGGAGAACACGTGCCGCTGGCTGACCGTCATGGCGCCCGGCGACGAGATCGGGCCCGAGGACCTGCCACCGGAGCTGCGCGCCCATGGGGACAGATCAGGAGCCACCGATGACTGGGAGGCGGGTCTACGTCGCTGGGCCGAGCAGCACCTGGCCGCGGGGGGACGGCGGCTGCTGGATCTCGCCGTACCGCGCTTCGAGCGGGTGATGATCGAGACCGCGCTCGAGCACGCCGAGGGCCGCCGGCAGGATGCGGCCAGGCTTCTCGGGTGGGGGCGCAACACCCTGACGCGCAAGATCAAGGAGCATCGAATGAACGGCCTCGCCGATGGCGGCGACGACACCGACCGTGGGGACCAACCTCGGAGCACGCAGACGTAGGGTGGGCTGAGCCGAAGGCGAAGCCCCCCCTACGCGGCGGGGCGGGCTCTCAGGGGTTGGGATCACCGCTTCGAAGCGGTCAGGTAGTCGAAGTGGTCGTTGAACTCCAGCATGTCGCGGTCGGCATACCTCTCGGCCATCTCCTGCAACCCCACCGCCAGCTCCTCGTCCGAGAAGGATGAGAGCAGCGACATGTAGCGATGGCGCACCATCCGGAAGTAGGCCTCTTTGTCGATGACGTGCCGGTAGTCGAGTGCGTCGCGCTCCACGGTGAACCCCGCGGCCTCGAGCTGCCGCGCGAGCTGGTCGGGATCGGCGTGCCAGGTCTTGGAGCGCTCGAGCGCGGCCTCGAACAGCGGGTAGTCGATGACCGGAGGGATGTGAACGAGCAGCAGGATTCCGCCGGGGTTGAGCCGCCGGTGCAAATTCCCGAACAGCGCGGGGCGGTCCTGCACATGGTGCACGGACTCCTTCATGAGGACCTTGTCATAGTGCCCGGGCTGCGCCGAGAACGTCAGGGCGTCCATGCACACGCGGCGCACCGGCAGTTCCGGCGGCGCCTTGGCCAGCATCTCGGCGAAGGGATCGACGAGCGTGACGGGATGACGCAGCGGCACCTGCTCGAGGATGTCGGCCGTATACATCCCCGTGCCACCGCCCACATCCACGAAGACGTCGTCGGGGCGCAGGCGCAGCTTCTCCACGATCTTCTTGCTCAGGCACCGGACGAAGTCGCCGGAATAGGAGAGCAGGTCGTCGTAGCTTTGCGCCAACCTGCGGTAGTGTTCGTGGACGACGTCCGTGGTCATGGTGGCTCTGAGGCGGTGAGACCTGGGCCAACGCGTCAGTGCGGATAGCCCGACGGCCGGATGGGATCAGGGCGTCTCCTCGCGTATCCATCCGGCCGCGCGCTTCGCGAAATAGGTGAGGATGGCGTCGGCGCCGGCGCGCTTGATGGCGGTGAGGGTCTCCAGGATGACCGCCCGCTCCTCCAGCCACCCGTTGCCGGCGGCCGCCATCAGCATGGCGTACTCGCCGCTCACCTGGTACACGAGCGTGGGGACCCCGAAGCGTTCCTTCACGCGCCGCACCACGTCGAGATAGGGCAGGCCCGGCTTGATCATGACCATGTCGGCGCCTTCCGCCAGGTCCAGCGCCACCTCGTGGAGGGCTTCATCGCTGTTGGCGGGGTCCATCTGGTAGCTGTACTTGTTGCCGCCGCCGAGATTGCCGGCGGACCCGACTGCGTCCCGGAAAGGGCCGTAGAAGGCGGACGCATACTTGGCGGAGTAGGCGAGGATGCGGGTGTTCGGGTGCCCCGCCTGCTCCAGAGCGTCGCGGATCCGGCCGATGCGACCGTCCATCATGTCCGAGGGTGCAACGATATCGGCGCCCGCATCGGCGTGGGACACCGCCTGCTTGACCAGGGCCTCGACGGTCATGTCGTTGACCACGTAACCCTCGCGGTCGATCAGTCCGTCCTGACCGTGCGTGGTAAAGGGATCCAGGGCGACGTCGGTCACCACGCCGAGCTCCGCGACCTCCTTCTTCAGGCGCCGCACTGCGCGCTGCACCAATCCCTCGCGGTTCCAGGCCTCCCGGGCATCCTCCGATTTCTTGTCCTCGGGCGTTACCGGGAACAAGGCCATCGCAGGGACGCCCAGGCGCACGAGCTCCCCCGCCTCCTCGAGCAAGCCGTCGATGCTGACCCGCTCGATGCCGGGCATGGAGGGCACCGGCT